>ENA-ORND01000067-ORND01000067.1-human-gut-metagenome-genome-assembly--contig:-NODE-67-length-98737-cov-70.885785_pt1 | contig 98737 bp, 82 predicted proteins | sample MGYA00242111_ERZ509014 | MGnify/ENA primary metagenome ERZ509014 (study PRJEB26280, sample SAMEA2338694) | human gut metagenome | biome: human gut; feature: human-associated habitat; material: faeces... | reverse complement strand
ACGTGGAGGACGCAAAGGCCGCGCGGAGCGTCAGGGTTTGGGACAGAGTCCCAATAAAATAACAAGGTTAGGGGAATTAAGACAGGTCATCAGATGCCGGGCCGGAGTTGGCGGGCAGGGTAGCCGTGCAGCGATGGAAAGCCCGCTTCCGCTCTGTTGCAGGGCCCTAGTCGACCTTAGGAAGATGGCTGAGGCTTTCCCTGATCTGTTCGTCAGTCGGGATGGTGTCAGTCATTTTTCCGTCATTGAACTGCTCATATGCCTTCAGATCGAAATAACCTGTTCCCGTGAGACCGAAAAGAATGGTCTTTTCCTCTCCCGTTTCCTTGCATTTCAGGGCCTCGTCAATGGCTGCTCGTATTGCGTGGCTGCTTTCAGGTGCAGGGAGCGTGCCTTCCGTGCGTGCAAACAATTCAGCCGCCTCGAATACGGAAGTCTGCTCGACGGAACGAGCCTCCATGTAGCCGTCAGCATAGAGCTGCGACAGGATGCTGCTCATTCCGTGGTAGCGGAGACCGCCTGCGTGGTTTGCTGACGGAATAAACTGACTACCAAGAGTGTACATTTTAGAGAGCGGGCAAATCTCACCGGTGTCGCAGAAATCGTAAGCATATTTTCCACGCGTGAAGCTAGGGCAGGATGCCGGCTCCACGGCGATTATGCGGTATTGTTTCTCGCCTCGCAGCATTTCTCCGACAAACGGACTTACCAGACCGCCGAGATTGGAACCGCCTCCGGCACAGCCTATGACAATGTCAGGAGTAATGCCGTATTTGTCGAGTGCCGCTTTTGCTTCAAGACCGATAATTGACTGGTGCAGAAGAACTTGGTTCAGGACGGAGCCGAGAACATATCTGTATCCATCATGAGTGACAGCAGTTTCCACCGCTTCGGAAATGGCACATCCCAGACTGCCGGTCGTTCCCGGGTGCTCTGCGAGAATCTTGCGGCCGACCTCTGTATCCATGCTTGGAGACGGAGTGACATGTGCCCCGTAAGTACGCATGACTTCACGTCTGAACGGCTTCTGCTCATACGAACATTTGACCATGAATACATGACAATCAAGGCCGAAGTATGCACATGCCATGCTCAATGCCGTGCCCCATTGTCCTGCTCCTGTTTCGGTAGTCACGCCTTTGAGGCCCTGTTTCTTGGCATAATATGCCTGCGCAATGGCAGAATTGAGCTTGTGGCTTCCGGAAGTATTGTTTCCTTCGAACTTATAGTAGATTTTAGCCGGTGTTCCCAATGCCTTTTCGAGGAAATATGCTCTGATGAGCGGTGACGGACGGTACATTTTATAGAAGTCCCTGATTTCCTCCGGGATAGGGAAGAATGCGGTGTCATTGTCAAGTTCCTGTTTGCAAAGTTCCTCGCAGAATACGCCCTTCAGGTCGTCGATGTCCATCGGCTGCAATGTCGCCGGGTTGAGCAGCGGTGCCGGCTTGTTCTTCATGTCGGCACGCACGTTATACCATGCTTTAGGGATTTCGTTTTCTTCGAGGTAGATTTTGTAAGGTACTTTCTGTTCCATAATGTTTATAATTTAAGTTGTTTTACGTTTCTATACGAAAAAAGCCCCGTCGCAGTCGCGGCGGGGCTTAAGTTATCTGAATGATTCAGAACAACATACGGCTATAGCCTCCTACGACTGTCAGAGTAGTAAGAGTGCCACCACCAAGAATTGTTGTTCATCATAAACATAGTTCCGTTTCTATTTTTCGGGACACAAGTTAGAAGATTCGATTATAATATGCAAATATTTTTTGCATTTTTTTCTTATATTTGACGAAAACACTTATTATGAATTGGTTTAAGCGTCTATTTGGCTTTCGCAGGCCTAAGCGTTCTCGCGATCTTACTGATGCTGAACGCAATCGTTTGTTATTTATCACGTATTGGATGTTTAACAGCTAACATAAACTGTGAAACGTGATACGCCCGTTTGGCGCGATAACCTCAAGCTGTGGTAATCACTTGAGAGCCGGAGATTTCCGGCTCTTCTTTTTTGCATTGTAAAATCTTTTGCTGCTTTTGTGATGTCGCTTATGCGGCTACCGGGGTGAGAACCTTCCTTGACGCGTATGTCTGGACTGACACAGCGCACATAATTAAAAACAATCAGATAAGTTAGAAATATTTTGCAAATAGTAACGAATATGCTACCTTTGCGAATACAAAGTTCTTTGTTATATGAAGAGTTCTGAATTGAAGAGGTTGCTTCGGAAGAATGGATGCTTTCTTGTCCGTCAGGGGACATCCCACGAAATATGGGAATCCCCAATAACAGGCGAGAGATTCTCAATTCCGAGGCATGGGGCTCAGGAAATCCGGACTGGAACTCTTGAGGCAATCAAGAAGCAGGCAGGGATCTAATCCCTGCCCATTCTTGAATTCAGATTCTGAATAACAGAGAACTTTTTTTCAAAAGCAAGTTATTATATGTATAAGATCGTAGCAATTATTGAAAAGGGACCTGACGGGCGATTTGCTATCACGTCCTCTCAGAGTTTTGGCAAAAATCATTTTGGCGGTTTCGGGGAGACAATCGAGGAGGCTAAAGCAGATTTCCGCGAAAGTGTCCAGGACTGCCGTGATTTAGCCATAGCAGACGGGGAGAAAGTCTCTGAAGAGTACCAGATAACATTCCGCTATGACATTCCTTCATTCTTCGAAGATTTCGATTTCATCAATGCCAGCCGCTTCGCCCAGTATGCAGGCATCAACGAAAGCAAAATGAGGCAATACAAGAGTGGGGTGGCATTCCCTGGGGAAAAGACCACAAAGAAAATTGTGGCAGCAATACATCGCATAGGAGCCGAATTAAGTTCGGTTTCAATATAACAAAGAACTTTTTTGAGAGGGGCCGCCGTGAGGTGGCTCTTCTTTTTTGCATTGTAAAATCTTTTGCTAATTTTGTGATGCCGCTTATGCGGCTAGCGGGGTGAGATTTGATGATGCGGGAGCATTAGAGCACTATAAAAACACTATTACACTATGAAACGCATTCTGACCATTCTTTGTACAATGATAACAGCTATAGGAAGCGCATCCGCACAAAATCCAATGGTAGAGGATATGTCCAGATGGGCTGACGGATGGAAACACGCATTCTCGAAGGAGGGAGTCAGAGAATGGAAGCCTGAATTTACCTTGAGATATTATGCAGGTTTGGTCACTGCAGGGCCAATGCTTACCGGAGGCATACGAATCGACGAAAAGCGTTCATTTTCCATCTTTATGAGTCAAGGAGAAACATACGCTGACTATGCGCCCGGTGACATATATTCTATCGGTACGGGGATATGTTTCCGCAGATACTGGCATTTGGGAAAGCGCAAAACATTCGCCATTTACAGCGACTTGTACGCTGGAGCCGGATGGATATACAAAATAAGCGGAAAGTATCATCTGAATACACAAACAGGCTGGCAACGCGAAGTGATTAAAGAAAATGTGGGCGATATGATATTCATTGGCGGATGGCAGCCCGGTATCAGAGTAAGATGTTACAAGAATCTTCATCTGTTCATAGGCCCCACCCTTGCCGCAGAATGCCTGGGAGCGCACCTGGGAATCGGATTCTGACGCGGCGGGGCTTGAGTTATCTGAATGATTCAGAACAACATACGGCTATGGCCTCCTACGACTGTCAGAGTAGTAAGAGTGCCACCACCAAGGCACAAGTTAGAAGATTCAAACTATTCTCCTTCAAGAAGGAAAACAGCACTTTCGTAAACTTTCTTCAAAGGAGGGTTCACCCCTTTTTTCATAAGAAATTCTCCTGAAAGAGATTTTCCCGCGAACCAGCTCACAGACTTCTCTACGTTCAGTTCTGTTACATGGTAGTTCATATTCTCGTCAAGTCCAGCAAGACGGAACTGCGGCACCGAATAACGAGAGTCATAACTAAGGCAATAGGTAAACAGCACTGCTCTGCGGCGATCTCCGGACACATACATCAGAGCATAAGTTCCCGACTTATCTTCAGGAGCACCTAACCTGTAGAGATCACCTTCCGCAATTATATCACGGTAATCCTTGTAACTGCTTATGGCTTTTTGTGCGAAAGCCTTCTCAGTTTCCGTCATATCTTTAGGTTGGAGTTCCATTCCCAGTCGTCCAGCGCAGGCGACATCAAAGCGAAACTTGATAGGTGTAATATTGCCAGTCTGATGGTTAGGAACGGCTGACACGTGTGAGCCCATCACGTTTGCAGGAAAAAAGAGACTCGTTCCGTATTGAATGCCTGTACGCACCAAAGCCTCAGTGTCATCGCTCGTCCAAAACTCATCGAAGTATTTCAATGCTCCGTATTCTACGCGACCTCCTCCCGAAGAACAAGCTTGAATCATCACGCTAGGATACTTACTACGAAGACGCTCCACCACATTGTAAAATCCTTTCGTATAGTCCACCCAGAACTCCGTCTGTCTATCCGACGGAAGGCCCAATGAGCCTACATTCTCCACGTGACGGTTAGCATCCCATTTGATATAATCAATTTTGTCAGAAAGAGCCATCGTCTTGTCAAAAACATCGAAGACAAAGTCCTGCACTTCACGCCTTGTCAGATCCAAAAGATACTGATTCCTCATTGTCGTCGGCTCGTGCAGTCGGTCCCTGACAATCCATTCGGGGTGTTTCTCATAAAGTTCACTCTTAGGATTGACCATCTCCGGTTCAATCCATATTCCGAATTTCAGCCCCCTGCTGTGGGTATATGAAGCAATATCATCAATACCCTCTGGCAATTTGGAGACATTCACTTGCCAGTCACCAAGACCAGCCTTGGCATTGTTGCGCGGATATTTGTTCCCGAACCAGCCATCATCAAGGACAAACATCTCGAGTCCCATATCAGCTGCATCATCCACCATTTCCTTCAGTACACTTGCATCGAACGTAAAATAAGCACCTTCCCAACTGTTAAGAAGAGTTGGTGTCATGCCGTAGCCACAATGCATCTTGTATTCCCTGGCCCAACGGTGAAGGTTGCGACTTGCCCGACCTGCACCTTGGCCGCTCCAAGTAAGAATCAGCTCAGGAGTCTCAAACGACTCCCCACGAGCGAGCCAGCGGGTGGCGGAGTATGGGTTCGCACCCGCAAGAACATTCAGAACATTGAATTCGGTGAGTTCAAAATTCAACTTGAAATTCCCACTCCAAGCAAGGCTGCCGGCAATAACTTCGCCGGTATCTTCACTGAAGCTGTCTGTATTCAGGCTGAGCATGAACGAAGGATTCTCCGTATGAGTCGTGCGAACTCCTTTCCTACTCTCAACGCTCATTGTCCCGCGAACGAGTTGAGTGTGCTGCACACGCGCCTCATGAGCCCAAGACCCATAGAGGTGGGTAAGGAGATATTTGTCTGCACGTATCGGAAGGGCTGCCGAATAGTAATTCCTAAGCATTACCGTACCTTTCTCGTCATTTCTGATTATGGAATTGACAACAATTACGTCTTCGTGCATATATGCCTTATATATAAGGTCCACAGCAAGTCCTTCCTTCAAGTCGGCAAGATGGATAATGGTCCGGTCCACATTGCCATTTTCTGTCATCTCGGTATTATGGGAGATATAGCGGAGTTCTGTATTCAAGTCACCATTCTTGTGCGTTACAGCCAATGCCGGTTCATTGAACCCACGTCCACCCTGAGTGGGATAAGTCTCATATACAGAGCCGTGCCCCTTAGATATACCTAACTGAAAATCAGCGAACGGGGAGGTGTCCCCTATAACTCCTCCATAATGAAGAGTTCTCAAAAAGCCGTCTTTATCCACGCAAATAATCAATGAGGAATTGTCAGTCCGGACATTTATTACCTTCCCGTCTTCCGCTCCGAAAGAAGGTATTCCGAGCAGGACGAGCAATACAAGCAAAATATATCTTTTCATATCAACACGTAATTTAAGTAAACAATATCTCACGGCCCGTGAAAAGGAAATTCGGTCCCACTACATACTGCCGCGCCGTCGGCGAGAATTGTTCCTCCATCGCAAAGTGAGTATGACCGGAAAGAATGCCCTTGAGCAATTTCTGCTTTTTCAGTCTGTCAAAGAATTTCTCCGTGAACGAATCCGTCTCGTAGGTGTACTTGTGTTTTTGTGGGCCATAAGAACGGAACCGGCTTCCTGGCTTCCAATATTTGAAATTTGCTGCAGCTATCTCCTGAGTATAGATCGGCACGTGCATACAAAGGATTATCGGAAGTTTACGCCTCACCTGGTCCTCGAAGAGATCCACCTGTTCTTCAGTTACGGCATAATACACATCATCCATAGTAATAAAATTCACACCGTTCACCACTTGGGAGACGAAAGTAAGGTTCTTGTGATACTTAGATGCAAGCAACTCACGGCTAATTTCCTTGTATGCTTCCGTTTTTTCGGACTTTTCGAGTTTCATATAGCGGGAATACTCGTGGTTGCCGACGGCAAAAGCAACGTTTTCTCCAAGGTATTTCTCGGCAAGATCGAGGTTTGCCTCTGAAATCCAATCTATCAGATCACCTGTATGTAGAACATAATCGACATTCTGTCTCGCCCAGTCCAGCGAATCCCGTAATGCTTCTTCTTGCCTTCCTCCAAAGGTTCTCGTTCGACTCCGCATAAGAGTCTGCTTTCTTTCATCTTCCGAGAGATAGGCCGACGTAAGATGTGTGTCAGAGATATGGAGAATAGAAAACGGTTCAGTAGCTCCAGCATCGATATGCGCATAAGTCAATGAAAGCCGTTCGAATTTTCCCCTGTTCGGGAACTCTTCGGGCTTATCTTCCGCAAAAGCCGGCAGCCTCGACGTTGAGAGCAGTAATCCTGCTGCCATCGACGTCTTGAGAAAAGACCTTCTATCCATTTCGCTCAAGATTTCCTCCATTTAGTAGTTTTTAACACAACGAACATTCAGACGCGAGAGTTTATTTGCCTCTACACGCTTCGTATTCATCATATTGAGGTTCATACTCGTTCCAGAGATACAGAGGGAGCGTGCATAATCAGCATCTTGTTGTCCAATAAACCATAGGAATCCGTACTTGCCCGGGGCTTTTGCATTGATTGTTACGCCATCAATCTCAATACGTCCCGCAGGATACCATCCAAATCCCACTTCGTCAGCGCCAGAAACAAACTGTACTATCGGTCCTGCTGCATCCTTATCTTTCAAAGTTTCATTGGTCTGATTCCATACGCCACCATCCACAAGACGGCCATTGCCTCCACGAAGCCATGCTCCTACATTGCCCATATTCTTCACAGTCGAGCCATTCTTGTAGAATTCATCTTTCGTGACGCCCGGCAGGGTAGCAAGACATCCTCCATTGAATGAGAATTCTCCCTTATAGATATCCTCACCTACATTATACTCTGACTTTATTGCGTGGAGCAAATCCCACCAATCGTTACAGTTGGCAACATGCCACCCTTCAGGGCAGCAGCCACGAAGTTGGACATTGTACTCCCCTCCTTCTGTACCATCTAGAGTAAAGGCATTGCCAGCATCATCCTTGCCACCATAAGATGCTATCTTCTCTTCATACTGTTCCTTCGTACAGGCAGGAATACCCGTCATCGCCTCGTACCATGTATAGAAACGTCCAGCTTTATCATTTATCTCGCTCAATGCGGCTTCCGTCATTCCTTTCACAGTAATTCCGGTAAGGTCTATAGCCGTTCCGAGTTTTCCATCATTACCTGATTCGAAACAGTTCATGGTCATCCAGGTCTTTGAACCATACTTCTTGCTGACATCATCCGGCTCTGGCTCAGGTTCAGGTTGGGGCTCAGGTACGACAGTCCCCTCTCCTACAGTCAGGATAGCAAGAAAAAGTCTCTCCTTACTTTGTCCCAGTTCATTCTTCGCGACAACGGAAACAGATCTGCGAGGTATATCGCAATCGGTGTCCGCGGCCTTGACCTTTATCATGTTCGTACCTTGTCCTTCGATAATGGTAAGCAATCCAGATGCTTCGTCAGTTATTTTCCACTCGTAACTGTCGGCCCATTTCACTTCATTTACACTGAACTGGAAGACCTCTCCGTGAACACATTTAAGCTTCGCCGGAATTTTGTTGATGTTGCCAGGAGTCGCAGGAATGGTACGCTCCTGAGTTTCCGCCTCTACTTCGCGATTCACCGCTTTTGTACAAGAAAGCACACACACAGCAGACAAAGAGGCGAGAAAAACAAGTAATTTATTGGTTTTCATATTTTTATCACGATTAATCATTTATCTGGAATCTAATAAGAAAAAGGTTGGTCCACATACCACCTGACCTTATAAATCTTGTACTTGAAGTACGAGAAGAGACAGTTGCCGTTGAAGTCCACTACCTCACTGGTCCAGTAGGACGAAGAAGTCGGTCTCGTGAGGATTTGCGGCCATCCTTCAGGACCGGTCGAGATACTTTTGACGTTCTTTTTGTAGGCAAGTTCCACAGACACCACCTTTCCTGTTTCGGGGTTAAAACTGAAGACGTTTTTGCCCGTGGTGAGATAGAGTTCATCCTTTCCATAAACAGGAATGAGGTCGTGAATCATCGACATGTCGTCCGGCACATCATAGCCATATTCTTGGGTCAGTGTCGTTTTGGTCTTATCGTAAGAGTACTTGTAAATACGTCCCTCAGAGGCAGTCCACAGGCACTCGCGTTTCTTATCCCAGACGGCATTATGGGCAGCTGCCACCACAGCGGACGAGGTCGGCTTCGTATCATAAACCCCATCTCGGCACTTATATATCTGAAGTTTATTGGAATTGCTGCAGGCAACCACTATACTGCCGTCGGGGAGAATCTCCGCAGAGTGAGGGCTACCCCCGGCATTGACCACAAAAAGCACCTTCTTGTCTTCGATACGTACCAATGCAGCGCCTCCGCTCGAGGCTGTCACAAGCACGCAAATCTTGTCCAGCACAGGTTTGGCCTCATCCGGCTCAGTGAAAAGTTTCACCTGAGAAGGATCCAAGCCATCCTCTGCCGGCTTCCATTCCCAAGCTATTTTTCCTGTCGGCTGGTCCACGATTACGATGTGTCCCTGTGACTGTTCCGTGACAATCAATGGACGGGTCGCATCCTTAAGTTCAATGGTCCCTTTCTCAACGTTTTCAGGACGCCAAGGGATATATGGCCCTTCCGGCTCTTGTTTCTGGCAAGATGCACAAAGAAGAAGAAGAAAAAGAAAAGCAAGTCTCGTATATATGTGTTTCATTTCCATACGTTTAAAGTCAACTTTCATCATAGAGTGATTTGTCATATCCTAATAATTCGGATTCTGATCAAGGTTTTTGTTCAAAAGACGCTGTTCCGAAGGGATAGGCCACCAGTAGTCTCGCTCAGGGTCGAATGCCCTGATTGCTATTGCAGTACCGTTGTAGTCGCAGATTTCGTCATTCATTACCTCCTCCGCAATTTTCCATCGACGGATATCATTGTAATAAAGTCCTTCGCCGGCGAATTCAATTCTGCGCTCGTGGCGTATAACCTCACGCATCTGCTCTTTGTCAAGAGTTCCTGTCTTTATTATAGGGATACCGGCACGCTTGCGGACTGCGTTCAATGCTGAATACACCTCTGCAGAAGGGCTTGTTTCTACCTCGTTCTTGGCCTCTGCGAACATAAGCAGCACATCCGCATACCTTATGAACATATAGTTCGTCTCGCCATTACCATCATCGGGATCGCGGGCTTGGTTATCATATATGGTAAGTTTCTTGTGAGCAAATCCGGTAAACTGAGAAATCTGAGTTGCGGTACTGTTGGCCTTTCCGAGAAAAGTGCATCCTGGATAGAAGACAGTAGCTTTGAAACGCGGGTCTTTCTTGTCATAATTGTCTTGGGTGTAAGTCTTGCCGTCTGAAGATTCGTACGCGTTAACCAGATCCAGAAGCGGTGCGTTATTGCGATACTGCACACTTTGGACGTTCCACGCGTTTATAGGTGTGTTCTTTGTCTTCGAATACTCCACATCGAAAATACACTCACAACTGTGTTCATTTGCCGGAAGGAATAATTTCCTATAATCCGGGAAGAGGTCATAACCGGCTTCTTTCGCATGGTCCATAACCTCAGCAGCCGCATCCGCAGCCTTTTTCCACAGGGCGAGATCACCCTTTTCATTGACCAAAGGGCTGGCCTCAAAAAGCAATAGTCTTGCCTTAAGCGACATTGCCGCACCTTTGGTCGCACGGCCTTTATCCGACTTCGAACCCCATTTCCAGTCGAGACACTCGGCCGCTCTGTCTAAATCTCCAATAATCTGGGACACAACCTCTTCGCGGCTGCTTCTTGGAAGAGTACCATGTGACATCTCAGGAATGCTGAGCACGAGCGGAACGCCATTGTAATAAGTTACTAGAAGATAATAGTACAGAGCTCTGAGAAACTTTGCCTCGCCCTCCATTTGGAGTTTTCTCTCCTCACTAGCCTCTGCTCCAGGGAGTCTGTCAAGGTGCGTATTACACCGCCCGATGCCCTCATAACAAGCTTTCCAACGATCGCTGATGACACCTGCAGAATTGGCCGAATGAGTACCAAGCGCGATTTCATTCCACCCGTGGGAATTGCTGTAGTTGTACTCGTTCGGAGTAGCACAGTCCTCAAGTAGAGGATCAATGTTAAGAGCGCCAGAATGCGTGAGAACATTGTAGCATCCGGTCATCGCAGCCTCCGTACCCTCGGCTGACTGCCAGAACGTCTCGACGGTATAGCGATCCGACGGGATAGTGTCAAGACTACAAGACGCTACCAGAATCACGGATGCAGTCGAAATAAAGATTTTTCCAATATGTTTCATAATGCTGTTCGCGATTTAAAATGTGATGTTGAAACCGAAATTATATGTCTTCAACGATGGATACTGGATCAGGTTCGTGCTGGAAAGGTCAATTTCCGGATCGAACATCTTCAGAGGAGAGAAGGTGAAGAGATTTTGACCATTGACAAACAACTGAATCTGTTTCATCTTGATAACTTTCATCCATTTCTCAGGCATAGTCCACGAAAGCTGCAGTTGCTTGCATCTCAGATAAGATGCATCATATAGCCATTGGGTATTCTTGTAGTTATGCATTTCCGGAGCGCCTGTCGCCGTATGGAGAATCGGCAGTCTCGAATTATGGTTTTCTTCTGTCCAAGCGTCTGTAGTCTACTCTTTCAACACGCCGGCACCATTCCAGAACGGAGCAGCAAGATTGCCTGAAAGGTATGTGTACACGTCCGCTACGCCCTGAAACTGAGCCGACAGTTCTACACCCTTCCACCCCACGGAAAAGTTGAACGCATAGGTGATACTTGGTGTGAGGTTTCCTGAAACGGCACGGTCACGGTCATCGATACTTCCGTCACCATTAAGGTCCTTGTAACGGATATAGCCCGGCTTTACGCCACTGCCGACAGTGGCAGAATTGGCAATTTCCTCGTAACTATTGTAGAAGCCGTCCGCCTGATACAAGTACCACGCACTGATAGGTTCACCCTCTTTAATGATGTTGAACGTAGATATATACTCCTGTCCATTAAGATCTACGACAATATTTTTATTGTAGCAGAAATTACCTCCCAGACTATACCGGAAGTCCCTGTATCCGTCGCGCCACTGGATGCTGTACTCCATACCGTCATTAGCCACAACTCCGATATTCTGCTTCGGACCTTTCAGGTTTCCAATCTGCGCAGGTATCTTCACATCCCTGAGGATACCCTCAGTTCGTTTCTTATAGAAGTCCGCAGTAAAATTCAACCTTCCTCCCAAAACGGCAAAATCCAGACCGGCATTGTAGGTGGTCGTAGTCTCCCAAGATATATCCTCATCCACAAAATCCCTTATCGCAGCACCTCCAGAGATGGTATCACCGAAAGAGTAGTTGTATGAAGGACTGGCAAGAACCGACATGAGGTATTCGTAGTTTCCGATAGCCTGATTTCCCATCTGACCGACAGAACCTCTAAGCTTAAGGATATCTATCCAGGATATATTCCTCATCCAATTTTCCTTATCCAGTCTCCAACCGATTGACACAGCAGGGAAGAAGGCCCATCGGTTGCCCTTGGCAAATTTCGAAGATCCGTCATAACGGGCCGTGAAGTCGGCAAGATATTTCTCCTTATAATTGTAAGTTACCCTCCCGAAGAACGATGAGAGAATCTGCTCAGAAACAGCACCTGTAATCTCATCCATCTTCGTTCCTGGAGTCAAGGCATCGAGTTGGTTATTGAAATAGTCACGTTTCTTTGCAGTAAATGCTGCACTGTTCGTGTATTTGTGCTCATATCCGAGCATCACCCCAAGTGTATGCTTCTTGGCAAAGGTATTGTCGTATGACAAGGTATTGTAAAAGGTAGTGTTGTACGCATTTGAATCCCAATCCTTAACATAAACATATGGACTGAAGTCTTTCTTCTCATATGTCTTGGGATTATACGTGTACATAGCCGTCTTGAAGTTCTTCGAGTAATTGTCACTTTTGAGGTAACCTAGAGTCGCCCGATATGTCAGATGCCACGGAAGTGTATATTGAAGGTCTATCTTTCCGAGAAGACGGTGCGGCTGTCTAGTGGTACGACCTTCCTTAAGATAAAGAAGAGGATTCTCAGGGTTATTGCGCCCCGGTGTGGAAAGCCAAGTATTGAGCCAACGGCCATCAGGGAGCCGAGTGCTGAAAATTGGCAGTGCCCGATTAATGACGTTAATGGTGGTGGAGACACCGTAAATCGGCTCAGTATTGAAGCGAAAGTTGCCAAGTATGCTGGCCCCGACCTTGAGTCGCTTTGTTACCTGTGTGTTGACCTTGATGTTCCATGAATATCTTGTGGCATCGTCATTGCTCACCATCACTCCTTTCTGCCGCATATATCCTAAACCGATCATATAGTCCACCTTATCACCGCCTCCAGATACGCTTGCATTGTATTCCTGTACAAAACCATGCTCATAGCAGAGGTCATACCAGTCAGAAGCCGGATAGATATATTTGTCGTGTTTCATTCCTTCTTCATACTCAAGGATATCAGCATCGTTGTAAGTCGTCACCAGCTTTCCCTCGTTGAGCTCCGCCTGATTGCGCATCCTCATATATAGAATAGGATCCGTCACCACATCAGGAACATACGTAGGAGACTGGACTCCGAAGTTTGCCTTCAGCCTCACAACTGGAGCGCCCTTCTTGGCTGATTTCGTCGTGATGAGAATTACACCATTAGCCGCCTTGGAGCCATAAATCGAGGCGGAAGCATCTTTGAGTACGGATATTGTTTCTATATCGTCCGGATTAATCTCATCAAGAGAGTATTCTATTCCATCGACAAGAATCATCGGACTGGAACTACTCAAGGTCCCGACGCCACGAACACGGATGGTCGCCCCATCAGATCCAGGTTTAGATGAACTCTGGTTAATGTAAAGACCCGGCATAGAGTAAAGCGCCTCTGAAGCATGAGTCATCGGACGATTTTCAATCTCTGTCATTTTCCTCACCGTGATGGAACCGGTAAGCGTCTCTTTCTTCTGTGTTCCGTAACCGATAACCACAGACTCAGACAACAGACGGTTGTCTTCTTCAAGAGAAATACTGAGCGGCTGGCGTTCCGAACCACTGATGGTTATAGTCCTTGAAACGAACCCCAGATAGTCAATCCTGAGGGACGCAGGACATGTCAAGTCTGGGAACACGAACGATCCGTCAACGTCTGAAAGGACACCTTTCAACGTACCATCAAGCATAATAGATGCCCCGGCAAGCGGTTCTCCGGCCCTATCGGTCACTGTTCCCTTCAGAGTTATGGTCTTCAGTTCGTTTCCGACAGTCGAAATGACTATCACCTTTCCGTTCAGATGTGCTTGAGTTCCAGTCCCCGCAAGTATCTCCGAAAGTGCGTCCATTACATTCTTCCCTTCCGGCACATCTACGGTCTTGTTTACGTCAAGATGACCTTTATTGTAAGCAAAAGTCAATCCCGTCTGCCTCTCGATCAAGTTCAATGCTGCAGAAATCTTCATTGACTTTTTCTGAAACCGGACAATCTGCTCTTGTGCAGACGCTCCTACCGCCGTCAGAAAAAAAAGAATCATCATGATTACTAGAGTAAGTGCTCTTTTCATAATTCCCGTATTATTTTATATAAACATTTGAATCATTCATTTTGTATTTCATACCAGGAAGAAGCCTGCTGACGACTGAGAGAATATCATCCAAGCCTTCCCCATGGCTAAACTTGACGGTAAGAACATCCTTGTCATACATGTCAGTAGTAAGATATATATTCACGTCGAAGCGAAGTTGAAGAAGACGCACCAGATCGTGGATACTTCCATCTTCGAGGTATATGCCTCCGCTTTCCCACAGAACGACAGAATCTGTGTCCACCTCATCTACAGAATAATCTCCAGTTGTTTTCCGGTAACGGAATTCCTGCCCAGGAACAAGTGTCTGACAGATTTCCGAATTTGTACTCACTTCAACAGAACCTCTACAAAGTACGGTGGAAATTTCCGCCTCATCAGGATATGCTCTTACATTGAACTTCGTACCAAGAACACGAACAGTGACGTCAGAAGTTTTAACGAAGAACGGATAGTCTTTGTCTGAAGTAACATCAAAAAGCGCCTCTCCGGAAAGGCATACGCTCCTTTTCGAGCCATTAAAAGTCTCCGGATAGAAGATAACGGAACCGGAATTCAATACTACTTTGGTCGAATCAGGAAGATATACTGTCCTCGTCTGTCCATTCGGAGCCGAGACTACAATCTGCTCAGCAACAAAATTTACCTGAGGAGTTTTCTTGCTGTCCAACATGAGATAAGATACGAAGCAAATGAGTATTGCAGCGGCAACACCTGTAGCCCATCGCAAGAATACCGTAAACACCCCTTTTCTACGATCTTCTTTTTCCGCTTTATTCAAGACAGCAGACAGAGCCCTTTCAGTTTTATCTTTAGGATATGACTTGGAATCAATAAGTTTCCAATTGAATTCTTTACGCATTTTATGTGGCATCTTGAATGTGAATTATAGGTGATTCACATATAAGATGCACGACAAGTGCAATACCCCTAATGGTCAGATAAAAAAAGTTAAAACTACGAGAACTTTCCTGATTTGATTCAATGCAAGATTCAAGTGATTCTCTACAGTCTTCTTGGAGACACCGAGACTTTTGGCAATTTCAGCATTGGACATTCCGTATTTACGGCTACGGATGAATATCTCTCTACGACGTGGCGGCATGTTGTCGACTATCCTGCGAATCTCATCCTTCTCGAAATTTACAGAACACTGTTCTTCAATGAACTGGTCCACCAGCATCTCAAAGTCTCTTATAGTCGTTGACGGCTTTCTCTTACGCAGATGCATAAGGGCCGCGTTCCTCGACAGGACATAGAGCCAAGATCCGAAATTCTCAATCTCTGCAAGGACATCCCTTGTAAGCCAGACTTTCAAGAAAATGTCCTGTGACAAGTCTTCAGCAATCTTCAAATCTTTTATGATGCCGGAAATAAATGTGACAGTTTTAGGATAATAATAACGGAAAAGAGTCGAGAATGCCTCCTTGTCATTCTCAGAGATACGTTTCAAACACTCTTTTTCGTTGTCCATAATTCAAGTGCAAATCATATTGAGACCCAACGGTCGTGGTTAAGCTGCAAAGTAAGACATTTTAATCATTTTTTACAAACCCTTTGTAGTTGACTGGCCGAAGAAAAACAGAAGAAATTTCAGATTCGTTCCAGATTTTATTTGTAATTTCGTCGGATGCCGGGAATGGGTGGCCGGTTGCGGGCACTTGTTTCTCAGGACATTGACATGGAACTATGAAGATACTGGTAATAGAAGACGAGCGCTCTCTGCAGGAACTGATTGCGAGAGCATTGCTGAAGGAGCATTATGTCGTGGAAGTGGCTTCGACATACGGAGAGGCGTGGGAAAAGCTGTCGTTGTTCTCATATGACTGCATCCTGCTGGACATCATGCTTCCGGACGGAAACGGGCTCGACCTGCTGAAGGCCTTCAGGGAAGAAGGAAAAGCATTGACAGTGATCATACTTTCCGCCCGCAACTCATTGGAAGACAAGATTATCGGACTGGAAGAGGGCGCGGACGACTACCTCCCGAAGCCATTCCATACGGCAGAACTTCTGGCCAGAATCAAGAGCGTGACCAGAAGGAGCAACGGAAGCGGACGCAACGGAATAGTCTATGGCAATGTCAAACTAAACCCGGACAGCCGCACAGTGGAAGTCGGCGGAAAAACATTGACATTGGTGAAGAAAGAATACGACATCCTTCACTATTTCCTGCTCAGGCCGGGGCACATGGTAGATAAATCAGTATTGGCAGAAGCCGTGTGGGGCGACGACATATATCTGGCGGACAATTTCGACTTCATCTATTCGCAGGTAAAGAATCTGCGCAAAAAACTGGAAGAAGCCGGGGCCGATATAGAAATCAAGTCCGTTTACGGATTCGGATACAAACTAGTCTCCAAAGAGTAAGGTACGAACTTTCCCGACAGAACTCGAGCAAAAACTCGTCACCAAAGAATGAAACTGATCCACAATATCGCTGTACGCCTGTCTATGGCATTGCTCCCGGTCATCGCGCTCTGGGCGATGGTCTTTTACTTCGTCATAGTGGATGAGATCAATGACGAGGCCGACGACCTGCTTGAAAGTTACGCTGAACAGCTGATGGTCAAGAAGTTGTCCGGGAAGAAACTACCGGTCACCAACATCATGACAGACGGGCATTACAGCATTTCCGAAGTTGCGGAGAGTTATGCGAATTCACATACCGGGATGGAGTACTACGATGCAGACTTCTACATTCAGGAGACAGACGAACAAGAACCTGCACGATATCTCAAGACCATATTCAGAGACCGTGAAGGAAGATGTTTTGAACTCATTGTGGCTACACCCACTATCGAAAAAGATGACCTGATAAAGACCATCCTCTGGTGGATACTCGCATTGTATCTCATTCTGTTGCTGACAGTTATCGTGACCACTCTCGTCGTGTTCCAGAAAAGCATGCGGCCGCTATACATGATTCTCGACTGGCTCAATGCCTACACACCTGGAAAGTCACACGGCAGCTTGTCAATAAATTCGGACATCAGGGAATTCCGTCAGCTGGAGAAAGCCGCCACAGATGCGACCGACCGTTCCGACAGGGCCTTCGAAAAGCAGAAACAGTTCATAGGCAATGCTTCACACGAGCTTCAGACACCGCTTGCCGTGCTTGGAGGAAGGATCGACTGGATGCTGGACAATGACACATTGGGCGAAGAAAGCGTCGGCGAACTCGTTCAGATGAAACGCGAACTCGGACATATCGTGCGACTCAACAAGACACTTCTCCTGCTCACGAAAATCGACAACGGACAGTTCCCTGACGTGACTGACATAGACCTTTCAGCCATGGTGCAGTCCCAGAAAGAACTGTATGGGGAAATCTTCAGCAGCAAGCAGATAACCTGCTCAGCACAAATACCGGACTCCCCTGTCACTATAAAGATGAACGAGACGCTCGCCACGATTTTAGTGACCAACATCATCAAAAACGCATTTGTGCACAGCCCTGAGGGCGGCAAGGTCGCATTGACATTGACAGAAAACGAACTCGTGGTCGAGAACAGCGGGGACTCGCCTCTGGACAGCAGCCGGATTTTCGAGAGATTTTACCAGGGCTCGAAAAAAGAGGGCTCTACCGGACTGGGGCTGGCACTTGCCAAAACCATTGCAGACAGATGCGGAATGCTCCTCACCTATTCTTATGTGGACGGAATGCACCGTTTCAGCGTAAAATTCTGAAAAAAGTTCAGAATTTCCGTGCCGATTACAGATTCACTCCAGAATTGTACTATAATTTCGCAATACAAAGAAGGACAATGTTATGTTTAAGAAGATCATTTTAGTAATCATTTCGCTCGCGGCAGCAGGAACATTGGGCTATTTCCTGACAAACCTCGTGCACGACAAGGCGACAAGCCCGGAATCACTTCCGGAAAACGTATTGAGCTTCATCACCGAGCACTTTCAAGATGAAAAAATAGCATTTGCCAAAGAAGACAGAGACTTGCTGAAAATGTCCTACGAAATCGTGCTCACGGACGGGACCAAACTGGAATTCCGCCGCAACGGAGAATGGAAGGAAATCAACCGTCACCGCAACAGCATCCCCGACGGCATAATTCCGCAGGCAGCAGCCGACAAGGTCAATGAACTGTATCCCGACTCGTTCATCACCAAGGCCGAGTATGATGACGGAGAACTTGAGCTGGAACTGGACAATGGCTTCGAACTGAAATTCGACAAGAACTTCAATCTTGCAGGACTCGACCGATAGCCCGAAAAACTAGAGATAAAAAATTACAAACCAATAAATTATAGTACAATGAAAAATTTATTTATTACAGCAATGTGCTTCTGCCTGATGACACTTGCAGGCTGCAATAAAGCTTCGGCTGACAGCCAGATAAACGAAAAAGCGAAAGCAGAATTGGCAGAACGCTATCCGGATGCAGTCAATGTAAAATGGACATCCAAGAACGGCTACGACGTGGCGAAATTCAACAGAGTCACTACACGTTCAGCCAACGCAGAGTATGACTTCTCCGTATGGTTCAACCGCTCAGGACAGTGGTGCATGACCGAAAGCGAGATTTCGTACAATGAACTTCCGGAGGCCGTAAAGACAGCTTTCCAGGCAAGTGAATATGCTGACTGGAAAGTGGATGACATCGACAAGCTCGAGAGAAACGGCATGGAGACCTTCTATGTCATCGAGGTCGAGACACGTTCCGGCAATATCGAAAAGGAAGCGGACCTGTATTATTCTGAAGAAGGAGCCCTCATCAAGACAGTGGTGGACATCGATTCAGACTACGACTACGAGGACTATCTCCCGACAGACATCCAGTCCGAACTCGAGAAATTCATCGGCCAGAAATACCCTGGAGCCGTAATCATGGATGCAGAATACGATGACGGCGAAATCGAAGTCGAGATCGTACACGAAAGACGCGGCAAGGATGTGTATTTCAGCAATGACCACAAATGGCTCCGCACAGAGTGGGATGTACGTAAAAACGAACTTCCGGCAGCCGTTCTGACCCAGATCAGCACATCTTATCCATCTTGGAAAATCGATGACGCCGAATACGTGGAGACCCCATCAGGAGACTGGTTCAAGATAGAACTTGAAAAAGGGGACTCTGAAGTCGAAATCAAAATTACAGCTGCCGGAGTTATTTTATAAGCGAAGGCTATTCAAATGCCCAATGCCCGATGTCAGTGCGGTGGAAGAGGTTATCGCAATCCACCTTGGACACAGCTTCAAGAGCCTTGTCATGAGCTGACTTGAGATCAGGGGCAGAAGCAAGAACCATCAGTACACGGCCGCCATTTGTCACCAACGAATGGCCGGCCTTGTCGTATGACTCGTGGCCTTCTCCCAGTTTCTTGAGCGTGGTACCCATATGATAAACCTTGACGGAAGGGTCACTCAGCACCTCATCCAAGCCCTTGATTTCCAAGCCTTTCCTGTATGAGCCCGGATAGCCTTTGGACGCGAGCACGAAACCTATCACGGCATCTGAAGACCACTTGGTCACAGGCATCGGGATACCGTTGGCCACGTCCCAGAAAATCTCGAAGATATCGGACTCCAGGCGAGGCAGCACAACCTCAGTTTCAGGGTCGCCGAAACGGCAATTGAACTCGATCACCTTGATTCCGTCAGGCGTTTTCATAAGTCCGCCGTAAAGCACACCCTTGAACGGAATGCCTTCCGAAACCATACCGGAAGCGATCGGCTTCATGATGTGCTCCAGCGCATACACTTCGTCCTTCTCGGTAATGAACGGAAGCGGAGTATAAGCACCCATGCCACCGGTATTCGGGCCCTCATCACCGTCAAATGCACGCTTGTGATCCTGCGCGAGCACCATTGGCTCCACCTCAGAGCCGTCCACGAAGCACAGGAGCGAGAACTCCGGGCCGGTGAGGAACTCCTCCACCACCACCTTGCCATGGCCGAACTTGTCGTCAAGAAGCATATCTTTCAATGCCTCGTCCGCCTCTTCCAATGTCTGGGCCACGACCACGCCCTTGCCGGCAGCCAGACCGTCATACTTCAGCACAACCGGAAGTTTACCGGCATTGACATAGGCGAGAGCCTCATCGTAGTCAGAAAAAGTGCGGTACGCAGCCGTAGGGACATTGTATTTCGCCATCAGCTCCTTTGCAAAATCCTTGCTCGATTCAATGCGGGCAGCAGCCCTGGAAGGGCCGAAAATTTTCAGGCCGCGAGCCTCGAACTCATCCACGATACCTGCCGCAAGCGAGACCTCAGGTCCCACTACAGTCAGGTCAATGCCTTCATTCTCAGCAAATTCCGCAAGTTCATCCACCTGAGTATCCTCAAGCGGGACACATTTTGCCTGACGGGCTATGCCGGCATTGCCGGGAGCGCAGAATATCTTTTCCACCCTCTCTGAACGGGACAGAGCATCCACGATGGCATGCTCTCTTCCGCCACCGCCGACTACCAGGACCTTGGCTCTGCGGGGGATATTGTTTCCTTCCATAATCTACTAATGTTTGAAATGACGCTCACCGGTGAAGAGCATGGTAATCCCCTTCTCATCAGCAAGTTTGACGGAGTCCTCGTCACGGATACTTCCGCCAGGCTGCACGATAGCCTTGATGCCATACTCAGCAGCAAGAGCCACACAGTCATTGAACGGGAAGAAACCGTCGGAAGCGAGCACCAGACCTTCTGTCATAATGTCCTTTCCTTCTTCTTTCAATGTAGCCTGAGCTTGTTTAAGTGCGATTTCGGCAGAACCGATACGGTTCATCTGGCCGGCTCCGACACCATAGGTCATACCGTTCTTGGCCACTACTATCGCATTGGATTTCACATGCTTGACGATTTTCCATGCGAACTCGAGGTCAGCGAGCTGCTCAGCAGTAGGCTTGGCCTCGGTAACGCACTGCTCAGCTGAAACCGGCTTTGTATTTATATCCCTGTCCTGAACCAGCATTCCGCCGTTCATGCTCACGTACTGCTTGCGGACGGTATTGTCCTTGCTCATATCGACTTTCAGAACGCGGAGGTTCTTCTTGGTGCAGAGCAACTCGAGGGCGTCAGGCGCGAACGAAGGAGCCATCACGATTTCGAGGAAAATAGGCTTCAGCATCTGTGCAGTTTCCAGGTCAATCTCCCTGTTGGCTGCCACGATACCGCCGAAGATACTGGTCTTGTCTGCCTCGTATGCCTTTTTCCATGCCTCGGCGATAGTCTTGCCGGTAGCGCTTCCGCAAGGGTTCATGTGCTTTACGCCTACACAGAACGGCTCGTCGAATTCGCGGGCTATGTTCAATGTAGCATTGGCATCCTGTATATTGTTGTAAGACAATTCTTTACCATTGAGCTGTTCGGCAGTTGCGAGAGAGAATGGCTCTTTCACTGTGCTTGCGAAGAACTTAGCCTCCTGGTGAGGGTTTTCGCCGTAACGGAGTTCCTGCTTCAGGTCGTATTCGAGGAAAAGTTTCTCAGGAAGGCCTGCCTGTGCACGCATATATGTGGAAATCGCCATGTCGTATTCTGCGGTGTGCGTATATGCCTTGGCGGAAAGTTTCAGACGGGTCTCACGGGTGGTGTTGCCGTCGGCCTTGATTTCAGAGAGAATCGTCTCATAGTCAGCAGGGTTGCAGACTACGGTTACAGATTCCCAGTTCTTGGCAGCGCTGCGGAGCATTGACGGACCTCCGATATCGATATGCTCGACTGCATCTTCCATTGTCACATCCGGCTTTGCGATGGTTTCGCGGAACGGATAGAGGTTCACGCACACGAGGTCGATAGTGTCAATGTCATTGTCCTTCAGCTCTTTCATGTGCTCAGGAATGTCGCGGCGGGCGAGAAGGGCTCCGTGGATTTTCGGGTGAAGAGTTTTCACGCGGCCGTCGCAGATTTCAGGAAAACCTGTAACGTCGCTTACACTTGTAACCGGAACGCCTGACTCTTTCAGGAGCTTCATTGTGCCGCTCGTGGAGAGGATTTCCCATCCGAGAGCGACCAGACCCTTGGCGAATTCTACTACGCCGGTCTTATCACTTACGCTGATTAATGCTTTCATTTCAATAATATGTTATATCAATAATATTTCACGCCGCAACGGGCATCTGAACCAGATCCGCCACTTATGAAGCAGCAGGTTTATAAAATACTACAACAGAGCGATATCCACACCCGGAGTATCGGTCACGCGGCCGATGACTGTAGCTTTGTCGCCATGGGAAGCGAGGATGTCGATAGCCTTCTGAGCCTCGGACTCGTCCATAGCGAGCACCATTCCGACACCCATATTGTAGATGTTGAACATCTCGCGGTGAGCGATCTTGCCATGTTTCTCGAGGAAGCGGAAAATCGGAAGAATCTCCCAAGTGCCTTCATCCACGTGAATGCCCTGGCCTTCCTTGAGGATGCGCGGAATGTTCTCGTCGAAGCCGCCGCCGGTGATGTGCGCCACTCCGTGGACGTCGCAGTTGCGGATGACGTCGAGGACCTGTTTCACATAAATTCTGGTAGGGGTCAATGCCACTTCACCGAGTGGTTTGTCGCCGAGTTCAGGATAGACTGTATGAAGGTCCAGAGCCGCATCTGAGAATATCTTGCGGACGAGGCTGAAGCCGTTTGAGTGAACGCCGGAGGAAGCGATTCCCACGAGCACGTCACCCACTTTGACTTTAGTTCCGTCAATGAGTCTGGATTTTTCAACGACTCCGGTGGTATAGCCGGCGATGTCGTATTCTCCGTCTTCGTACATGCCGGGCATCTCGGCTGTTTCGCCGCCGATAAGGGCACATCCAGCCTGACGACAGCCTTCAGCAACGCCAGAGACGATGGCCTCGACCTTGGAAGGGATGTTTTTTCCGACTGCCACATAGTCGAGGAAGAAGAGAGGTTCTGCTCCCTGTGCGAGCACGTCGTTCACGCACATTGCCACTGCATCGATGCCGATAGTGTCGTGCTTGTCCATTGCGAATGCGAGTTTGAGTTTGGTGCCGACGCCATCGGTACCGCTTACCAGAACAGGCTCCTTGATGTTCAGAGCCGAGAGGTCGAACATTCCGCCGAACGACCCGATATTACCCATCACGCCTGTGCGGGAGGTGGAAGAAACGTGTTTCTTGATACGTCTTACTACGTCGTATCCGGCTTCGAGGCTTACGCCTGCCTTCTCATAATCTACTGCCATAGCACAAATTTATTTTTGTTTTTCAATTATACTGTTTTGCTCGCGGGAGTTGTCTCCAGATTACCTGCGGTGCCAGGGCCCCCGCGCGTTTTTTATTTCTCCCCCTCTGTCCCCCATTATGGGGGATGCGCTCTCACAGACGCCCTATGCGCAGGACTCTCCCTGCCGACTTCCCGAGCGTCGGCTCCTGCCGACTTTGCACTAATTATTTTTGTTTTTCAATTTTACTGTTTTCGCTCGCGAAGGTTGTCTCAAGATCACCGGTGGTGCTTGGAAATCCGCGTCGGCTCCTGCCGACATTGGCTCCTTCCACTAGAACTTGCCTTCTTTGTTGGCGTCCTCGAGGCTTGCATAGAGCGACGTCGGATAATTGCCGTTGAAACAAGCCAGGCACAAGTCACCGCGCTTGCCGGCCTTGTACATCGCATCCTCCGAGATAAAGGCCAATGTATCAGCCTCTATCGCCTGTCTGGCCTCATCGAGCGTACGCCTTGCACACAGAAGCTCATCATAGGTGGAAATATCCACACCATAGAAACAAGGGAACTTGATCATCGGACTTGCGATGCGGACATGAACCTGAGACGCTCCGGCCTCACGCAGCATCCTGACAATCCTCCTAGAGGTCGTTCCCCTCACGATGGAGTCGTCTATCAACACCACTCTCTTGCCGTTCACAATACTCCTCACCGGCGAAAGCTTCATCTTCACGCCCTTGTCCCTCATCTCCTGGGACGGCTGGATAAATGTCCTTCCTATATATTTGTTCTTTATGAGACCCATTTCATACGGCAGACCGCTTGCCTCAGCGTAACCCATTGCAGCACTGAGACTTGAATCCGGAACACCTACCACAATATCGGCATCTGCAGGCGACTCCTTGAACAGAAGCTTGCCGGACTCCTTGCGGAAAGCATGGACATTCATATTCTCTATATCGCTGTCCGGACGAGAGAAATAGATGTATTCCATCGCGCACATCGCATGACGCTGATATTCAGAGTATTTTCTCGAACGCAGACCGTGATGGTCGATGGTCACGATTTCACCAGGCTCGACATCACGCACATATTCCGCACCTATAGTACTAAACGCGCAGGTCTCACTGCTGATCACATAACCGTCCCCGATCCGACCAATGGAAAGAGGCCTCAAGCCATATTTGTCCCTGCAGGCGTAAATCCTGTTCTGCGTCATGATCAGGAAAGCGAAAGCGCCCTCAATCATATTCAGGGCCTCCATAATCGGGAAAATTCTCGGGCTCTTGCGCTCCAGCGGATCTTTCTTGATAAGGTGAGCCAATATCTCGCTGTCAGAAGTGGACTGGAACAGACTGCCCCTGTCCTCGAGATACTTACGCAACTGGAGAGAGTTCACGATATTGCCGTTATGGGCCAATGCGAAGTCTCCGGAGTTGTGTCTGAACAGGAAAGGCTGGACGTTTTCGATTCCGCCTCCACCTGTAGTGGAATAACGGACATGACCTATCGCCATGTTTCCCTGCAATGTGGAGAGATTGTCGTTGTTGAACACCTCAGTAACGAGTCCCAGACCCTTCACACGGCGAAGCTGACCCTCTGCATTGACAGAAACTATTCCGCAACCTTCCTGACCGCGGTGCTGAAGCGAATGCAGTCCGTAGTATGTGATTTCGGCCGCCCTCGGTACGCCCCAGACGCCGAACACGCCACATTCCTCGTGAAGTCCGCGGAAAGGTTCCCCGATTCCGGAACCGCTCATTATCTTTTCCTTGATTGTCATAGTTCTTTTTGAAGATTACTTGTTCAATATCGCTCCAAGTCTCTCATATACAGTTCGGTACGCCGCTCCCACCTTGCCGCTGTCCTGACGGAAACGGTCCTTGTCCAGTTTCTCGCCGGTAGCCTTGTCCCAGAACCTCGCACTGTCCGGAGTAATTTCGTCAGACACCACCAACGAGCCGTCAGGAAGCCTGCCGAATTCGATTTTGAAATCCACCAGTATTATGCCGGCCTTGTCGAAAACGGGACGGAGGACATCATTGACCTTCTTCGAAATCTCATAGATCTCAGCGAGTTCCTCCTTGGTCACCAGACCGAGTACAACTGCGTGATAATCATTGATAATCGGGTCTCCGAGTTCCTCAGACTTGTAGCAGATATCATAAACCGGCTCTGACGGGACAATGCCTTCCTTCAGCCCGAGGCGCTGCGCCATGGACCCCGCTATCACATTCCTGACAATGACTTCCATCGGAATCACGCTCGCCTTTCTGCACAGCTGCTCCGTGTCGGAAATCTTCTCAATGAAATGCACAGGCACACCGGCATCTGCCAGAACCTTGGAAATCATTGACGATATTCCGTTGCAGTACAGGCCTTTATCCTTTATTATAGCCTTTTTTATCTTGTAATACGCCGTGATGTCGTCAGTAAAGTTCACGATTACCTTTTCAGGGTCATCCGTGGCATAAATCTTTATTGACACTCCGTCGTAGATTTTTTCTTCTTTTGTCATATTGCAAGTCGCTTTATTATCCGAACAGTCTATTCACCTCTGAAATATCTTACTGCATTGTCGAAAAGAGGCTGCTCCAGGTTCGCAGCAATGTTCTTGAACAGATTGGTCTCGTAACGTTCAGAGTGGCCCATCTTTCCGAGAATCTGACCGTTCTTGCTGATAATTCCCTCGATCGCGTAGTACGAACCGTTCGGGTTGGACGGAGAAGCCATTGACACAGCCTCATCGATTGGTTCCGCGTACTGGAACGCCACCTGTCCGTTCTCGAACAGTTCCTTTGCAAGCTGTTCATTCACAACGAATTTGCCCTCTCCGTGGCTGACCGGAATCGCATACACGTCACCGATGTTCATGCCGCTGAGCCAAGGCGAATTCACGCTGGCAACACGTGTAAATGCCATCTGCGAGATGTGCCTGTTGATATCGTTTCGGAACAATGTCGGGGAATCCTTGGTGACGCATCCGAGATGTCCGTAAGGGAGAAGTCCGGATTTCACAAGTGCCTGGAAGCCGTTGCAGATACCCAAAATGAGTCCGCCGCGTGCAATCAGAGCCTCGATGGCTGCCGCAATCTTCTCATTGTTAAGGACATTTGCAATGAATTTTCCGCTTCCGTCAGGCTCGTCACCCGCAGAGAAACCACCGCAGAACGCGAGAATCTGGCACTCGTCGATATTGCGTTTCATCTCGTCTATGGAGTCGAAAACGTCCTGCTCCGTAAGGTTGCGGAACACGCTCATCTTCACTTTTGCACCTGCCTTGCGGAAGGCTTTTGCAGTATCGTAATCACAGTTCGTTCCCGGGAACACAGGGAGATATGCCACCGGTTCCGCTATCTTCTCGCCCTTGTACTTGAGGTCTATCTTCTTGGCCTTGAACGGCTTGACACCCTCCATACCCTTAGGCAGAAGGCGCTTCATGTCAGGCTTGCTTGTGGCCGGATATACTTTTTCAAATTTCTCGAAGGCACTGTTCTGGAGAGCGTCGATGGAGATTTTCTTTCCATTGACACGGAGAGCGCCGTCGATTCCTGAGGTCACGATTCCGATAAACTGAGCGTTTTCGAAGTCAATGTCTGACTCTGTCTCGAGAATGATGGAGCCGTAACTATAGTCAAACAGTTCATTTTCAGGGAGATTCACATCCACACCGAAGGCGTTTCCGAATGACATCTTGCAGAGGCCTTCAGCCACACCGCCGAATCCGACAGCCCAGCCGGAAACCGCATTGCCGCTCTCAATCTGCTCCTCGACGAACTTCCAGTTCTTTTTAAGTTGCTCTACATCAGGCATATAGTTCTTCAGCGGAGTATGCTTTACGAGATAGAGCCTGTTGCCTTCCCACTTGAGTTCAGGCGAAATGACTTTCTCTGCATTGACAGTAGTCACTCCGAAGGAGATCAATGTAGGAGGGACATTGATATGCTCGAAGGTTCCGCTCATCGAGTCCTTGCCGCCGATAGACGGGAGTCCGAGCTCGATCTGCATCTTCAGGGAGCCGAGCAGGGCGCTCATAGGCTTGCCCCATACTTGAGGACAATGTGTCATTCTCTCGAAGTACTCCTGGCAGGAGAACCTCATTTTCTCATAATGCGCGCCGGCTGCCACAACTTTCGCGCAGGCCTCGACCATCGAGTATGCCGCGCCGTGATATGGGCTCCATTTGGAGATGACCGGATTGAATCCGAAGGCCATCATGCTGGCAGTATTCGTATATCCGTCGGTAGGGAGTTTCTGTACAGACACCTGAGTTTCAGTAAGTTGCAGTTCTCCACCATAAGGCATAAGCACTGTAGAGCGGCCGATCGTGGAGTCGAACATCTCTATAAGTCCCTTCTGGCTCACCACGTTAGGGTCGCTGAGGTTGTTCACCATTTTCTCTTTCAATGACTCGCCCTCAACCTTTCTTCTGAACGGATTCTTCTCCTCGACAGCCGCGATTTCGGCTTTCGCATAATGCTTCGCGCCGGCACTGTCAATGAATTTTCTCTGGAGGTCTGCCACTACCTTGTCGCCATAGAACATTCTCATACGCTGTGTATCGGTGACGTCGGCGACATGAGTTACTTCAATGTTCTCGCTGTGGCAGTATTCCATGAACTGTTTCTCGTCCTTGGCTTCCACCACCACTGACATTCTTTCCTGTGACTCGCTAATAGCCAACTCTGTGGCATTCAATCCGTTATATTTCACAGGCACTCTGTCCAGATAGATATCCAGACCGTCGGTAAGTTCTCCGATGGCCACGCTCACACCGCCTGCTCCGAAGTCATTGGACTTCTTGATGAGTCTGGTAACTTCCGGACGGCGGAACAGCCTCTGGAGTTTTCTCTCCTCCGGGGCATTGCCCTTCTGGACCTCACTTCCGCAGGTCTCGAGCGACTCTTCAGTATGCTCTTTGGATGAACCTGTAGCGCCTCCTATACCGTCACGGCCTGTTCTTCCTCCGAGAAGAAGCACCACGTCGCCCGGCACCGGTGACTCACGACGCACCTTGTCTGCTTTCACTGCACCGACAACCGCACCGACTTCAAGTCTCTTGGCCAGATAACCTTCATCGTAGATTTCCCTTACGTGAGTGGTGGCGAGACCGATCTGGTTTCCGTAGCTGGAATATCCGTGGGCAGCCTTCTTGGTAATCACGCACTGCGGGAGCTTGCCCTGAAGCGTCTCTGACACAGGCTTGTAGATATCGCCAGCACCTGTCACGCGCATTGCCTGATATACATAGGAACGACCTGAAAGAGGGTCACGGATAGCGCCTCCAAGACAGGTGGCTGCACCTCCGAACGGCTCGATTTCAGTAGGATGGTTATGGGTTTCGTTCTTGAACATGAGAAGCCATTTCTCGAGTTTCCCGTCCACATCCACGTCCACGTAGATGCTGCAGGCATTGTTCTCCTCGCTGACTTCCATGTCGTCCAGAAGACCGGCCTTGCGCAGATACCTGCCTCCGATTGTCGCCATATCCATCAGGTTCAGGCCCTTGTTCTCGCGACCGAGTTCCTTTCTCATTTTCAGGTATAGGTTCAATGTACCGTCTATTTCCTCTTTCATGAAGGACTCCTCCACCCCGATTTCCTCAAGTTCGGTGGTGAAAGTGGTGTGACGGCAATGGTCGCTCCAGTATGTGTCCAATATGCGGAGTTCAGTCTCGTTAGGGTCGCGGCCTTCTTCCGTGAAGTATTTCACCACCTCACGAAGGTCATCGGCATTCATTGCCAGTCCCATCTTGCGGCAGAACGGCTCCAGGTCCTCTTCCTTCATATTGACAAAACCCTCGAGCACCGGCACTGATTTTACCGCAGCATGCTCAGTATCAGTGAGTTTGTTGAGGTCTTTCTCACGGGACTCCACAGCATTGATATAGTAATGCTTGATTTTGGCGATGGTCTGCTCATCGACATCCGCGCTCAGGACAATGAGCTTGGAACTCTTGATATGGACGTCGGCTTTCGGGTCAATGAGGTGTACGCAGTCCACTGCAGAAGCTGCTCTCTGGTCGAACTGTCCAGGGAGATATTCCACTGCGATGTATTTGGTTCCTGTCAGGTCACATTCATCTGAGACATTGTCGGTCACGATTTCTCCGAACACGCTGTAACGGCTCTTTTCGAGGAGCTCTGGAGTAAATCCGAAGAGGTCATAGACATTGAGAAGTCTAAGTGACTGAAGGTCAAGCTGAAGGTTCTCATTCAGCTCTGCCTTGAGGCTGCCTGCCTCGACCTGGAATTCAGGATACTTTTCTACAAAAATCCGGTAGTTTGCCATCTGTATATTTGTTTTTTTATTTTACGAATTTGTCCGCCCAGTCTTTTTCATATTCCGCCAATGTCATCGGCACGAATGTGATATGGGCCATCTTGCGTTTCGGGCGCGATTCCGTCTTGCCGTATATATGCACGAACACTCCCCTGCCGGCCTCGCCGCAATACGCTTTCTCTCTCTTCGCCGAATTGCTCACAGGGACCGATGCAGGATTCTGCCAATGCTCAGCATAAGCCGTGTCAATGATTTTCCACGCTGCTTCAAGGTCCTGTCCCAGAATGTTTTTCATCACTGTCGACGCCACCAGTTCTGGCTTCTGCAATGCTTTTCCGAGCAGAAAATGACAAAGTTCGGTGTACTGGGATGAAGTGCATCCCTCTATGGTATAGTGTCCGCTGTTGTGAGGACGCGGAGCCATTTCATTGAAAATGAAGCCATTGCCCTTGACAAACAGCTCGATGGCGAGAATTCCGCAATAGTCGCATCCCTCCATAAAATGTTCACAGGCATTGACAATGCGGCTGCAGAGCTGGTTTTCCGCAGGCTTCTTTCCGCCGGCAGTTTCATACAGTGTCCCGGCCGGCACGATGCACAGGTCGAGGATTCCGCCTTTGTGGACATTGCGGCCTATCGGGAAATGGACGGTGTCTTTTCCGTCTCTTACCAGAATCACACTGCATTCGTAGTCGAACTGGATGAACGCTTCAAGGATACAAGGGACGCGGAGCATGTCAGCAGCTGCTGCAATATCATTTTCTGATTTTATAACCGCCTGACCATGACCGTCATATCCAAGTCTTCTGGTTTTGAGCACACAAGGCATACCGATTTTCTTCACAGCCGCCGTGAGTTCCTCTATGCGTTGCTCGTCGGTCATCTGACATGGAACCTCGGCGCAGTCCTCGTCGGAAGAGCAGGCCGGAAGCGGAATATATTCAGGCACGGGAAGTCCGTGACGTTTCGCATTGTTCTTCTCGCGCAGTCTGTCCTGGGAGTCGAAAAGCGGCGCAATGCCCTGAGGGATATTGTATTTTCCCTCCAGGTGGCGAAGGATGTCACCCGGAACATTCTCGAACTCGTAGGTGAGCACGTCGGTCATGTCACCGAGTTTTTCCAATGCGTCAAGGTCATCGTAGGCTGCGACTATATGGCCGTCACATTCTGCAAATGCCGGAGCATCCGGAGACGGGTCCAACGCATAGACAGCGGCACCTTGGCGGTGGGCTTCCTCTGCGATCATAAGACCGAGTTGCCCGCCTCCGATTATGCCTATTTTTCTTGTCATCTGATTATGGTTTAGATTTCAGCTTTAAGAACGGAGTCCGTCTGTTCCTGTCGGAATTTTTCAAGTCTTGCAGATACGCCCTCATCCTGCAGTGCAAGTATCGAGGCAGCTATCAGGGCTGCGTTCTTGGCACCGTTGATGGCCACAGTCGCAACAGGCACGCCACCAGGCATCTGAACTATCGAAAGAAGTGAGTCCAAGCCGTTCAGGGCACGTGATTTGACCGGGACACCGATAACAGGAAGTGTAGTCATGGCTGCCACCATTCCAGGCAGGTGAGCTGCCCCGCCGGCTCCGGCGATGATGACACTGACGCCCCTTGCTTTAGCAGTCTTCGCATACTCGTACATAAGATCCGGTGTCCTATGTGCGCTTACAACCCTCTTTTCAAATGGGATATCGAGCGCTTTGAGCATTTCTTCGGCTCCGGACATAACTTCGTAGTCACTGGTGGAGCCCATTATGATTCCGACTTTCATACAATCAAAGATTTTCGCGTTCGGTTCATATAATAATATAAGAGTATATCTGTATCTGCTGTAAAGCGGCACAAATATACTCTTAATTCGCGGCATAACCAAAAAGCCGGAGTGCAATATTTCTATAAAATCATTTTAGAGATTACTTTCCGACCTTGTTGGGAGAAGCCTTGAGCGCTTTCTTGATTGTCGGCAGAAGAGCCTTGGCATAATATGTCACTCCGAGATCCGTGAAATGGTCACCATCTACGGTTCCCTCTTTCATTTCATCTAAAAGTTTGTCACCAGGCACATAGTAGATTCGCTTCTCCCCTGCCTTGCGAAGTTTTTCGTAAAACGCTTTCTGGGCATTGTTCCTTGCGATAATATCCTCGCGTTCAGCATTGTTCAGACGCATTGTCGGATAAAGCGGATGCTCTACGATAACCACCGGCACATCTGGATGGGCATCACGGAGAACGCGGAAGAATTCCACACTATGAGCTTCGATGCGGTCAGCCTTGCAGTTCGGGGCATTGTCCAGAACATAGAGCGCAGGTGTCTCCACCGATGCCATCAGCTGGGCAATATCCAAGTCGAGAAGCGCATTGCCGCTGAAGCCAAGATTGATGACTTCGATGTCGAGAGCCCTCTCGATCAATGAGGTATTCACCATTCCCGGACGTGACACGCAGCCTCCCTGGAGGATACTTGTGCCGTACATCACGATCGGGCATCCTCTTCTCGGACTGTCCACCTGAGGCTTGCCGATGACGCTGGCCTTGTCCACACCGATTTCAAGTGACGTGACTCCGTCATACAGAGACAGATAGATCATGTACTCACGTTCCTTGCGTTCCATGTTCTTCACGAGCACATACTCTGAAGTCTTGTCATTCTTTGAAGGTCTGCCTACGCCGGTAAAATACCATTTTCCCTCGTCGAGCACATAGAGGTCAAGGCCTCTGATTCCGGACGGGGCCATGTGGTTCATGTACGCTCCGTAAAGCGAAGTCCATCTGGCCTTGATAATCGGGGAATCCGTGCGGAAACGCACATAGATACCCGCAGAATGATGTCCGTGTCTCCAAAGTTCAGGCCTTGTGGTCTTTTCATAAGAGGCAGGAAGCCTGTCATAAGGGGTCAATGTCTCCTGAGTGGCTTTTCCTCCAATCAGAAACTCCGTGGCATCGTGATATACCAATCCATCTTTCTCCGGCTGTCCGGCGTTTGCGACAAATGCCATAGCAAGCATTGTCACAGAAGCGACTGCTGTCGCCAACATTCTGCTTTTCATCATGATATTTTTCTTATAAACTTATAAACTTATTTTCTTCCGTCAATGAACTTCTTGACATCTTCCCATCTGTAGTAAACTCCGGAGACAGCATCCAGTTCCGCGATGGTGCGTTCCTTCTCATTATACACGAACTTGACCAGCACGTCCGGCGACTTGCAGCTCCGGTAGAATATCATCTGGAAATTTGACGCAAGAGGGATGTTCATCGGATCATTCCATTTCTGCGGTATCTCATCGAAAGACAGTCTCTCGCCCACTCCGCTCAGATGCAGGTATCCGGCCAATGCCATGAGCGGATAGTCGTGTCCGAACTTCAAGTCGGCAGCATAATGTCCGGATGCCAGGGCCTCATCAGCTTTCGCAACAATGTCATTCACAAGCGGTTCCGTGTTTTTCATCCTTTCCTTTCCGAATTCCACGGAGTTCCCGTGCCTGATATAAAGTTCGCGGTTGCTGTAGTCCCACCATTTGTAGATGACGTCTTCCGGCAAATGTCTGTAAACATTGGTCTCGACTCCTGACGACCGTGCGATTCTGGCGACCTCCCAGATTTTCGTCTGGAACTTGTCCGCATTGTGCACGAACTGCCTTGCAGCCTGCGGGTCGGTGAACAATGACGCCATGACCTTCACGGTATCAGTCTGCACATGCTTCAGTGGTTCAAGCATCACTTTCGAAGCCTCATTCTGTTCTTTGGAGGCTCCGTTGCTGATATACGACATTATGACATCATCACTGTCTATCTCGAACTGAAGTCCCGGCTGCAGGCGGATGAGTTCTCCGACGAAATTGGCCATGCTGACAAGGCAACGGTGCACGGTACTGCTTTCTACTCTTATCAGTCCGCTGCCCTTGCGGAACACTTCCGGATAGTTCTCATACATCCTTTCCGCTATCATACGGTGCTCTTTCTCGCCAAGGCGGGTCAGATGCCCGTTTGCTCCGTGATGAACTTCGGCCACCTTCTTCGCCTCCTGCAGAAGGCCTTCGCCTTCTGGCGTAAGAATGCCGGCGCTGTCCGCCTTTTCCAGGATGTCGATTACATAAGTGTAATTCGAGAGTCCCCAGTTCACTCTTGAGCCATGACGTCCGTAATGACTGATATACACAGGTTCATATCCCTTCGGAGCCGGTGTCGTCTGCACTTCTCCGAATTCGTAAGGATGAGTGTTCACTCCGGCCCTGTCAGGATCTTCCCGGAGCATCTGTATCGGCTGCAGCTGCAGCAGTGCGATAAGCAGTAAAGAAAACATTGTCTATTGTTTTTGTGTTTATGAAATCACATGTCGCAAATCCTTCAGAGCCAATGTAAGATGCCTTTCCACCGTTTTGGGAGAAAGATTCATTTCCTCTGCAATCTGGTCCACCGTCTTCCCCTCAAGCCTGCGTTTCTCGAATACTTGACGCCGCTTTTCCGGAAGTCGGCTTACGGCGGCCGAAATAGTGGCATCAAGTTCGAGCGCAGATATGGAGTTCAGGATATTCTGGGTTTCATCCACAGGTTCCTGAACCGGACGGCGTTCCCTGTCAGCAACAAACTTGGCACGAAGCCAGCTTATGGACTCATTCCTGACAGCCGTCAGAAGATAACTCCTGAACTGTCTGGAAGAATCGAGACGTTCGCGGCCTGACCAGAGTTTCAGAAACACGTTCTGAACCACATCTTCAGCCGCGTCAGGGTCCTTGAGCAGTGACACCGCATAAGTGAAGCACTGCTCAAAGTACCTGTTGAAAAGCTCATCGAAACTCGCTTTATCCCCTCGTCTCAGTTTGCTGACAAGAATTTTTTCCGTTATTTCAGATGATTTCTATGAGTCTGATGGTATTCGTGGTCGCCGAAGTTACGAAAATTTTCGCACAATCCTCAGAAACTACGACATCAGAAGGCCAAAAACCGCTCGCAATAGTTTCAAGTTTGCCTTTGGAATAATCACCGCCTGCTCCCGGAGTGAGTTTTCTTACAGCCTGGGCAGTCACATCGCAGAAATACAATGCACCGTCTTTTGCGCACCAGATTCCGTTCACCTTGCCGATTGTACTCTTACCGAGCAGGTCGCCCGGAACGCCGTCTCCCTTGGAGCCCTTGGCATTTCCTTCTCCTGCAATCTGCTTGATTTCGCCGTCTTTGTCTATCATGTAAAGATAGCCGGAGTCTTCAGTGCCGACGATAACTCTTCCAGCAGCATCCACGGCAGAACATGTAGGCATAGGAATACTATAAATCTTCACCACGGCATCGTCCTTGAACTTGATTACCTGGCCGCCGTCAGTGTTTCTGTTGGAGAGGTATCCGAAGCCGTCAGAATCGAATTTTACACCCATAGGGTTCTGCAAGGTAAATCCGGAAACCACTTTTACCACTCCGGAAGCGTCCATCTTCACGAGCTGGTTGCTGCTCTTGTTGCAGAAGTAGAGTTCTCCCGACGGAGCGACTGCACCTTGCCAAGGATGGTGAAGTTCCGCGCCTGATGTCTTCACAGTAGTGACCCTTCCGAAGGAATCCATCTTTCTGATGGCAAATGTTCCTCTCTGGAGGATGTAGTAGTTATCTCCGCCGATAGGGATGATACCTTCCGGAGAAGAGAACATTGCGGAAACTCCCATACCGTCCTGCACACCATTCTTGCCGGCCTGTCCGGCATAGATGGAAGCAAGGTACACATGTTCAGGCTTTTCCTTATAGAGGAATTTGATTCCGCCTGCCTTGCCTGCAGGTGTAGTCACCTCCACCTCATACTCAGCCGGTTCATTTTCAGGAACCACGATTGTAAGGTCCCATTTGTTGGCATCCAGCACTTTGGCTTCTTTTCCGCCGATAAGGACCACATTGTCCTTCGCCTTCTCGCTGAAATTACGTCCGAGAACTTTCACGATGGCGCCGGAATATCCGCTTTCAGGGTCCATGCGCACAAGGCTGAGTTCCGTCACATTGGCGACATATTTATCATCTTGGCAGGCACTTGCAAGTGTTACAAGTGCCATTGCCGCTAAAATTATCGATTTTTTCATATACGCTTATTTTGAGTATATCCTTCTTATGGTAAAGCCGGTTCCATCCGCAAGCAGCATTGAACCGTCTGACATCGGAAGCAATCCGCAAGGATATTTGAATCCGGCGTTGGTGCCCAGTCCGTCAACTCCAGGATATTTCGGCACGAAATTCATACCCGCACGAGTCTTGACGGTTCCTTTGGTATAGTCTCCACCTTTCCCTGGGACCAATACGCGGACTGTAGCAGTAGTCACATCGGAGAACCACAGGTTACCTTCTGCATCGACAGCCATACCTTCTATCTGGCCGATAGTCGCAGTAAGAGGATTGCCCGGTTCGCCGTCGGTCGTAGCCGCTGCATTGGCAGGCTTATCCTTAGTACCGGCGATTTTCTTCATCTCTCCCGTAGCAGGATCGAATTCGAAAATTCCGAACGGAGCACCAGTTGTGCCAATGTAAAGTTTAGTCTTGTCCTTGTTCCACGCCATGTGTTCAGCAAACAACTTGACAGGCCAATCATGCTTCAGCACAAGATTCTTGTCATATATCGAAATATAGCTTGGTTTAGCTTCAGTTCCGGCATCACGGTTCAGCAAATACAGATTGTCCTGCGCATCAGTAAGCACGCACATCGGATTGGTAGTCAGTTTATGTGCCGGAAGCGGCAATACGCTGATTTCATTGGTTCCAGCGGCAAGCTTGAATACCTTGCCAGCTGCTTTGCCTGCAACATAATAATCACCTTTGGAATCGAATGTAGAGCCCCATGGATGAGTATTCTTGATGAGTGCATTGTCAATGCCGATAACCGTCTTGACCTCCCAAGTCTTAGGATCCAGTGTCCTGATGGCATCCCTTCCTGCTCCTCCACGCGAAGTGAACCAAACTTTGCCGTCAGGTCCCATCGCGAGATGCTGGACAGTTTCCAGATTGGCAGCCTTACCGATTCCGTCCTTTGTTCCGCGGACAGAACTTCCAGCTACAGTCTCCACATACCACAGAGGAGCCACGGTAAATGAGCCGCCTGTGCAGACTCTCTCGCCCACCTTCACGGTAAATGTATAAGTACCGGTTCCGAGTGCAGGCATCTCCACTTTCAATGTCGTGGCGGTAGCTTCCGTAACAGTCAGGACCTGGTCGCCGACCATAACCACATTGTTCGCAAGCTCCTCGCTGAAGCCTTCACCGTAGATGGTCACGATAGTTCCGGCGCCGCCCTCTGAAGGAGTGGACTTCTCTACCATCAGTTCCACGTAAGTGAACTCCGCAACAGCCGTCTTGGTACCGTTCTTCACTTCCACGGTAACGCGTCCGCGTGCGTGTTCAGGTGCTGTTACTGACAATGCTGAAGATGATGTCGTAAGAATATTCGCCTTTACGCCGTCGAAGGTAACTGACATGTCGGCCAACTCATCAGAAAAGTTTTCTCCGAGGATGGTGACATTGTCCCCTACGAAACCGAAAGACGGCCTCAACGCGGTAATCTTCACCTCCGGCTCAGCGAGTGTCACATAAGTGAAGTCCAAGCCGGAAACCTCTGTACCGTTCACGGAAACTTTCACATCTACCTTTCCGTCAGCATGTTCCGGGGTCACTATCCGGATTCTGTTCTTGGAAGAAGACACGACCTGTGCCTCTTTTCCGTCCATAAAGACCTTGTTTGCAGACTGTTCCGCAGCGAAATTCACTCCGGAAATTATGACTGTACATCCGGACGCTCCGGATACAGGGATTATGGATATCAGCTCCGGCTCCGCAGCAAGCCCGTTCCCCGATGCGGAGTCCGAACAAGACGCTGCGCCAACAAGCAGCAGAGCCATCTGAAGTATCAATATTATTCTTTTCATTGTCATCAATTATTATGGTTCATCTACTGTTACCGCCCAGCCTGACACTACCGGTCTTTCAGCACCGTCAGCAGGATGGTTGCGAATCTGGAACACCTGTGCGATAGGGTGACGCACAAGGAATTGCGCCGAACCGCCGCCGTCCAGATTGGCTGCACCGGAACATCCGAGAGACTGGAACATGTATGCCATCTCCTTATAGGTAAGGCCTGCGGCACCGAATGTCCTGCGTCCGTCAGCCGTAAGGAAATACACGATGCCGTCATCCGTATATCCGATAGCGGTACGCGGGTCTCTTGCAACCCATTCAGTTCCAGAGAAATGGCCGTTTGACAGAAGGATCAGACCTGCGCCCGTGCATTCTTTCAGACTGGTTTTCATCTCCTCGTATTTTGCACGCTCGGCAATCACCATCTTGTTGTCGAAACCGACTCCGACGAAGCTGAGAGCCTGTTGCTCGACATTCGGGTTATAGTCCCATGCTGACGAGACAATCGTTCCTCCACGATGCACGGGACCTCTCGGATTGATCGGAGTGTTGATATTCCAGAAATCTCCGTTGATCATACCTACGACTCTCGCGCGGCTCTTGTCCATAGCGGCCGCCATATCTGTCAATGTCTGTTTTCTCCAGCCGTCCGAGATGGAATTGCTGTTGTAAGGCATTGCAACCTTTACTTTCAGACCCGGAGTCTTGGTATCAATGCGGAGGATACATATCTGCTGCACATATCCTTCCATTGTCTGGAGGTGCAGATCGGTCTCCTCAACTCCCACAGCCACCACGAAAGATGTGTCCTTGAACACTCTCGCCACCTCCTGGCATTTGTCCACGAAAGTCTTTCCGATTTCCGTAGTCGGCTCATACAGGAAGTCCGTGTCCTGAGCCTTGTCGCAAGCTGCGCAGAGTATCAGCACGCTGGCAGCCAGCCATATTCTATTTAATATCTTCATATCGTTATTTCCAAAGTTCATTCTGTTGCAGATTGACAGTATTCAAATCCAACTGTCTCTGAGGAATAGGGAACACAGTGTATTTTTCAGGCAGGCCTGTCGTCTTCATATATCTGCCGGTACGGACGAGGTCATACCATCTGAATCCCTCTCCGAGGAACTCCAGACGTCTTTCTGCGAGTATCGCATCAATGAATTCCTCCTCGTTCTTCGGCGCAGGTGAAAGGTCCTGAAGACCGCGGGCGCGTCTGAGTTCATTGAGTCTGGCGAGACCGCCTCCGGCAAGGCCCTTGCCCTCTGCACTGATGAGATACATCTCTGCAAGACGGGAGATGATGATAGGGTCTGAGGATGACTTGTTGATATATTTGTTCAGGACTGTTTCGCTTCCGTCCACCGTTATCGAGATCGACTTTCTCTTGTCGTTATCAGTAAACAATGCAATCACCTCTGGCACAGGCACATAAATAGTAGCAGGCTGCAAGAATTCGCCAGCGAATTTGATACCGTTCTCTTCCGGCAAGTTGGCAAATGTGAATATTACCTCCGAATTGGCCTCGCCACGGAAAATCTTGGAGAAATCATCGAGAGCGAACAGCGGATCTGCTATGAGTTCATCAGCAAGTTTCGCCGCCTCAGCCTTTTTGCCCTGGGCGATATATGCTCTCGCCGCAAGTGCCTTGGCTGCCTGCTGAGAGACATAATATTTGGTAGAATATTCAGGGCACATCGCCAATGCTTTTTCAAGGTCCTCATTGACAAAAGCCCAAAGAGCCTCCTCGGTAGAGTTCGGCTGCGGATCATTGCTGGTAACTCTCATCAGAGGAGCGATCCTGTATTTGGTGACAATGTTGTAGTAGTCCAATGCCCTGAAGTAATATGCCACTCCGAGCATCTGGCGCACCTTGTCACTCTGAGGAGCTTTCTCTGCAACTTCGATGAAGCTGTTTATCTGATAAAGCAGGGCATAATATCCTGTATAAGGGGCTTGGATCCAGCCGTTGGTAGGCAGGAAAAAGTCCTTGATCCATGACGGAGCGTCCGGCCATACGGAACCGCCTCCACGGAAGAAGTCACCTCCCGTCATATCATTCTGGAAATATCCCTCGAAACCCGGCTTGTACTGCGAGTAGCAGTAAAGACCCGTGTAAAGTAGCTCCAGATCTTCTTCTGACACGCTGTCCCTTGATACTGCATCGTGCGGATATTTATCCAAAATGTCGCAGGACGAAATTATTATGGATGCTGTCAACAGCGCTAATATTATCTTTTTCATATCGACAATTAGAATTTAAGATTGACACCGAACATGAACGTCCTAGGCTGTCCAGGATTGAGCCAATCGACACCGTAAGTGGCTGCATTGGAATTATATGACACTTCCGGATCAAGATAAGGCCACTTCGTGAACACGTAGGCATTGTCCAACTGGAAATATACCCTTACGCTGTTCATCTTGATCGCGCGCATCCACTTCGAAGGGAGATTGTAACCCAATGTAATGGATCTCAGACGAAGATATGATGCATCGTGCAGGAAGCGGGTATTGACGAACTTGGTACTGTTCCAGCTCTGTCCGTAAATTGCACGAGGAGTCTTGTTGGTGGTTCCGGGACCTGTCCATCTTCCTTCGCATGCGGACTTGAGCTGCGGCCATGTTCCGTTTCCGAGCCTGAGGCCACCAGTCCAATATTCATATACGCTCTGTCCGTATGAGTATGTCATGAACACGGAGAGTTCCAGATTCTTCCAAGTGAATGTATTGTTGAAACCGCCGCTGAACTTAGGATTGGCGGAACCCACTATCTGACGGTCATCAGCAGTAATCTTTCCGTCTCCGTTATAATCATCATAAATGACATCACCGGCACGTACTCCCTCATTCTCATAGAGATACTCAGGGACATCCTCGTCATGCTGGTAGATGCCGAGCATCTTGACCATGTAGAATGAACCGACTTCCTTGCCTACCTGCAATGCGTGGAAAGAGTCAGGCATGATTATGTCACTGTCATCCAGGAGCTTGGTCAGTTTATTCCTCACAAATGAGATATTGAAATCACCTCTCCATCGGAAATCCTTCTTTCCGGCGTTTCCGGCAACGGTGAGCTCAAGACCCTTGTTGTTCATTGAACCGATATTGCAGGTATAGCTGGAATATCCCGTGGTAATCATCGTCGGCTTGCTGTAGAGCAGGTCGCGGGTGTCTTTGTTGAACACATCGGCAGTGAAGGACAATGCACCCTTGAAGAAACTCATGTCGATACCCAAGTCTTGCTGCACGGCAGTTTCCCATTTCAGGTCACGGTTGCCAGGGGTGCTGAGACCAAGACCATTGACATTGTTATAGTTCACTCCGCCGGAGGCAAGTGCCTGATATGCATAAGGTCCGATGTTGCCCTGGTTACCTGTGGCACCGATGCTGGCACGGAGCTTCATGGTGATGCCGTCAGCATGCCACCAGGATTCCTTGTCGGCATTCCATCCGAGGCTGGCAGAAGGGAAATATCCGTAACGGTTTTCAGGAGCGAACTTGGAAGATCCGTCGGCACGCATCGTGAGAGTTCCCACATAGCGGTCCTTGTAGTTCAAGTTGACACGGCCGAAGAACGACTGGAGCGCGTAAGCAGTATGGATTGTATTGGCCTTGCTGATTTCCGCAGCGACAGAGTTCACGTCGAATGAACTTGAAGGGAATCCGATACCCCTCTGCAAAGCCATCGAGTTCTCATCCACCTGTGCGGAATGACCGAGAACGACGTTGAGTCCAAGTCCGAAATTGAATTTCTTGTCGTATGACAATGTATTTTCCCAAATTACAGAGCTGCGGAACTTGCGGCTATCGGTCAATGAACCTCCCTGAGGATTATCCTTCGACGGATATCCGCCCGGATGCTTCGCCGTATAATAAACATGCTCTTCCAATGCTGAGAAATCCTCGCCCAGGGATGTCTTGAAATCAAGTCCCGGGATAATGTGGAAGTTCAAATATGCATTGCTCAACGCCCTGTAGGTCTTGAGCCACACATCGGACTCCTTGATTGCCTGAAGGGCATTGTTGTTCACGAGTACATTCTTGGATGTAGCCCAGTCTCCGTTAGGGAGGAACGGCTCATCCCAAGGATACTGCTCCACAGCAGCCTTGATGACATTATATCCGCTGTAACCGGAAGAAACTCGGTTATTCTTGGTATAGCTGAGCTGCATGTTGATACCGAAAGAAAGCCATTTTCTGATATCTCCGGAAACATTGGACTTGATGCTGTATTGATTCAGGGCATTGCTCAATGCTGTTCCTTCCTGATGCTTTGCAGTCGCAGAAACATAGTACCTTATCTTTTCGGAGCCACCTGATACTGAAGTGGTAATATTACGTGAAAAGCCTGTACGGAGCACATCTTTAAGCCAATTATGAGTCGGTTTTCCAGGCATAGGATTGATGAAACGCTCCTGAGTCTTGCCGAACTGGATGTTATAATTGTCGATAGCCTCGTTGAAAGTCTCGATCAGAAGGTCGCCGCTTGCAAGATCCAGCTTGTCCAGACGCGGCTACTGGCTGAGACTCATGCTTGCGTCAATCGAAATTACCGGAGCGCCTTTCTTTCCCGACTTGGTGGTCACGATAATGACACCGTTAGTGGCACGGGAACCGTAGATGGCAGCGGATGCCGCATCTTTCAGGACCTCCACAGACTCGATATCGGACGGGTTCAATGTTGCAAGACCTGTCATGGACTCACCCTGCGAAAAGGCTCCCGTATCACCTGAAGTACTAGTAATTGGCACACCATCAATGACATACAAAGGTTCGTTACCGGCATTGAGGGAACCGATACCACGGATGCTCACACGGCTGCTGGCTCCCGGGATACCAGATGCGGTAGTGATATTCACACCGGCAATACGTCCCTGGAGAAGCTGGTCCACGGAGAGGACGTCACGTCTTTCAGATGCCTTAGGCTTGAACTGACCGATAGCGGAAGTGATGTCCCTACGTGTCATGGTACCATATCCGACTACTACGGACTGGTCGAGCGACAGCGCCTGAGGCTCCATCTTCACTTCGATGTTGGACTTGGAAGATGACAGCTGCACGTCCTTGTCCTCATAACCGAAGAAAGAGAACGAAAGCACCGGGCTCGTTCCCTTGACTTTAATGGAGAATTTTCCGTCCACTCCGGTAGAAACCGCATTGTCAGTTCCCTTTTCCACCACGAACGCTCCTGCCATAGGAGAATTGTTCTCGTCGAACACGATTCCGGTGTAAACCAGTGCCTGGGTCTTGGCTGCCGTTTTTGCAGCTGGAGCCGGCTGAGGTTTATTGGCTACTACGGAAATGTTCTTTCCATTGACCTTATAAGATACATTCTGTCCTGCGAAAATACGGTCGAGCGCATTCTCGATTGACACATTCTTGACCTGTACTGTCACATGCTTGTTTATGTCAATGTCATCTGTTCCGATCGTGAACGAGTAATGGTACTCTTTCTGCAGATATTCCACTGCCGAGCGTACACTTACATCCTTCAGCGACATAGAAACCTGCGCATTGGCTGATACCGCAAACAGCCACGAAAGGACTGTTGCGATGACAAGACAGCACAACTTACTACATCTTGAATAATTACGCATAAATTGGTTATTAATTAAACGAATAAAATAATTTCAGATTTGACCCGCCGATGAATATTTTTCAATTCGCATTTCTAATTTGCTGATATATAATAGGTATTGTCCTTCTGCAGGACTTTCATGTCTCCATCCACACTGAGCGCCTTGAGTATATCGAGCGGCGACTCGTCATTCACGAACGACGCATAAAAGCGTTTTCCCAAAAGTGACTTGTTGCGGACCACGACTTCGATTTCGAACTGGCGCTGGAGTTCCATTATGATATTCTGGAGTGTCTCATCATTGAAATACAATGCTGTACGCTCTGTCCAGGACACGTATTTTTCCGGCTGCATGCAGGTCCGCGTGACCTTTCCGTTCTCCAGATCAGCCTTGACCACCTGTCCCGGGGTGATTTCTACGGACTGCCTGATTCCGGATACTGTAAAATCCATATCTACAGCACCTTCCACCAATGTCAGTTCTGCTTCCGTGGACTTGGGATATGAGCGGAAATTGAAAACCGTTCCCTTCACCTTGACATTGACATTATTGGAAGACAGTATGAACGGATGCCTCTTGTCTTTTGCGACCTCCGCGAACACTTCTCCTGATGTGAACACCTGACGTGTGCGGCCTGTGAACTCGCTCGGATACAGAAGCCTGGATTCGTTGTGAAGCCAGATTACCGTACCGTCAGGAAGCAATACTGATTTTTTCTCTCCATAGGCCGTAAGCACCTCCACCCAGTTCACGGTCTCGTCTTCAGAGCGAGGCACGACGTTAAGGACCACTGCCAACACGACAGCCGCCGCTGCGGAAATGATGCCGGCGACATAAGGCCACACTCGCCTTTCACGACGGATTCCGTCCTCCCCTAACAATGTACTTTCTTCTATAGCTGCATCCAGCCGGGCTTTCACCCTTGCTTTTCTTACTTCAATATCGTAATCGTTATAATCCATTTTCAAGTCCTTTGCATATGATACGCAGGACTGTTGCTTTACCCTCAACCGTCTGGTGAGTTTTTTTCCGCAAGTGCAACTAAGTTTTTTTTTCGCAAGCACAAAGGGTTGTTTTTCTCATAGGTTGTTTTTTACCACATAGGTTGTTTTTCACATGGAATTCTGAAAAATTCACCGCCATCACTTGTTTTTTCAAAAATTATCCTTACCTTTGCGTTCCACCTCACAAAAAACCGGAGTGGGCGAAATAAAATTCGACATTGGAGAGATGGCAGAGTGGTCGAATGCGGCGGTCTTGAAAACCGTTGATCTTAACGGGTCCGGGGGTTCGAATCCCTCTCTCTCCGCTGAAAAGTGGCTTGCAGGCATCTGTGAGCCACTTTTTCTATTTAATATCCCAAAAAATATCCCATTTCTTGAATTTCGGTCGCAAGCGGACTTGTGCGGTTATGAGTAGATTTGTGCGGAATGCAATCTCTCGTTTAGTTGTAGTACTGGAAAGGCCAGGAATCACCGTTTTCTGACCATACGCTGCAAATAAGAAACGGAAACCACATTTCCTCATCAGCATAGGCTGTGGTTTCCGTTATAAATTCCAGTGACTAATGCACCGAGAGTGTTTCTTAAAGAACTTTTGTCACGCAATAACTTTAGAAAGCCCATTAAATTACATTAACAATGGCGCAATAGTCCCATCCGACACATGAGTTGCATCCCAAGAGCCCTCCAGCACTATGTTGTTAAGATTCAAACCCGGCAAACGGATATTGAGAGGTTTTATGACCACTGCATTCAGCGCATCGATCAAAGGCTGAAGGAGTTTGTCCGTCAAGCCCCCTACGATTTGCGTCAATACATTATCCCCCAAGAGACTCTTCACCAATTGCTCAATGTTGACTATGTCTTTCAATTGAATATTCAGTTCCAACGGTTCCCCGGTAGAGTCTTCCTTAAAATCGCTCAAGGTGATGTTCAGCAATTCATACGTAGTGCTATATTGCAGATTGGACTGCTGCTCATAGCATAGAGGCACATGAATATTGACAAGCAGCCCATCAAGGACTTTGTGATCCAAAGTATTTAGAATCGGCGCCAGCAACTTAGTATACCCCTCGCTGTTCTTGTTTATGTTTATTTCTTTCAATTTTCCCTCACCGCACAGACTTACGACCGAGCACGTCCCCAAATTATTCGTATGGGATACCGGAATATTCTCCCATGCAGCAACAGGATAGAAGGAGCGGCAATTACGATTGAAGTCAATGCTTTTCGGCAATGACGAATAGGTAATATCCACAGCCTCGGCAGTAGTCCATGGATTAAGAATATAGTTCAATCCCAGCAGACTTTTACTTGGGCCTCCTTCTCCCTTCAAAGCAGCCTGAAGACGCGTGGTCACTTCTTTAAGCAGCTGTTCGTTAAGCATTTCCAGAACATCTCCCAAAAGCATATTCACCAAACGATCCACGACTGTCGTCAAGCCTCCAGCGATAGCATCAAGCCCTGTAGCTTTACTCAACGCGTCCAACAAAGTCGAATGCAACAATGCCTGCACGACCTCTGTGGTCAAATTATTCTCGCGTATCTGTTTTACCAAGTTGTTCACCAACATCTGTACTGCAGTATTGTCATCTATCATGTCGCGACCATACACATTGTTCGACATCACACGCTGCATCAGTACTGTAGGCGAAGGATTGGCTGCACTGAAATCTACAGTGCAGAGATAGAACATGTTATACTGGTTGAAACCCAACGGACCCAATTCCGGCATATTGATACGCGCAGAAGCCATGTCTCCCTTATATGAGGTAAGGATCTCGTTGTCTTTCTGGTCGGCAAACAACCTTTTATCTACATTGCCGACGAATATCGCCTTGTAATCCCCGTTAGGCAAATCGAAATTAACTTCCTGCTTCAATGGCCATTCGTATGTCTGAGCGTCAATCGCTCCTGTAGTTCCCTCATATGTCAACACTGGCTTTTCGGTATAATATTTATACGTTCCGTCCAGTTGCTTTTGGTAAATGAGACAAACAAGCGACTGTATCTGAGTAGAATTACCGTTCACGGCAGAGCGAGTCTGCACGTTATCTACATTTGCCTGCTGCGGAAAGAATCTGGCTCTGAACTGTCCTTTCGTAGCAATGCCTGAAGCATCTGGCAATGATTCCGCGAAATCATCGTTCCATCCGTCCCAATTGTCATCTTCGAGATGTATCTTGCCGCTGAAGCTTACGTCGAAATTACCCGATCCGCTGCCCAATTTAAGCCAAGTCACCTGATTCGGATAAATCGGAATGATCTCGTGGTCAGACTTTATAGGATATTTCTGTGACTTGCCGTCATTGGTGACGACTTCGAGATAATTGTCATTGCCTGAGGCATCGGCAATATCCTCCTGCGGCAAAAGATTGATTTTCACACGCACCTCAGATGCTGTAAGCCCTTCGCTAACCGTCTTCGATAAAACCACAGGCTGACCTTCGGTTATTACCTGACCTCCGGTTCCGTCATTAAGATACATCGTGGTATATCCTTTCACATGGAGTTTTACAGAGGCCATGTTAGGCACATTCTTGATTCTGACCTCCAGGGCACCATTCTGGCGCGTCAGCACTGTAGATTGCGAACCCGCACTAGGCGAAGCTGTAAAACTGAGAATACTGCGGAAGATATTCTTGTCAGTCTCAGTCTCGTTTCCATTAATATACTTCGCTGTAGACGTAATATAAGAAGGCGCTATCTCCATAGTTCCATATTCCGGCAATGCGGGCTCTTGTCCCTTAGGAACAGCAAGGAACACCGCCTTGTATTTTGTTTTAGATACCAAGTCATTTATAGTCAGACGATTATCCGTTATATTCACCTCTTTTTTAAGTGAATACCCCACCGTTCCGTCTTTTTCTTCATATCCCTCGTAGAGATACATCTTGGCATCATAATTTGCAAGGTTGAGACTTTGAGCGGCACGAGTCCGCACATCAAGCCCGATTGTAAATGTAGCCGACGCGTTCTCTTCCTGAGGTACAACATCATTAACGGATGAGCATGATGAAGACAGGCATCCTGCAATTAACGCCGTCACACTTGTCCATAAAAGTTTTTTTGTCATATCCTGTTTATACTAATGCGTATTACTTATTCTGCGATTCACCATCAAGCTTTCCGCCCAGATGCTCGCCCCAATCTTTGTCAATGCCGATGCCGGGAGGAATCATTTCATTATCCATCGAACCGCCATAATATTCATCCCACACCGGATCTATTTCAATGTAAATATCACTGGTCTGTCCACTTAGGTCAATCGGCTTTTTCTTTTCCCCCATGCGGTAAAAATGATTCGCACGAATGGGATAATGCATAGCACGGCTGTCGCCTTCTTCACCGGGTTTGTCAATGATGCCGGTTCCGCTACGTGTACTGATATCCGATTCTTCCGTATATAAGATTCGACGCGCGGCAAGTTCTGTCCCGTCTGCAGAAAGCATGACCAATTTCAATGTACTTACACCTTTGTCTACCGATGCAGCGACAGGCAACAGATAAGCAGAAAGCGAGAACTCCGTTTTTCCTTCGGCCACGTCATAAGAGGCTATTACACGCCCAGTGATATCATACGGATTATTATAAGGAGATGTGATGAAATCCACATATTCATCATCAGGCACATCATTCGGAGCCGAATAGCCATCAGGAAGATTCGGCAGGAAATATGCCTTAGTGTTCTGACTTTCATATAATCTCAGCTGCACACCGGCCACATCTTTAGAATCTATCTGTTTAGGCAAATTCTTGAAATATCCCACAATCCCTGCCACTCGGCGATACAAGTCAATAGGTTGTGTGACCGATATTCCGTTTTTAAGGTCTGACTTTGTAAATGTACGATATCCCGCAAAGAGTTCAGAACCGGCAATCAAGTCCACGCCTGCACCTTCCTGCAATTTGAAATACTCCTCTGAAAGTTTCTTGCCGATATTCGCTATCGAATTTGGCTGCCCATAAGCTGCCACGGAATTCGCATTGTCATAAACCGGCTTTTTAACCGTACCTGTAAATGTATCATCGAATCCCATTGCCAGAAACAAATAGTTTACCCCATCCTCATACGCTTGATATTCAGTCACATACTTCTGTTCTCGAGTTTCCAGACCATTCGCGGAGCCATCCAAGTGACGCCATTTGACATCTTCAGTAGCAACACATGTAAAATCGGCGGCATCCTTATCTTGTTCGTAGATATAAAGTTGCACACGAGTAACGTGCTGCTTGCCACGAAGATTGTCGTCAGGATCTACAACTGCCGTGCGTGATGCTACTAGCGTATTACCTTTCACAACGATGGCAATGGAATATGGATCGGCAACTGAGTCGGAAGAATCATAATCCCCATTCGCCGAACACCCGCAGACCCACATCGACAACAGCCCGAATACCAGATATTTTCTTTGTCTAAAATTCCACATATATTATTCCTTATTGGTGGGTTTATGCTTTTGTGTAAGCATTTCGCCATTCAATGATACTGTCAGTGATATTTTCTTGTCCTTTATGATTATGAAGAAAGCCTCCATCGGTGCCACCAACAGATTTTTATCGCTTGTACTGGAAACCGTCTGGCTTTCAATATCTTTCATCGGATCGTATGAATTGCCGTTGAATACTCTGACTTCGGCAATTTCCGAATTGGCAGCCAAGAATTTGGACACATCAATATGCGTCATGAAAGGATTGCCCATCAGGAATGTTGTTCCCGCTTCTTTGTTTTCAAGAGTAACACTTCCAGGAGTGCTCATTGCGAACTTGCCGATATTCGCCGAATTGCGGTTCAGCTTTTCTACTTTGTCGGTCGCAGAGCCATTGGATCTGAAGAATCGGTATGAGTCGTGCGTCTTTGGAAAACGGAACGTATAGCTGTTTCTGTCGGAAGAATCTCCGGCCCGCATCAGAAAGCCTTGGCCCAAAGCATATTTTGTCTTCACGGCATTGAAATCAGCAGACCATTTCGCAGTACTTACATCTATATCTGTACCATCTTCGCGTTTCTCCAGTGCCGTTCCGCTCCAGAAATGTTGGTAAACTACCGGAAGATTTCGTCTCTCAACATAATTGTCGGCGCCAAGCGGAGTAAAATATTTGTCTTTGCTCCATGTTGTACCTGGAGAGATAAACATATCACCCGTGTACATTTCCTGCAATGGAGCGGATATCAAATAATAACGCCCTCCCTGCAATGCCATATCAACAAACGCCATCTCACCCATCGTGAGATACTGAACACCAAGCAGTTCCGCACTTTTCTCAAAGTGTATATTTTTACAATAGTCGCCTTCCCCAGCTTTCAGTTCCGGATAATAAGCAGCATTGGCCGGCAAAATCACATTGGTACATTTCCACGGGCTCCCCTCTTTCCAGTTTTCCCAGTTGTTCCATTCGGCAGATACCGGATTAGTCTTCCATGTGGAAATCTGGGGATGAATTGTAGCTTTCACATCATGTGCCAACAGGTATTCACCATCTGCAGTATAGATATAAAGCAGATAACGGCCTACAGGCAAGGCGTTTGCAGGAATCGTCAGCAATTTTCCCGCAACCCCGCCTCGGCATCTGACATTCTCCTTTTTATCTTCGTCATAAGCATAAATGCTCACCTCAGTCGTACCCATGCCTATCTTCAATGGGATATTAAGTGGACTGCCATAGCATGTATGAAAATCATCACCATCTATTCCCAACTTATCACCGTCACGGTCATCGTCCGCACAGTCCGGAATACCGTCCCCGTCGGAATCAGGACGGATATAGACACCGCAAATCTTGGAAGTCTTCAACAGCTCCACACCGCCGGTCGTATATTCTATTCTATTGAAGTCTGATTCAGGTGTCACCTCGATGTAAGTGCGTCCGCCACTAGACAAGACATTGGCACCCAATACATTTACCTTGGTTGTACTGGCCACTTCATTATCGTCGTTAAACACTTTGAACACACCTACATCGGATAAACTAACATCAACAAGGTTTCTCAGTCCGCCCAAAACAATGCCGACAGCCTGATTTCCTTTTTGCATATTGAACTTCAGCGCTATTTTCGAGCCATCAGCAGACAATACGCTACCGAGCAATGCGCCGGTTTCCTCGCTTCCGTCCAGGATGTTTTCAATATCAGTGAACGACGATCCAACACTTAACAATCCAGCATCTATCTTGGTCTTGTCGTAGTCCATCTGAAGGTTATCTTTCATATTTGTCAGCATTTCCATACAGCCGCCACCATGAGCCGCAGCATTGCACGTCGTAGGTTCATAGAAAATGCTGTATATGCGCATTGATGTCAGCACATCGGCTACACCTTTGCGCCACAATTCGATGCGGTCGAACGATTGATCAGTTTCCACACTCAAACGAACCTTGCTGCGGTCGAAGCCCAAGAGCCCCAACTTGACGTTCGACTTGTTGTCAGAAGTATTGTCTCCCACTAAAGTGCCATTGTTATACAAGCGTATTTTATAGTGGCTCAAGGCACTAAGATCAAGCAGCTTGCTGTTGGCCTGTACTATGAAGCCTGTACGAATTTGACCTGCGGCTTCTACAGGTTTATTCATCGTAAATGATGCCAGCGGCGCCCAATCGAGCACGGAGGCAAATTGATTCACAGTGGCATAATTGCCATCGACCGCATCCACCACATTGTTCAAGTTGTTGCTGCCATTGAAAAGACATAGCAGACAAATGCCATTCGAATTAAGTGCTTCTGTGGCATAAGCCCCGTGTGACTTGGCTGTGATATATTTGTTGCAACCAGTTTGTGCGTCATTGGATTTATGATAGATAGTTGCAACATGGCTGACTTGGCGTCCATCCGTAGACGTATAAAATGCTTGTATGCGATAGGCGCCGTCTTTCTGCATTCCGGTCAGTTTTCCGTCCTCTATAGATGGACTGGTACCGTAAGGACTTGACAGGACATAATATTGTACGTTACCCGTTTCCGGTTTAGACAACCGGTAGGTATAGTTATAAGTGATATCACTACCGAATGTGAAATAATTTGCAGGGTCGGTCTTTACGGCCTCACGGGCGTAGGCGTAATAGACATGCATAGTGGAGAAATCTAACAATCCTGGAAGTAGCACTCCTTTAGCAGGGCGAATAATTCTCAACTGGGAGCACTCATTCTCTGCCACCATACTGATATATGCGTGTTCCGCGTTATTTCCCAGTCCGACAGCAAGAAGAGAACCACTGGATTTCATTTCGTCTACCGGATTATTACTCGCATTAAATGTCGTTAAACTAGGATACTTTTTACTAAAGAGGCTCAAGTTCAAAAGTTCACCGGCGGAATATACATAACCTATTTCTGTCCCAGCGGGAATCACACGCTTAAAGTTGACAGTTGCACGGACTTTTGGCGAACTAATAACAGCATAATTCGTAATATCGCTATCTACAATCTTTCCGGACTGATTCTCAGATATATCTGTAAACTGCTCAACGAATAATTTTTTATATTCACTTATTACCGGACTGCCACCTGTCCAGAAATCCTTAAACGCTGGTTCAGACGTTGCCCGGATTTCAGGATTCTCGCCAACGAAAGCATACTTTATGAAAAGACTGGTCTTAGCCACGGCTTCTGCCGAAACGCCGGAAAATCCCATGCATACCTCATCAAAAGGTTTAGTGACTTCCAAGGCAATCACGCGATCGGATTTTTTACCGGAATTAAGAGTCAGCAAATCTAGTTTCACGACACTATTTTCTCCTTCTGCCCTTATCGACTCCTGTTTTTTTCCGTTAAGATATGTTGTAAGAGTAGCACTTTTGAGAAGATCGAGAGATAACAATTTTGCTCCACCATCTTCCGTATCCCTGTACACAAACCCCACTTTCTGCCCTGCCGCATAGATATGGTTCATATCTTTTACCGAGACAACTGGACATTCAATTTCCGCCTTTATCACAGCCGGGATGGCACAGCCATTATCAATGTCCGTGTCCACGATATTGCTTAAATTACCATTGCCGACACCGACGACATTTACAGTAGAGCTGTTAATCTCGCTCACGATACGTCCTGGACCGACGATCGGCACTCGGCAATTCTTGCTTAGCCAGGTACCATCCGCCTGTTGTTCCAGTCCTCCCGGAGTAGTCACTTCCTGCGGAGCACGGGTCTGTATATCACTGGGGTGCAGCACATTGTCCCACTCCTCATCCACACAAGAAACGAGTGTTGCCGCAAATATAGCCAATACGCCTGTCAGAATGCTACTTCTCTTGTTCATATAGTTTTTGTACTTAAGAAACTCCCGAAAGTCCCGGAAAGACTTCCGGGAGTATTTCTCGGATAAATAATGTTTATGACATTACTTTGATAATTAGTCCTGTTCGATTTCCATCTTGTGGATAACCTCCCAGTTGTCGTTCACACGGAGTGTCAACTCCTGCTTCTTGTTCAACGGTTCCGGTTTATCTGGATTGCTAGGATCTGGTGTCGGCTTGTCAGGATTCTCAGGATTGTCCAAAGCTCTTTCACCGATACCATAAAGGTGGTTACGAACTACATTGTAAGTGGTTGTAATATCCGTGCAGGATGCCGATACGAAAGAATCAGTTCCCCAGCTTTTAAGGGTGTATTCTACAGTCTGTTTGTCGGTAGTAGGCAATTTAACAGTCCATGTCGCATATTCCTTACCCATATTATCAGTGAGTTTCAGGACAAAAGTCTTTTCCGCGCCTACTTTAGCGAACGGAATCAAGAATGTGCCACCGAAAACTGATCCTGTCTTGAATTTCGCTCCTGCATATGGATTCTTCCAGTTTGCAGCATCGTAATCGATCAAACCGTCTTTATTGTCGTCTTTCAATGCGTTGAACCACTCAGACAATTCGATTTCATAGATAACATTGTCGCTAGCTTTTTCAGTTCCATTGACAACAAAATTGATATGACCATCATTTTCATCTTTTCCGTTAGAGAGAAGGTCAAAGTTGGCGAATTCACCCAATACCAGATTAGTATTTCGCTGCGGAGCGACCAGCTGGAGCTTGGTAGCACCCTCAAAGTAAGGGACAGCCTCGAAATAACCGAATGTACCTGCAACCTGACGGTTAAGAACTACAGGTCTCTTGAAACCGATTTCCTTTTTCAATTCGAAAGTAATTGAACCTGCAAAGATTTCTTCACCTCTTACACCTGCAGCAATCTTCAAAACTGTATTCGCATCAAATGTACTCCCAGTAGCAATCTTTGCAATCGCAGTATTCAAGTTTTCATACTCTGTGCCGGCATGATAACCGAAAGCATAAACAGTGTATACGCCATCCTCATTGAGTCTCTCATCTTTAGGGATTTCGATAGTTGTCATGCGACCATGTCCGCCAGTAGTATATTCGGAAGATGACGCATTCCAATCCGCTACAGTTTTAACATACTTAACCGCATTGCCTTTACAGATGATGACCTTCACATTCTCAATAGTCTGTTTAGCCTCAGAGCTATAAAGCGGACGGCCGGCACGAGTCTGCAAACCGTCACCGGTATTAGCTACCTGCAGAACAATCTGCTGAGCCGCATTCGAGTCATCACCACCCACTACGATGACATTTTCTTTAGCGCATGAGCTCATCATTACAAGCCCTGCAACCATAAAGCTGAAAAGTAAACTTTTCTTCATAATGATTTGATTTAAAATTAAACTTTGTATTATATTGATTTTGAATGATTAATCTATTTCCATCCCATGTATGAGATCCCAGTTGTCATTCACACGCATATACACCATAAAATCACGCTTCACGTCATCCCAAACATATCGCAACATCGTAAGTTCATTACGTCTCATGGTAATACGCACATCTTCTGGAGACCAGTTCACACCATCTCGTTGTTCGCTATCATAAAACTGCAAGCCAAGTAATGAACTGCGTTCCTTGACAGACGGAGCCAACACAGTTTTCATCACCGCCTGATTCCCTATCCACGCCGACTGGGCATCCACATGAGTATTGCCCGAATAATGAAAATTGCAGTTCACGCCGGCGAAAAGATTATCGACACTCTCCGATGAATTTTCCACATTCTGAGGCAGATTCTCCGCCAAGACGATGAGCTTACCTTTGGTGCGCTCCATTTCCACGATATAGTCATAGTTATAAGCATCATACACCAATGTGTCGTTCACCATGTATATATCTTCGCCTTCCATATGCCCGGGATGCAGATCCATCGTATCATAGTCATTGCCTAGCGGAGACAGATCGCTCAACCCGCCCCACACGGTGAGAATGTATTTGCCATGCGGCAGACACGGGCAGAATTGCACCTGCACAGTTTCTTCGTCGCCAGTGACATTGAACAACCCCCGCTCCTCCTTAATCTCGCCAGTATGGGCGTCGCGCAGTATACAGGTCAATGTCGGTATATATTCCCGGAATGCGAGATCGGATGCTTTCCGTTCCTCCTCGAAGTCCACCTGATCGATATTGAAGTAGTTCTTGTCTTTCACCGCTATGGTGACTTTCAACGGAGGACAATTCTCCACTTTGTCCCTGATACACGAAACGAATGTAGATACAGCAAGCCACAGCACCAGAGTGCCTTTCATAAAATTACCTTTCATATGTCTCGCCCATTATCTTTTTACTATAGACACAAATCGTCCATCAGTTCTATAATAATCGAAATCAGGTTCATCCGCAGCCCTGCGACGTAACTTCCCGTCTTCACAGGCCTTGGCCAAATGATCGAAGAACACCTCATCTTCATGGAAACGTGCCGAAATTATCGACCTTACATACTCGGAAACTGCACTCGAGTCAGTCACACCTTGCATGATATCTTTCGCCTCCTCATTCTTATTCAGACTGAGAGCCAATATTGCGCTGTTTACATCGGAATATGGACGCAATAGTTCGTAAGCTTCCGTGAGATCCCTTTGTTTGGCCTTGAGCAGTCCAAGATTATAACGCGCTTCAGGCAGTTCGATCTCTTGCAACAACTCTACAGCCCGCTCATAATCACCCAAATATATATAGCTTGCAGCAAGCGTGTTCAGTTGCTCTGGGGAACTCTCTTTTTGTCTGTCAAGCACGGCCCTTGCTTCTTCGACATTTCCTTCACGAAGGTAGAGTACAGCCAGATTGTTTGCGCCCACGGCAGACTGCGGAAAATATTTCATCAATGTAAGATACACCTCTTTACGGGCTTGGTCGTTGACCGACAATGTGGCCACCCGCAACATTTCATCTTCATTGAAAGCATCCGGTCGCTTCTTGTACATGCTCAAAAGCTCCTCGTCGGTAGTAAAACTGCGTATAGTATATGTATATACATATTCCACCTTACGGTCTTTCTGTAAATACTTGGCACGTATGTCCTTCCAGCAGCTTAACTGTCGGATGTAACGCTCTGCTACATCATCATTTTGATCCGCATATCGCTGCATGATTTCGTTCACCTTATCTGCATCTGGATGATGATCCGCCAGCATTGCATCCAAGACAGGTTGCCATCCTTCAGGGCGCGAGCCTACTCGTATAACTTTCTGAATTTCAGGGCTAATCTGCAGGCGGTCCACCAACCAGTTCTTGGCAGAGTTTGCACGGTTTTTCGAGAGCAGAGTGTTGAATGCCAGCGGTCCGTCTGCCGAAGCCATGCCGAAAATTTCCAGTGAGGTCAGGGTAGCAAGAGTATCATTCAGCACCGGAGCCAGCTTTGCAACCATATCATCCAGTTCATTGCGGTTGTTGCCCATCTCCAGATTGATGTCATACTTATTTATGACGAACTGAAGATTCGCCACACCTTTCCCTTCTGCTACTTTAGGACGTATCTTGAATTCAGGTTCAATCCATGTGAGTTTCAGTTCTTTTTTAGGGTCTACAAGTGTAGCCGGGGTACCGAATGTCGCAACATTGACAGTGTCTATACCAGAACATTTACCACAACCGTTGGTAGAGACTACTGCCACCATGCGCGCATTGTCAATATCCATAGGAAGCTGGACAAACTCCGAATAAGGAAATTCCGTATCCCGTGCTGTGTTTTCGACTTTGATTATCCTGCCCGCATATGGATCTTCATCGTTTTTAAGTACCCGAAGACGCTCTACCTTCTTATTATAGATAGGAGAATATATTGCAATCGGACAACATCCATACAATAATGAATCTCCTGAAAGCAGTTGTGGTGACACGACAAGGCGGCTCCGCTTCGGCAAATAGCGACCAGGAACACGAAATGTAACATCCAGTTGCGCGTTATTGTCAGTATCCGGTACGACAACATATGGAGCCGGAGAAACAGTTATAGCCTTTCCTGCCTTATACGTGGCACATCCCGTCATGCAAATCAATCCGGCAGAAGCCAATAACAATGTGATATAGTTGATAGTAGATTTCATAAAAAACGATGTTTAGAAAAAGTACACTACAGACAAAGACGCCCTGGTAGGACCCACATAGTCTTTATTTTTCCATTCGTACGATTTTATGCATGGTATGCAATCGCTTTCCTTATACCACAGACGCGCATATCCAAAACCAAACTCTGCTTCCAGATTAAAATGCGGCGACAAAATCCAATCATATCCATAACTGACACCGCCGCCGGCAAGATATCCGTCGCGACGTTTCCGAGCCAATGTACTATAGAATTGTGCACCATGAGTATGCACACCGATGAAATGACCTTCAAATTTCTCGCAAAACCAGTATTTCAATTCTGGTTGCGCAAGCCAGAAACGCAGTTTCTTATTATCTTTGAATGTCCAAGGGTTATATGCGCCGGCCAGTTCCAAAGTCATCTTCTGGGACAATGCCGTTTCTACGCCAATGTTCGGCGTGGTGGCCAACCAATATAGGCCATTGGTCTTCAACCCTACATTCTGAGCAGAAACCTGCTGTAACACACCGATAGTGAAAGCAGCCATCAAAAACACAATCTTAAGCTTCATCAGTATCTTTCGCTTAACTTATATCAATACTCCTTTCTCGTCTCGAGTGAGGGGCCTGTTTTAAATTCGGCTGCAAAATTACTATATGGAAAGAACAGACTTACTATTTCACATCTACTGTATTGGCTCAAACGCCTATAATTTCTGCTCACAAAAAAATCTTTCCGGACAAACATTGTCCGGAAAGACCCAACCATTATTTGTACGCCATTACTTGATCAGTCGTTGGTCTCTCTGATATTCAAAGGTGTATCACCAAGATACTTTTTGCAGAAGCTTGTCAGATAATTAGGTGACAGTTTATATTTGTCGGCGATTTCTTTTACTGTCATGTCCGTAGTTTTCAAATCCATAAGAACATTTGACTTCCTCTTCAAATTCAACCACTCGCCAGCAGGCAGTCCAAAGGCTCTTTTGAACTTGCGGTTGAACGTTGCCCTCGGAATGTTCATCATAACAGCAAGTTCCTTGACATTCATATCGAAGTTATAATACTTGAAAAACAGTTCCCTAAACTCGAAGATATCTCCCGGTTCTATCCTGAACAAATAGAGCAGGTCCTCATTACTGTAGACAGCGCGAATTACCAAAATTATTACGTAACGTTTGTATTCAAAAAAACGGCCTCCAAACAAACTGCCGTCCATTTCGTTCTGGGTAACAGCCAGTTCCATCATCAAAATATTTCGAATAGGCAATACTGGGATATGGTTTTCGGTCAGAGTTCCCGAGATTATGGCAGACGAACTTTTTTCAGTTGCCGGCCTGAGTGACAGGCCGTTGCAGAGCGCCATAGATGAGTCGAAGTAGCAAAAAAGTAATACGGATTCCACCCCCCCCGTACACAAATGTAATCATGTTCATGGACCACAAACATGTTTCCGTTCTCCACATTGTCCTTCACATAGACGCTGGTAGAGACTCGGACTGTCCCTTTCAATACAAATACAAGTATTGAGTAATCTGTGTGGTCTCGTCTAAGTAATTCATCCTTCGCCAGAGTAACAATCTGAAACGGAGTCATTTTGGCTACATCATAATTAGCATACGAAATAGTTTGCATCGGCATCAAAATAAACAGTGGTCAAGGAGTCACAAAAATACATCATTTTGACATATGCCGCAAATTTTGAATATTTGAAATTATTTGTGATGCATTAACTATCTCATCACTTTTCCCTCAGCATTTCCTCCAGAAGCAAGTCCGCAATGTCCACGTGGCGCTCTCGTTGCTCTGGTGTGGCATTGCGTTCCAGGATGTCGGATATGGTAATGTCAAGCATCGGGTAGTTCTTCGCCTTCTTCCTCCATTCATCGTAGCCGTCAATGTCCGGGAATGCTGTCACTTTACGGCCTTTCAGGACCATCAGTCTGTCATTGAACTGACTTTTGCCTCCGGTGGCCAGCCAGATGTACTCGGGGAGAAGGAGGGAGCAGATGACTGCGGTCTTCTCCGACTCCACCAACGCCACATTGGCATTGACCTTATCATGGAGCAGGTGCTCGCCGAACAGGCATTGGGTGAGTTTCCATTCCGGCGGAAGCAGGTGCGCGGCCTTGAGGTTGGTGTGCACCCACATTACCGGCGGGAAATGGTCATCCTTGATGCGGTGGCCGGTCTCTGGATTGTAGGGGATGATTTTCCCGCCGCGGCAGCGTCCTTGGATGTCAAATTGAAAAAAGATGGTGTGGCCTTTGGCAGTTGTACCTATGTGGTATAGTGAAACGACACGTTTCACCTCTTCTTCCTTAAAGCAGGTCAGCAGGAACGCCGTGAGGTTATTCGTCGCGGTAAAACCGGAGACCTGTTCCACAATATATGCAGGGATGGTGCACAACGGTTCCGATTTCGGCGCATCTGGCTGTCTGGGTTTCTGATACGTAAAGTTTATCCGCTGATGCGGCCGATACGGAGGATACAAATGATATCCGCATCTGGATTCATGATTGCAGCGACCGTATTTCCTCACATCGACAGGCACGCCGTCTTCATCCACGTAGGGCGCGAAACTGTGCGGTTTTCCACAATTCGGGCAGGTAAAGCGTGTCGTCCCGGGAGCGTTGTAATCCATCAGGTGGTATCTGTATTTATGCTTCATGATTTCCATCTTCCGTATCAATCGTACCAACTGTACCAGTTGTACCAAGCGTACCATTCATACCACACATACCATTCGTACTGAAAGTACCAGCCGTACCATCCGTACTATCCGTATCATTTGTCTCAGACGTATCAAAAGAGTTGATTTGTACAGGCCGTACGAGTTGTACACTTGGTACAGATGATACACTTGATACATTTGGACCATCTGGACCAGTTGGTACATCTGGTACATTTGGTACGGCTGGTACACTTGGTACAGATGGTATGTCACCTTTGCTTTCAATGAGTTTTCTTACCCTTGCTGCCGTTCCATGGGACAACCCCGTCTCTTTCTCGATTCTGGACAATGGATATTTCATTTTCACCAACGGCCTGACCATTTCAATGATTTCTTCGTCAGCGAACATGCTCTTCTGGATGAATAGATGTTCGCGCTCCGTCCCACATCCGAGGAACTTGAAGTGCAGCCATCCTTCTTCCGTCGTCAGCTCGCAGACTGCGACATTGTCTTCTCCATATAGTTTAGGGCCAGAACGGGTTTTTACCTGCTTGATGTAGCGCAGATCCTTTCCCTTCACGCTGCAGCCCATGGCTATGCCGGCATCAAAGAGGTTTATGAGCTTGGATGAACCCGCCAGGTCATATTGGTCAAGAGGTTTTCGATAATATTGCTTGGGAGTATGGGCTATCGCCACGACTGTCAGCTGATACTTCTGTTTGAGGAAAATCACCTTTTTCATAAACTCGCCGGCCACCTCTGCCCGTTCAGCGTTCATACAGGCAAAGGTGATATTGTCAATGATAACCACTTTAACCCCTGTCATGATTGCCTTTTCAATGCTGTCGATTATGCCGTTTTCCAGATCGACATTCAGAAGATTCTCAGGATTTATCTCTGCACGCAGAAAGTTATCAGGAAAATTATGGACTGTGTCCCCCATTGTATATCGCATCTGGAACTGCTTGTCAGACAGTTCCAAATCCAGATACAGGACTTTTTCCTCCTTGGCGATTTCTTCCGCAATCTGGACCGCAAGGATGGATTTGCCGACATTGCTCGCGGCGAAGATGACGGTGTTTTCATTGGCAACTATCAGCCCGTGGAACCACGTGTGCGGATTCGGTCTGGACTTGGCCTCTTTCACCCAGGTGTTGGCCATTTTGATATTGAGAAGGCCATTGTCATTGGCTTTATTCTCACTTCTCTCCATCTCGCTCTTTATTTCTTCAATTATACTCATCATCCATCTCCTTTTTCCGCATTCGTTTTCTTCTCGGCCTGCTTTTCCAAATCGCGGACGATGCCTTTCGCGGTCTCAGGCGTTTCTTCAAGAAATGACTTCCTCACCATCTCATAAGCCTTTCCGGGAGATTTCCAGCCGATGTACGTTGCGGCTTCGTATGCTCTCTTGGCCCAAGCGTCTTCCGACTGGTATCTCGCATCAAAACAAATGACTACGTTTAATATGATTCCTATTAAGAAAATAATTGTCGTCCCTATCATCAGATTCCTCGGAGACAGTAGATCTTTTAACATTGACAAGCACTTTTCCATTCCTTGCGGTTCCGGTGGAGCCTTGGGATGCAGAAAGTCATTGATAAGTCCTCCCAATTCTTTGGTATAGGCGGCCAAATCCTTCTCTCTGCCGGTCAATGTATTTACAGATGATATCAGTCCCGCCACAGCATCGGCTTGTGCGCGTACCGATTTTTCTAAATTCGGATTCTTGAGGCTGTCAATGGCCTTGAGTACTTTTTCAAGGCTGACCACCTCAAGCGGATTTTCCTGATATTCGCTCAAGAGTCGGATCTTTCGTTCAGACTCTTCCCGAACCTGGCCGATGGCAGCAAGAATCTGTTTCTGCTGCAATATGACTTGTTCGGCAGGTATCACATCAGACTCCCGGTTACTGGTTGTCTTATTTCTTTTAATCATAACTTACTGACTTTAACTTTGTTACATACGCCTGCGCTTGAGTTTTCTCTTCCTCTCTTCAAGAGCCATCTCATCTCGCTCTTGTTTCGCATCGAACTCTCCCATCGACGACAAGGCAATTCCGATCGCGCCGGAAATCACATCGGTTGCCGAGTTGGCGACAGACTGTTTCTGCTCGCAGGACACGCCTGCCGTCAGGATTCTGTCAATGCTGAGGTAACTGTATTTTCTTCCGACTTTAGAGCCGCTGAATTCGTACAATCTCCCGCAATCCTTACCCCTCGCTCCGAACCTGACGCCCTGGACACTTCCGTCATTGCGCCGCACAAGCTCCATCATGATATCCTCTTTCATCAATGCCCTGCCCAGTTCTTTCCAGGTATGGCAGGACGGCAATGCCCTGTCGATGGCATTACTGATAGTGTACCGCACATATTCCCGTCCACGCAGATCCGACACTACGGTTTGGCTTCTTCCGCTAGACAGATGCAGACCATATTTTTCCGTCAATGCCCTGCAGACACTGACATTGCGCCTATAGTCCTGCCATGCATTCAGAACGGCGCCATTGTCATCCACACGGTTAAAGAAGATATGGATATGGGGATTGCCCTTGGCATTGAAATGTCTCACAACCATATATTGAGTTTCCATATACCCCATCCGCTGCAGATATTCTTGAGCAATCTGCACCAGCATTGGGTTGGTCAGCATTGGCTCGTCTTCCTTCATAAAACAAAGGGGAATATGGCCGACAGGCCTTTCCACCGCCTGATTGGCCGACGCCTGCATCATGAAACTAGTGTCAATGGCGCGTGCCATCATCCTCGCAAGCCGCTTCCGTTCCGGGCCGTCACTGTTCGCAAGCGCGACCGCTTCATCTATGTCAATGTCGAGTCCGCGACTTGCCAGAATTTGGGCCTCATCGTGGTCGAGACAATAGTTCGCACAGCCGAATGCGCTGCTTCCCTTCAGGATTTTACCTACCATAGCGCATAACCTCCCTGTAACAGTCCACTATTGTCTTTATCTCTGTCAATGCAGTCCTGATAGGGGCGATGTCGATTTTCCCCGTCCTATTAAGACTTCGTGCAATCTGATTCAGATTGCCGCCAATGTTCCACAATCCCCGGAGGAGTTTTCTGTCTTCGCCAGTCAATGTCTCCCTGATGGTTTCACGCACGGCTGCCTTCCTGCAGTACGTGGCCGGCGGAAATCCGGAACGCCTGGCCTTGTCCGTCATCATGGCGAACTCATCGTCATTGAACGATACGGTCAGCTTGTGGCTCCGCTTGAAGACGCCCTTCTGCGGGCGTCCCGTCTTCTTCGATTTGGTCTGTTCCATACCTGTCATGCTTTCGCGACCGAGGGGAGTGCGAGGCGATTTCGGCATTGCCGGAATATAAACTCGCTAACCACTCAATTCCACACATGTTGACTATTGTTCATCCGGTCTTCGGGAGGCCCTTTGTTCCTTCTGATAATTGTCGGCTACAGTTCGGGCCTTACCCACATCGAAGATAATCCGCTTGCCTATCCTGGAGACAACGGCAGAATCCAGAACCCCGGATTTCTTCAGTGCATAGATGGTGCTTTGGCAACATCCCACGGCTTGTGCCAGTTCGGCAATTCCATAGGCATACTGCACTTTTGTTTCTGAATCAGTGCTGAAGGTCCTGTCCTTACACTGTTCGTTGAGTTGGAGAAATTCCTCTCCTGTCATTTGCCAGATCGGCTTCGTCAGAAGGCTGGCAAGATTGTTCTTCATATCCATAAACATTTACTTGAATTGATAATAAAAAAACCGCCTCCAAATGGATGCGGTTGCAAGTATATGTAAGAATCCTTAAAAACTGTTTGAACATTTGAACAGCCTTCGAACGTGTATCAAAACGACAGTTTGAACAGATTGAACGCGGTTGAATTTAATCATGCTCACGTTGCAGTATTTCAGTGATTTTCTTGTCAAGTTCCATATAATCGATATCGGTGGTTTTCACACGGTTAATGTTATAGGAGATTGTGGCTTTAGACGTCGTTACACTCATCTTGGGATATTTCTTTTTGAGTTCCACCATGCTTTCAATGTATCGGTTGTAAGAGATTGTTCTCTTTATAATGCCTTTATTTTGCAAGCAGCAGAAAATGGCGGATTGGTTTCTGCCCATATGTGCACCTTCCATCAGAAATGGTTTGGTGAGCCATTCCGCCAGCAGCTCTTCCATTCTCGAAATGTTTTCAGCGCTATCATCGTTAAAAAGAAGACCTGGACGTGGCGGAGTGTCAATGCTTGTCGTACCTTCAGCCAAGTCTTCTTTGAGCAAAGCGTTGTATTGTTTTCTATCGAAACAAGGCACCAGGATGTACTCATGCATGAGCCTGTCGTTCTGTAGGACTCTATTTGTAAACTCAAGGCTTTTTCGGAGTTTTTCGTTAGTCGGAGCCGGCATTTTGAAGTCAAAACGCATCTTGCGAAGCTTTTTGAGTACTTCTTCGTGAGGCACGCCCTCGTACAGCAGCTTGATTGCCTCAGAATGGATGGTGCAAAGGTTAGGGTAACTGCGATTGCCCAAATACCCCATATCATAGAGAGTTTTGAACGTCTGCAATATAAATACTACGACTATGGTCACCATTAAAAAGAGGCCTATGATCAGTTTAAGCAAATGTAATACTTCGACCAACATATCTACTTCCAATTAATTTCATTTATGACTTCTTTAAAACTATCCACGCGCTATGTGTCGACTTGCTTGCTTTCTTGATAAACCCATTATTTCTAAGATAAGAAAGGTCTAATTGAACACTCCTTAACCCGACCTCCAATTGACTCGCAATCCAACTCGCAGTTTTTTCTCCGTCAGACATTAAAATGGACAGGATAACTTTTTGTCTATCAGTTAGTTTTAACTCGCAATCCGACTCGCAATGCAACTCGCAATTTTGATTGGAATTACTTTCGTTGTTGATGTCCTTAAAACGGAATACGATGGCAACTCCTCCTGGACGGACCTCGTAATATGGTTCGGGAATATTTTTTGCCTTGCATGCCTGAACCATACGCGCCACACCGCTACCCCAACTCTCCAGCCATGTGGTTTTATATAATACACCTGCGATAGTCGGATTGTATGGCTTGGAGTCGTGAGATTCTTTGATATTATCAGGAGTAATATCCAACGGCAGTCGCCCGGGATTCTCAATCTCAACTCTGTCATCATAAATAGCAAGACTTACAGAACCAGAGATAGATTCGTATGACCTATGACAAAGGGCATTGATCAGGGCCTCACGTAAAGCTTCTACAGGAATATCCAAATCTTCGACTCTATTGAGCCCAATAACCTTACCATGTAAATTCAAATGTTTGAAACAGAATGACATTCCCGCATCCAGCAAGTCAAAGAAACAGCCGCTGGCATTCTGACTGTCAACAAATTCGTTTTTATTGATTCCCTTAAAACGAGCCATTCTTAATTTCAACTGGGGAGTATAATGCAGTTTATCGCAAAATAATGCTACAGCAGCTTGTATCGGCTTTCCATCTTTAAGGAGAGAAAGACGTTTTAGAATATCTTCCGTTGACAATGAAAGTGCACTCTCTGGCATGCGACCACCTCTTACACCCATGCGGACAGCATTTAAGATTTGCTTTTCGCTAAGATCCGAGATGTCATATTCATCAGCAATCTGATTTTCCCACCCAAAAAGATGCGGTTTCGCAGCCCTCAGTCGCTCTTCAAACATTTCCCTTGGCATCTGTTTAGTAATACTCTCCGGTTTGTAGTATGGACATCCGTGATAAGTGTAAGGTTGTTTCCCCCACACCCATCCGTCAAAGCACATCGCTACAACTTTATTTCCAGGAGAATCTGGTACATCAATGTAGTCTACCTTCACATCAATAGCCGGCTCCAACCCACTTATGGCCTGTGCAATCTCTCGCTTAGTGGCGTCTGTAACTTGTTGGCCTACAACTTTCAGCGACTTAGGTGTAATGCCAAAAAGTAAATATCCTCCGTCCGAATTCAAAAATGCGCATGCTGAATGCATACCATCTTTCAATTCGCCTGTACTCTTCTTGAGTTCCAAGCAACGCCCCTCATCTCCAGAAACGAGTTTCTGTACCTCCTCAAATGTCATAATTATCTATTTCTACAGTTTATGTGTCATCTATAAAGGTAATGAAAATTCTTCAGTCGAGATAGATTTCCATCAATCATTCAGAAAGTTCATCTTGTTCATCTCATTGGCTTTGATAGTGTCGACGATATCAATGTATGGTTTCATGGATGCATAAGATGAGTGTCCGGTCCATTTCATGACTACTGACGGGGCGATGCCTCGTGAAAGGGCGTTGACAATAAATGTTCGTCTTCCGGTATGGGTACCGATCAGTTCCCACTTTTCCTTGATTTCATCAATCCGCTCGTTTCCTTTATATGTAGTGACCCTTTCTTGGCTATTGATACCGACAACATTGCATAGTACCTTCAGGCTTCGGTTCATCGCTTGATTGGTGTAATATGGGAACACCAGGTTCCCTTTAACCGGTATTTCTTTGTACTTGTCAAGGATTGAGCGCATTATGTCATTGATTTCAATGGTCAAGCTGTCATTTGTCTTGACCGTCGTTACCTCGATATGGTCATCTTTGACATCGTTCCATCTTAGACTTGAAGCGTCAGAATATCTGAGGCTTGAGAAGCAGCAGAACATGAAAATGTCCCTGACTGCTTCCAGATGGACAAGCTTGGGCGCAGACAAGTCGAAGTCTCTGACTCTCTTCAGTTCTTCGGTAGTCAAGTAGATGACTTTCTTCTGCGTAGATTTCAATGTCGGGCGGAATGTCTTGAAATCCATAAGTTTGTTGAATCCCTTGTTGGTCGCCCAGTTCAGAAACCATCTGAGGTATCCCAGCTTCTTGTTGATGGTCGAATTCTTCAGTCCTATCAGGTCTTCCGTGCTATCTGAATCTCTCTTGTCCTTGGACTTGCGTGGAGTCTTCAACACCTTCTTGTCTCTCAAATAGATGACAAATTCAGTGAGTGTCTTTTCCGTGAGATCCGAGAACTTGATTTTCTTTTTGAATGTCATAAGGTCTTCCCTCATAGCCATCATCTTTTCACAAGTGGCCTCCGTCCAGGCATTCTTTTCTCCGCAGTCCCGCATAAACTCATCATAAACTTCGAAGAAATCACGCTCCTTTGGCTTGGAGTTGTTCTTTTCCGCTGCCGGTCTTTGGGGAATAGTGCCATTTATGCGTTGTTCATACTTTTCCGACAGTTGTTTGATGGTCGGAATGATATCGAGCGCTTCGAAATACTTGAATGATGTTTCCATCTGGTCCTTGATATTCCGAAGTTTGTTGTTGATATTGATGGCATTTTCTCCTCGTGGCCCTTCATACCACGAGAGCACGAGTTCATTCTCTGCGTCCCAAGCTTTTATGTCATAGACTTGACATCCAGTTGAATAATCCTGTCGTTGTCCTCCGAAAGTTACTCGGAGACGAATCTGGAATTTATCCTTGTCCTTTCCATATGCGAATAATTTGAAGGACGACCTGTGTTTAATGTTCATATCGTGTCATAATAATGGTGAGGACAAAGGTAGAAAGAAAGTTTAAAAATTGGGATATTTTAGCGTAAAAATATCCCAATAATATCCCAATTTTAGCTGGATTTAGGTATATCTATATGAAGAAATCTGCATTATACACACGCAAATTAGGGGTATGTGGAGGCTGTTGGTTATTTAGTTCAAATCCCTCTCTCTCCGCAAACAAATTGAAGCTCAGCGCTTTGCGCTGGGCTTTTTTCGTGCAAGGCCGTCGGAAGCCCCGCTCCTGTAAGGCCTTGCACGGGAAAAGCCCCAAAGGCCGCCAGACCTTTGAGCTTCAATTTGTTTAGCACAGCCCCGCCGCGTAGGCGATGAGGGATGTGACGCACCCAGTGCGGCAAATCCCGTATTTATTTTATTGGGACTCTGTCCCAAACCCTGACGCTCCGCGCTCCACTATCAATTCCCCCGACCCCCTTTTCAAGGGGGCGATCACGGCCTTCGGGCTCTCCATAGCCACAAGACTCCCCTGCCAGCCAACTCCGGCCGGGCATCTGATGATGCCTTGTTAGTATTTCAATCCCACCGTCGCAAATACCCGGACCCGGCCGGTCGTCTGATGACGACTTGTTAAATCCCCCCCATCCCCATTTTCAAGTGGGCGATCGGGGCCTACGGGCTTTGCATCGACGCGTTGCAGCCCTGCCCGCCAGCTCCGGCCCGGCATCTGATGATGCCTTGGTTCGTCAGATGACGCCCCGTTAAATCATCGACAGCGGCAAAGGCCCGCTCTGCTCAGGGTGCTTCGCAATTCGCCGCGGGTCATGACGCTGCCCAGCTTGCTACACGGGACGCAGCGCTTAAGTTGCAGATTATCAATTATTTAACCAAAATCAGAGTTAGGAAAACCACAACTCTTAAAACGGTTAAACAATTATCACACAGCGACTTACAGGTTGCGTCTAATGTCACTGCGACTCGCGGAGACGCTTAAACTATACTCTACGGTTGCATACTATAAAATTTTACAGTACCTTTGCGTTACAAAGACTCACGAAAGACCAAACCCGGACTATAATGTAAACAACAAAAAACACATCAAACATGGAGATGACAAACAAAAGGCTTGAAGCGATTAAGAATTCCGGAATAAGAAAGAAACTAGATGACATTGACCTTAATTTGAATTGGGGAGAGTTTGCACACAACTATTTCGACAGGTCGGCATCGTGGTTTTACAACAAACTTAACGGCATAGATGGAAACGGAGGCGTAGGCGGATTCACGGAAGAGGAACTTACCATATTCAAGGGAGGTCTATGTGATCTTGCTGACAGGCTGAGGAAAGCGGCAGACAAGTTGTAGGAGACATCCCCAAGTATTTCAACTGCAGGAAAATCAGGCCGTCCCCAGCAGAGGCAAAACGTCATCAGGATTATTGCGTCAATTCATACTCAACAGTAAATTCGCCATCCAGAAACTCAGGATAACTTAAGCCTTCTTCTTTGGCAGTAGCCACATAGAAGTCCATTTGCTTCAACATATCACCTTTCGCTTCCTCTATGGTATCGCCCATGCCAGAGAATATTTCATCCTTGCAATAGACAGAATATGTCCCGTCCACCGCTCTCTCAATAACTGCCGGAATATGTTTCATCTGAATACTCCTGATTAAAATCTGAATAAATACACGCGTCTAACATTAAGCCGTAACATTAAGCCGTAAAGATAGCAATAATTCAATTGTCAACAACCTTTCCAATAGAATTGTAGCTGACGCAAAAAAGCACTCAGCAGTGTCGGGAAAAGGACTTGGAGCTGCGGACGTAGATGGCCGCCGCAACATCGCCGTGAAACTGCTATACTAAGTAATACTTAAAACGCTTACTAAACAAGGTTACGACGGAGCCACTCACTGAAGATAAGGTCGCTGATATGCTTCTTACCATCAGTTTCGGCTATAACTCCTAATTTCATCAAACTTCGGCAGGCTGTCTGGATGGAGCTTGCAGAACCTAGCGTGTACTTTGACAGGAAAGCGCTGGAAGTAATGTTAGCTCCAGCAGAACCTTCCAATGCAAGTGCCTGAAGCAGACTTTTCTGCTTCTCGGAATAACGCGAAAACTGATCATTGTAGGAAAAATGCTGCTGAGCGATGATTGCAGAGTAAATCGCCTGAAAATCTTTCTCTCCTATTGTCTTTCCAGGCTCAGCCATCGCAAACGCTTCATTCATAAGCAGTTGAACATACCACGTAATTCCATTGAAATAATCATAACAAAGGTAAATCAACGCATCATCAATTTTCTTTCCTCTTCCGTATTTTCTAAACATCATTTGAGCAAAATCTCTATAAACGTCTCTATCAATGACATCTATCGTCATCTGTACTGCGCTGTTATAGAATGGTTTCGCCGGAGAGGTAAACATATTTGTCATTGAATGCGTAATACTGCCAGTAAAGATAAAAATAATATTCCGGCATTTCTGCACCACCGTCCTCAGGTACGCCTCCATATTCGCCTCCTTGAAATCGCGAATCTTCTGAAACTCGTCAATTGCAATCACGCAAGGTCTCTTGCCTGAATCAAGAATCTGCATCAGTTCCTCAAGTGTCTTATCCGGATATGAAATATCCCCAACAATCGGTGAAAACGAAAGACTGTCAGTCAATTGACTGTACTCAATCTGTGGGCGCAACGACTTCAACCCCTGAAGAAGCTTGTCCTTTATTCCGAAATATTCACTTTTGCTAAAAATCTCATTTGCAAAGATCGCCACCATTTCCTTCAAATTATTCGCAGCATAGATATCAATCAGAAAAGTATTGAAAACGTCGCTGATTTCTTTCTGCGCGAAACAATGTCGGATCAAACCAGTCTTGCCGAGCCTACGTCGTGCAAACAACGCCACATTCCTTCCATTGAGTATGTGCTTGCAAAGCTGAGCTGTCTCTTCCATTCTATCACAGAAATACTCTTCTCTGACATACGGAGTTATGACAAACGGATTTCTGAAAAAATTTTCCATTATTATGCGATTTTACATTACGTCTTTTTGCATTATGCAAAATTACATAATTTTTGAACAAATACAAGAATGCCCAATAAAATTAAAACAGCCAATATCCGCAAATATATCACTATGCGAATTTTATGGCGGTCAATTCTTTCGCAAAATGATTCACTCCTTTCTGAATCTTATCTATAGTCCTTCTGCTAGGCTTGCGTCTGCCATGCAGATAGTGACCGAGTTGTGCTTGACTGACACCTGTAAGTTTTTCCAGACCAGCAAGAGAGAATATCCCGGCATATTCCGCCAAAAAACTTGCAGTATCATAGTAAAACTCAAATTCTGCTTCAGTGAATGGCATTCCTTTAGTGGCATAATATGCTCTCATTTCCTCGTATGCAGCACAAAAATCCTCAATGGCGGCCTCCACTGTAACACCCTCACCGATACACCCGTAATCAAGAGGAGAATCGTTCATATATGCAGAATAGCCAGACTCAGCTTTTTCGACAAATACTTTCACTTTAATTTTATTCATATTTTTTTAACTGAAGGCAAAGGGTGACATCTGCATACAAATATATGGTATTTGTTGATAATAGCAAAATAACTTTCAACTTCTTTTCGATAATTGTTGAACAATGTGCTATATTTGCGGAAGCAAGTTATGTTAAAGCACAATCGGACAATCATTCATGTGGAGGTCAAGGACACCCATGAACACTTTTACTTTGGGTCAGTTGCAGCAATGTACGAAGACTCCAGAGTAAAGAACCTGTTGAAAATCAAGTACCAGACATTCAGGACAAAGCGCATTTCTGAAGAGAAGCCGTTCGAAAACGAGTTCGTGATCGTGCGGAAGGGCAACCTGAACACCATCGACCATAGCCGGTCCATTTAGAATATATTGGGAAAAACTCGCTGACTTCGCGGTCCGGCCAGGACGAAGAATCCGATTCTCACGACCAAGAATCTGATTTACGCGGAAAAAGTACATTCGTACAAGAAAATCTACACCACGTCACTTCCGGAGAGAACCGTGACATTGACCAGAGATTACAACAGTGTGATGGCGTTGATGTTGCGGCCGCAGTCGGCTCCTTCGCGGCGGGCAGAGAAGAAGTCGGTGTCGTTGTAGGTACAGATGCCGCAGACCTGGATGTTGAACTCTGCCACTCCACATTCCAGAAGCGTGATGCGGCAGACTTCGAAGAGGTCGATATGATGGCCACCCTCGAGACTGCCCTCAGTACGCGGACCGCGGAACGACCAGATTTTATCCACAGGGAAACCGGACGCCTTGAAAAGCTGCGCCACATCCTCGCCTACCTGGAAATTGTCGATACAGATACCCGGGCCGATGACGGCACGCATATCCGAAGGCTTTGCACCATAATTCTTTATCATTGCCAGAACCGTCTGCGCAGCTATCTTGTTGATAGTTCCACGCCAGCCGCTATGGGCAGCCCCGACACACCGTGACACAGGATCATACAGCAACACCGGAATACAGTCCGCAGTACGCACACCTATAGCCACATTCTTCAGATTAGTCACCAAGGCATCCACACCCTCCAGTTCCTCTCTGGAATAATCAGGCCTGTCGATGACAGCCACATTGGCTGAATGAGTCTGATGCGGCTGTATCACAGGATACGGAAGCTCCGAGTCACGCCTTGTCGTAAACGCCTCTACACCCTCTCCCAAATTATATCTAAGCAAATCCATAAATTCCTCACTATCAAACAAATTCGCACAGCATCAGAGCTGCACTTCTATCTTCGCCACGAAAACGGCAGGGCCCTGAAGCCACACATCCTCTGCCATAAAAGGCAATGTTTCATTTCCACGCAAACTCGTTTCTTTCTGACACGAAGCCAAATCCAGATGCGGAACAAAATCCACCTTCAAGTCCGCTATTTTAGCATGAACGCGTGCAGAAACCTCCACGGGACCAGAACTCCTATCACATCCGCCAAGAACACCGCGAATCCAGGAAGCCATCGACGAAGCCACTATACCAGTACCACAGGCAAGTGTCTCATCCTCAACACCTTTCTCATAAGTTCTCACGTCGATATCCAGATTCCCGTCAGACAGAAAATCATTGACACGGACAAAATTCACATTGACACCCTGAGGCGCGAACCTCGTATCATAGCGCAGACTCCTGCCTGTTCCAACTACGTCACACTCTCCGACATCCTCCACGAAATGCACGAGATGCCGCGTGCCCGTATCGAGAAAAACATCCAGGGACATCGCACCCGTCTTATTCTCATAAAGGGCGGCGCCCTGCACATCCTTCATCTTCAGACGCACAATTCTCGGCTCCGCAGAAAATGCCTCCACAGAGTTTTCAAGCTCCGCAACATGCTGACCGTCAGGCGCTTCAAACACGAAACTTCCATAGCCCAGGTCGGCAGCAAACGCCACGATACAACGCCCTCCGTTGCCGCACATCATTCCGCCAGAGCCATCAGAATTATAATACCGCATCCGGAAATCCGCATCCGAACTCCGCTCAAGCACCATCACTCCATCCGCTCCGATACCGGTATGACGCTCGCACAGCCGCGCAATCTGCCCTGCAGAAAGGTCAATGTCAATGTCCCTTCCGTCAGCAATCAGAAAATCATTCCCCGCTCCATGATATTTGTAGAAAGTCATCATCGCAACAAATCTTCCAGCTCCACAGAAGCATCCGTCTTGCCGTCCCTATATTTCACAATTACAGGAGTATAGAGACTTATCCCCGCTTCAGCACCAGGTCCCTTGGTAACCGGTCTGCTTCCGGCCACCACCACTGCTCCGGCTGGAACAGTAAGTCTTCCCGACTCATCAGGACGTATAAATCCGCCATTCACAGCATCATAAAGTGCTGTGGACCTGTTGATTATAACACCAGAGCCGAGCACTGCGCCTTCTTTTATCAACACGCCCTCATACACCCCGCAATTACCGCCGATGAAGACATTGTCCTCGACGATTACCGGCATTGCGCCGACAGGCTCCAGCACCCCTCCGATCTGGGCGGCAGCGGCGATATGCACATTCTTTCCGACCTGCGCACAGGACCCTACAAGAGCGTGGGAATCAATCATTGAACCGGCATCGACATAGGCGCCGATATTCACATAAGCGGGCGGCATCATGATTACCGAAGGAGCGAGATACGCACCACGGCGCACAGAACTGCCGCCAGGCACAATACGAACCTTGTCCTCGACTGAGAATTTCCTTACCGGAATAGTATCCTTGTCAATGAAAGAGAACTCCCTTTCCGACATATCTGCGAGCTTGCCCAGACGGAACCCACTGAGAATCACTTCCTTAATCCAGGAATTGACTATCCATTCCCCGTCTTTTTTCTCTGCAACCCTGATTTTTCCGCTTTCCAAATCAGCGCAGACCTGCAGAAAACGCTCCATTTCATTTTCCATATTCTCTCTTTATAAATAAGGTAACTCTTACAGAAGTCCCAGACCCGACATGACTTCCTTCAACAATTTCTCCGTACTCCCGACAGCAGGCGTGAGCGGAAGACGCATCTCATCCTCACAGAGCCCCAAGAGTTTCAGGGCAGCCTTGGCCGGAATCGGATTGCTCTCCACAAACAGCGCGTTGTAAAGAGGCATCAGCTTGTCATTCAAACAGATAGCCTTCTGCAGATCACCAGCGAAAACAGCATCCACCAACTCCTTCATCATCTTCGGAGCCACATTTGAAGCCACACTGATGACACCGTCGATTCCACTCGCCATCAGAGGCAGAGTCTGGTCATCATTGCCGCTCAGAACCGTGAAACCGTCCGGAGCCTGCCTCTTGATATCCACAATCTGGGCTACATCCCCGGACGCCTCCTTGACAGCCACGACATTAGGCACATCATGAGCCAGCCTCAACGTCGTCTCCGCCTTCATATTGGTTCCGGTACGTCCAGGGACATTGTACAGGATCACATCACGGTCAGTTTCCTGAGCAACCGCCTTGAAATATTGATACAGCCCCTCTTGCGTAGGCTTATTGTAGAACGGGACCACCACCAGGTACGCCTGCACGTCCAAAGAATCCAGCAGACGCATATTGCGGACAGTTCCTGTCAATGAATTGGAACCCACTCCGGCCACCATAGGAACCCCTGGCGCCATCTCACGTGTAATCTGCACCAGACGCACCTTCTCGTCATCACTCAGACAAGGAGTCTCAGCAGTCGAACCGAGCGGCACTAGAAAATCCACACCGGCCTCAATCTGGCGGGCCACAGTAGCGCGATAAGCATTCTCATCGACTTTTCCATTCTTGAACGGAGTCACCAATGCCGTTCCCAAACCTTTGAATATCATTGACATATAAATTATAAGGTCAAACTTCCACCGATAAACAGTTCACGGAACTCATAGACATTACGCTGCCTGCCGGCATCCTTCGACAAATCATCAGCCATACCAGCCGCCAACACGGCCCCTTCCGCAAATCCCTGACGCGAAAAAGCCTCGTGCTCGAGAGTAATCCTGTCGCAGCCACCCTCGAAGCCGACAGTATGTATGCCGGCAAGTTCGCCGACCCTTACGGACGCGACATCGGTCTTAACGCCCATATTCAGGTCAATGTCACGAGCCAATGTCTTGGCAGTTCCGCTCGGCGCATCTATCTTATGGCAATGATGTTTCTCCACTATATACGGGGCATAGCCGCCAGACTTTGCAAGAAGCTTGGAAACCAAGTCCACAGCAGCAGAGAAGACATTGACACCGACCGAGAAATTGGAAGCCCAAATGAGAGGCGTACCGCATTTTTCGAAATAGGCAAACACCTCATCTGCAATATCATACCATCCCGTCGTACCTACCACCGCAGCCTTGAAATTCTCCGCGATGAATTTGTAATTTGCCCTGAACGCCTCCGGCACGGTAAAGTCGATGCAGACACTTTCTGATGCCACAGCCTTGTCAGCAGACGTTATATCTTCCGACACGCCCGAGCACTCTATATTTCTGCTCTTCAGCACTGACTCCACCATTTTTCCCATGCGGCCGTAGCCACTGATAAAAACCTTCATATCTTATCCTGATTTTTCTATCCAAACAATTTTGAATGCAGACGTCCTGCCGCATCTTCTGCGTATTTCCTGTCTATCACCACGCTCGTGCTCAGAAGTGACGGACTCTGCACCGACATATAGACCGGGCAGCCGTCAAGCGCCTCCATAACATCTTCATACACACCCGGTTGGGACACCACATTACGTCCCACGACCGAAATCTCGGCCTTGTTCCTGTAAACCATCACACAGAAACGGTTCCGCAGTGAAGAGAGCAGTTCCTCAAATCCGGGCTGGCCTGATTCCAATGTAAGCCCCACCTTGGACTCTGAAGAAGACACCAGAACGGTCTTTACCGGATAGTCCGCAATGCAGCTGAAAACGCCGGCCAGCATTGACGAAACCCCGACGATATTCCTGGAGGTAATCTCGAGAAAGTCAATGTCTTCCTTGACCGCAATGGTCTTAGGGCCGCAGGCTGTCTGCTCGTAAGTCACCACAGAACCCGGCGAATCAGGCTTCAACGAATCCAGCACATAGACCGGAATATTCTTCTTTCTCGCCGGTTCGATAGTCAGCGGGTGCAGCACTCTCGCGCCCAGGAACGCCATTTCAGACGCTTCCTCGTAGGAAATCTTTTCCACGCGCGCGGTAACATCCACCTTTCTCGGGTCTGCTGTACGGATACCGTCCACATCGGTCCATATCTCCACACGCTCAGCATCCAGAGCCATACCGAGGATCGCCGCCGTGTAATCGGAGCCCTCGAAGCCCAGAACCGAAGGGGCACCCTCCACAGAAGAAGCTATAAAGCCCTGAGTGAGAACCACATCCACACCTTTCGCAGCTTCCGGGACAATGCGTCTGACACCTGCCTGAGTCGCTTCCAAATCCGGCACCGCAGACATATATTGACAGTCGGTAACGATCATTTTACGGGCATCCACCCAGCCGCATCTCAGTCCGTTCACGTTCATTGCCGCAGAAACTATCTTGGAAGAGAGCAGCTCGCCTGTCGAGACGATACGGGCATAACTTCTTGGAGAAAGCTCTCCGATACAGCAGACTCCATGCACGAAATCGCTCAGCGAATCGCAGATGGCATTCAGGTCGCCAAGACATTGACCTAAAACTTTTTCATCTGCCGACAGCAGTTCAGCCGCGAGGGACAGATGCCTTTCACGCAGCGGCGCCAAGAGTTTTTCCGCTTTTTCAGCACATTGAGTCTCAGCGACTTCCGCTATATTGCAGAGCACTCTGGTAACCTGAGACAATGCTGACACGACCACGAGCGGCTTGTCCGCCATCCTTCCGCGGACTATTTCCGTAACGCGCAGAATCGCATCCCTGTCCTTCACCGACGTTCCGCCGAATTTCATTACTATCATACTACAATCCTCCTGAGAAGCTGTTTTGAAAATGACCTCTAATTTACAACAATTTCATCAGTAAACAGCCAAGCGTGCAGCGGAAGATTTCTGCGGAACGCCTTGAAACGCACATAACGCGCAGATACATTGACAACACAGGACAATGTCTCATAACACATATCCGACGTGTCCGCCGGCAGCTGGCTGTAGCTTACGCTCGCCAAAGTATAATTTTCACCGTCATCGGAAACATAGACTTCCACACGCTCCGGGACTGCCACATGGTTGTTCCTCTGAGCCATAAATGTAGCTCCCACATAGTGCAGAGGCTGTTTTTCTTCCAAGTCAATGATGATGTCCATATCTCTGATGAAGCCCAGCCAGCGGTCATCTCCATAAGACCAGCCGCCACGCAGACCGTCATTGACGGAAACATCGCCGCTCGCCCTGTATTTCTCGGCATACGGAGTCAGAATCTGCACAGGTTTTCCTACAGCCAGATGCTGCAGCGGCTCGCGGGACTCCATCCTCGTACCGAATTCCTTGTCTATATCGAACGGATTATAGCCCATTTTCTTCAACTCGGCGCAGAAACGCGATGCCCTCTCCTTGAAATTCTCATAGTTCTTGTCCTCTTTCCTGCTCCAGCCCGTTTCAGCAACTGCCAACGCTCTCGGATAGAGCATATACTCCAGATGCTCAGCTGTCGGAATGTACTCAGTCCATGCATTACCCTGAACACCAAGCAGATGCGGACTGTCAATATCCGCATCATAAGAATATGCCTTGGCAAGAGAAATATAGCCGCCTATAGCTTCAGGCTGATAGATCGGCGCGTCCTGGGTGTAATCCAGATAGTACCAGGTATTCGGAGACATTATGACATCGTGTTCCTGCCCGATCGCGTTCTCGCCGTGCGAAGAACCACGCCAGGACATCACCACGGCATTGTCCGAAAGGCCGCCTTCCATGATTTCATCCCAGCCTACCATCTTGCGGCCGTGCGACTCCACGATCTTCTCGACCTTCCGCGTAACCCAGCTCTGTAACTGAGCCACATCAGCCAGACCGTTTTCCGCCATAATCTTCTGACAATGAGGACATTTCTTCCAAGCAGTCCTCGAAGCCTCATCTCCACCTATATGTATATATTCGGAAGGGAACAATTCCACCAGCTCCGCCATAACATCCTCGATGAAGTCGAAAAGATACTCGCTGCCCGGGCACATGTCAGAATTCATCACCCTTTCCCCATTTTCATCCACACAGGCAAGTTCAGGATAGGCCTCCAGCACTTCCCTGCTATGTCCCGGAATTTCGAACTCCGGAACTATATCTATATGACGCTCAGCAGCATAGGCCACCAATTCACGCACGTCATCCTTCGTATAATAGCCGCCGGAAGCCATCGGACTTCCCTCCTCGGAATAAAAGCATCCAAGTTCACGCCATTGTTTCCAAGTACCGCCGATACGCCATGCCGCCTTCTTCGTAAGCATCGGCCTGGAATCTATCTGGATTCTCCACCCCGCATCATCCATCAGGTGAAGATGAAGCTTGTCCATCTTCAGCAGCGCCATCGCATCTATCTGTTTCTCAATAAATTGCCTGTCACGGAAGTTTCTCGACACATCTATCATCAGACCCCTGTACGGAAATCTCGGCCAGTCGTAAACCGCGCAGCACTGCAGTTCGTCGCCACTCGCCGTCATCTGCCTCAACGTCTGCAACGCATAAAAAGCGCCCTTCGGCGCGAGGGCTTTTATGTCAATGCCCTTCTTCCCTATCGTCAATGAATAGGCTGCATCCCGACAGTCCTCACGGATGGAGGCATCTGCATTGATCTTCTTCACGAAATTCTTGTCGCCCAATGTGATGACGATGTCTCCTTTTTCCGACAATGTCCATCCGAGTTCATCCTTCGCATAGTCCTTAAGAGCATCCACACCTTCACAGTCCGATTTGCAGACCACTTTCAGTGTCGGGCTCTGAGAAAGCGTATAAGTTCCTTCATTCTCGGTCACGGATACCGGAAGCGGCACCACCGCACGCGGGGAAATGGCCGCGGCCAATGTTACAAACAATGTAGTAATAAGCTGTATCATAATTCGTTATATAAAATATTCTTCAATAAAGTCTCATACTGGGACTGAGCCTTTTCCAAGTCGCTCAACAATACATATTCCCTCGGGGTATGGGCCACGAAAATGGAGCCGGGACCGCAAAGCGAACGGTGAGTGAACTTGTTCATCCTCGGCGTGTCGCTTCCGAATGCCACCGGCTTGGTCCCGATGCCGTCGAAAGTCGTGTAGCGCATCGGAGTATCTCCGCCAAACGCCTCTATGTCAATGTCTTGAGACCGCATCTGTTCCATCACTTCCTGCACCATGACATCTGACGCGAAGGTGGTACGGAAATACAGGCGGAAAGAAAGTTCCGGACTGAGGATATTCTGAGGATTGTCAGAAGAGAGCTTGCCGATATTCCAAGTCGTCGGACCAAGCACCTCGTCTTCCGGAAAATCTATGCCGCGCAACTTCTCCACAAACTCCACGAATGTGTCCACAGCGCTATGTCCGAGTTCCGGATAGCCTGAATGACAGGCTTTTCCGTGAATCGTGACCGAATATGACTTGGTTCCTTTGGATGCGGAGACCATAAGATTGTCCGTCGGTTCTCCCACTATCAGATATTCGCTCCCTGGGCAGTCACGGTCGAACGCTTTAGCTCCGAATGAGCCTGTTTCTTCACCTGAGAGAAGAAGAAGTCCGAAATCAGTTTCTCCAGACGTGGATTCTGATGCCAGACTGCTGCAGGCGGACCACATTGAAAAGAACTGTCCCTTGGCGTCGCAGCTGCCGCGTCCGGTTATGAGCAGATCATCCTGTCCGGCAATTTTGCCGTCCGGAAGGGTTTCTCCTGCATTGATTTTCCTGAACTGGGGCGCGAAATACGGCGGCACGGTGTCCAGGTGCGAACAAAGCACGACCTTCGGAAGACGGGATGTCATCCCTGCATTGTCCCAGCGGAAGAGCAGGTTCAATGTCCCGTCCCCCACTTCGTAACGGGTACAGGTGCACTTCGGATCAATCTCCGGGAACCGCCGCTCCAGAAATTCGGCCAGCCGCCTTTCCTGTCCGCTCGTGGATTCTATGTCCAATATTTCCTTGAATAAGTCCAGATTCATATTCCTAAACGTATCGGACCCGCAAAACCGCTTGCGGGTCCATAGTTATGCAAAATTAGCAAATTCGCTCCAATTCCAAGTAACAATAAAGGAGAGCGGCCAAAAACTGATTTCGGCAACTCTCCAGTTTACATCATTTTCAGACGATCAGCTAATCCATATATCTGACCGGATTGCTGCGGCCTGCAAACACCCACAGCGCATCTGCGGCAGCGACTGGATTTTCACGTATTTTTTCGCCTTCAAATTCGAATTTTCCGGGAACTTCCTTTGATGCCGCCCAACTCTTAGGTATGTATATTCCGACAACTCGTCCGTCAGCAACTGCTATCACGTAGTCCACGCCTTCTGCTCTTTTCTTGGACAGGCGCCAATATTTTCTCGCGCACTCGTAGGTAGAGCCTCTTCCGTCGGGAGCATGACGCTCCTGGTAATTTTTGGAAATATTAACAGCCAAGAGTTTCTTGCCGAACAGAAACGTACCCTGGAAAATAGGATGATTTGCTGGCATAGTTATTAAGATTTATTGTTTTAGCACCGCTCCTCAAGGCAGGCGGAAAGTGCCTGAACCATTCTCCGATGATTCTTTAGCAAGATATGAAGAAATATTGATAAATCGTTAAAAAATATGTTTAAATTTTCAATGTGAACCAATATGAACTTGACACGGACTTGCAAATAACCGAACTTTGCATAAAGAATAGAACGAACAGCTGGCACGGCTGTCCTTAAAACTGATATGAACAGGGCCCCGACAATACGGGGAAACGGGGGAAACATGACAGAGACAAAGATACCGGAACTGAACTACCTGCTCAAGAAAGTGGAGCAGCGTTACGGAAGAAGGATTTCCACATCGACAGACTTTGAGGCATTGTCGGTGGTCATTGATCATAAAACAGGAGAACTTGTAAGCGCATCTACGCTGAAAAGGCTCTGGGGCTATGTCTCTATGCGACCGACTCCGAGGATATCAACATTGGACATTCTTTCAAGATATTTAGGCACGAGGGATTTCCAGACATTCTGCAAGAATTTGAAGAACTCGTCCTCTTACCAGTCCACTTTTTTCTCCAGTTATACTTTATATTCAGAAGATCTGAAAAAAGGCCAGACCGTCATCATCAAATGGAATCCGGACAGAGTGGTCACACTCGAATATCTCGGAAACGACGAATTCGTGGTAAAGAAGTCACTGAACTCACAACTTCTTGAGAATGACCGATTTGCCATCAACGCCATCATAAAGGACTATCCGCTGCTCATTCCTAAGATCATAAGGGACGCGGACTACACTCCTTCCTATATTGCCGGCACAGTGGACGGCATCACCGAAATTACAGTAATCTGACGATACGGTCAGTGGCGTCATTGAACGTGCGCGTCTTGTAACGGTAGTCACTGCAGGCGTAGATTATCATTGACACGACCACTGCAATGACTGCAAATGCCGCGAGGCTCAGCCACAACGTGGTCCGGCGCTCGAGAGCGCGGCGTACTTCTGCCATATCGGAGTAGCGATCGTCAGGATTGTCCTTCGTACATCTGGCTGCGACACGGGCATAGTTTCCCGGAAGTTCCTGCAGCACCTTCCCGAATGAATACACATCTGTCCTGCAGTCGATTTTTCCGCCGGAAAGAAGCTCCGGGGCCGCATACGCCTGCGTACCGGCATGAAATTTCAGAAGCGCATAATCGTCCGAGTCTGAGAGGCCGAAGTCTATCAGCTTGACATTCTGCCCGTTATGAGTTATAAGAATATTTTCAGGCTTGAGATCCTTGTGTATAACCTGCTTGCTGTGGATATATTCCAGAACGTCACAAAGCTGGGAGACGATTTTCCTGGAGAGTTTCTTGTCCGATATCGGGAGCATTGATCTGAGCCGCTCGCCGTCTATCCACTGCATCATTATGCAATGTCCGAGTTCCGGATAATGCTTGTAACCGTATGTCCTGCAGATATTGGGGTGTTCGAGTTCATAGCCGAGCGAAAACTCTTTCCGGAGCAGGTCCTCATAGACGGGAACGTTTCTGTACTGTGGCTTCAGAGCCTTGAGAATCAGAAACTTGCCTTCCTCGCGACAACGCCAGAGTTCTGAATATCCGACTTCAGACGAAGCCAACAGGCGCAAATCCTCGGGCGCGGAAGACACTGGCATAGTTTCTTCCGGCTCATCTGTAAAAAAGGCTGACGGACAATTCATATTGCTCATAAACACTCTCTAAATGGATGTAAATATAATAAAAATTTCATTAGATTTGTACCGCAATGATGAAGATGACGAAACTTGCGGCGACGGTATTGTGCATCTGCATTTCCTGCACTGCGCGAAACTCCGGACCGGACGGAGAAAAAGGCGAAACTCCCTCCGTAAAACTTGAAACCGCATACGACAGCAGCACTTACTGTTTCAATGGGACGAGCATTGTCTCAAAGGACGGGAAGTGGGGGCTCTGTGACACTCTCGGAAACGTCATCCTCCCCGCAAGATACGACAAGATGGAATTCGTCAGCGACGATATGGCAGTGGCCAACGAGGGCGAATTGTTCTATCTCATTGACACTAAAGGCAATATAATGGCGGAAGCACTGCACAGTGGCGGGCTGACTCCGGAGGAGATTTCTCTCTGGGCCGAAAAGGTCAATGAAAGGATCCGGAAAGAGTGGGACGAAATACTCGACAAATATGAGAAACTGGAGACGTTGTGCTCCGACAGAAAGAGTTCCCGGAAGGCGGTAAAGTCTGCCTCCAAGGAGCTTGAGGAACTACTTGACGCTGCGACAGGGTCGATGAACCGTGCCCAAAGAGCCAGGTTCGAAATGTTGCGCAACAATTTTAGTAAAAATTGAGTACCTTTGTAGTTTGCGGGTCTGCCGCAGGCCTTACAAGGCTGAGCCGTGAAAACGGACGATAGTATATATTGCATGTTAAGTAGTTCTTTCAGATATATCTCACTTGCCGTCGGCATCTCGCTGATGTGCCTGAGTGTAATTTCCGCACCGGCACAGAATATCGGCAAAATCAGGAAGGACTACTCGTACATCTGTTCGGAAGCGTCAGAAAAGACAGCGGAAAAGGCGGACAGCGCTGCTCTTTCAGGACTGTCGGACAAGATAGCCGAAATCGCGGGTTTCTCCGGAATGCAGACCGGACACAAGAGGGAAATCATGCGGAGCTATCTCTCCGAAATCGAAAAATCCAGTGAAATAATCTACCGGGAAAATACCACGGCATTCAGGTACATACGCAGGGATGCAGTCAGCAGTCTGTTCGACGGCAGGAAGGCCAAGGTCAATGAAATGCTCAGCATCGCAGACAAGGCAGCAGGAAGCAGACAGGTCGATGTTGCCCTGAGGTATTGGAACTGGGCGTCCACATTGCTGAAAAGCATTCCTCCTCTGGACGAAAAGACGATAACTTCGACTGAAAAGAAGAAGGACAAGCTCCTGGACGGGCTTCATGTAAAGTATTCTACACCTGACAGATACGCTGGAGATATAATCGAACTGGATTTCAGCAGCGACGGACAGCCCGTACAGTCTGTGGATTACAGTTTCTTCGACGGCAAGAAGTGGAGCGGCATTCTTTCGGCCAAGGACGGAAAGGGATTTGCAAGGATTTCTTCTGCTTCTCCTGTTTCCGAATATCGTGTAAGATACGAGATACGGGCCGAGCACCTGCAGCATATCTATCGGGACATCAAGCAGTTGGATGCGATTTTCAAAGTGCCGGAGAAGCCTGTGCAGAACGCTGCTTGCGGGACTGCGTCCGAGGCTCCGCAGAACACCGTGCAGAAAATCGACTTCTCGGATGTCAAGCGCAAAATCCTGGATGTGATAGCTAGCCAGGAGCGCAAGGATGTTGACAGCCTCGTGCTCGAACTTAGCCCGGTGGCCGGTTCCGCAGAATATGAAGCCATCATTGAAAATATATGCAACGCCATAAATGACAGGGCTACTGACGGCATCGACTCGCTTTTCACGAGCGAGGGTCTGGACATTTTCCATAAACTGATTTCCTATGGCAATGCCCGCGTACTGAACCGCCCGGCACCTCTTTTCTACAGTCTCGGCGAGAACATTTATGCAAGGAACATCCCGATGGTGTTCTCCTTCCCGAGAAATGACAGGGAATTCGTGGAAAATGTCGTGTTCACGTTCGACAAGGACGGCAAAATCTCAGACCTGTCATTTGCATTGGCACGGAAAAGTGCGGAAGACATCGCTTCCCACACGAACTGGCCTGAGGAGGCGCGCATTATCCTGATGAATTTCCTGGAAAGCTACAAGACCGCATATGCCCTGAAACGTCTGGACTATATCAGTTCCATCTTCGATGAGGATGCGCTGATCATAACCGGAAGGGTGCTGAAGCCGGCCGGAAAGGTCAATGAATTCGGCGCAGGGAAATATGTGTCGTTTACCAGACAGAGCAAGAGCGAATATATCAAACGTCTTTCCAATGTGTTCCGCTCGCAGGAGTTCATAAACATCCAGTTCACCGACTGTGATGTCACCAAACTCGGAAAGGCTCCAGGATTGTACGGAATTAAACTGCGTCAGGAATACTTCTCGTCATCATATTCGGATACCGGTTACCTGTTCATCCTCGTGGATCTCCACAATCCTGACACTCCGGTAATCCATGTCCGCACATGGCAGGAGGAGCCGGACAAGAATTTCGGCATTATCGGCCCTTATGATTTCTGATTATGGACAGATGGGCTGATTACATTTACAGGACATTGACCATCATTGTTCTGATTTTCTCCGGGGCGATGACTTCCTCGGCCAAGAGCACTGATGATGATTTCAAGATCGAGTCTTTCAGGGCTCTGGAGACCGACCTGGATGCCAGGCTGTACGCCAAGACCGATGAAAACGGGAGGAAGGCGGCATTGATCAAGATCGTGACCAAAGAGAAGGGGTTCAGTTTCGATGTCGGCGTAATGGGGATCGTGGACTGCCAGCAGGAAATCGGCGAGATCTGGCTCTATGTGCCTGAGGGAATACGCAGAATAACCATCAAGCATCCGTCTTTCGGCATTATCCGGGATTATGAATTCAATGTCCCGATACGTTCCGCCTGCGTGTATGAGATTCTTCTGAACACGCCGGAGCGGGAAGTCAGTCCGAGCATCCGTTTCATAGAAAAACTTGTCGCCCGCCAGGATTCGTCATTGATAAACCTTGATTCCGCGACATTGGCAAGAATCAGGACTGAAAGTCTTGCCTCCATCAGGAAAAGGGTGAGGAAACACGTCTGCGAAAATCATATAATGTTAGTTGCGGGCCTTCTGCCCGATATTTCGGAAGGTCTGATGTTCGGCCAGACATTCAGGGGAAAGGGTGCGTCAATGGGCGCCGGCTGGTTCCTGAAACTGCGTTCTGATTTCGGTTTCAATACCGGGTATGACTACAAATGTTCGAGCGATGGCGCTGCAGGAGACGGGCAGTTCTGGGCCAAGGAGAACGGAAAGGCTTGGCATTCAAGGCAATGCTTCACTATCGGAGGAATGTGGCGATGCAACAAATGGCTGAATGTGTATTCTGGCACGGGATTGGGAGTGAAGACTCTGGTTTGGGAAGACGTTGACAGCCGAAGGGCATTGGTCACCGACTACTCTTGTCGCGGCCTGGAGATGGATCTTGGAGCATTGTTCTCCTTCGGGAAATTCTCTTTCGGAGCAGGCGTCTCCACCACGCGGTTCAAATACGTGGATTTCGAGGCAAGCGTCGGCATCCGGTTTTAGGAAAATATGTATATTAGTAAGATATGTTTTAATTTTTAAAGATGATGAGACTTAATAGCATTTTATTTTCAGTTCTGATTGCAGCAGGTCTAAGCAGCTGTATGAAAAGCTCTTTCGAGCAGTCTTACACCGACATCTGCACCTTTGAATACAGAGACACTTCCCAATATTTCGTGAACGGGCTTTTCAACAAGTCCGATTTCGGAACCGGGAACAGCAACGCCCTCACATTATGCGGGAAACGCCATGAGGAATCCGGAGAGTTCAGAGGAGGAATGATGGTGGGCATCCGCAGGGACAGCACCTACCGTGAAGGTTATATTCCGAAGAATCTCTGGGTTGTGGCTGACAGCGTGGGCGGTGCGGCCCTGTCCAAAGGATACGGCATTTTCTATGACAGCCAGGTAGCTATGCCGGACCACGAGGTGGTATTCAACCTCCGTTCTATCGGCACCTGCTCGTTGAACGGGCTTTGCGTGGCAAACACGAACTACACTGTCAATGCCGCAAAATACGGATTTTCAGGATTCCCGAAGTTCCAGGAGGGAGACTATCTGAAGTTTACTGTCAATGCCATAAAGGGCGAGACCAAGACAGGAAGCGCCAGCATTGACCTCGTCAAATATGACAAATCCGGACTGACAGTGCAGATCGGCTGGAAGGCGATGGAGATCAAGAACGCGCTGCCTTTCGACTACCTGGATTTCGAACTCCAGACCAATCGCGCGGATCTTCCGCTGTATTGCTGCATCGACAATATGGTTGCAAGTGTGTCAGTTAAACAATAATGGATATGAAATCTAATCAATATTACAAGAACGAAGCGCTCTCGGCATTGAGGGGGAAACTGGGCCAACGCATTGGTTGCCACCATTATATTCATTGCATTGGCGCTGTTCTTCAGTTCAAATGACGCTATCAATTCCTATTATCAGCGCGTTGTCATAAATCCGTTCATCGGCTATTCGCTTTCATTCGTTTCGCTGTTCGTGCTGCTGCCTCTGGCGGTGGGCTATTCAAACAGCATGAGGGTATTGCTCGAGACAGGCGACAACAGGCTGACCAACAACTCGTTCAGCCTCGGTTTCGGAAACTGGCTGCACGTGGTCTGGGGAATGATTCTGAGCACCATATACATCTTCTTGTGGACATTGCTGCTGATTATCCCGGGAATCATCAAGTCATATTCCTACGCGCTTACGCCGTATATTCTCGTCGAGCATCCGGAAATGTCTGCCAATGAGGCGATCGAGGAGAGCATGAGGCTGATGGACGGTCACAAATTCGACCTGTTCTATCTTCAGCTTTCTTTCATCGGCTGGGCGATACTCAGCATCTTGTCTTTAGGTCTGGGGGTCTTCTGGCTCATTCCGTACCAGATGACCGCACAGGCAGCCTTCTACAGAGACATCAAGAATGGAGCAATGCCGCTGCAGGACAATGTTATAGAACCTGAAAGAGTATTGTAAGGGAATCTATCTGAGACCGTCAGGAATCCTCATCTTGAGGATGCGGTCGTTTTCATCTACGGACAGTATGAGATCTTCGCTCAGAGGCATCATCATCTGTCCGTTTTTCGTATCCACGTACAGGCAAGGATTACCTGGAATATCCTCATAGTCAGTAATTTCGCCCACTTCCGAGTCATCGGCATCCACGAGGCGCCATCCGACGAGGGCGGAGAAGTCGCCATCCTCTTCCGGGCAGACGTCTTCATAATTTTCGGCATCGGCATACACTGCCTGGCCGGTGAGCTCTTCCGCGTCGTCAAACGTGTTTATATCGACCAGTTTGACCAATGCCTTGTCTGTGCCTTTAGGGACAATGGAAGAGATAAAAAAAGGAACCGGAAGTCCATCACAATAGATGAACACCGGTTCCTGAATGTCAATATCTTCGGGCAGAATGTCACGGAAACCCATAATGAGTTCACCGTCAGTACCATTGGATTTGATAATCCTCGCTACCTGTATCAGTTCTGCTCCTTCAGACATAATGCTGGAATTAAGCCTCCTGAGCTGGAGTTTCCTCTGCAGGTGCCTCAGCTGCTTCTTCAGCAGCCTTTGCAGCAGCGGCCTCTTCAGCTGCCTTTCTTGCAGCCTCTTCAGCCTCAGCTTTCTTCTTTGCGAGAGCTTCTGCTCTTGCCTCATTTACTTTTTCTTCAGCTGCAGCAGCTGCTTTGGCTTTCTCAGCGGCAGCCTTGTCAAGACCAAGTTTCTTAGCCTCGATCTTAGCATCTCTCTGAGCTTTCCAATCAGCGAATTTCTTGTCTGCCTGCTCCTGTGTGAGAGCGCCCTTTGCTACACCGCCATTGAGGTGTTTCTTAAGGAGGACTCCTTCATAAGAGAGGATACGACGAGCAACAAGTGTAGGTTCTGCACCAACATTAAGCCAAGCCAATGCTTTCTCACCATCGAGAACGATAGTAGCAGGGTTTGTGTTAGGGTTGTAAGAGCCGATCTGCTCGATGTAACGACCATCGCGTGGTGCGCGTGCGTCTGCCACTACAATGTGAAAGAATGCGAAATTCTTTTTACCGTGGCGCTGAAGACGAATTTTAACAGCCATTGTAAAGTCTGTTTTAAAAATTAATAAATAAACCTATGCATCCAACTCGTGGATAACGGATGCAAAATTAGACAATTTCGGGGACATTGCGAAGTTTTTTGAAAAAAATTCAAATAAACCGCGAAAAAATTTTGGAGTTTACCAAACAATGCCTATATTTGTAGTCCCAAAGTGAAAGAGAAACCTGATTCTCACACGAAATGCGGATGTGGTGAAATGGTAGACACGCTACTTTGAGGGGGTAGTGGGCGTTGGCCTGTGTGAGTTCGACTCTCACCATCCGCACGAAACGGAGCGACTGAAATTCAGCCGCTCTGTTTTTTTGTTCTCAAACCGGGTCAACGTATAATCAGGACATCCTCTTGTCGATGGATAGCTGAGCAGCGGCATAGCCCGCGGCGAATTGCGAAGCACCTGAGCAAAGCGGGCTTTTGCCGCTGGCAGCGTAATTTAGTGACACGATTTCTGAACCAATGAGCATCCAGACGAGCCTAAGAATACCCACATAACGAACTGATACCAAATTGATTATACTGATTTGAAGCAGAATGTAAATATGCTCATCACCCTGTTTTTTTTATGGGAGTGAGCATATTCAAAAACAAGCTTAAAGCTATATAATAATTTACGATTCAATAAGTTACAAGTACTTTTATGGCTTTGGCGATATGCTCATTGGTTCGAAAATATCACCGCAAGCAGATATAATAAAATTCGTAATAACCGGCGGAGACCCGCGAGTTGCCGGCTGCGGTGCCGTGTGTCAGGCAAAGATTGACAAGGCATCATCAGATGCCGTGCAGGACAGCCTCTTGTCGCTGGATAGCTGAGCAGCGGCATAGCCCGCGGCGAATTGCGAAGCACCTGAGCAAAGCGGGCTTTTGCCGCTGGCAGCGTAATTTAGTGACACGATTTCTGAACCAATGAGCATCCAGACAAACCTAAGAATATCCACATAACGAACTGATATCCAATTGATTATACTGATTTGAAGCAGAATGTAAATATGCTCATCACCATGTTTTTTTATGGGAGTGAGCATATTGAAAAACAAGCTTAAATCTATATAATAACTTATAATTCAATAAGTTACACATACTTTTACGGCTTTGGCGATATGCTCATTGGTTCGAAAATATCACCGCAAGCAGATATAATAAAATTCGTAATAGCCGGCGGCTATGATTTTTCCACTTGTGGGACTCAACATGTAAACCTAATTTTTTTTGTTTACACGTGACATTTCCCATGGCAGCCGAATACAGGTCCTCATGCTCCACGTGAAATACAGAGTCCCGTCTGCAGAGGGACATCCCCCCTTTTGCAAACGGGACTTCTGCATCAAACCGGCACTCTGAAATCAAACCGCACCAGCCGTCAACGACTGCTCCAGCGGGTAAGGAACGGGAGAAGACTGCGCTGGAAGCGGGAAAAGTCCTTCTGCGACGGAGCAGACCAGAACGCCTCGGCATACGCTGCTATCCTCGGATAGACCTGACGGTTCATCTTTTCCACAGTCGGTATCCACTCACCCCACATCTGACACCCTGCGCCGATCACCTTGCTCTTCAGTTCCTCCGGGAAGCCGTCAGGAACAGGAGAAAAGTTGTAGGCCTTCTCCAGGGAAATAGGTTTCCAGTTATATGTGGCCTGGACAGGATCGTATTCGGTGCTGTAGTCCAGATAGGTATATTCATTGAACGAATTCACTATGTCATTGCCGTGACGGGCGGACTTGAGCATCAGCTCAGGCTTCCCTGACCAGAACTGCACGACAGCATCAGGCGAAAGCCCCACCGTGGTCTCTGCCGCTTCGTTCTGAAAATGATGCAGCTGGTCACCGGTTATGTCATTCCAGCCCATCATCCGACGTCCCTTGCTCTCGATATATGAGGCTATCTTATTGGTAAACCATACTTGCAGTCCGGCTGGAGAGCCCAAATTGTTCTCAGCTATAAAATCCATTACCTGCTTGGAATTCTTCCATTCGTCATATCTCACCTCATCGCCGCCGATATGGATAACCTTGGACGGGAACAGGTCCATCACCTCATCCAGCACGTCCTCGAGAAAACCGAGGACACGCTCGTCAGCAGGATTGAAGACATTGTACTGCACACCGAACTTGCACGGAACACGAATCTGTTTGCCTGCAGCACTCAGCCACGGATAGGCGGCCACGGCCGCAGCACTATGCCCGGGCATTTCTATCTCAGGAACGACCGTTATATGACGCGCCGCAGCATATTCGATGATTTCCTTTATCTGAGCCTGGGTGTAGAATCCCTCGTGAGGCTTGCCGTCATACGTATTGTATTCATACCAGCCCACTTGCGTAGAATCTCTCCGCGCTCCTACTTCCGTAAGCAGAGGATATTTCCTGATCTCGATTCTCCAGCCCTGGTCATCTGTCAGGTGCCAGTGGAACACATTCATTTTCAGGCGGGCCATATCATCCAGAAGCTGCTTGACAACTGCCATCCCCTTGAACGAACGTCCCTCATCAAGCATAAACGACCTCCAGCCGAGCTGCGGGGCATCCTCTATATTACATTCAGGTATGCTGACACCGTCCTCGTTTGCGGTCATGATCTGCGAAAGCGTCTGCAAAGCATAAAACGCCCCGACAGCACCGCGGGAGCGGACCACCACACCGTCCTCAGAAACAGAGAGAGCATACGCCTCTTCATTCTGCAGACTGTCATCCTTCAGAATCCTGATGGCAGCTTTCTTCACACCTGTCTTTTTCAGGTCAATGCCCTTGTCCGCTGCCACCTGGTCAATGAAAAGCCCGATCTCGTTCTTGAACTGCGGAACAGCCCCGATGCTCAGCCTGCCTGAGGAAAGAATCAGATTCCCGCCGGTCACATCCACATTCTGCGGATAAGGCAATATCGCAAGACCTTCATTGACAGCAGTTTCGTCCAAAGCGTCGTAGGTAAAATCATACTGCCTCAGATAGACTTTGTAGTCTTTTATCATTCCCGGGCAGCCAGATTCAGCTCGCGGAAGATAACGGAATCCCGTGACAGGGATATTGCTTTCCATTTCTATCACCAACTGATGAGGGCACTTCTCCCCTGCCGCCGCACTCCAGAACGTACTTTCCTGAAGGTCAAACACTTTCTCTCCGGAATGGTTTCCGTCCTCGGAATCCTCACTGTCCACGAAACTGATTTTCCAGTTCTCACGTGACACAGGTTTTCCGTCAGGGCCTAAAATATCCAGTTCAGCAATCGCGGCCTTCTCTCCCTCATTCTGGAGCGACAGCATTTCCAGACAGAAATATCTTCCCTCTGCCGGCTTGTCGAACCGCACCTCCTGCCAGCCTCCTTCATGTGCGAAACTGCCTTCATGAACAGCTGTCTCGGATTTCAGGTCAATGACTTTTTTCGCTCCCGCCTTGCTGTCCTCACCACGCAGGTCATCCAGAATAGGAGCCTTCAAACCCTTGATTACCGGCTCTTTACAGCCCAAAAGATCCAGTACGTATATTTCATTCTTTCCTTCCTTGAGCCAGCATCCCGGAACGAACAATGTCTGCTGCGGACCTATCTGCCAGAAACGTCCGATTTCGTGTCCGTTCACCCAGACAAGTCCTTTCCCCCAAGAGCGCATATCCAGGAAAGTATCTCCAGTCTTGTCAACCTCGAACTCCGCCTTCCAGTAGGCAGGAGCAGGACATTGACCCTTAGCCTCTCTGAATTTGCGGGATGAAGTGAACTCGTAGTCAACCGGGAAATTATACACTTTCCAGTCATGCAGAGAGACTGCCTGTGAGCCGGAAATGATTTCCACCTTCTCAGTAATTCCCTTTCTGTCGTGGATGGACTTGTCGAAATTCACACGGCCCATTGCCTCAACGAGTATATCCAGACGGCTTCCCTTAGATACAGCAGGCAGTTCAGCGGTAAATTCGCCTTTCCTGCGGTCAAGACGGGCAATGAGTTTTCCGTCAATGTAAATCTGTCCCCAGTCGTGTAGTTCGGTGATGGACAATGTCGCCCCGGAAGGAATTTCTTCATTGACCTTGGTTCTGTACAATATGGTTCCCCAGCCCTGGTCAAACTCCTCCATCGGTCTGATTTCCCGGGACTTCTTCGCGCGCGGAAGATTGTCGAAAAGTGGCGAAACTTCACGGAACCGGAATTCAGGAATATCTATAACAGGCAGAGGGCCAGGGATTTGAGGCATTGACGACGAGTCCGAATACTTGCTCAAAAGATTTCTGAGGAGCATATATTTCTCAGTCGCACGTCCGGACTCGCTGACAGGAGCATCATAGTCGTAAGACGAGCACATCGCCGAGAACGGAGGGTTGTTGGCGCCGCCCCAGTGTCCGAATGTCGTACCGCCATGAGTCATGTAGAGGCTGAACGAGATCTTGTCCTCGAGCATGTCACGGATGCCGTCAACCATCACCCCTGCAGGTCTGGTTTCATGTTTTCTTCCCCAATGGTCGAACCAGCCGCTCCAGAACTCGCTGCACATCAGCGGAGTATCAGGCCTGAGCTGCTTCAGACGGGCAAACTGTTTCCTGATGTCGGCTCCCGTTCCGAAATTCATCGTCCATAGCAGGTCGTCCAGACCATTGTTCGTGAAATTCGTATTCCAGTCGCACTGGAAAAGAGGCACACCCGTGAAGCCTGATTCGAGCAAGGTATTTTTTACCTGCGTAATATATTGTTTGTCAGTACCATACGCACCATACTCATTCTCCACCTGAACCATTATGATATTTCCGCCTTCCGAAATCTGGAGAGGGGCAAGTTCCTTACCTACCCTGTTCAGGAAAAGGCGCACATGGTCCATATAATACGGGTCGAGAGTCCTGAGTTTTACATCCTTCTTTTTCAGCAGCCACCACGGAAGGCCGCCCATCTCCCATTCCGCACATACGTAAGGGCCCGGACGGACAATGACATACATTCCGTGTTTCTGCGCAAGACGGCAGAATTCCGCTATGTCAGCATTGCCCTCAAACGAGAACTCGCCTTCCTTCTGCTCGTGGTAATTCCAGAACACATACATACAGATAGTGTTCATACCCAACGCTTTGCACATACGGATGCGGTGTTCCCAATACTCTCTCGGGATACGCGGATAATGAAGTTCGGCAGCCTTCACGATGAACGGACGGCCATTGAGAATAAACTCGCCGTTGCCTATCGCGAACTCCGGTTCGAAAATCTTTTCTATTCTGTAAGTGCCTGAAGTCAGCGTGTAGAAATCCGCCTTTGGCTGCGGAACATCATTGATATAAACCAATGAGCGGCCCTCTCCAGGTACTGTGACATTGGCAGTAGTGCCTTCCGGAACGGTCACGTCCATCAGGACTCTGTCCGACTCCGAAATGACTGAGGAACGTATGTTGCCGAAGCTCGTAGGGACAGTTATGTCCGTGTGTTTCAGCACATTGCAGTTCGGCTTGATATTGAATGTCTTCCAGCCCGGAGTCTGAGGCGTGATACCGCAGACATATTGGGCAATAGTTATCAGTTCGCCGCCGCTCCACGCATGATTGACAGTTCCGCCGCCAAAGCCTTTCTCTCCGATATCCCAGCCCTCGAACAATGTAGTGTAGAACGGATGATTCACCATCGGAGCATATCTTTCTTTCATTCTGCGGATGGCATAGTTGCCCTCACCCATCATGAAAAGTGCCTCTGTGACATATTTTTCCATGTACGGGCTGGCATGGAAGCAGTGTTTCAGCACATCCAGAATCTGAGGATACTTGTCTTCACTCGCAATTCCGGAAATCACCGCAAGAGCCTGCACCCTGTCATCGGTACAGTCCTTATAGTCCGGGTGGCGGTATTCCTTGCCGTTCCAGCATTTGTTGTACGCATCCTTCACACGTGCCATCGTGGCCGCATATTCCTCCGCATCAGCCTCTTGACCGAGGAGCAGGGCCATCTGGCGCGCAGCTTTCAATGCCAGATAATGCCATCCGGCGAAAATAAGTCTTACATCCTTGTTGTCGCCCCAGTCGCCCCAAGTCCAGCCGCCGGACCTGAAGTTGGTCAGGCCTGTGCTGTCCAATGTCCAGATGCCCAAATACTTGCGGACTCCAGGATACACATCGGCGATAGTCTGCTTGTCACCGGTATTCATATAGTAGTTCCAGAACCCGTACCATCCGACACTCGCAAGCATCTGTCCAGGAAGTTCTTCGCTATAGTTGCCGGCAGGAATCGGCGAGAACAAGCTGCTGTCCGGGCGCTGCCAGGCAATCAGTTCGTGCATACCCTTCTTCATCAATGCACGGGTTGCCATATCTGTAGTGTAGAAGCACTCTCCCATAAGAAGAGTCTCATCTCCCCACCACTGGGCCCTTTCCCTTTCCGGACAGTCGAAGAAAGTGTCCCTCATATTGACATACAAGGTCCGGAGAGATTTCTGCCAATATCTGTTGATAAAGTCGTCGCTGCAGCTGAAACTGCCGATGAGACAGGTGGCGTATCCTGTCTCGCGGTAGGATATTTTATTGACAGTCACACCTTTAGGCGCAACGATATAGAGAATGTGACCGTTCAGCCAGCCCTTCGACTCATAGGTCTGCTGTCCCGGCGCCGTTATATATTCGGCTCTCAGGTTTATGTCTCCGGCCGCATAAGTATTGTCAGTGTATATCGACACCAGATTTCCGCCCACCGGGTCGGTGATGTCGAGCACAGGAGTCATCTGAAGATTGTACGGGAAGTATGCTGCGATGGTGTCTGCCTGTTCGCCTACCTTAATCTCTGTCTTTTCAATGTCCTTGACGCCGAAGTCTTTCCACTGCGGTATAGGGCGCAGGACAAGTTCATTGTAAGGAGCTTCGCCTTTTTTGGCTACAGTCACCGCCTTGTGGAATCCCATAGTTTCGGGCAAATCGACTGTCTGCCAAGCTTTTATATCAGCACGGGCATCAAATCTGATATTGGATTCCGGCAGTCTGAAATTCGGATGCGGAGCTTCAGTATTGCCATAGGCAGGATGTATTCTGCACCACCAGGTGCCGTCGCTTACTACTCGTTTCCCGGATGCCGACATCTCAAACAGAAGTCCGGCCTTGCCTGAACTCTTGTGCGAGAAGCCCTCCTTTCCGAAATACCATACGAGAATCGCTATTTCATTTTTTCCCTGTTTCAGATACCCGCTCAGGTCCACCTCATCATAGTAGGTGTTGTGCGGGTCAGGACCTCTTTTCAGACCGCCCTCTCTTATGACAATGTCACCGTTTATCCACAGCCAGTACTTGCTGTCCACAGCGATGCTGGCCACTGCCTGAGACGGAGCCTTGCCCAGATTCACATCCTTACGGAAAGCCATCCAGACATTGGGGCTGGAGATTTCAGCGGGCGCAATCCATTGGCCCTGAATATCTTTGGCCTGAGAAAATATACTTAGAAAGACAAAGAGAAAAACTGTAAATACCGATCTTTTCATACTTCTTATTTAGGGAGATTGAAGGCAATGCTCATTTCACGCATCTGGGCATCAGTCATTCCGTCCGGAACGAAGCCCATGTTCTTGGCGGCGATGTAAATCTGGGCGGATTTGTTCAGCACATCCACCTGGTCGAAGGCCGCCATAATATCTTTATCGACTGCAAATACGCCATGTTTTTTCCACATGACCACATCGTAGTCTGAAAGCGCATCGATAGTAGCCTGTGCGAGAGCCACGGAGCCGGGGAGCTGATAAGGGGTGATGCCCAAGCCCTTAGGACAGAATGCCTTGGTTTCAGGAATCATGCTCCAGAGCAGTCTGGTGGCCACATCCTTCTTCAGGAATTCCGGGTTATGGCTCATTGCCACGAGCTCTATAGGATGGGTGTGGAGCGAGGCCTTGAAGTCAGAACCTTTGGAAATCAAGTCATTGTGCACGCTCAGGTGGGACGGCAGCTCGGATGTCGGGAGCACCGGATTGTCAGCTACGATTTCATAGCCGCGGCAGTCTTCAGTGATTCTTATGACGGAACCGTTTTCCATCGGGAATCTGGCGAGGTCACGCATACGCTTGTTGGTTCCCTTGCAGAAGAACCAGCAGCCTTTCAGGTGCGGCAACTCCGCCCCGATAGGTTTCACTTCGCTGATCGCGGGCATTGACCTCATCTCGTCATCGACGAACTCAGTAATGTTTACGGTGATGTTTCCGCCGTTTCTTTCGGCCCAGCCTTTCTGCCACAGGTATCCGGCTGTTTCAGCCACTTTCCATATTTCAGCCGCGAGTGACGGGCGGTCATCAAGAACAGATTTCATATCCGATTTTTTTATTTCAACAATTCAGGCAGGAACGTCGATAAAATGAGTACGGCGATTCCGGCCACAAGCACAACAACAGTCTTCCTCGAGCAGCCTTTCCATTCTTTGAGAATGATACCCCAGACGTTCGAGAAAATGACATTGAGCGCCATCAATATACAAAATGCAAATGTAGTCAGAGCCGGTGACTCTTTCAAGAATCCTTTTCCGAGACTGAGTCCGAAGAACTGGCTGTACCACAGGATTCCGGCCAATGCGCAGAACAGCACGTTGCCGGCGAGGACTTTGACATTGACATAATCCTTCCAGGAATTGTTCCTGAAATTCTGGAAGAGGCAATACGCGCAATTCGTCAGGAAGCCTCCGAAGGTCACCAGCATTGTCGCAGGCAGGGTCTTGTAGATTTCCGCTGTCCCGTCGAAGCAGAGGCTGCTGCCGAATTCCAGACCGACATTGAAACAGCCGCTCATCAGACCCGCAAGCAGCGCTATCGCTATGCCTTTCGGGAAGTTGAAGTCCTTGACCGCAGCTTTCTTTTCTTCTTCAGAGAGCGATGAGGACTTCATGTGTCCGGCAATGCCGATGATGGCGATTCCGGCCAATGTGGCGATCACGCCTGCGATGACGGAGCCGGTAAGCCTGGTGAGATGACCTGCTTCCGGATAGAAGATGTGCAGCATCACCGGGCCCAGGATAGTTCCCATTCCGGCACAGGTGCCAAGTGACACTGACTGGCCGAGGGCTACGCCGAGGTAACGCATGGACAGTCCGAATGTAAGGCCTCCGATTCCCCACAGCATTCCGAACAGCACCGTCATCCCGACATTGAACATGTTGCCCTGAGCGAAAAGTTCAGAGATGGAATGGCCTGCCGGAACTGCGAGCAATGCTCCTGCAATAGGGAACACAAGCCATGCAAACAAGCCCTGGACAAGCCAGAATGACTCCCAGCTCCAGGACTTTACTTTATTGATGGGGACATAAGAGCTGGACTGGCAGAACGCGCCTACAGCTATTATGAGCAAACCGATTACTATCTCCATTGACTATCTTTTTGAGGTCACTTCCGCTTCGTATTTTTCGATTTCAGCGATGAAAGATTCTCCGACAGGGACATTGTTCTTCAGGCAGAACATATCCCAAACGGCATTCCAAGGCAGTGATTTGGCTTCTTCGAGAAGTGCCAGGCGCTCGAAATACTTGCCTTCCGCTTCGTATTTGCGGAGAGTGTCGAGCGGTTCGAGCAATGCTCTGGTCATACATTTCTGAGCGGCGCGGCTACCTACGACATAAGCTCCGATACGGTTGATGGAACCATCGAAGTAGTCGAGTCCGTAATGTACACGGTCGAGTGCGCCGGCCCTCACGATTTCGCTGAAGAGGTCCATCGTGCTGTCGTCCATTATGGTGACGTGGTCTGAGTCCCAACGTATCGGGCGGCTCACGTGCAGCATGAGTTCAGGAACGAAAAGCAGCATCGCCGAAACCTTGTCGGCCACGCTTTCCGTAGGATGGAAATGTCCGGTGTCGAGGGTGATGATCTTGTTGTTCTTTACCGCGTAGGATGTGTAGAAGTCGTTTGAGCCCACAGTGTAGCTTTCAAGTCCGATTCCGAACACTTTGGACTCGATGCAGTCCTTCATGTGCTCATACTTGGTCTCGAAAATCTTGTCCATCGAATCTTTCAGGAGTTCGCGGTAGAGGTATCTGTTCAAAGTGGTGTCCTTGCTTCCGTCATGTATCCAGATATTCATGATACAAGGGTCGCCCTGGGCCTTTCCCATTTCCTCTGCGATCTGTCTGCAGCGCTTGGTATGCTCGATCCAGAACTCCCTTATCGAATCGTCAGGATTTGCAAGGGACAATGTGCCGCTTTTCGGATGCGAGAAGGATGTGGAGTTGAAGTCGAGCTTCATATTGTTCTCCTCTCCCCAATCCATCCAGCTGCGGAAATGTTCAGGTGTCACCTCGTCCCTGTCCACAGCCTGACCCTTGAAGTCGCCGTAGATTTCGTGGAGATTGAGCCTGTGGGTTCCCGGAATCAGGGACTTTGCCTTTATGATATCCTGTCTGAGTTCATCGATATTTCTCGCTTTCCCAGGATAGTTTCCTGTCACTTGGATTCCGCCGGAGAGGCTCGTGGCCAGTTTTTCAAATCCTGTAACGTCATCTGCCTGCCAGCAATGCAGAGAAAGATGAAAATTCTGCATTGCCTCCAAGACTTTGTCTGTGTCAATGCCGATATTTGCATAACGCTCCTTTGCGATTTCGTATGCCTGGTTAATCAGTTTTTCTTCCATATCTTTATAGTGATTTTGTTTTTACAATGAATTTCTTGTATGCTTCCTCCCACGCCTGGCAGTCCTGAGGCTCATATCTGACCTGCGGAATGCTCCGGCTCACCAATTTTCTCATATCGGCGACGCTGTCTGCCACACCGTCAGAGATTGCCTGAATCATGACATTGCCGATGGCAGTAGCCTCAGACGGGCCCGCAATCACAGGAATTCCGGTGGCATTTGCCGTAAACTGGTTCAGCATGGCATTGCAGCTTCCGCCGCCGATCACATGGAGCACCTCTATCGGATGAGGGGAAAGGCGCCTGAGATGGTTCAGCACGTCCTTGTACCTCAACGCCAGACTGTCGAATATGCATCTGACGATCTCTCCCCTGCTTTCAGGGCTTTCCCCTCCATGCTCACGGCAGTAGCGGCATATCGCCTCCTCCATATTGTCCGGATTGGCGAAGGACTCGTTATCAGGATTTATCAGGAAACGGAACGCCTCGTATTGCTCCGCCTCAGAAATGAGCTGCTGATATGGGACATTGCCCCAGATTTTTCTGCAGGACTCGAGCAGCCACATTCCGCATATGTTCTTCAGCAGACGGATGGTGCCGTCCACACCGCCTTCGTTGGTATAGTTGAGCGCCTCAGTATCAGCATTTATGACAGGCGATTCAGTTTCGACTCCCATAAGGGACCAGGTTCCGCTGCTCAGGTATGCGAAGTTTCCGGTCAATGTCGGTGTAGCGGCTAA
>ENA-ORND01000055-ORND01000055.1-human-gut-metagenome-genome-assembly--contig:-NODE-55-length-106537-cov-24.082972_pt1 | contig 106537 bp, 101 predicted proteins | sample MGYA00242111_ERZ509014 | MGnify/ENA primary metagenome ERZ509014 (study PRJEB26280, sample SAMEA2338694) | human gut metagenome | biome: human gut; feature: human-associated habitat; material... | reverse complement strand
CGTTGCAACCGCCATATTTTCTACAAACTCCAGTAGGCGCGATACATTTGCATCGGGAACGCCCATGTTGCCGCTAATAAGTTAGCATTTACAGCGGCGTTCGCGTCCGTGAGCAGGAACCAGATAAACGTTGCGGCATAGACAACCCACGCAACGACCTCAACAATATCGTACCACTTTGCCATCGTGCTATCCTTGAACATCGCTAACTCCTTTGGGTTGGCTCCTTGCGTTACACCTTTAGTATAGTTGAACATTGCATCAAACGCAAGAACTTTTTTCTAGAAACTTTTTTGCTTTTGGACTAACTTTTTTTCAAATTGACTATTGCATTGCACACCCTAGCGGGTGTATACTGACCTTGTCAGTTGGGAAGAACAAACCAAAGGAGTTTTCAAATGACCGACCACAACTTCACAAACCTGCCCGCACTCGACCTGCTTGGGATGCTTTACTCAGCTCAGGCGAACTACGCCAACGCCAAAAGCGACCGCGAGCGCGAGATAGTCCAAAAGCAGAAGGATGAAATTTTGGCGTCAATGCGAACCATCGTAGACGTGCTCAATCAGCAAATAGAGCAATTTTCATAAGTTCGACTAGGCTCCCCTCGGGGAGCCTTTTCTTTTTGGGACTCGGGTGGCAAGTGCGCTAAAAAATTTTTTGAAAAAAGTTCTTGACAAAACTGAATCGCGGCATTATAATTTTCTGCCCATAAATGGGCTTTTTGTAATTGCATTTTATGTTTCACGTGACGCGTAAGCGCGCCAAAGGCGAAACATTTTCAGATTCAAAATCAGATTGAAAATCAGATTCAGATTTAATTTTCAAATCTGAAATCGTTTTCAGATTCGTTTTCAAAATCAGATTCAAAATCATTTTCAGCACAAAAGCAAAAAGGCGGCAATTTAAAATAGCCTTGCTTTTGTCCCACGCAATGCAACGCAAAAGTACGCCTAGTTTTGGGATTGTGAGCGCTGTGTGGAGAAAAAACTTTTTGAAAAATCTCGGCAAAAACTCTTGACAAAGCTATGTATGCGTAGTATAATTTCGCGGCCATAAATGGCCTTTTTGTGGGCTTCGCCCTTTTGCATGGTCAACCAGAAGAACAACTAAAACAGCTGCATCCGACCAAAAGCAACTAAAATAGTTGCATGATTATGCGGCGCTTGGTCGTGGTTTCAGGATAGCGCTAACGTTTCACGTGAAACATTCGCCGCACGTGTGAATGTGTTAACCATGAGACAAAAGATAAAGCACTTGCGGCAAATGCTTAATAGATAATAATAAAGGCGTTACCTTTTTGTTTGGGTAACGCCTTTAGTTTTATTTACAAAGCAAACGTGTAAACGCTACCTCGAAGATGTAGTGAACAATTGCATCCAGCTCTTTATCAGAAATATAATACTGGTCACTTAGAAACATTTTAGAGTCGATGCCACGCTCTTTCATGAGTTTATCACTATAATACCAACCAAAATAGAACTTTAACGCTGCCCACAAGTCACCTCTAATGGTACTAGCGTTTTGGCTATAGTCGTGCTTATAGACTGCCGCCGCTACATACATGGCATCTTCAAAAGTAAAAGAAACTTCTTTGCGACCAACCGTGGTAATAGTAAAGTCGTGCATCTTTGGACCCTTCTCTTGGTTGCTTTCCTTACTGAAAGTATAACACTTTGACCGCATGGGTGCAACTAAAAAGTTCGATTATTTATGTTGATATTAACATTTGCGTCTCTTGGATTGTGGAGCAATACCTAATCGCGCATAGCAAAAAGGCGCTACACCTTTACAAGTGTAACGCCTTATTCTTTGGTCTACTGGATTATAACGTTTATCTTGTCAAGTATCTCAAGTGTGAGAAACTTTTCATCCTCGGCATTAACGTATGTATAATCTACTTCTTTACCTACAAATACATCATTTGCCAAACGGTTTACAAGATAGAACTCTAGCTCGCAATTAGCAATACCGTAAATATCGCTAGCAGTGTAGCGCCGGAATTGTTTGCTAACATAGTTTGTGACCTTCTTTGCAACATCAGCAAGGTCATTATCTGGAATGCTAAAGCGATAACCGTTCTCAAGGTAAATAGTATGCACGAAACTCATAGTTCTAACCCTTCTATTAGTCGGTTGGTTTCCTTGGCTCTAAGTATAACACAATGAAGTGTTATAGGCAATCGGGAGTTGTAGGCTGTGGGCGATATAGGCCAAAGTCACAAGATTTTTGCCATATGGACGCGTGGCAAGGCAAAGTCCCAACCACGGAATTACCGACACCCCGAACGCCTGTTCGATGTTGATGCGTCAACAACCGAACGCCTGTTCGGTCTAGCATAAAGCTATTGGGTTGAGGTCGAGAATTGCAATTTTACACCAAAAAAACATAATTCGAGTTAGTGGGATCATCCCCACCCTTTAGGTTTTGCGTTGCCTAAAAAAAACGGACCGGGTTTTAACCCCGGTCCTCGTTGGTTATCTATCTATGCGAGCAACGTCTAATCCAGCATCCGCTAGCCCGTCCACGTATGCTGTGAGGTCTCGGACGGCCTCATAATATGCTGGCTCCTGCATCCCCCGACCCAGATACCAACCGTTGCGAAGGTCATGCAGCAGGTCGCGCGGGTCTTCGTAAGTGTCGTCGTAAACCTCTGTGCGCTCATTGTTCACCAGCTGCACCAGTAGCGTAAACTCGGCAACGCCGTTACTGACGCGCGGGATGATGCAAAAACGCTGAACGTAGTTGGTTACCTTGACGCTGTCATAATCCATGAGATACATTTTGTCCTCCAGACCCTCGATGCGCGGGCGACCCTATGTCCCCGCTACGCTGTCTAGTATAGGTCAAAACTAGCCCGCTGTCTAGCTAAAAACTTCTATTGCATCAGATAAAGTTTTGCCCTATACTATCCATGTTGGGCAATCACGCCCGCCCTGTTTGTTTGGAGTGTTCAAGATGAAGAAATCGACCGTTCGCCTGCTTGCCCGTTCCACTCGTCCCGTGTGCATCGCTCGCACGTCTACGAATGCCGAGCACGTTCTAGCCGTTTGTGCGGCCGCTCACGGTGACGTTTTGACGCTAAAGGCCACTAGGGACGGGCAAGCCGTCCGCGCGCTCTCAGTGGCGTTTGAGGGTCGTACAAGGGTAACGGACGCGACCGTTAACGCCATAGCAGCCCGCTTGGTCAACGACTTGGAGGGCTACGACCGTGACGCCGTGGAGACGTTCGCCGACTCACTCATCGGTGGGTGGGAGTTCGATTACTCAGCTCATGTCGGCGCGGCGCTAGATAGGCTCGCAGCGGCTAAGTTGTTGACGCGCTAGCGGATTAGCCCCCCCCAATAGGGGGGGGGCGTTCCGGGTTCGTGTCCTGTTTTTTCCCAGGCACGCCCCGCCCTGCACAAATTACCGACCTCAGTTATTTTTTGAAATACCAAATTACCGACTCAAGAGGATTTTTCAGATTCCATAAAATGAAACACATTTCTTCTTTATTTTCTCTATTGGCTTTCTTGAACTTTCCGATTACGACATTAAAAAATTTTCACAAAGCTATTGAAAAGCACTGAATCTTTTGCTATAATATATACAAAACTAACTATAGCGCCGTTCCCAGTCGGCTTAGGAGCTATCCTAAATCAAAAATCCCCAATGAGGTGAATAGCTGGGTCTTAAACGTTGCAGATTTATTTTGCCGCGAGAAGTATGGATGTACTCTCGCTTGCAGCAGAATATTTCTGTAGCCAAGCGGTCTTGCGTTGGTTTATTAGTTTACAGGAGACGAACGGTATCTCTACCGTGCCGCATACAGAGGGGATAGGATACTCTTAGAAAAGTAGCACATCCAATAGGTTCCATGCAAGGGGAGAGTGAGCATGGGTAATAGTGCGGAATTTTCTATATGCTTTTATAGGTATAACTATACAGATTTTACTATAGCGATACGTATTACGCCAATAGACATACAAAAATGTTAGTATATTGACGCCCGTTGCTCAGGGCAACGGCGCGGCAATCCAAAGCAGCACCATGATACATGTAATCATTTGCGGCCAAAATTTACAGGTGTAATGGTTTTATGGGCAAAAAAACGGTAATTCTATTTGCCGCATACTTAAATATAATATATAGAAAAAATATCTAAAATTTTTCTAAATGCACTTGCGTTCAATCTCTCTTTATGGTATAATATAAATGCAATAAAACCGATAGAGAAGGAGAAGTAAAGATATGGCACTTGATTACACATTGAAGACACAGGAAGAACGACTTGAATGTGTGCGGGAAACCATTGCAGCCACTTCTCAAGAGAAATTAGATGCAAATTATCTACGTGTAATGACAGATTATCTGCTTTTTGCCGCAGATAGAAATCAAACCAAAAAGGAAAAGAAAAAAGAACGCAGTATTATTACAAAGAATAGAGAAGCAACCGTAAACAAACGACAGATTTCTTTTGAGGAAATGGTTGAGAATATGGAAAATGGCGAGGACGGCATCTATGCACTCGTCAACAATGATAAAAATCAAATTCTAGACAATAAAGATAGTATATCAGAAGAAGACCTAGAGAATATTCCTGGTATGCGGGAATTCGATTCAATTATCACATCACTAAAACGACAATTTCTTTCTGCTACTGGAAAGCAACGTTATTATCTGAAAAAACAAATTATAGAGACATATCAGCAGATGTACCTGTTAAAACAGTCTGTCAAGGGCTGGCCTGCCAAGTCAAAGGTTTCAGCGCAGCTAAAGAACATGGCGCATATGAACTTGTCTGAGAAAATTTATTTCGACTCGCGTGGGTATCCAGTATCCGATGGAGTCATCTCATTATTTAATCCAGTTCATGTTTCATTTCTGCTCACATACTATTCATCAATTAAACAGGAGTGCTATATTGACCTCAATTGCGATATGCACTGGGAGCTTCTAGACTTTGAGAATTTAATCGAACAGACATTCAAATCTAAAGACCAGACAACCGCTATGTTATATGACCTTTTGATATGGAAGATTGACGGCAAATCGAATGACGAGATATGCGGCATGATGGAGAATGAATATGGCGTTTCACATACCGCGCAATATTTCTCAACGCTATGGCGCAAAAAGATTCCAAAGATGATTGCGGAACAGGCTCAAAAGAATTATGTTATGTGGTATTACACAAATGTGGAATATGGGCAATGGAAAAAATGCGGCAAATGCGGAAAGACCAAATTGGCGCATCCTTTATTCTTTTCAAAGAATAATTCCGCGAAAGATGGTTTCTATTCTACATGCCGTGAATGCCGCAAATCTAAAAAGAAATAATATTATTGACCAACTTCTTCCTTCTTTTGGATGGAGTGGGTTTATTGTATAGAAAGGAGATTTATGGCAGACGTATCTATGAAAACATGCGCGAAATGCGGCAAGACCAAGAAAGAAACTGATTTTTATAAAATACCCAATACAGATGAAAGATGTGACCTTTGCAAGACTTGCCTGACGATGTATATTGATAATCGCCGCCCAGATACTTTCAAATGGATTTTAAAGAAGATGGACGTGCCATATATTGAAAAGAAATGGGTTGAACTAGCAAATAAAAGCTATATGAAAAACCCAGCTACGTTTGGCCCTATGTCAGTTATAGGTACCTATCTTCGTACTATGAATATGGACCAGTATAATAATTTGAAATATGCTGATTCTGAAAAAATAAATAATGAGAAATTCCAGCAAGCTAAGAAAGAGCAACAGAATATTAAAGGCACATCCTACGATGAAGAATTTGAAAACAGACTCCTAGAGAGCCTTAAAGCTGGTGAGATTTCACAAGCTGAATATAATACAATGAGTCGAAAAAGTGTCCTAGACCGTATTAATGAGAAGATGCGGCAAGGCGAGGAAGAGGTTGCTAGCAATCCTGATAGCGTGCTTGACAAGAAGGAACTTGAAGTTCCAGAGAATACTGTTGATTCAGAAGAAATCAAGAAAAACGCTGATGTTATCAGTGCGGCCAAAGATGTTGAGCAGGAGTTTTTAGCCAAAAAAGCTGAGGAAGAAAAGAAAAAAAAGCAATCAAAAGAAGCAGAAGAGCCTGAGCCACAAGTGCTTGACCTTATGCCTGATGTTGCTTCCTCTCTTGGCGTAAACCCCGTAGAGAATATTAGTAATGCGCCACTAGATATTACTGGTGAAATGCAAAATGACTTTATTCCAGATGTTGCGCGTATTGATGAAGCGCAGATTACAGAAAGTCTTACAGAAGACGATATTAAATATCTTTCACTTAAATGGGGTCTTTTATATAAACCATCTGAATGGGTTAAAATGGAAGAATTATATCAGAAGTATGCGGCGGATTATGACTTATCTACAGACCGTGAACAAGTATTGAAAAATATCTGTAAGACCGATTTAAAGATGAATCAAGCCCTAGACGTAGGTGATATTAAGACATTTAAAGACCTACAGGGTGCCAATGATATGTTGCGTAAGTCAGGTAAATTCACTGATAGCCAAAAGCAGGAAGAGAAGAAGAGAGACATTGACTCGATTGGTGAGCTGGTTGCATTTGTAGAATCTAAAGGTGGAATTATCCCAAGAAAAGATGACCCAATCAATGTGCCGCAAGACAAGATTGATTTTATCATCAACGATATGAAGAACTATACTGACAATCTCGTAAAGAACGAGCTTGGCTTAGGTAATCTTATTGAGTCTTATATTAAGAAACTTGAAGAGAATAAGGCCAAGAGCGTAGACGAAATTATTGCAGAGGGTATCAAAACCGATGAAGATAACGCGGTTACTGATGAAGAAGCTGCGGACTTCCAGCAATTCCAAATTGAAGAACGTGAGGAAGAAGCTAAGAGATTGGCAGAGCAGTATGGCGCTGAGTAATTTATTGAAAATTGCGGCCCATGATAAAAAAAGCGTTGCTGAAATTGACCCAAAAAAGATTGAGAATAATTTAGATAAATATCAACGTATTATTGCCTATTGGCGTATGTATCCAGATAAATTTGTAGATTATATGGCTTCACTCAATCCTAATAATAAGTTTCAATTTTACCCAACTCAACGTATGATTCTCCGCATAAATATGCGATATAGAACCGTCTATGAAGTATTTAGTCGAGGATTTTCCAAATCTTTTATGGCTGTTTTGTCTTTAATGGTCAAGGCAATTCTTTATCCAGGTTCTACGTTGATTACAGTAGCAGATGCTAAAGGTCAGTCAGCAATGATTCTTCAATCAAAAATGCAGGAGATATGTAAATTAATTCCCGGACTAGCAAGAGAAATTGTTTGGGATACACGAGGAACCTTGGCAAAGACAAGTCAATCGAAAGATGAAGTAACATACAGTTTCCGCAACGGAAGTACAATTAAGAACGTAAGCATGACTTCTGGTTCTCGTGGTTTTCGTGCTCAAGCTGTACTTACAGAAGAGGTAGCAACTATTACAGACCAGCAAAAGTACGAAGAAATCATTGCGCCTATGCTCGTTATTTCTAGAAAAGTCAATGGTAAAGTAGACCCAGATGAAACGTTGAATCAAAACGATATTTACGTTACAAGCGCAGGATTCAAAGGTACTTATGCTTACGACAAACTAATTGACGCGCTGTGTCGTATGGTGTCAAGTAATGGATATGATTCTTTCATTCTAGGAGGCGATTGGAGAGTACCAGTAGTCGAAGGATTACAGCCAGCAAACTATATCCAAGCCCAAGAAACAGGTAATTCGATGGACGAGATTGGCTTTGAACGTGAATACGGGTCAGTCTGGTCAGGAACTTTAGACGGTGCTTTCTTCGATATGAATAAGTTTGACAAACATAGAATTATCAATCTTGCCAAGAATGGATACGACAAAGGACAAAATAGAGACACATTTTATGTCATGGGTGTGGACGTAGGCCGTCTTAATTGTCCGACAGAAATTGTAATAATTGAATCTTCTCCTGCAAGAACAACAGGTGTCAATGATAAGAAGATAGTGAACATCTTCACCCTGTCTGAATCTCACTTTGAATATCAAGCCATTAAAATTAAGCAATTATTTAATGCGTTCAAGTGTGAAGCCATAGTTTTGGATGCGAATGGTTTAGGCGTAGGACTGCTTGATTACCTAATTACAGACCAGAACGACCCAGAAACAGACGAGCTTCTTCCTAATATGGGTATTATCAATCTCGATGATATTCCTAATGAACAAGACCGCAAGAATTATAAGTCGTTTGAGAATGAAAACACAATTAAGAATGCAATTTGGATGATGAAAGCAAATGCTCCAATGAATACAGAGCTATATTCTTATACCCAGACGCAATTGCGTAACGGTAAGTTAAAGTTCTTAATTGACTCTAACACTGCTAAAAACAAGCTCTTGCAGCAAGCGCAAGGAAAAAAAATGTCGCCGTTACAGCGTCAGGATTATTTGCGACCATATGTTGCCACGGATATTTTGAAATCACAAATGGCAAATTTGGTACAAGATAATGAAGGTGCAAATATCATCCTGAAACAATCTAATAGAAAAATTCTAAAGGATAAAGTGTCTGCTCTAATTTATGGACTCTATTGGTGTAAACGCCAAGAGGATAGGCGAAACCGCCGCAATTCCAGAGATTTAAGTGGATTTATGTTCTTTACGAAGCATTAGTAGGGTCCGGCCCATGTGGTCGTACCCTATTTTTATATAAAAATTTTTATAAAATTGGGCAAAACTGTATTATTTTATAGAGTGTAATTTTATATGGTATAGTAAGAAATTCCGAAAGGACAAACAATGCGTGATTCTATTGGTGAAATAAAAATATATGAAATACTAACAGACGCAGGTTTACCTTTTGAGGAAGAGTATGAATTTGAGGGACTTGTTGGCAAGTCTGGCAGAAATCTTCGTTTTGATTTTTGCGTATTTGACGATTGCGGCAATATTGACTTCCTTATAGAATATCAAGGAGCACAGCATTATGTACCTGTTGGAAAATATGGTGGTGGTCGCGCCCTCAAATATCAAAAGTATAACGATACATTAAAAAGAAAATTTTGCTTGGAACATAATCTGAAATTAGTTACTATTCCTTATTATGATGAAGGAAGACTAAATTATGATTATATTATGAAAGCAGCAGGATATTAGGAGGTGAGCTTTGGCTACCGTTAAAGATAAGAATGAACGCGATTGCCGTATCATTTCAAATGCCAATAGGCAATCAGGCTCTTTGGCATTTAATAAGATTAAGGTAGGGAACAAAACTCTCTCTAATGATGTTGTTCTTGATATTGGTCAGGTTGTTACAGACAAATATTCTCGCCGTAAGAAGTACACCAAGGAAGATGTAATCAAGGCTATTGAACAGAATAACCTGAATGAGCAGCGTAAAATTTCAAATTATTTCTTTAAGACAAGTGGCATTTATAGCCGCTTATGTCGTTATATGTCTTTCCTATTCAAATATGATTGGTTTATCACGCCAATGATATATGATGAAAAATTAAAACAAGATGGTAAATCTAAAAAGGTAGTTGAAGGTTGGTATAAATCAACACGCTATCTTGAAAATTGCAACCTCAAAAAAATGTTTGGTGAGATTGCGCTAAAAGTTGTACGTACAGGCGCATATTATGGCGTTATTGTACAGCAAAAGGACGCTTGTTTTATTCAAGAATTGCCTATTTCCTATTGCCGCAGCCGTTATCAACTTAACGGTAATCCTGCGGTTGAATTTAATATGAAATATTTCGATGATGCTTTTTCCGATACTGCGTATCGTTTAAGAGTTCTAAAACTGTGGCCGAAGGAAGTCCAGAAGGCTTACCTTGCTTATAAGGATGGGAAGTTACCCATTGACTATGCTGGCGATACCAACGGCTGGTTTTTACTTGACCCATCTACAACGGTGAAGTTTAATATTACGGGCGGTGACGCGCCACTGTTCATGAGTATTATTCCTAAGCTGTTGGATTTGGAAGACGCGCAGGATTTAGATAAGAAAAAGATGCTTCAACAGATTTTGAAGATTATTATCCAAAAGATGCCTATTGATAAGAACGGCGATTTAATCTTCGATGTCCAAGAAGCGCAACAGCTCCATACTAATGCGGTTGCCATGCTTGGTGACGCTGTTGGAGTTGACGTGTTGACAACGTTCGCGGATGTTGATGTGGCAGACCTTGCTGACAAAGGTAATGTTTCTTCCGTAGACCAGCTTAATAAAGTTGAACGTTCTGTGTATAACGAAGCTGGTACTGGACAGAACCTTTTTAATGCAGATGGTAATCTTGCATTGGAGAAATCTATTGCAAATGATGAAGCTACTATGTCTGACCTTATTTTACAATTTCAGACATTTGCGGAACGTCTGTTGGCACCATTTAACAAGAACAGTAAGCGACTTTATTATCATGTCGATATTCTGCCAACAACTGTCTATAATTATAAAGATTTATCTAAGCAGTATAAAGATATGACTTCTCTTGGATTCTCCAAGCTCTTGCCGCAAGTTGCTCTTGGTCAATCTCAGAGTGCAGTACTTATGACTGCATATTTTGAGAATGATGTTATGTCTTTGAATGATGTTTTTATTGCTCCTGCCTTATCTTCTACTATAAGCAATAATGGCAATGGAGACACTACAGCGAAGACGAAACAACAGCAGACTCCATCTTCGGGCAATAAGGGCGGTCGCCCTGAAAAACCTGATGACCAAAAGTCTGACAAAACAATCGCTAATAGAGAAGCGGAAGGATAGAATTAAATGCTAAGAAATAGGTCTGTGGCTACAATTGATAGTCCAGAATTCATTAATCTAGCACCAGATGCTATCAACCCCGGTATTTCTAAATGTGAGATTAAGGTCATGTATCTTGGCAAGAACCGCAACGGTTCTTTTATTGACAAGAACACGGCCATCCAGATGGCGAACTCATTACCTGCTACACCAATCGTAGCTGCTTATAATGAGAACAAAGAAGACTTTGGTGACCATGGTGAAGTTCTTCACATTGAAGATGGGGAAATAAAATTCTCTTGCAAGACCGTTCCTTACGGTTTCGTTGCTCCAGATGCAGAAGTTTGGTTCCAAAAGTTCGATGATACGAATGAATTTGGTGAAACTACTACACGTGAATACATGATGACTACTGGTTATCTATGGACTGGGCAGTATCCTGAACTGGATAAATGTATCAACCAAGGCCAAGGACAGTCAATGGAAATTGATGACGTTGACGGTCATTGGACAACTGATAGCAACGATGTTGAGTTTTTTATTATAAATGATGCAATCTTTACTAAACTTTGTATCTTGGGCGATGATGTAGAACCTTGTTTTGAGGGCGCATCTGTCACTAGCCCAGAAGTAAGTGAACATTTCTCTTATAACAAAGAGTTTTCGCATACTTTATTTGCTATGATGAATGAATTAAAAAATGCGTTGACAAAAGGAGGGTCTATGCCAAAAGAAAACGTTGAAAGCGTTGAGGTAGAGCCTACTGCCACAGTTGAGAAAGAAGCTCCTGTTGTAGAAGAGTTTGCCGAAAACGTTGAGACAAACGAAAACGTTGAATCTAGCGAAGACTCCGCCGAAGAAACTTTTGCTAAGGAAGAAGAGAAGAAAGAAGATAAAGAAGACTCTGATTCCGAAGATAAAGAAGATGAATCAGATGACGATTCTAATGATTCTGATGATAAGGAAGATGAAAAGAAGCCAGAGAAAAAGCATGAGCTTGAGAATCAGGTTTCTGAACTTTCTGAACAGCTAAAAGAGCTTACAGATAAGTTTACGGCTCTCGAAGCAGAAGCAGAAGAGCTTCGTAAGTTTAAAGCAGAGCGTATTGATGCCGATAAAGATGCTATGATTGCTAAGTATCATATGCTCTCTGACGAAGACAAAGCGGAAATTATCGCTGATAAAGATAAATTCACTCTTGGCGAGATTGAAAGCAAGCTCGCTTTACTATATGTCCAGAAGAATGTAAACTTTGATGAAGAGGAAGAAGTAGATTCTACACCCCTCACGACATTTTCTCTAGATGATGAAACTATTGCGGAAGATGCTGACCCAATGCTATCTGCTCTCCGCGAAGCACAAAACTATTAAATAGGAGGATTAAATGACTCTACGTGTAGACCGCGCTGACACTAAGATTCAGCTTACTGGTCACGACAATTTTGCTGTTGTCGAACCTAACCACCTCTCTGCTCCCCGCAGTGGTGGCGTTTATGGTCAGCTCCCCGCTGATGATTCTATTACAATGCTTGAACAGGGCACTTTCGTTAAGTACGATTATGCTGCTGGCAAGATTAACTTCACTGGTGAAGGCCCTTGGATGATGGTCTTCAATGAAGAAAAGCTCTATGACGAGCGTAAGCAGATGCACCGTGACTACGCCATGAAGAAGTCTGACTTCTATGACGGCGTTATGACACCTCGTGTTTTCCGCATGTATGCTGGTGATATTTTCACTACAAATAACGTCCAGGCTGACGATTACGATCTCGATGATATTCTCGTCCCCGACACCAATGGTGTTCTTAAGAAGGGCCAAAAGGGCGAAGGTCTAGCCGTCAAGGTCGCTAAGCTCACCACTATGCCTGATGGTCAGCCCGGCCTTAAACTACAAGTCATTGCTGAATAAGAAAGGAGTAAGATAGATAATGGAACTAATGAAATTTGACGAACTTAAAAAGCTCGCTCGTGCCGCTACCAAGAATGCTCCCCTTACTTTTTCAGTAAATGGCAACGAGGAATCATTTGACGTTGACACCGTTAACCGTACCCTTCGTGAACAGTTCAATCTACTTGCTGGCGATTATCGTCTCTTCCGTCGAAACGAAGTCGCTGTCTACGAACTAATTGAGAATACCATTGACGAGATTCTTCCCGTTAAGGTTATGCAGCAATTTGAACAGTTCGCTGACGTCCAGACAATTGCTCAGGGCGATAAGGCCGTCTTCAAGCTCCGCATTACTGAAGCTGCTCGTAAGCGTGCCAAGGCTTTCGTAACTCGTGTTGGCCTTGCTGGTCGTTACGAGACAATGATGCTTGATGGTAAGGAACTAGAAGTCGCTACTAGCGCTATCGGCTATGCTATCCGCATTGGCTTTGAGGAATTCCTTGATGGTCGTTATTCATTCGCAGACTTCACCAATATCATGCTTGAAGGTGTTGATGAATACATCTACGCTGAAATCCTAAAGGCTCTGACCCAGACTGTCGAACAGCTTCCTACTGCTAACAAGTATGTCGGTACTGGTTTTGACGAGACTAAGATGGATGAACTACTTGCTATTTCCGATGCTTATGGTAACGGCACTTCTACCATCTATTGTACTCGTGAGTTCGCTTCTACTATGAAGCCTGCTTCTGCTGACTGGGCTTCTGATTCTATGAAGGAAGAGCTTTTCCGCAAGGGCTTTTTCGCCGATTATAAGGGCCACCCTGTAATTATCCTCCAGCAGTCTATGGTTGATGAAACCAATGCTGAGAAGGTCGTTGACCCATCTCAGGCTTATATCTTCGCTTCCGTTGGTGAAAAGCCTGTCAAGATTGTCTTCGAGGGTCAAACTTCTGTTCGTACCCTTTCTGATAATGACGATTGGTCAACCGACCTCCAAACTTACAAGAAGTTTGGTGTTGCTGTATTCTCTAATCCTTCTATCTGCTCTTATCGGAACACAGCACTAAAAAAAGCAACTCGCTAAACCCAACGCCAATGCCTGACCCAGAACCTCCCACACCTGGGAAAGACGAGGTAAATGCTGGCGATTATGATACTGTCTCAGAAGCAATCGCAAATGTTCCCGCTGGTGGCACACTGTTTGTCCCTGCGGGAACCGCTGCAATCGAAGAGCCTGTAACTTTTAATAATGATATTACTGTTAAGGGTAATGGTGTAACCTTTGAAAAACCAGTAGTGGTTTCAGATGCAGCAGTTACATTTGATAATGTTAAACTTGTAGCTACTGGCGCAGATGCTAATGACAAGACACTTGCCGTCAAAGTTAACGGTACGAAGCCTTTCACGCTAAAGAATAGTGAAATTTCAGGTACTACCCGCACTGCACTATCTGTCATGACTTCTGGCAAGATTGTATTTGAGAACAACGTATTCGATGCTGGCGATAAGAATATTTACAATATGGTTGAGTTTAGCATCAACAATGCACGTGATATTGCGGATGTCACCTTTAAGAATAATACGTTCAAGGGTAAGCTAAAGAAAAACGGCGTAAGCCTTTATAATCTTGCCGAAGGTGCTACCGTAAACTTTGTGGGTAACGTATTTGAAGATATTGACGTAAGTAATAACCCAATTCGTCTGAGCAATCCTAAGAATGTCTCTGCTATCTTTAATTTTAAGGATACCACGTATTCATTCAATAGTGATACGCCAAATGCTGATGGTTATACTGCTTTTATGCTGCTACAGGATTATTCTAAGGCTGGCAGCAAGCAAGATTTCTCTAAGTTTACAATCAATTTCGACAACCTTGTTCGTGGCTCTAAGAAGCTCATGGAAAAAGGTGAAGGAATGGATAAGGTATATTATGTATATGCCGATACTCAGGGAATTCTTGCTGATGGAGTTAACGACCCCGTTGTTAATTTCAAATAATGAATTATTGGAAGGGGCGCTCTGCGTCCCTTCTTTTTTTAGATTTAAAAGGAGAAAATATAATATGAGTAACGAAGTTGAACTAATTAGCGATGATACACTAGTTCCTATCCGCAATATCGTAAATTGCGAGACTGGTTACATTCTTTCGTCTTCTGGCCGCGCACGCCGTCTTATTCCGGGCGTTACTATGCGTGTTTCCGCAGGTGAGCTACGTGAGTTATTTTTCCAGCCCGGCGGCTCTATTCTTCTACAGAACTACATCAATGTAGGCAATAAGTCACTTGCCGCAGAATTTGGTGTTCCGTATGATGCAATTGAATATGATTGGACAGAAGCAGATGTAAAGAAATGTCTGACCGAAGATGAAATTGATGTTCTGCTGGACGCTCTTGATTTTGCGCCACAAGGTATTATTGAAACCATTAAAGATGATGCCATTAAACTTGAAATCAACGACCGTGCAAAAATTAAAGCCATTGCGAAAAAAACTGGTGTCGATATTGATGCCGCTATTAAGAATAAACATGCTTATGATAATAGCGATACCAATGTTGCTGATAAACCACGTCAACGCCGAGTTCAAAAAGATGCCGAACCGCGTAAGCGCCGCGTCAAGGCAACTACCGAGTAATATAAAATAAGTAGGAGGTTTGCCTAATGCCACAAGATATAGATATTGATAAAGATATGGAAGTCATACCTCCAACTTCTTTTCAGGAGATGTATGAATTTTTCCTAGCAGGTGTTACCGATGACATGTTTATGGAACTTACAAAAGAGGATACTGAAAAGCTACTTGAGGAAATTCTGATTGCGGCAGTTCCTAAATTTGAGTTCCCGCATTGGGCGCACCCATTTACTCTAGATTATGAAAATAAATGCTTCTCTACTTGCCTTACAGTAGAGGAAAAGATTATTATTCGTTATTATATGATTGCAGAATGGATTAGTTACCAACTTGCCACTGTTGACCTTATTCGCCAGAAATATTCAAGTTCAGACTTTTCATTTACTTCTCAGGCTAATCATATGCGCTCTCTTATTACAATGAAGCAGGAATATGAGCAGAAAGCCTTCCACGCTCAAAGGGTTTATTGCCGCAGGTATGTTGATAAGAAAGGCCATGTTCGTTCTTCTTTTGGTATGATTATGGAACCAGTGAAGTAAAAATGGCGTTAATGGTAATAGATAATAGGATTCTAGACTATCAGGTAGAAAATGTTAAGGATAGCCTAGAACGCATCACAAATCAAATTTTTAAACTTCTACCTACATTTGAAGATGGTAAAGATTGGATTAAACCATTAGATACTTTAGTTATAGAGATTACAGGTATGGCTCTTGTAACTCCTAATGCGCCAAAACTTTATCAACTCGTATATAAGCTGCAAGGCATCAAAGAGCAGGGGAAAGATATTGAATTTATGCTTTTTCGCCGTATGATTTTTGAAGCCTGTAATATCGCTAACGATGTTAGGGAGAGCCTATGAGTATTCAAACATTAGGCGCTCGTCTTCAATGGCTTGGTGGCGATAATATGGGAAGAATTAATCAGTCTAAATATATGTCTTTTCAAGCGGCTTTAAAAAATGACTATAATAAGAGAATGATTAAATTCAATAATCAGTCTTGGCCTTGTCTCATTAACTCCATGTCAGGAGGTTTGAAGGCTAATTACGATAAAAAGTATATCTCTGTCGATTTCAAGAGTGGTCTAAAAGCTGGTGAAACTTTTGAGTTATTAGACAGTGGAACTCATTGGATGATTTATTTGCCAGTAATTACAGAAACAGCTTATTTGCGGTCTGAAATTATTCGTTGTGATTACACGCTTAATGTAAATGGTCAAGAGTATTGGATTTTTTTTAGGGGACCTGTAGAAACAGATTTGCGTTGGTTTATTAAAAATAACATCAATATTAACGAGCTTAATCTATCTGGTAGCATTTATATTAAGAATGATGAAAATACTAGAGACTTTTTTCATCGTTTTACTCACATCAAACTTGCGGGACATACATGGGAAGTACAAGTTACAGATTCGATTACAGTACCTGGTATTTTAGAGCTTGAAATCCAAGAGTATTATGATAATAGCATCGCAGAACTGCCCAGTATTCTCAAAGACGAGACTACACCCATCAATGTTATTAGCGGTGCGACAACGGCTAAACAAGATACTATTGTTGGATATGCTATCTCAAATGAAGCATATGACCCAAAGATTCATTGGGAAGTCAAGAATAATCCAAGAGTCAAAATACTTGAGGAATATGAGAATGGCCGCATGTGTAAAGTTAAAGTATATGCAGGTGCGGTAAAAACTTTTGATATTTGCTATGGAGATTTCTTTCAGACAGTAATTGTCGAATGGCAGAAGCCATTAATCCAAGGACCGCAAGAAGTTTATCCATATGATATTCACACCTATTGGATTAAGAATCTTCCAGAAGGCGAAAAAGCCACATTCTCTATTGATGATGAATCTATGGCTAAGATTGTAGATTCCAACAATGATTCTTGTAAGGTAGAAATTATATCTGGCAAGAAAGGTAAATTTGTTATCCATGCGGAATATGGTAACGTTGAAACAGATTTACCAGTTAAGATTAAATCGTTATAAGGATTGGAGGTTACATGAAACACGTTGCTTCTAATATCTTACGAACTAATTATAAGTCTACTTTTCTTTCTCATGCAGAAGACCAAGAAACCATTTGGCGCAAACTCTTTGTTGAAAGTAGACCTTATAGCGATATGCTGAAAAAATTACTTATTATTAATACACCTGATTGTCTTGATAGAACTCAAGACCAATATCAGCGTAAAATTGAACAGTATAGTATTAAAGATTTACATGATAATCAATATATTAAGGCTACTCCCAAGCTCTCTTTTGGAGAACACGAAGAGGTTAAGTCTTATATCATGTTAGACTTTGATGATTTTTCTCCTTCTGAGAATCCTCGCTACCGCAATTGTGTTATTAGCTTTACGATTATTTCACAGCTTGACTATTGGGAACTAGATGACTATCAGTTACGTCCTTGGATGATTGCGGGATACGTTGATGGTATTATGAATGATACTCGTCTATCTGGCATAGGTAAGCTACAATTCCTAGGTGCGCAACAACTTGTTTTAAATGAATATCTAGGTGGCGTAATGCTACGATACTCAGCTAGCCACAGCGAAGCTGATGATTCACAGAATATTGATAATACTAAGCCTGCGCCGCAAGATTTATAAAGTTGGTGCAGCATGGCAGAGTTACAAGGAGATTTAGGTAAATATCTTTCTGGAATGCCAGTGACGGTTGCGGGAGCAAATGTTGCTATCTCGCAGCCGTCTATTAAAGATATTTGTGCTTTTGGTGAAGATTCGTTTCTTATGTCAATTGAACTTTTTGTCAAGGCGAAAGAACTTGCCGCAGAAATGAAAAACGTGGGCAAAAGTCAATTAGGATATATGGACGATTTTCAAATATTATTAGTAATCATCCAACAGGACGAAAACACGAAAAGAAATGTAGATAACCTTTTCGGCCTTATTTTTCCTAATTATATAATTGAATATGACGCTGGGTGTATCAATTTTAGAGTACAGGAAAATGGACCGATAGTAGGGCAACTCAATCCTATGAATTTTGAAAATTTCAGAATTACATTGAAAGAACTATTCTTGCCAGTAGGCACTGATAAGTATGAAGAAGAATTTAATCCTGCTAATGATGCAGCTGCCGAAATTGCGGCCAAACTTCAACGTGGTCGAGAAATACGAAATCAGATAAAGAGTGATAAAGATAAGAAGAAAGCTAACAGTATCTTTGGCAATTACGCTTCTGCTCTTTCTATTGGTTTGGCAATTGATATTAATGTTATATATAATTATACTCCATTTCAGTTGTTTGACAGTATTAAGAGATATACAATTAAAATGGCATATGACTTATATCAGAAGGTAGCTACTACTCCTATGATGGATGTTAGCAAGATGGACGAGCCTGATAATTGGATGGACGGTATTTATTGAGTATAATCGTGGTTTTGCCGCGTTATATAATAGACATAGAAATTAGCGCGTTATGTTTCTATGACTAAGGAAAATGTATACAAATTCCTAAATGTAAGGAGAAATCTATGAATAGATTTGGCGTGCGAGAAATCTGCGATGTAGTCTTCAAGCCTCTTACATCCGTAGACCTCGGTGGCCAGCACTTCGATGCTGGTCAGCCTATGCTTTATATTGACACCGCCAAGACTTCTAGCCTTGAAGGTGCTGCTACCACTGTTTATGCACAAGGTGGCAAAGGTAATCCTCGTCTAATCGCCTGGGATGGTGAGAAGACTCTTACCTTGACTCTTGAGGATTCTCTAATGAGTCCTACCAGTTTTGCCATGCTTTCTGGTGCTGGCCTAGTACATGGCAAGAAGACTGGTGAAAATAAGACTCCTATTTATGTCCATGCTACATATGATATGGTTGCTGAAACTTCTGATAATAAAATTATCGCTAAGCTAACTGATGAAGACCGTAATGGTGCAACTATCATCGTTACAAAAGAAGCTCCTATCTATCCTGTTACTCTCGATAGTGCTGGCGCTCAAGCTAATTATCTTTCTGCCGTTACCGACAAGCAGGTTTTTGTTATTAATGATGGCAAGACCCTGACTGCCGCTACTCTTGGTGACCACGGTGAAATTGAAGCCGAAGGTAAGACAATTGCTTTCCAGCTTGCTGCCGACATTCCCGGCGATAGTAATCAGGATGCTGCTGTAAAAGCTGGCGATACTGTACGTATTGATTGCTATGAGGTTCATTACGATGAAGCCTATGAGATGCAGATTGATGCTGAGAACTTCGCTGGTTACTATTACATCGAAGCGTCTACACTCTTCCGTGATGAAGAGACTGGCGTAGACCTTCCTGCTGAATTTATCATTCCTCGTGGTAAAATCCAGAGTAACTTTACATTTAGCATGGCCAACAACGGTGATCCCTCTACATTTACATTCACTATTGACTGTATGCCTGCCTACACAAAGTTCAACAAGAAAAAGAAGGTTATGGCTACGCTACAGGTTGTTGACAAGACTGATACAACTCACAACTACAAGAACAAAGAAGTCCTTGGTCACAATGGTCGTACAAAGGATTCCGATGTAGATAGTTGGTATTCTAAGTCTGTCTTCTCCGAAGCAGCGGGGGAATAAAAGCCGCAACGTCAACTGAATCTGCGGCTGACAACCAACATTCAGACGTAACTGCTAATGCAGTTGATTCGACTACTAAGATTTTTGTAGATGAAACTATTCCCAGTGTTTCTAAGCTAAAGAAGTCTGTAGCTAAATAAGCTAAAGGGTGTTCCTTAACTGGGACACCCTTTTTCTTTTTAAATAGCAATAATATGTATTGCTATTGCAATATATACTAATGTTATTTAGGAGGTAATATAGGTAATATGAGCAATTTCAATTGGCGTGCCGTTCAAGCATATAATGGCGGTAAAGAGTATCTTGCTTATACTATTGCCAGAGGACAAGCCGATATTGACGATGACACGATGCATCGTATCATGAAACGCCAAGTAAGTACATTTACTCAAAGATTTAATCAGGTGAATGCGGCCAGTGGTAAAAAATATACTGGTAGACAGATTAAATCTATGATGGATAACTGGGTTTCAAATGGCGGTATAATAGGTCAAAATATTGATAAAGTAATGCAAAACATTGCAAACTTTGATAGCAAAGGTATTGCTAAATCATATAGTACGTCTGGTGATATTTTTGTCGATGGTGTCAGTTTGGCAAATGTAGGTGCTGCATTTAGTTCGTCTGTGCAAGATTGTTTGACCCATGTATCAAGTATCACTACAGCAGTAAATGAAGCTGTTAATAATGTTATCTGGACGCTTGCGTCTAATTACGAATACCTTGTAGCCGCGCGTCTAGTTGACGCATACTATACAAGTGGAAATGTCCCATCAGACCTACAAGGTATTCCAACAGATGCGAGTATTAGTGCGGGAATGGTCAAGGAGTCTGAAACGAAGATTGTTCTGGCAATGGAGAAGGTGCGGGAAAACCTAGATATTCTTGCTTCTCTTGGTGATGGTAGCAGTGCTGATATTCAGAATAGCTTTCAATCTGCCGCAGATTCTATTGCAGCGGCTTTCAACTCTATTGGTGGCACAGTTCACGAAATGGCAGAAGCACATGCAATTAATGTTGCCGCAAATGAAGGCCAACAGCTTATTATGGAAAATGATGAAAAGATAAAGCAGATGATATCTGCCGCAGATGGTAAATTTTATTCTAATTGGACAGCCCAACAGATAACAGATACTCTTGAAGGTAAAGAATCCAAGGAAGATGTTCATATTTATTGGAATAAAGGTGGTATTGTTCTTGAATTTGGTGGCAATATTAAATTACGTGAAAGTGCGCCATTTCAAGGTAGTGGCCCAGGTTCGCGCGCTCTTGGAGTTGAAGGATTTGTCGCTAGAAGTATGACATATCAGCAGTTGGCGAAAAAATTAAACGCTTTTGCGCCCGGGGCTGGTCAATATGGTTATAGTCTTGTAGGTGCTCTTGGAACAACTGTTAATGCTATGGACTGGTACAATATTAGACAGGCAGCTGGTGCTTTAAGCCTTGTGGATGCTATTGCTGGTAGTGGTATTCAAGGAGACTATTCAACTTTACTTATCGTAAATAATAAGATATTTTCTATTTATGATATTCTTAGAAAAATTTATGATAATTCAGATACTATTTTGAAGTATGGTGGCAACAAATATTATCTTGTTGAAGGTTTTGACTTAGGTACTTTAAGAAGTAAAGTTATGCCGTCACAGACAGGAGATAACGTTTTCCGCATGGCATTAAATCGTAATAAACTTGCCTACAAGGTATTAAATAATACTAAGATTAGTATCACGCTTAATATGGGTCGTTTATTTACGCCAGATATTTTTAAATCTTAGTTGACATTGTTTTAAAAGTATGGTATAATACAACCATATCGGTATAGAGATAAAAGGAGATTTTTATGGCAATTCTTTTTGAAACAGAGACGGCTAAAAAGCTAACTTCGCAAGACATGTATGACATTATTCATTTTGCGGCACAGTCTGCCGAGGATAATGGCTTCGTCAATCAGTTTGTTTTTGAACGTGCGCTATATGCGTATGCGGCGATTATTCTATATCCTAACCGTAAGGAAGAGCTTGGCCGCATTGTTTCAGATAATATTCTAGATGCTTGGGATGCGCTTCTGGCTGATGGCACTATCGCAGACATGAATGAAAACTTTGCGGTAGATATGGACGCTCTTGGCCGAATTGGCAGTGTATGGCTTGATGACTATATTAAGTACCTACAATCTGCTCGTGGTATTCTTTCATCTTTCCAAGAATTTAGTGGAGATATTATTCAAACAGCCGTTGAAAAATTTAAAACAGTTTCAGATGAAGTTGGTGCAAATCAAGTTCTTGAAATCGCCAATAATTGGGGTATGAATAATAATCCAGAAAAAGAAGTTCAAGCTATTGCAAACAAAGAAAAGCCTAAATTTGAGATTGTTGGAGAGCCTGAAAAAGTTGTTGATAATGTATTGGAACCTAAAATTTCTGAACCAGAAGAAACAGAAGAGTCGCTAGAGGAAGACGGTCCGCTATTCGAGCTTTAGGGCAAAATTCAATAATTACTTTGAGCCTACTTTTATATAAAGTAGGCTCTTTTTTTATGCCTATATTAACGTTAATAAAGATATAAAAGGAGGTACGATTGTGAATCGTACAGATAAATGTAAAGTAGGTGATTGCTATTAGTAAATACTCGAATACTATTACGTATAATCTACGAACTACATTAGATAACACTGGTTTGTCTCAATTGCAAGCTCAACTTGCTAAGACGCAACAGCAAATTATTTCAATGCAGTCTCAAGAGTTATTATCTCCAAATACAGCGAACAAAGCTCTTGCTGATATTAATAAGGTATCCACGGCTTTACAGAAAAGTTTTAATGCAAACCTTGGTATGCTTGATATTTCTAAAGTTACAAAGAATTTAGGTAAGGATGTTAACTTAAAATCTTTGCAGCAAAGTTTCGAGCTTGCTGGAGCCGAAGGCCAAAAAGCGTTTCTAGACGTGTTAGGTTCTCTCGGCAAACTTGATACTGGCGTCAAAGCTACAAGTTCTCTTGTTGATAAAATGTTCAATACAATGGGCAATACTGTTCGTTGGGGCATTATGTCAAGTGCGTTTAATGGCGTTACAAATTCAATTAGACAAGCTACAGATTACGTTAAAGAGTTAGATAATTCTTTAACGCAGATTCAGCTCGTTACTAGTTATAGTAAAGATGACATGAATCAATACGCTAAGTCAGCAAACGAAGCAGCACGTGCTTTAGGCAGCACTACGACCGCCATGACCAACGCCACAGTACTATTCGCGCAATCCGGGTTCTCACTGAATCAGTCTAATGAACTGGCTCAATTATCTACAAAGCTCGCTAATGCTTCACAGCAAGATACGGCTACGACCTCTGACCAAATTATGGCGTATATGAACGCATACGGTCTAGACAAGAATCTTTCTCAATTACAGAGCGCTATGGACTCATGGGCAGAAGTAGCCAACGTGTCCGCTGCTGACGTTAAAGAGCTTGCAGAAGCATCACAGAAAGCAGCTTCTTCTGCGGCTACTCTTGGTGTGTCTACAGACCAACTTAATGCACAAATTGCTACAATTGAGTCTGTTACTCGTGAGGCTCCTGAACAAATCGGTAACGGATTAAAAACACTTTATGCGCGTTTTTCAGACTTAAAGACGGGAAAGACCCTTGACGATAGCATTACATTAGGTACTGTTACAAAGCAGTTACAGGGCGCTGGTGTCAATGTTTTTGACCAAAACAATAACATGCGCGACGTTGGCGATATTATTGAAGATTTAATGAAAGTTTGGGCTGGTCTTGACACAACTCAAAAAGCAGGGCTTTCTCAGTCATTAGCTGGTAAATATCAAGTTGCGCGTTTTCAAGCTTTGATGAATCGTTCTGATTTGTATAATCAATATAAGGGTGCATCTGAGAATGCTAGTGGCACTCTAGATGTAATGAATGAAAAATACGTCAATTCGCTTGAAGGCCGTATGAATAAATTACAAGCTAGCGCTGAGAATTTATTTGATGACCTTTTTGATACAGAAGACTTTTATGCGCCAGTAGATGCGCTAACTCAACTTGTTGATTTGACAGACCAGTTCGTTAATGCGCTTGGCGGCGTTAAGGGAATGTTGTCTGGCATTGCTCCAATTGCCACGCAAGTGTTTGCTAAGAATATTGGTAATGGTATTTCTTCTATGTTGTATAATAGAGATTTATCTAAGATTCAAGCGAATAATAAAAATCAAGCATATGCTGAGCTTAAAAAACTTGGTATTAACGATGTTACAGACGAGCGTTATAGCGACATTGTGAACTTGATTAAAGGTGGTCAGAGTAATGCTTCTATTATGAACCCTGACGCTCAAAAAACATATAATAGTATTCTTCAGGACGAAGTAGCTTTAAAGAAAGAAGCCGTTGACCTTGAAGTGAAATTACAAAAATCTGTTGATGCTACGAATGCAGCTTACAAACTTAGAAATAGAACACTTGCAGAAGATGTTTCTTTGATTAGAGACGAAAATGGCAATATTACAGGTGTTAATACTGGTGGTTTGCAGAAATATAGTGAGAGATATGGCAGCGGTGCGCAGTTTAAATATGACCATAGTGCTGTAAAACAAGAAGATTTTGCTTTATATAAATCAGACATGTCTAATATAGATGAATCTTTTGCTAGAGATTTACAGCCGTTGCAATTTGTTGCAAATGATTCAAAGAAATACAGAGATAGTGCAGACCAGCTAAATGCTATTTATAAACTTGCTGAAGGAAATCAAGCTAGCGATGCTTTAGATTACATTATGAAAACTAGCAGGTCATTTAATGACATGAATAAAGTGGAAAATAGCCACGTTGCTGATGCTGCTGAAAATCTACTCGATTTATTAACTTCTCAAGATGTAGAAGTTGTAGAGCTACAAGAAGCCTTTAAACAGTTAGAGCAAGCAATTGAAGCTGTGAATAAGACGGCAAATGACTATGACGGCAACCTAGTTAAAACTGATGAAGACCTGACTAAACTTTCTTCTCAGTTAATTCAGGTTGACTCTTTATTTGATTCTGCTAAAGAACGTGGCGCAGCGTTTATCAAATCTCTTGATTTTGCAAACGCTATTTCTAAGACTCTAGAATTTGCAGGTGCTCTTGGAAATCTTGCTTTCGTTTACCAACAAATTCAGTCTATTGGAGACATTTGGAACGATGATGATTTAACATCTGGCGAAAAACTTCTCCAAACCCTTATGTCTCTTGGTACAATTACGCCAATGCTTGCTCAGTCTTTTTCAACATTTAAAGATATTTTTAAGGTAGACAGCTTTGAAAAACTTGCCAATGATGTGTCTGAGGTAGCCGATGCTGTTAGCATGTCTAAGAAAGGTGATTCTGCAAGTACAAAAGAAAATACAAAAGACGAACTTGAAAATGCCGCAGCCAAAGCTGCAAGCACTAAAGCTAAACAAGAAAGTGCAGAAGCATCACTAGAAGAAGCTGCCGCTGATAAAGTTGATACTGCCGCAACGGCAGAAAATAGTGCTACAGAAGCAGAAAATGCTGCTGCCAAAGCTGCTAGTAATGCAGCTGAAACAGCTGGCAATGCTGCTGAGGTTGTTGACGATGTAACGGATGTTGTCGATGCTGCTGGTGATGCTGCTGGGGCCGCAGAAACCGTTGCAGAAGCCACAGAAGGCATTGCTGCTGGTGGGTTTGCAGCCAAAATTGTTAGCGGATTTGGTGAAATTACTGGTGCAGTAGGTGCATTGGCATCTGCCTTTGGCAGTTTGATTGTTGCTGCTGCTCCTTGGATTGCTCTTGGAGCTGGTGTTGCCGCAGTCGGTTATAGCATTTGGTATAGCATTAATCGTCTTGCTATTGAAGCTGACCGAGCGCAAAAGAAAACAGATGATTTAGCTAAGTCTGCTGCCGATGTTGCTACAGAATACCAAGAGATTCAAAATAGTTATCAGAATCTTAAAGATAGCATTGCTAATTATAAAGAATCTCAAGAAGCTCTTGATAAACTTGAAAAGGGAACTCGTGATTGGAAAGACGAGCTTATTGCAGTCAATGATGAAGTTCTTAAACTTTTACAAGCGTATCCTGAGTTACAGAAATATGTATATAAAGATACTAGTGGTAAGTTAACTATTTCAGATGAAGGTTTAGATAACTTACAAGATAAAATGGTTCAAAATGTGGCTTATGGCGCACTTGCGGTCGCTAAGACGCAGCAAGATGCAAACCAAGCTCAAGTTGAAGCCAATAATAAAGAAGTTCAAGCTAATGTAACTTTCCAAGGCAGAGGAACAAAAACCGTAACTGACTCTGCTGGACGTAAACGTTCATACGTTACTAATGGTACCCGTTCGATTTCTGATAATGAGCTAGACGCTGTTTATGATATGCTCCGTTATAACGGTGTCAATAGTATCAATAAAGAAAGTGACATTAGAGAAGCATTGGAAATAGCTGGTCAAGACTCTAGCGATGCAATTGTAGACGCTATTGTTGACAATGGCGACAAAATTGTCGGTGCGTTTAAAGAAAATGAGCAATTAAATACTCAAAATCGTCAGCTTCTTGAAAATGCGGCACAGCAGGCTCTTAATAACACAGCTGGTTATGATTCTAGCCAAAAAAACAATGACGCAGTTGTTGCTATGGTTGCTTCACAAGCTGCCAACCTTACAGATAAGTATTATAGTGAATTTAGCGGTATGAAGTCTTCTGACCTTGGTGAACTTTATGCTCAGCAAAATGGTTGGACTTTTAATAAAGAAAAAAATGGTACTTTTACATTCACTGATGCTCTTGGACAAGAACAACAAGTTTCTAAAGAAGTATTAACTAATTATTTAGCCGCTTCTAAAGCTATGACAGAAGCATCAAGCAATTGGGTTGATACTGCAAGTATTGTTGCTCAAATTTCAAATTCTGCTGCTGGTTCAAAATATGGGACAGACTTAGTAAATGCTGTCGCTGGCGGCAATAAACAAAGTGGCTTTGACTTGTCTGGAATGGATGTTTCTGAAATCTTCCAACTGCAAAATGATTCTGATAGCATTACAGCTGACTATCTTGGAATTTCAGACGAAGCTGCAAAAGCCGCCGGGTTTAAAAATGGCGAGCAATATGCAAAAGCATTTGCAGATGCCATTAAATCTTATAAGATTGATGATCAAACCTTGTTTGAAAACGGCTGGGATGACCAAAAGATTTCTTCTGAGCTTGCCAATGTTGGTGAAAGTGCTGAAAAACTTGAGGAATATAAAACCAATCTTGTAGGAACAAATCAAGCATTTGCTAAATATGGTGATAACGTTAGCAAGAATAACGCAGACCTTCAAGAACAAAATGAACAATTACAAAAGGCAAATAAAAATCTTGATGCGTCTAACGATGAATGGAAACAAAACAAAGCTCGAATTGATGCAAATAATAAATCAATTAAGCAAAATAATCAAAATTATGATAAATTAACTGCTAAGCTAGTTGTAATGCAAAATGGTATGGAAGATTTGAATAAAATCTTTGCCGATACTGAAAATCCATTACAAGGATTAGCTGAAAGTTCAGCCGACTATACTTCAAAAATTGAAGAGCTTGCTGATGCAACTGGTAAAATGCTCAATATTGATATGTCTAACTGGACATTAGACCAAAAAAGTGCTTTTGTTGCCAATAATCTTGATAAAATTAGAGAAGCAGCCAATGGAGACGTTGAAGCCTTACAAGCATTAAGACGTGAAGCTGCAAATCAAATTTTAATTAATGCTGGAATTAATCCGAATAGTAGCGCTGACATCTATAACAGTATGTCTTCTATTATTGATTATGTCAATAATAATATTCCTGATATTGAAGCTGGTGCAACAATCAATGAAGGCCCATTTATTGATGGATTGCGCACTATGCTATCAGAAGGCCAATATACTACTCAGCAGTTGCAAGTTTTATTTAAGGCACTTGAAGGTCTTGGCGTAGATTTTGAAATTGCTTATCAACCAGCGACTATTTCTTTGCCGCAAATCGCTCAAACTGTCTCGAAAAACATAAAAGGTAAAAAGAGCAAAAGCCTGGGCGAAGCTCTTGGACAGGTTGTTGGTACTACAGTAAGTGCCATTAGCCAATCAATTATGGTTCCAACGATTAAGTCTGTCACGAGAACACCAAATAGTGGTGGCGGTAGTAGTTATCGCAGCCCAAGCGGTGGTGGACACGGTTCCAACGCTGGTGGCGGCTCTGGCGGTGGAGGTGGCGGCGGTGGTGGCGGTGGAGGTGGCGGTGGAGGTGGCGGCGGTGGTGGCTCGTCATACACTCCGCAAGAGAACAAAGAAATTGAAAGCGAGATAGACCTTTATGAAAGGGTCAATGCTCAGCTTGAAAAAATTTCCAACCAGTATGACCGCTTAACCTCTGAACGAGACAGGCTGACTGGTGATAAGTTAGCACAGAATTTAGCCGAAGAAAATAAACTTTTACAGCGTCAAGTTGCTTTACAGCAAGAGAAACAAAAAATTCAGGAAAAAGAAGCAGCAGATTTACGCAAGGAATTGACTTCTTCTTTCGGCGTACAGTTTGACAATGAAGGTTTTATTTCAAATTATGCTGATATTTACACTGGCCTTGTGAATAAAGTTAATAGTGTTGGTGCAAAATATTCTGGATTAACTTCGCAAGAACAGCAAGATGCCGTTGACAAAGAATATGAAGCAGCTACAAAAGCACTTGATAATTTTAACAAGAAATATCAGCGTTATGACGAGCTGTGGAGCGGTGACTTAGAGGATACAAAGTCTCAAATTGAAGACCTCAAAGACTCAATTGAAGATTTACATATTTCTGTATTAAAGACCCAAATCGAAGCTCTTGATAATCTTAAAGACATTCAAGAAAGTCTTGTTGACTTCGACCGTGCGTTCAATCGTGGTATTAAACTAACGCCTTATCAAGAAGCAGCAGATAACGTTGCCAAGCTCGGCAAATATTTTGATGTTGCTACCATGAGCGTTGATGAATATTATGACAATCTTATCAAGAAACAAGAAGATGCAGCAAATGCCGCAGGCACATCTGACGCATATAAGAAATGGTCAGCAGGCCGCGTAGACGAACTCAAAGCTGCCAAGCAGCGTGCGCTCAATGGTGACAAGAGTGTAGACTACTACGGTACTGGTTATTTCGATATGTCTATGAAGAATCTAACTGATATTAACGCTCAGATGAAGCAGTTTGAAGAGACTGGTAAATCTGATATTTTCGGTGAGAATTCCGCAGACCTCTATGACGTAGCTAAGACAGTATACGAACAGGCCGCAGGACTTGCTCAGGACTATTGGTCATTAATTGAAAGTCTCCATGACAATGTTATGGATATGATTGATGATATTAGCGATAAGATGGATAGGCGTAAAGACCAATACGAAGCCATTACAGATGAACTTGAACATTGGTTAGATATTACAGAACTTCTACATGGTGAAGAATCTTATGATGATTTAAATACCATCCTTGGCGCACAGCAGAATAATTACAAAGCACAGCTAAATGAACTAATGCAGCAGCGCGATATTTGGAAAGATATGCTTGGCTCCATGAAAGAAGGCTCGGAAGAGTGGAATGAAGTATCTGACAAGATTAAAGATGCTACTTCCGACATTAACGACCTTATTCAAAACTCTTTAGAGAATCTACAGAAGCAGTATTCAAATACAGTTTCAAAGATTACAAAAGCATGGGGAACCAAGGCTGTTGGTACTGACCTTGACTGGATGAATACACAGTGGGAGCTAATCAATCGCAATGCTGATTATTATCTCGATGATGTTAATAAATCCTATAATATCCAAAAGCTACAGAGCAAATATCTTGACCTCTTAGATGGTTCAAATGATTTAGCTATCCAGCAAAAGATTTCAGCGCAGATGAAAGAACAACTTGAATATCTGCGTGATAAGACTAAGTTATCTGAGTATGATGTAAACTATGCAAACGCACAGCTTGAAATCTTACAGAAGCAAATTGCGCTTGAAGAAGCTCAGCGCAATAAGTCTCAAATGAAACTTCGCAGGGATACTCAGGGTAATTATTCATACGTCTATACAGCGAATGATGATAATGTCCGTTCCGCACAATCTGACCTTTTAGATGCACAGAACAACGCATATAATATGTCTAAAGACCAGATGAATCAGACTCAGGCAGATTCACTATCTGCGCTACAGGATGCTCAATCTACAGTCAATGACATTTGGAACAATGCTAATCTATCTCTTGAAGAGAAGACCAAGAGAACACAGGCCATCATTGACTCACTCAAAGAATATCTTGCTGGAACCAGCGAACAGCTAAGCACGTCTCAGAAGAACATTATTAATGACTTCATTGGTATGTGCGATATGCTTACAGGTAAGAACAAAGATAATCTACAAGACGTATACGACCAGATTGTTAATGGTAGTACTGATGCTTTTGACCAGATTGATACACGTTGGTCTACTTCTTTGACCTCTTGGTTACAGAATATGGACCAGTTCAAAGCCGACACTGATAAGATGCTTGGTGATTTGACGCAAGCTGGTAAAGATTATGCGGACGGCACAAAGACAATCGCAGACCTAGCTAAGACTAATTTTGATGATATTTCCAATAGCATTAGCGGCACAACGGATAAGACAAAAGAACTTGCAGACAGTACAAAAGAATTTGTCAATATCCTTAAAGATGTATCTGGCGAGGTCAAAAAGACCGAATCTACGATGACTGATTATGCCAATCGTATTACAGATGCTAACAACAATATGCAGGCATTCAAGCAACTTGCTGATGAAACTGCAAACAAGCTGTCTAAGAAGGAACAAGAGAACGCCAATCTAAGCGAAGCTCTAAAGCAGGCTGAACAAAAGAATTATAACTATGAGCACTATGGCAACGCTAACGGTCCTTCATCTGGCAGCGGTGGAGCTGGCGCTAATGAAGATACTGCTTGGGGTATTGCCAAGGCAATTTGGACTTATGGCTGGGCTTCTGGCTGGGGCAATGACCCTGTACGTTCTAGCAAGCTGACTGGCGCATATGGTACTGCTTTTGCCCGCCACGTTCAGGATATTATCAACCAATATTCTAGGTCTGGTAAACTTGTTGATTACGGTTCTATGAAATATAGTTCTAAGAATCTAATTGGCTATGATACAGGTGGCTATACAGGTTCTTGGTCTGATAAGACAGCAGATGCCAAGAATGGTAAACTTGCATTCCTACATCAGAAAGAACTTGTTCTTAATGCTACAGATACACAGAATATTCTTGCGGCAGTTGAATCCGTAAGGTCTTTTGCAGATAGCCTTAAATCTACAAGCCTTGCACAGTCACTTTCTACTGCTCTTGGAGCGGTGAGTGGTGCGAAAGCAAATAACGCATCAGAGACAATTGACCAAAACGTACATATCACGGCTGAATTCCCAGCTGCGAACAGTGCGGCAGAAATTGAATCTGCGCTTATGTCACTGAACGATAGGGCAGTTCAATACGCTTATAAGTTCAGATAAACATGGGCAAAATTTTATAATCGAATATTTGTGGTTTTGATATGTCTTAGAGCATAATTTTATGAACGGGAGAGCTTTATGTTCTCCCGTTTTTTATTTGGATTGAAAAGGAGTTGACAATGGCGAATCTACAGGACGTTGTTCTTGAAGCTGTGGATACAATTGTATCCAATAGAATAGAACAGATAGCTACGGATAAAACAGTTACCGCCACTGTCGCTGGCTGTACTAATTCACTTACAGGTGAATATCTTGTTTCATATAATGGTGGCAAATTAAAAGCATATGCCCAAGAAGGAAACACATATATTCAAGGTCAATCAGTGTATGTCCTTATCCCAGAAGGTGATTTCACCAAGAAAAAGAATATCGTAGGTGTTGCGCAGGCAGCAGAAGATGATAACAATATTAGCTTTGTATCTTCGGCCATTAGTAATTATAATCTCATTGGCCGCAATTGCCTTAGTGATAAAAATAAAGTCATTCCTGCGGGACTTCGTTCTTATAAAAAAGAAGATTATAAAGTTCTATATAAGAAAGATGAAGATGTAAGCGGCTCTAAACCTAAGTTTCTATCTATTGACACCCAAGAGTTAGAGAATAATATCAAACAGGCCGAAGCGGTGCTAATTGAAGCGTCTTTCCGCACATCTTTGCCGCGAGAGCATAAACTTACAAAGACTGGCGAATATGGTATCACTTTTATCTTAGCTTTTAAAGATGGAGATGCTACAGACGATAAAGGTCAGGCGTTAGTTAAAAAGCTATCGTACACTATTGATAGTAACAGCATGACTGGTTCGCCGCTTCAATATCAAAGCTATTTTGACCAATATCAGATTTTTCCAATAGACGTTGAGAATTTCTTATATATCGACCAGATTATTTTCTATTGTAAAGATTTCGTAGAAGATACCGATCCAATTCAATCACAGGATAGACCGATTGGCTGGGGCGATGATATTTTTATTAAAGATGTTGAATTTTATGGCCTTAGAAAAATCAGTGCGGCAAATGGTGATTATCAGATGCACTTGTCTATGCCAAAAGGTTCTACTCTTAGAGACTTAACTGAAAACTCTTCTTTAAGCGTTGTCAGCACTCTTCGTCACAAGAATGAAGACCTTTCAGGCGATGCTATGTTTTATTGGTTCAAAGAAGATGGACGAGTGACCGCAAGCTCTAAAGATTATAAGATGTATGGTGGAGCCGGCTGGTCTTATCTTGAAGCTAAAGGTAATAAGTATAGTTTTGTTACTACTGGTGCTGAAAATCGCGCTTATGAAAATAAATATATGTGCGTTTGCGTCTATAAAGAGCAAATGGTTTTAAAGGATTATTTCACACTATACAATGAAGCGGCAAAGCGTAATATTGGAATTACTTCTTCTCTTGGTGTTAGTTTCAGCTTTGACCGTGGTAAACCTACTTTAACATGTCTCTTGGATGGTAAGTCTTCCAGTTTTGAAGCCGGTAAAGCGAATGGGCATCCAGATAATTTCTTTAGATTTGTTTGGTCTAAAGTTGATGATTATGGTCAAACATTATCTTTCACCGAGACGGTTGAAGAGTTAAAAAAGCGTTACGAAGATGGTATAAAACATGGCATTGGATATAATAATCTGTCTGCTTTGAAGAATCAAATGAATGCACTCGAAGGTGCGTCATGGGATAAAAATACGCTTACTTATCCAGTTAAAGGCATTGATTCTAAAGCTACTTTTAAGTGCGCGGTTTATTTGCGCGATAGGGAACCTTCAAAAGATGAATCTGTAGAAGACATTGAGTATAATATCGGTATTGCAACTCTTACTCTAAAAAACGCAACTGCCGCAGACCCTACTGATTATTATATCACTATTGAAAATGGCGACCAAGTGTTTCAGTATAGTGAATCTGGTGTATCACCTGATGATGACAGATATGAAGACCCATTAGAGGTCAAGCCGCTTACTTGTCATTTCTTTGACCCTGCTGGCCTTGAAGTCAATAAAGATACATATGATATTAAATGGCGAGTACCATTAACAGACTCAATGATTACAATTCCAAAAGAAGGAATGGTGCTTAATCAGTCTAATCAAAAAATCGAGTATTGTACATCGCAGATTTATCCTATGGCAATTGCCGCAAACTTCGATTATTCAGCAGTGTCAAATCAGATTGAAGCTATTGTAACATATCAAGGTGTTACATATAGTCAAATGACTGATTTTCTGTTTACTAAGGTTGGCGAGAATGGTACAAATGGTACAGATATTGTCGCTAAGATTTCTCCTACTTCCAAGAGTTTAAAAAATAAGATGCTTGCACTCATTATTGACAAGAATAATAAAATTGCGTGGAATACAGGCCAATCAATTTCTCAGCAGGTCTTGCAATTCCAGCTCTATCAGCGCAACGAGAAAATTAATGATAATTCGACTGTTTCTTGGTCTATGGGTTACGGTCAAAGCAAATATATGAGTTGTAACAATGGTGTTGTTTCTTGGAACACAGCTAGTGCGGCTAAACGCAAGTTTATGAATCAAATTGTCAAGGCTCAAACAACTTATACCGTTGGAGATTCTTCATATAAGTATTATGCTTTTTATGGTATCCCAGTGATTAAGAAATATGCCGATAATGACATCCAAATTGATAAGACTTCTCTTCTAAAGTCTATTACTTATAACGCAGATGGACGTAATCCGTTATACAATAAGAACCAAGGCGTTACACTTATTGGTTCTGGTATTGAAGATTTATTTATTGAATGGATAGCAGAGGGTGGCGAGCCTTTAAAGACAGGTCAAACATATGACGAGAATCCGTTAAGTGCTTGTTTCAAGATTATTACAGAAAAGAATACATCAGATAGTATACAAAAGATAGCCCGCACAAAGGGATTAAGTCAAATTTATATTCTTCCAAATGATGTATATGATGGTGAGTATGGAAATAATTTAGTTCATTGTAAAGTTTATACGTCAGCAGATGCGGCTAATCCTGTTGTAGAGCTATATGTTCCTATATACATGTCGCTAAATACTTACGGTCTTAAATCACTGAATGACTGGGATGGAACACACCTAGAAATCAATGAAGATGAAAATTACATCCTTGCGCCGCAAATTGGCGCTGGTGAAAAGAATAAAAACAATCAATTCACTGGCGTTGTTATGGGAACTTCTAAGACTTATGATTCTGATAAGTCTCAGATTGGTTTAATGGGATTCTCGGAAGGTAAACAATCTATCCTCTTAGATGCTAAAGACGGTTCTGCTACTTTCGGTCTGCCAGAACAGCAGGCATCGCAGAATAATCATTTTGAGGAAGGCCGCATCAAGTTAGTCCCAGGTGGCGAAAGCTATATTGGCGCATGGCGTATTGGTTCTCGTGCGTTATATAATATTGCAAATGCGGAAGTTGATAAAGACGGTAATTTCACAGAAGCAAAAGTAGATAGACCATATACAGATTATCCTGTAAAGGATTCACAATTTTCAATTCCATCAGACAAGCAGGGTCTTATTTTAGGTGCTAATCCCGCATATATTTCAGTCAAAGGTAAGCCCCTTACAAAACAAAACTCAAATATTGATTTTGATGGAGCAAATGCCGCACTTGTCGAAGGAGATAGCCTTGAAGTAGAAATTGACCCGCGCAAAGATTCAACTTTTTCAATTTATAGACATTATAAGAAAGATGATAAGTGGCATCGTTATCCGCTTGTCGGCATCAATCAGTATGGACAGTTTTACACGAACGCAATTCAAGACCAAGAGTCTTCAATGGGTATCGGTAAAATTGGAGCCTTTGGTAAGCGTGCGCTCGATGCTAAGTATATCGGTGCACAGTTTGGCTGGTCTGATACAAATCTATTTAAATTCTTTGTTGATGGTACAGTTGGAAATTCTGAAAAGGCTACGACAGACCTTTATCTTTCTACTGGCACAAATGTTAATAATGAATATCCAAGAGGATTCAATGTATATGGTAAACATGTTAGCCTTTATGCTCCAGATTTAGGTAAAGAATCTGCGGATAGTTCGACGCATAGGATTCACATAGATTCAGAGCAGGCTATTATTGGTCACGAAAATTCTTATTTAAGATTATCTGCTTTATCTGCGGCAGATGATACAACAGATGAAAAAACTAAAACATCTGTTTTATATCTCAATAATAATTTTGAGTTTATGAACCCAAAAGATAGAAAAACTACTATGTCTACTGGTGATTTTACTCTTTCTGCTATTGGCGCACCAAGGGATGATGAAGAAGATAAAGACGGTAATTATACTTATGCTATTGGCGGCAATTTAAGACTTAATGCAACTAATTCAATTACAAACATTGCGGACAAAGATTTTCAAATTAAAGCCGGGGAAGACTATTTGATGTATTCAAAGGCTTTTTCTTCTGTTGCAAATAATGAAGATGGTACTTTTACTATTGGCGCAAATAATGCCAAAGCTGTTTTGATATTGAATAATAATAAAGGACAAAATACTACACTAGTTGGTGAAGGTCTTAAATTCAATGCGGCAAATAATGGAATTAATATTGTAAGTGATACTTCGCCTAATGGTATTAAGTTAACTGCTACTGCAATTAAGGACAATGAAGCGCAGGGCGGTGTAAGTATTAGTCTTGTACCTCAATCTGGTGGTAACGGTGCTTTCTATATTAGGTCTGGCACTGGTACTATTCAGTCTAATTATGACGAAGTGCCGCATGTCGGCAAACGAACTTATGTTAGTATCGGTCATGGTGTTGTTTCAAACTGGGGTGTATTTACAGGTACGCCTGATTCACAATCAACTACATCGTTGACTGCTGAACGAGACATACGTAGTATTAGTGGTTGGAATTATAGTAACGAATATTGTTATAATAATGCTTATTCACATAATTGTATGGGTGCTAATAGGACTTCAACTAAGGTTTCAGACCATTTAGGTTGCATTTATGATTTGTTAAATAACTTACAGACACAGATTACTAATGAAGCAAATACTCGTGCCGCTGGTGTACAAAATGCTTTAAATAAAGCTGCTGCGGCACAAAGGACAGCTGCTGCGGCACAAAGGACAGCTGATGGCAAGGCAGATGCAAATCACAATCACGATAGTTCTTATGCTAAAAAGAATCACCAGCATTATGTTCGGTACACAATGAGCAAAGTTTATATTGATGGTAAGAACTCTACTAATTATTTTGTTAGTAGTTTAGCTACTGGGGGTGCTTATATTTCAAGAACTTCAAATGAAGTATAAGATTAAAAAGGAGATAAAAGGATATGAATGAACTAGAAGTACGTATGAGGGTTCACGCTCTTGCAAAAGATATGATTGACGAGTTTATGGTAGGGAATGGAGTTAGCGCTACCGCTATGGTAGATGCTCTTAATTCTGTTCTTACCAGTCTTTATCCAAAAGTTCAAGGTGAAATGTTACGAGCCATGGACATGGAAGCTGCCAAGAAAGCCCAGCAGCAAGCTCAAGCAGCTGCTCAGCAGCAAGCTCAGGTAGTCAATCAAGTAGAGCAAAAAGCCACTCCCAAGGAGAAGGAAGTTAAATAATGGCAGTAAAATCCTTTGTTAAAAAGGTTGGTAAAAAGGCCAAAGACGGTTCACTTACTTTGCCTTACTCTGAATTTGGAGTTGGCTTTGAAAACGTAGTGGACACGCGTAGGGATAAAGGCAATTATTCTCTTGCCCAATTTTTTGACAATTACATGGACTTCATGAAAAATACAACGTTTGTATACACTGGCAAAACCCAGCCTACTAATACTCATGTTGGCATTTGGATTGATACAAGTTCTTCTAACCAATAGAAAGGAAGAGTGAAATATGGCAACAGTCGTTAGTACACTGTATCCACCTGTGGTTTCGACATTTCAAAATGCTTTCGTGAACACAGAAGATGCTGTTGTGTATTTTACTCTTTCTTCTTTTAATTCTGCATCTGAGATTAAGCACGTACATGTCAGTTGCGTAAATCAGCTTAACAATGAGAATGCCTTGAATAAACTTTCGGGCATTCTCATTGAAGATTTACAATTCGATAAAGTAAGCGGTATGTATTATGTAACGATACCTACCGCTTATATCGAAGGCAATGCTTTCAATACAAATCAGTTCTATAAGGTTCAGATTAGATTTGATAGCTATAATGGAACTGATGAAGTACCTATCAACGATGAAGCGAAGAAGAATAGTTATCTTTTATCACATACGCAATATTTCTCAGAATGGTCTTCTGTTTGTCTAATTAGACCTATTCACCAACCTAAAATTTATCTGTCTGTATTTGAAAACTATACGGGTAATTCATATATGACTTTTAATAAAGGCTTAACGCAAATTGCGGGAGGTCTTCTTTTTGTCACTCAAAATGAAAGTGGCGAAGAGGTAGTTTTAAATACTGAAACTGAAACACTTGAAGCATATCAATTTGATATTTTAGATGATTCAGATAAGGTATTGTTCTCTACACCTACCATTTATACTGGTGAAAATCTTAATCCAAATAATATTGTATATAATATTGATTTTTCATCTTTAAAGAATAGTTCAGATGGTTCTACGTCAGACCCTACCAGTACATATTACGTATGCCGCATTACTTGCCGTACAAAGAATCAGTATCAGCTTAGCAAAGAATATAAGTTCCAGATAGGTGAATATACTGGTGCCGATGAATGGCAACCTACGATTGCCGCAGAAGTCAATGATGAAACTGCGTCAATCAGGGTTTCGGTTAAAAATGAATATTCTTTTAGTGACAGCGTATCTGTGTATGTAAGGCGTGCATCTAATAAAGATAATTTTAAAGAGTGGGAAACAATTTATAGTGCAAAGCTACAACAGATTGATTTTTCAATTGTAGACAATACCGTAGAAAGCCTAACGTGGTATCGTTATCGTGTAGAAGCTCTTACTTCTACTGGAATGTCAATTGCAAAACCAACCATGTCAAAAGTGGTTTTGCCGCAATTTTATGACGCTTATTTCTCTCGTGGGAAAGAACAATATGCGGTAAGATATAATTATCAGGTCAGTAGTTTTAAGCCAGTAGTAAATAGGGCTAAGATTAATACTCTTGGTGGCAAATATCCTAAGTTTGCAGAAAATGCTGTATTGAATTATAAACAGTTTAGTATTTCAGGTCTGATTAGTGCTGAGTCTGATGTTTATTCAGAGTTTGCGAACAAAACAAAACTTATCCATCATAATAATGATACTCTTAAAGATTTATATGCGGAATATAAAGATGAAACCGGTGTTAAAGAATTAGTACGTAACGATTTTAAGAACTGGGAAAAGACTGGCGGTAATCAGTATCCTAATGCACCAGTTTCTAGTATCACGTCACAAGAGTATTTAACGACTACTACAAACGATTGGCTCTACGAGCGTGAATTCCGTGAAAAGCTAATTGCATGGTTAAATGATGGTGAGCCTAAGCTGTATCGTTCAATGGCAGAAGGTTCAATGGTCGTTATGCTTACAGATGTTGCATTGACACCTAATGAAACCGTTGGTCGCAGACTATGGAATTTTTCTGCTACTGTTTATGAGGTTGAAGATGCTTCTTCCTTAGATACTCTTGATACTCTTGGTATCTATAACCGCAAGATGATTGGTTCTATTAGCGGTAACGGTAAACAAGATTCCGAGGACGAGCCTAAAGATTACATTGAAGTTATTAAACCTGGTCAAACATATAAGTTTACTGTTACGAATAACAATGATATTAGAAATGATATTAATGATATATTAAGTAAAAAATATAGTGGAGTTCTTGCGAAACGCAAAGCAGAAGAAATCGTACTTAAAGATATTAAAATTTATTATCATTCTAAACCTCGTTACTATACCTTCCAAAGTGGCTCAGATGGACTTACAGAAGTGACAGATAAAACAAATGGCGTGTCTCAGATGATTGCTGAAAAGCGAGTTCAGCAAGGATACTATTTTGGTGTTATGACTCGTGGTAGTAATGGCAATCATAATATTTTTGTTAACGAACGTGGATATTATCAGATTCCAAACAAATTAGATGTTATTGGTCTTTATTTCCAAATTGGTGATGTTATCACTGTTGAATACACACTTTGCTATAAAGAGCGCTCTAGCTCAAAAGAAGCTGTTTCAAGCGAGTCTGTTGACCGAGTAGTAGTCGGTCAAGAGAGAGGTATCTTTAAGTCTAATATTTATCTTGGTAGAAAGATTAGGAATAAATATAACTTTATTCAGATGAATGGTGATGTTATGATTTCAAGCAAGCGCATGAAATATTGGAAGGGTATTTGCTTAGATGTCACTCCATATGCGGTTGCTAGTATTAAATACCACAATGAAACCGAATATAAGAACTATCTCGTAGGTGGCACAGGCGTTTTACACATGTTGAAAGATGTTCCTGTAGATGACATGTGTTTCTTAGGAATTCGTATGAAACAAGTAAACAAAACAAAATATTTACAAGAGAACGAATTTAGAGTTGATGCTTCGCTTAATGATGCAACAATTAACAATTTTAATTGGATTAGAATTATTGATTCTGCTGAAACAAAAGACCCGGTATCTGTAATTCAAGACAATAATTCACCGCAGGATAGTTTTGTAAATGTGTGGAACGATATTGGTGAACGACCAGTTCAGGTTGTAAAATATATGGATGTTAGCGAAGTTAAGAAGCCGATACTAAACACTGTATATAATATCAATGGCGACTTAAAGATTTATTATAATTATCAATGGTATAATTTTGCGTTTGGTATGATTGATAATATAGAGAATAATAATTCTACAGAAATTATTGGTATTGCTTTTATGCCAGTAGAAGGTATGATTAACTATTATGGCACTGTAATGACTACAAATTATCAATAGGAGGGAAAATGAGAAGGACGTATCCTTATTTAAATGACAGCTTCTATGAAGATGCCAATAGTGCATTAAAGCGTAGAAACTTTCTCAAGACTATTGATAATTTTGTCAATCAAAAACAGTATGTGCGGCTAACCCTTCTCAATTGGAATGAAGAACCGTTGAAGGAGATTCAAGGTGTTATTGCATCTGGTAGTCTTTCTAAAGACGGTTCTTCGTCTATTAGATGTACTTGCTCATTGACTGCATCTATTAGTAGCGGTGATTATGACATTGAAAATATGTCATATGATTTTGCAATTAACAAGAAAATCTTTATTGAGATTGGTGTTGAAAACCATAGCAATCAATTTTTAGATTATCCTATCTTATGGTTCCCTCAAGGCGTTTTCTTTATTGCGAGTGCGAGTGCATCATCTTCTGTTTCATCTGCCGTGTCATTGCAATTGACATTGAAAGACAAAATGTGTGGACTATCAGGTGATGTTTCTGGCACGTTGCCTGCGGCTGTTATATTCGATGAAATGGATACACAGGACGCAAGCGGTGCATATGTTACTAAAAAAGTATTAGTTTATGATATTATCCAAGAGTTAGTGAATCATTACGGCGGGGAAGATTTAAACAATATCGTCATTGAAGATGTGCCTCGCCGCATCAAAAGAGTAATGAAATGGACTGGCTCTAATCCGCTTTATCTTGTACCTAAGCAAAGTGGAAGCGCAGGCAGGATATGGTATGCGGCATATGTCGATAAGCCGGCAAAATTAGAAGACGGTACGATTGAAATTTTAAGCGGTCAAGACTGCGGCTATGTCTATGATGATTTTGTGTATGATTCTGAGCTGTCTGCTAATCTTGGCGAAAGCGTAACATCTGTACTCGATAAGATTAAAAGTTATCTTGGTAATTTTGAATATTTTTATGATGAATTTGGTGTATTCCATTTTAGGGAAATTAAGAATTATCTTAATACTACGCAAGCTACGACTTTAGTCAATGACATGAAGAAGCATGATTATCTTGTAGAAACAACTACAGGTAAAAGCGTATATGCTTTTAATGATAAAGACAATATTATTAGTATTAGTAAAACACCGCAGTTCAATAATATCAAGAATGACTTTATTATTCAAGGTAAGCGCCAAGGTACAAATAGCCAGCAGCAGATAGACGTTCGTTATCATCTTTGCATTGACCGCAAGCCGACACCCGTTACAATAGATGAACAAGGTAATAGTTACTATAATACTTATTACAACGTTTTATTATATACAGAAGAGTCTACTCAAGAATTAAAAGCCGCGTTTCCGACTGTATATACAAGCGTAAAAGATTTTCCTACTATTGGTGATTTCAATACTATTTATTTTGATGCTACTAATAAAACTGCTTACTATTGGAAAGATGATACTTATAAAGCATTAAAGTGTGCAGCATATTATCCTCCAATAGATGCTTCAACTTCTGCCGTTGTTGTAGATGATAAAGGAGACATCAGCTCTGCGGCAATACCGATTATCATTGATGGTTATACTGTGAAAGACTGGCGTACCGAGCTTTATCTTGAAGGTCTATTGGCTAAGAAAAATGGAATTGATTCTGGCAATTATTATGCTAAAATTGATGGTATTTCTGGTTGGCAGGGAGATATTCTACAATATGCACATAATTGTAAGATAGATACAGATTATTATTTTGAAGAATTAGATGCATTCTGGCCGCAAATTTATGACCTTGCAGACCAGAAGTTCATAGGTGAGAAAGCAAATGCGGAACTGCTTACTTCTGCACTGACTGATGGTAATTATTTTCTAGACTTTATTGATTCTTCAACATCTGACTTAGGAAGATTCTCTGTATCTGCCATTGGTCGTAGAACTGATGCTGTATCATCTGATACCGTAAACTGTCTGTTTGCTCCTGAGATTCCTAATATTGTATTCATCAATGCCGATGAAGATGATAAGGGAAGGACAAAACAACAGGAGTGCGAAGATAATGGTATGCCATATACTCAGGTACGCGGTGAGGTTTTTTATAATCTTGCTACTGGCGGCTATAAGAATAGTGCTTTTGACCAAGTAAAGTATGAGCTATATCTTCATACGACTTATCAAAATTCAGTGTCGATTACTGCGCTGCCAGTATTCTACCTAGAGCCTAATTCTAGAGTTGAATTAAATGATACTTCTACAAATACATATGGCGATTATAATTTAAATACACTTTCTATTCCTCTTGGGCCGGGCAATGCAATGACCGTTTCGTGTAATCAGTCAATAGAAAGGTTCTAAAAATAGGGCAAAACCGTATAATTGGTTTGCCCTATTTTTTATTTTATATTAGGTATATTTTGGAAATAAAAGGAGGGAAATTGGCAACCACAAATATCGGTCAATATAGGTATGCGGGAGAAGGTCTTACTGAACTATCTTTCAAAAAATCTTATGTTGACTCTAATGCTGATATTACTGGATTAGATGAACAAAATACAGGTTTCAAAGACGTTGCTATCATTCCCGACAAGCAATTTGTTAAAGGTCAAGATTATTATTTAAAAGTTCAAATTCCGCAAGACATGAATTATGCTATGGAATTTACTATTAAATTAACAAAAAATTCAGATACAGACCAAGGCTCGTATCAGTATATTAAGACCGTTAACGTTAACGCGGGTGGAGACGGGAGTAACGTTTATAACGTTGCATTATATGAAAAAAGTAATGGTAGCATTAATGCTATGATACCGCTTAAATACGAATATGGTAAAACCACTATTAAAGATGCTTTATATTATCGAGAGCAGAATAAAAAATATTATCTTGGCACTGGTGGCAATACGTATACACAGACAGATAAACGAAATATTGTAGCTATGGCGGCATCTTGGAAAACAGATGTTGGTGAACGTTACGGTCTGTTTGAAATGATTTTCAGGCCAATAGAAGATGGATTCATTTCTGTTGTGCTATCAATGACGAGACAGGCAGAAGATTATAATATTCAACATACAACAGCAAGTGGTACGACCTATGGCCGCATTGTAGATTTAGATAAAATTAAGTGTGAGCTATGTCAATTAAGTAATCTAGTGGAAAGCATGAACAATAATGCTACGCTTGATAGAATTGGTATTTGGGGCCATTCTGGTTTGATGATGGCTATTAATGGTGAAGAGATTAGGATTGGTCCGAGTGGATTCTATGAACTATCAGAAGTGCCTATTTCTTCTATTGGCGTTGTAGCTCGTGATTATACTGATTCATTTACTATTGACTATGAATTTACACAAAAAGACGTAGAAGAGGACGGTGAATAGACCGTGGCAAAGCGTGTTTTTGTAAAAGGCGAGCTTCTTGGTACCTTTGGCACTAAATTTGTTGAAGAATTGTCACAAGAAACTGTTGGCAAGAAAAAAAGAAGAATGTGTATTTGCGAGTGCGGCATATGTCACAATCTATACACTACTCAGTTACGTATGAATAAAAAAGATTGGCATTGCACAGATTGTTCTGTAAAAATTCTTAAAGAAAAACGTACAAAAAAACATTATGTAGAAGGACAAATTCTTAATAATGATACAAAATCTACATTGTTAAAATTGACAACTAGACATCACAGCGACCAGTATGGGATTGTTAAATGTGGCATGTGTGGCAAAGAATATGAAACAAAATTGAGTATTGTTGAAAATGGTGCTGTATGTAAACAGTGTCATATGAATAAAATGCATAATGCCAGTAGGAGATATTATCCTGGTGATGTTATTACTTCGGTTTATGGAATTGATTATTTATTTGAAAAAGAAACCGAACCTGTAATATATAAGTCTCGTGTTTCTAGATATGGATATTTTATTCAATTAGATAAAGATGGTAAAAAAATAGGCGAGCCATTTTATGCTCAATTGGGACATATTATATCAGGCTCTTGTAATGGTAACGATGGAATGTCTAGTGGAGAAAGAGCATTCGCTAATGTCCTTGACATTCTTGGAATTACATATACCAGAGAATATATTTTTGATGATTTACTATCTAAAAAAGGTTATCCATTACGTTTTGATTTTATGATACCTTTTGAAAAAAATAAAAAGTTATTAGTAGAGCTTGATGGTGAACAGCATTATCATCCAATGGATTATTATAATGGCGAAGAAGGGTATCAAACTTTACATTCGCATGATATTGCAAAAAACATTTATGTGTTACAGCATGAAGAGCTCGTTTTAGTTAGAATCCCATATTACGATTATAAAAAAATTGATACAGAATATGTAAAAAGCATTCTAACTAAATATATCAATATAAAATTTGAGAGGGGTGTTGAAAAATAGACAGCTTGTACGCATCCCATGTTGGCAAATCTTTTGAGATTAAAGCCGCTTTTCTATCTGTAAAAGATATGATAAATGCGTTTAGCATGGGTGAAAATTATAAAGAAGTATGGTATTCCGAATACGCTATTATTTCATGCAAAAATAAAAACCATCCCGATAACGGTAAAGTCTTTATGCGCGGCTTGGACTATCAAAACGCTATGGGCGGCGCAATCTATAAATTTCAAATCGTTGGCCCGTCTAGCGGCACGCCTTTTTTTCAAGTAGATACTATTGACAATGTAACGCATATGTCAACAAAGGCACTTGAAGAAAATACTTATCGTAGGTATCCAGTTGGTCAAAATGCCGATGGTACTGTTATCACTAACTGGAAACAAGATGATAATGGCAACTGGCATGATGGTGGCGGTACGCTTAAAAAAGATTTTAAATTCAATATCAAAAACCGCACGTTAGTTCCGGGTAAAAGTGGCAATTCATTTAATGACGATATTGAATATACATGGGTCAATATCCGCAAGGATGATGAAGATGCGGAATCTTGGTTCTATGTGGGAATGAAGTTTCCTTATACTGTAATTGATTATAAAGCTCATGCAGTTTCCCAGTATGATACAGCCGGTAATATTAAACAAGAAAATGCTATGGCTTCCATTGCACGTATTGATGATAAGACCCATCCATTCTGGGAATACTGGGACATGGGTATTCCAAAAGGCTTAAAGGGTGATACGCTTCGTAATCTTAAAGTTATTGAAATGACAGAAGCACTACGCAATAAAGTATATTCTACTGAGCACATTACAGTCAATCCTACTACTGGTCTTGCTACTGTTGGTCAATCTGGCTATCCTAATATGGAAGATGATATTGCCAAACATCGCCAAATCGTAGTATATGAACTATATATCTATGATAAGCGAATCAATCCAGACCCAATTTTAATTTATCTCGGTGATTTTAATATTATTAAGAATATTACGCTTGATGATAAAGGTACTCTAACAGTATCTTATACTCACAACAACGATAGCATCTTTTATAAGAAAATTAAATGGGTGACAGGCGTTGCTCTGTCTACTGGCAACGGTGCCGCAGGTGGACATTTTAAGATGGATTTCAACAATGACTCTCCTGCATATGAAACAAATCTTACGTGGGTCAAAGGCCTTGAGATTCAAGATAACGGCGATGTTATCGGAACATTTGCGGGCACAGATGGCGGCAAACTGCCAAACGATGGTAGGAATAAGGTCGGTCATATTCGTTGGATTAGTTCAGTTACTTTAGATGAAAATACTGGTCATTTTGTATGTTCTTTCAATGATAGTACTGCGTCTGTTGATAAACGCTTAACTTGGGTCAAAGATATTACAATTAATCAAGCAAATGGTCAGATTACAATCAATACAACTACTGGTGATAAAATTAGTCCAGCCAAGCTGAAACTTCTAACGGCCGCGCGTGTTAACGATATTGGTGAAACAACTCTTATCTTTAATACTGGTGAGACAATTAATTTAAAGACTGAAAACGGTGGCGAGAATTATAAAATAACAACCGTTAAATCTATCTACATGGGTACTGGTATTAGTGATGATAAGAGTATTTATGTTAAATACAATAGTAGTCCAAACCCTGTAAAAATCAGTGATCCAATCAACTCAATTGAACGTCTTGTTGTTCGTCCATCTGACTGGCATCTATTCGTTCTTTACAGCGACCCATCACATCGTGTTAAAAATGCGACCGATGGTTGGATTTCAAATAATGATGCGATGAAGTATGATTCATCTATTCCTAATTATGGCTCGAATGTCTATTGGAAAGACCTTGGCACTATCAAAGACCAAGCTGGCATTCTAATTGGCTTTAATGTCACAAAGACCCAGCTAAATGCCGCAGGTTTTACAGATGCTAATATTATTGAATATCTAAATCGTGAATTTCCCTTTGGTCTTACTGGTGCGCAAAACCAGCCTGGTGGTCAATCTAATCTTGGCAAAATTATTACGTATCAGCCATACAATGAAGCCAAGAGTGATAAAGAGTTCTATGCGTTTGATTATAATTTAAGTACGTGGTATTATCTTGGCAAGATTGCGGATACTGGTATGCGCGATGTTAAATTAATGGATGAAAGTGCAGCTACTTACGAAAGTCTTAAAACTTTAACTTCTGACGGTCTTGCTTTCTTACAGAACTCTGTGACAGTTTCAGACAGCGCGATTCCTTCCTATTGGTCTAGTACCTATAAGTTTGGAGCGTAGATATGAAACTTGAACAAATTAAAGGTCCGTTCTCAATAAAATCCAGTCATACATTTAAAGCTGGTGCTGGCAATTCTTATGTACATATTGGTATTCAGATTCCAAAGCGTCAACCGATTGCTTATTCTGAATACCGCGCTTTGAACGAAGGGAAAGAGGATATTATCCTTTTTCCGCAAATTCCTGATTATGATGTTACAATCACTACGAATGAGAGTGAGTTTTCATATAAGGTAAATGAAACAGGTATACTTGAGCTTGACGGTAATTTTGGCTCAAAGCTAAAATTCACTTTTGAAAAGAGTATGCCGCCAGAGACAATTGTAGACGTTATCTATAAAGACGAGGAAGAATAAGGAGGTAGTAAATGGCTAAAGGTAATCCAAACGATTCTACGATGAAAAATAATTTTGTTGCTAAGGTATATGACCCTACGCTTAAAACATATAGGCCGATTTACGTTGCGCCAGATGCTACCGACAATAAGCGTGGTGAAGTCTGGCTTTCAGACGCGACAAATGCGACCGATAGTGCGGCCACAGGTGTTGTTGCCGCTACGCCAAAAGCAGTTAAGGCCGTTAATGACAATGCGAACAATAAGCTAGACAAGACAACTGCTAACGCGCAATCAGTTAAGTCTCCTACTACATTCGCTGGCAAGGTTACTGGTAATGGCGGATTCACTGGAAACCTAACTGGTAATGTCACTGGTAATGCCGATACAGCTACGAAGCTAAAGACCGCACGCTCAATAAGTGTTAAGGGTGGTAATAATGGTGGTACAGGCAGCGCTAATTTTGATGGTTCTGGAAATATTTCAATTACAATTCCATCAATTGATGCGGCAAGTGTCACTGGGGTGTTACCTTTAAATACAATTCCGCAAGGTGCGCTAGAACGATTAGTTCATGTTGCGAATAAGACTGCACGCTTTCAATTAACTAATACGCAAGTACAGACTGGCGACAGTGTTATCCAAGATGATACTGGCATTATGTATATTGTTGTTGATGATAGTAAACTAAACTCTGATGCAGGATACCAAGAGTACAAAGCTGGTACGGTACTTAATGCAAGTCATGCGACAAATGCTGATAATGCTACCAACGCGACTACTGCTGGCAAAGTCGGTCATAGTTTAAGTGTTGGAGTGACATATGGAACAGAAACGGCTGTTCGCAGACAGACATTTAGTTTTAATGGTTCTGCTGATGTTTCATTTGATATAGATACAACTAAACCAGAAGTCATGAAAGCTGCCACTGCCAATGCAGCTGGTCACTCTGGTCTTGTTCCTGCTCCTGCGGCTGGAAGTCAGAACAAATTCCTTCGTGGAGACGGTACATGGCAAGTTGCTGGCGAGGTCACTGGCGTTAAGGGTAATGCGGAAAGCAATTACCGTACAGGCAATGTCAATCTTACTTGTGCTAATATCGGCGCTGCAACCGCTAACCACAATCACGATGCGAGTTATTTAAAGCTATCTGGCGGCACGCTGACAGGTTCTCTAACTGGTCAGAATATCGTTCCTAGCGCTACAAATTCTTATTCTCTTGGTTCCTCTAGTGCAAAGTGGAATTATGTTTATGCTAATAAGATTGTTGGTACTCTTACTGGCAATGTAGAAGGTAACGCTACTAGCGCTACAAATGCTCAATCTGCGAACAAGTTTAATAATACTGTTGCATTGAGCGGAGATATTACAACATCTGCTACAAGTTTTAATACGGCGAGTCCTATTACAATGGCTACGACTATTGGTAATGGCAGAGTAACTTCGGCTAAGATTGCTGATGGAGCTGTTTCATCAGGAAAAATTGCAAGCAAAGCTGTGACCAATGGCAAACTTGCGGACGATGTTGGCACTGTCTATGTTGGTATGAGTAAGCCAACAGAAGAACATGTTAAACTGTGGGTACAAATTTAAGGATGTAGATATGAATAACACCTTTCTGGGGGGGGGCATCTGCCCCGCTAAATAGCTTAGCTGATAGACGTGGCTGATTTTATGGTGAGTGATGGGACGAATTTTTCTGAATTTGTCCCTTCTAAAGCCGATGGTGTGCGAGATTATAATGATTCTGGTAGAAACATTAGGGTTGGCTTTGCTGGCAGTTCTTTAGGCTTGGGCAACAGTGACGCAGAACAAAATGTTAAATATCTCGCGGGATATACTGAATCAGGTAAGCATATTAAAGATGTAAATCTAAATGCGGCAAGACAGTATCTTGGCATTAACAACGTAGATAATACAGCAGATTCCAGTAAGTCAGTCAATTATGCTAATTCAGCTGGTACCGCCAATAAGTGTAACAATGTAATTTATTCGCATCAAAATGAAGTTAACTTTTCTGGCGGTAAACAGTCTACCTGTTATTTTAATTATAGAAATGCTGATTCTGACGTATCAGACGGTGGGACTACTGGCATTACATATAAGTTTTGTAACTATTCAGCAAATACTGCATATTCAACAATTGAAGCCAATAATTTTGTTGGTAAAATAAATGGAAATACAGTATCCAAGAGTGTTCCATCTGATGCAAATTTTTCAAATGATAAGGTTGCCCAAATAGCAGTTAAGAATACTGATTATTCGGATTGGCGTTCGCTGGTTTGGGGTGCTTCACATAGTTCGACCGAAGGATTTGCACCATCAAGCGTAACGGATAATTTGTTCAGTACAAATACTTTATCTGTTCAACCTTATACTGGAACGATTAAAGCTAATACTTTTAAAGGAAATCTTACTGGTAAGGCCGCAAGCGCAGGGTCAGCAGATATAGCTACTACCGCAAATAGAGTTGCTAATATGGGTGATGCTACTGTTAATGCAGCACGCCATGTTTGGTTCTCTGATAGTGAAACTGAAACAGCTAGAGCGTCAAATAATAATTTTAAATACAATCCAAGCGGAAATATCTTAACTGTAAATGTTAGTGGCAACGCCGCAACTGCTTCTACTGCCAATAGAGCAATTGAAGTAGCAGATTATAATAATACTGGTCAAGGCGTTAAAATCGGCTATGCTGGTGCTGGATTTACCGCTTCTGATTTTCAGTATGCTCTTGGCATGAATAATGAACGAAAAATTAAAGATGTTTCACAAGGCGAATATAGGAAATGGTTAGGTCTTGGTAGCGCTGCGTATACTTCTTCTTCAAATTATGCGGCAAATGATGTTGTCACCATATCATCTTCTCAGCCTACGTCTTCTACTTGTAAAATATGGATAAAAATTTAAGGAGATAATATGAATATGGTTCTCATGAGGGGGCTTTTAGCCTTAGTATAGTTTACTGTGATGCTAATGGCTAAAGCCTATTATCCTACTAGTAATGGTTCTTATACTGAATGGACACCTGATATGGTTGGTGCTCTTGGCGCTAACTTTGCGGGTATGTCTTATAAAGGTTATGATGGTAAAACAGATTGGAACAAATTAACTGCTGGTATTTATTATATCGGTCAAACTTCTTTTTCAGCTGATTTGCATCAACCCGTGGGAGCCTATCCATACGGCATTCTTTTAGTGTTTTCAAATAATGGCAACAACATTACTCAAATCTATATTGCGCATTTTGATGGTAATTTCTGGTATCGTCAGCGCTGGTCGTCTAGGAATGAGTTTTGTAGTTGGAATAAGATGATTACAAATACGAATATAGGTGAACAGTCAGTTAATTATGCCAACTCGTCTAATTATGCCAATTACTGTAATAATGAAAGAAGCGTTGTCATATCTTCCACACAGCCTACAGATGATAAATGCAAAATTTGGGTAAAGATTTAAAGGAGAAACTATGTTTATTAACCTTTACGGGGGGGGGCTACTGCGGTAGCTCTATAGATACCATTCTATATGATGTGAAGTGAGTGAGCTTTATCTTTCAGATGGAAAGAATTTTACTATAATTCCAGCGATGACGGCGCAAGAAAACAATGCCGATACGATAGATGATTTAATTGTGAAATTAGTGAATAGACCCCATCGCTAGGGTCATGTATGTTCAATCAGTCAAAAGAGAAAAGATTGAGCTTTACTGGTGGCTCTTGGTATAATTATCTGTATATACCGCATAGGACCGGTGTCGGTGGAGATAATTATAAATATGGTAATTTATTGTTATTTCCTATGACTGGCCCGGGCAAGGCTTATAGAGTGACTTATTCAAATGGTTCTGTTATCTCTGTAGAGGAATTTTATACGAATGCTTATCCTCCTTCTAAATCTTCTGTTGGATTGGGCAATGTCGATAACACTGCTGATTCATCCAAGAGCGTGAAATATGCGTCAAATGCTGGTAATGCAAGCTCGGCGAGCTATGCGACAAAAGCTGGCAGTGCTGATAATGAATATTGCGTTATGGTACAATCTGCGCAACCAACGGATTCAAGATGTAAATTGTGGATTAAAATCTAATATAACTTTGGGCAAAATCCTGTTATGGGTTTTGCCCTTTTTTCATATAGATATAGAATATAATTCTAAGAAAGAAAAGGAGTTTTATGTGAATAAGTTTGATGAATTGACCTCTCTAGGGGTGGGGAATCACTGCGGTAGCTTAGAGTCTATAAATCAATTTGATATTATGATTTTAGATAATCTCCAGAACAAGGAGGTTAAATAATGAGTAATTTCGTAAATCTTATGGATATTATATATCCAGTAGGTTCAATCTATCAGAGCATGAATGCAACATCTCCTGCTAGCTCTATTGGTGGCACTTGGACACAATTGAAAACTTTTCTTTATGGGTCTACAACCGCCAAGAATACGGGCGGCGAAGCAACGCACACGCTTAGCCTTAATGAAATGCCCGCTCACAGCCACAATGGTTCTACAGGAGAAGCCGGCAAACACAATCACAGTATTGATGGACGAATTATCGCATGGTACGGTCCAGGTGGAGGTAACGTTCTTCAAGGTACTGGTAATTATTTTGGTTCTGTTGGTACCTTTGGTGGACAGTATACGTCTGAGGTTGGTAACCATACCCACACTATTGCTTCTAATGGGGGGGGGCAAGCACACAACAACTTGCCACCTTACACAACTTGCTTTATTTGGTATCGCACAGCGTAGCAAGCAATCTAAATCTAAGCGAGGTTGCGTATGTCTAATTACGTTAACCTCATGGATATTGTCTACCCTGTTGGTTCTGTATATATTTCTTTTCATAGCACTTCACCGGCATCCAGTATTGGCGGTACTTGGACACAAATAACTGATAAAGTGCTACGAGCTTCAACAAATACCAATACCGGCGGGAAAGACACACATACGCTTAGTATTAATGAAATGCCAGCTCATAGGCATGGAGATGCAACATGGGTATATTATGCTCACCTTGTAAATGGTGGTGTTCAAAAGGGACACAGATTGACTTGGGTTACTGATAACTCTTGTAGTAAAAATGAGACTTTTAATAAATCAACTGGTGGTGGCGAAGCTCACAATAATTTACCAGCTTATCAAAATTGCTATGTGTGGCATAGAACTGCTTAATTTATTTCATTCGAGGGAAACTTTATGTTTCCCTCATTTTTTTTATGGGCAAATTCCTAAAATCAAATATAAATTATTTTCATATTATATTAGATTATGTAGAGAAGAAGGGATATTGCCGAGAATGGATGCTTTGTCGCAACTAGTGTCGCAATACTCTTTCGGAGCTATCGTTATGCTAGCTGTGACTTTAGCTGTTGCTTTTAAATTTTTAAGTGAACTATTGGAATATTTTTATAATAAATTAAAAAAATTCTTCAATTATCAGACACTTAAAGATACACAGCACTCTGAGATTATAGAAAGTATTGCTTCGTTGCAAGCAGACATTAAAAGGCTTAGCCAAGAAATTAGCAACCAATCGAATGATATTAAAGCACTCCAAGAGCATGAGAAACTTACTCTTGAAAGATTGCAGGAAAACTCCCGCAGTTATATCATTGACAAGCATCACTATTTTTGCTATGAAATCAAGGCTATTGATGACCTTAATTTAGAATCTTTAGAGCGCAGATATTTATATTATAAAGCGGCAGGCGGCAACTCATTCATTGATAGCTTAATGGAAGAGATACGCGAACTACCGAGAATCAATCTTTCCAATCCACAATTTATTGTAAGCCAAAAGAACAATGAAAGGGGTGAATAAATGAGTCAGGAATTAAAAGCAGTTACAGTCAATTTAAAGTCTCTTGACCAAGACATTCAAGACCCTATTGTGGCTGGCGGCGCAGATGCAAATGGTCGTACTTTTAGAATTATTTTCGACCAAGAAGCTGCTGCGCAATGTGTCGCAGATACAAAAGTTTATTTGAGTTGGCGGCATGTTCAACTAGATATAAAAGGATATAATGTTTTTACAAAAACACATGAAGACCCTATCGTATGGGAAATTAAATGGCCGCAAGCCATGTTACACGAAGGAGACGTGCTTTGTTGTGTCGAATTAGTTGATTCGGTATCAATTGCTTCTAGCACGAATTTTCTTGTACATGTATTGTCTGACCCAAATGACGGCTCTGCGTTTGTCGTTTCTGATGATTTTAGCGCGTTTCAAAATGCTGTAATCCATCTTGCTACTCTTGGGGACAAGATGGAAAAACAAATGGAGGAACAGCGCAAAGAATTTAAAGAATGGACAAAGGAAACAAAAGAAATCAAACAAATTGCAACAAGTGCATATGATAAAGCCGTTTCAGTAGAAAATAAATTAGACCAGATAACTATTAGCGCAGAAGTTAAGATTCGAGAATTTTAGCTATATGGTTTATTTTTATATATATAAAAATTTTTATACTCAATAGAGAGGGGTTACAAACATATGGCTGATGCAGAAAATGCAAAAAAAATTAGTTTTTTTCATGGTTCTGAAACAAAACTAAATGACAGTATTACCGCTGGGACTATTGGTACAAATAGTGTCGTTATTTCTACAGAAGATAATATGATTTATGTAGATGATTCTAAAGTGCCGCATACTCTTGGCAATGCTAAGTCTAAAGAAGCTCACACTGTTCAACTAGGCGTTGGTGGAAGTGTTGGCGGTATCAAGACTGGCGATATTATTGAAGCTGGTACTGATTTAGATGCATTAATTAAAAAGATTATTATGAAACGTGTACCTGCTACATATATTGCACCTAAGATTTCTCTTGCGGTTTCAAAAGGCGCTCAACCAGGCAATTATGAAGTCGGCACCACACTTACAGCAACCATGACAGCAAACTTTACGAAGCAAGATGCTGGCGCTCTTATCGCAATTAAAATTTCTGATGGTACTGTAGACGTACTTGAGGGTACTACTAGTCCGTTGGTTCTATCTGACCATTCAATTACTGTTGGAGAAGGTACTACTTCTTTTAAGGCTACCGCTTCTTATGCCGAAGGTGCAATCAAGCAAGATAATCTTGGAGATGATTCCCCAGCTGGTCATATTACTGCTGGTTCTATTACATCAAATGCACTTTCTTATGTTGGAAAACGAAATGCCTTTTATGGCACTGGTGTAGGCTCTGTACCTGAGCTAAATTCTGCAATTGTACGTGGTCTTACTGGTAAGTCTCTTAATCCTGCCGCTGGCACCAAACTTACCATTAAAGTCGCTCAAGGACAACAGTATATTGTTTTCGCCTATCCTGCGGCTCTTCGTGATGTAAGCCAAGTTAAATATGAAGAAACAAATGATATTGGTATGGCTTCTAGCTTTACCAAGCAAACCGTGTCTGTCGAAGGTGCCAACGGAGCAACAGCTGCAAACTATAAAGTCTATAGCTACGCTATGGCTGCCCCTGCCGCAGCTCCAATGACATTTACAGTAACCATTTAGAAAGGAGTTATAAACTATGGCTATTGATAGCACAAAACTATTGGTTGCTGTAAAAGCCTATTCTCGTGGTAATGCTCTTCCACTTGATGCTTCGAGTGTTCATGAGACACTAGCAGCCGCACAGACCTATGCAGATTCAGCTATTGCTTATGGCGGTCAAGTCATTACCGCATTGGTTGATGGTAAGTATAAAGCATATATGCTTCAACCAAAAGCTGAGGATACAGGTTTTAATCTTTCTCCTATTGGAATTGATGGTGAAATTGACCCAACCAAGGTAAAAGAGTATGTTAAGGTAGTAGAAGCTCTTCCAGAAACCGACCAAGAACAAGGTGTTATCTATATTAATACTACAGATAACAAAGGATATATCTATACTGGTTCTGGCTTCAAGGTAATTTTTGAACAAGTTGAGAATCTTAAAGCAACCATTGAAGCTATTCAAGCTAAATTAGATAGCTTGACTGGTGAAGGTGAAGGTTCTGTAAAGAAAGCTCTTGTAGATGCAAAGGCATATACAGATACTACTGTCGCTGGCAAGGCTGATAAAGCAACTACTTTGGCAGGATACGGCATTGCTGATGCTTATACAAAAGAAGCAACTGATACTGCAATCGCTTCTGCTATTGCGAAAGCAGACCATTTAAAGCGTGCTATTGTCGATGCTCTCCCTGCTGTCGATGAAGCTGATGCTAATACTATCTATATGGTTCCAGTTGATGACCATTATGATGAATACATTCTCGTTGTAGCTAGTGAAGTCAAGAAATTTGAAAAAATCGGTGACAGTAAGGTAGACCTTTCTGATTACGCGACTAAAGATGAAGTTGCGACCGCCAAGCAAGCTGCAATTGATGCTGCCGCTACTGACGCTCAGGCCAAGGCAGATACCGCACAAACTGCTGCAATTGCAGAAGCGCAGAAAAAAGCCGATGCGGCTCAAGCTGCTGCCATTGCCGCTGCTGTTGAAAAAGATACTGCCACTCTGACAAGCGCAAAAGAATATGCTGACAGTCTTGCTGTTAATTATGAAAAAGCGGGTGCCGCTGCCAAAGCTCTTGAAGATGCAAAAGCATATACTGACACGCAAGGTGCTACGACACTTGAACAAGCTAAAGCATATACCGATGGTCAAATTTCTCCCATCCAAGAGAATTTAAATACTAAAGTCGATGCTGCTCAAGTAAAGACTATTCTTTCTGAAAAAGTCGGTGACATTGCCGAAGGTACTACTATTAAGCAGTATATTGATACAAGCGTAGGTTCCGGTGGAACTGCTAGTGCAGAAGCAATTGCAGCAGCAAAGAAAGAAGCCATTGAAACTTCTAAAACTTACACGAATAACGCTTTAACAATTGTAGAACTTTAGGAGTTAAAATGGCTGTAGTTCGTGTATATACAACTGTGGCCGCAAAATTAAATAAATTACCAGTTAGCGATGGAAATTTAGTTTTTGTTTCCGATACCCGTCACATCTATTTAGATTATAACGGTCTACGAATTAAATATAATTGTATCCAAGAATTTCCTACAGACAAAGATAGAATTGATAAATTAGCACCAGTTGAAGGCTATTATTATGTAGAAGAAACTGGCGTGATGTGGCGCTATAAAGACGGGTGGAAACAGCTTACTCCTTCTAATTTACAAACCATAACTTTTGGTACTTCTGTTGAAGATTTTCCAAAAGAAGGAAAAGAAACTATGATATATATTGCCGATAAAGCAATTTATAAATGGAATGCGGCCCTTCATACATATATGTGTGTTGCTAATAATACAGAATGGACAACTATTTAAAGGAGGCATGAATGAGTCAAGTTAAATTTGTAGCTGCTACTCTTGCCGGCTATCAAAGTCTTACAAATAAAGATGATAATACCCTTTATTTTGTAGAAGAAGAACAGCGTATTTACAAAGGTGATACCCCATATTCTGGTGGCATTTACGAGAAAGTAAATGCACTTCCAGAACAAGGTAAAATTAATACTCTATATATTGTAGGTGACAAAGGAGATAATGTTGCCTATTGGGATGGTACTAAGTACATCACAGTTGTTAAGCCAACAACCGTTGCCGCAGACCTTTCTGCTCTTACCCAGCGTGTTACTACTGCTGAAAATAATATTTCTGCCGCAGATGGAAAATTAACGGTTATTCAAGGTGAAGGCGAAGGCTCTATCAAGAAAGCTGCTGCTGATGCTAAGCAGGCTGCTATTGACGCCGCTGCCACAGACGCTACTTCTAAAGCCGACAAAGCTCTAGAAGATGCCAAAGCTGATTCTGCCACTAAGAAGACAGAAGCTATTGAAGCAGCTGCTGCTGAAACCACCAAACAGGTTACCACTGCTAAAACCGAGCTACAGGCCAACATCGACAAGAAAGCTAACAAAGCTACTACTCTTGCTGGTTACGGTATCGCCGATGCCTATACAAAGGATGAAGCCAATACCGCTATTGCTGCTGCCGTAGCTAATGCGCACCATCTCAAGCGTGAAATCGTTAGCGTTCTTCCCGAGGTTTCCGAAGCCAACGAAGATACTATCTATATGGTTCCCGATGCTGGCAGCACCGATGCCGCAGGCTCCAACAAGTCTGTTTATACTGAATACATGCTTGTCAATGGTGCCTTTGAGCGTATTGGTACTTCTGACGTAAACCTTGGCAACTACTTCACCAAAGACCAAGTAACTGATGCTATCTCTACCGCTAAGGGTGAAGCTGCTACTGACGCTCAGACTAAGGCAGATGCCGCTAAGGCTGCTGCCATTGCTACCGCCGCAGCAGATGCCACCACAAAGGCTGACGCTGCTCAAGCTGCTGCTATTACCGAAGCTGGTAAAAAAGCTGATAAGGCTCTTGAAGATGCCAAGGCTTATTCCGATGGTCTAGCCAAGAATTATGCTACTGCCGCCCAAGGCGCCAAGGCTGACTCTGCTGTTCAGGCCGCAGATGTTGTTTCTGGCACTGCTAATGGTACAATCTCTGTTAAGGGTTCAGACGTTGCTGTTAAGGGTCTAGGCTCTGCTGCTTATCAAAACAGCGGTGCCTTTGATGCTTCTGGTGCTGCTGCTGGTGCTCTTACTGAAGCTAAAGCCTATGCTAACACAAAAAAGACCGAAGCCGTTGACGCTGCTGCCGCAGATGCTACAACTAAGGCCAATAACGCTCTTGCTTCTGCTAAAGAATATGCTAACGGCCTAATTGAATGGCAAACACTCTAATTTAAATTAGATTAAGGAGATTGTATGTCTGCTGACATTAGATTTTACATAGGTGTGCAATCAGAGTATGATGCGTTGGGGTCTACCAAAATAGACCCCAACGGCATCTATTTTCTTTCAGATACCAAGAGTATCATGAAAAATAATATCAAATACAGCTGTGGCGATATTAAAATTGCCACCGGCTCTGCCGCAGGTATTATCAAGCCAAGCGGAGATTTTGATATTACCTCTGACGGCACACTTTCAATTTATAAAGCGATGTCCGTTAATAGTTTTTCTAACAATAGCGGCACACTTGAAATAGGTTCTCGTCTTCCATCTTCCAACTTCTCTTGGAATTTGAACAAACAACCTTCTAAACTGACAATTACAGCAGGTAGCCAATCATTTGAAATCAACAAGACGCAATCTGGAACTGCGGCAATTACATTTGCGGCACCTCTTACCGCAACGACCGCATTTACTTTGACTGCTACTGACGCTCGCAAAGCCACATCTACTAAGCAGACTACGATTTACTTTTTAAATGGTAAATACTATGGCGTGAGCAATATAACAGATACTTCTAGGATGGATGCGGCATTTGTCAAAGGGCTTACTAGAAATCTAGTGTCTGGCCGCACAGGTTCATGGAATGTTACTGCCAATGCCGGGCAGTATATTTACTTTGCTATTCCTGCTTCTTTTGGAACTCCCTCATTTTATGTCGGAGGTTTCGAGGGTGGTTTTAACAAAGTAAAGACTTTTGATTTCACAAATGCAAGTGGCTATACCGCTTCTTATAATATCTATAGGTCAACTAATGCAGGATTAGGTGCAACTACGGTGGAGGTGAAATAATGCCTGTTCAACTTATTGATAAAATCAAACAAAAGAATAACGGCACTTTCAAACTCGTAGATGCTTCTGATATTAACTGGGATGTTAACATTCCGAGTGATAAAGTTCCATCAGAATATGTTAAAAAAGATGCCATGAACACGGCTATCGCAAATGCAGTAGCAGGTGCGCCGCATCTTAAACGTGTTGTGCTGGCAAAAGGGTCAACTCTTCCTTCTACTGGTGAAGAAAATACAATTTATATGCTACCAGATTTGACTGAATCAAACAATGAATATACTGAATACTTTTGGGTTAATGGCAAATTTGAAAAGCTAGGTGGCTCTAAGACCGACTTATCGAACTATCCAACCAAGAGTGAGATGAATTCAGCAATTAAGACTGCATCTGGTGCGTCTTCAACAGATTCACAAGCAAAGGCAGATAAAGCCCTTAAAGATGCAAAGGCATATACCGACCAAGAGAAAGCGAAATATCTTCCTCTTACTGGTGGTACTTTATCTGGTAAAATTAAATATGCGGCTGGTCAAGCCATCAATGACGATAATGATATTGCCACTAAAGCATATGTCGATACCGTTGCAAGCGGCAGTTTGCCATCTGATGTTTTAACAGTTCTTTCTATTACTACTGGCACTACAAATGGTACAATCAAAGTTAAAGATAAATCTGTGGCAGTATATGGTTTAAAATCTGCCGCATATCATGATGCTTCTGATTTTGTTACGTCAGATAATTTAACTTGGTCTTCTATTAAATAATATATCAGAAAGGATGTGAGCAAGATAGCAAGAGTAAAATTTATCAGAGATAAAGAACCTAATATCAAAGCACTCACTGCCGAAAACAAAGTATTGGATGGTGCGTTATATGTTGCCACCGATACCGGCACTTTGTGGATGGGTATTTCTTCATCCTCTCTGATTCAGATTAAAGATAATATCAATACAAATACAACTTATAATTTAACCAAGAGCGGTAGCACAATCACTCTCAGAGGTAGCGATGGTAGCACATTTAATGTTACAGATTCAAATACTGTATACGGCAATGCTACTGCCAGTGCCGCAGGTCTTATGTCTGCCGCAGACAAGGCTAAACTTGACGGTCTTTCCGCAGGTTCAAATCACGTTGCCGTTGATGCAGAACTTTCTACTACTTCAACAAATCCTGTACAAAATAAGGTAATTAAATCTGCGCTTGACGGTAAGTCTAATACTGGTCACAAGCACGTTAAAGCGGACATTACAGATTTTCCGACTTCAATGCCAGCATCAGATGTTCCTGCGTGGGCAAAAGCAGCTACCAAACCTTCATATTCTAAAGCAGAAGTAGGCCTTGGTAATGTTGATAATACCGCTGACTCTGCCAAGAGCGTAAAATATGCGGCTAGTGCTGGCAGTGCAACCACTGCTGCAACCGCAAACGCACTAAAGGTTACAGAACTTAATACACAAAATCTTGACGATACAAAAACAGTTGGCCTTTATTATGCTGGTGGTTCAAACGGTGTCAAGAATAAGCCAACTGGCGTAGACGCTTTTGGTCTTGAAGTCAAAAAAACAGCTGGCGGTTATTTAGTTCAAGTTTTGACTGAGGGTAATGTCAATCCTATGAAAACTTGGATTCGCCAATTTAATTCTAGCGCTTGGAGTGCTTGGGTGCATTATTTTGATTCCAATCATACTCCTACTTGGTCGCAGGTATCTAATAAACCTTCCTTTGCTACTGTTGCGACAAGCGGCTCATATAATGACCTTTCCAATAAGCCTACTATTCCTACAATTCCTGGCTCTCTAAAGAATCCTAATGCACTTACTATTTCTTTAAATGGTACTTCTCAAGGCGCATATGATGGTAGTGCGGTCAAGAATATCAATATCACGGCTTCTAGTGTCGGTGCAGCCGCTTCTTCGCACACGCATACAAAAGCTCAGATTACAGACTTCCCAACTAGTATGCCAGCGAGCGATGTCTATTCATGGGCGAAGCAGTCAAGCAAGCCTAGCTATACTATCAGTGAAGTTAGTGGTAATCTTCCTGCTTCGCGTATTAGTGGTACAATTGCTGCTGCAAACCTCCCAAGCTATGTTGATGACGTTTTAGAATATGCGTCTCTATCTAAGTTCCCAACAACGGGTGAATCTGGCAAGATTTATACTGCTTTAGATACAAATAAAATTTATCGTTGGAGTGGTAGTGCATATGTTGTAATTTCTGAAACTGTTGCACTTGGTACAACTCATTCTAGTGCTGGCTATGGCGATGAATCTCGTGCCGCATATAATCACTCGACTAAGACAAGTGGCAATCCGCATCATGTTACAAAAGCTGACGTAGGCCTTGGTAGCGTTGATAATACAGCGGATTCAGCCAAATCAGTTAAATATGCAACAAGCGCTGGTTCCGTTGCTTGGTCTAATGTATCAGGAAGACCTTCCTCCATGCCTGCTTCTGACGTATATTCTTGGGCAAAGCAACCACATAAGCCTTCGTATACGGCAAGTGAAGTTGGCGCAGCTCCAGCAAGCCATTCTCACTCCTATCTACCTCTTGCTGGTGGTACGGTTAGTGGTAATATTCATTTCTCTTCTATTGGAGATAAAGCTAAAGCCGCAGGTATCACTTGGGAGGGCTCTACAGATGGAGCTAGTATTTATTATGAGACTAGGAGTGCCGATTCAGGTCATTTAGTCTTAAATATGATAGATGACGCAAATGTAACTGTTGACATTGCTGTTGCGGGTGCCGTTAAATCTTATTTTGGATATGATGGTACATTTCACGGCAACGTCGCTGGTAATGCTTCTAGCGCAAGCTCTGTCGAGTGGGGCAACGTTACGGGCAGACCGACAATTCCTTCTGTTGGTAACGGCACTGTTACGATTACGCAGAATGGTACGAACAAGGGTAGTTTTACGCTCAATCAGTCTGGTAACGCGACTATTGCTCTTACAGATACCAACACTAACACTTGGCGACCAGAAGAAGTTATCGTTTCTTCTTCGCAGCCCAACGCGAGTACTTGTAAATTATGGATTAAGGTATAGTGATATTATGAAGAATATTTTAACACAGCGCACCTTTAGTGAGGTCTGCTGGGGGGGGGCATCAGTAGCCAATGATTTAATTGGCTAAAGCGTATTATCCTAGCGATGGGTCTTTTAAAGAGTGGACTCCAGACATGGTGGGAGCAGCAGCTGCTAGTCATAGCCATAATTATGCGGGTGCAGATTCCGCAGGAGGTGCTGCTAATGCTGTAAAAAATTATGGTACTGCAACAGCAAATGCATTAAGGCCAATTTGGTTTTCAGATAATGACAATGACACTCACAGAGTCTATAATGATAATTTTAAATATAATCCAGAAGGAAATGTTGTAACATGTAATATTTCTGGAACTGCCAATTATACAAAATCTCTAAATGGCACTGCAAGAGATGTTACTCAATCTAGCACTGATAAACCATATTGGCGTTGTTTGAAAGTAGAATCAGCGAAAAACTGGTTTGATAGTAGCGTTATTTTATGTGTAGACGCTGGCTATGAAACTGGAGGATTCGGTATTCTAGCAGTCCGTTTGCGTAATGATAATGTAGCTGAAAGTGCAGTAGCTACTCATGGAACCGTTCAATGGCTTTGCCGATACGGATATAATGCTAATCAATTTATTTTAAAAATACATTCAGCTAAAGCAACAACTGGATATGCTGATCTATATTTTCATGCCACAGGCACATATAACGCATGTAATGTACGTATTTTAGCAGCTAGTACTCGCGGCGCTAATGGCTCAGCATGGACATTAATGAATGATGAACCAAGGGCTGCAATGGATATAAGAGAATATACTGCACAAGCCACTGGATATGATGTTGGTACTGTTTCTTATGCCAATAGTGCTGGCGCTGTTGCATGGGGAAACATTAGTGGTAAGCCTTCGACATATGCTCCATCATCTCACACACACGATGACCGCTATTACACCGAAAGCGAAATGAACACGAAGCTCAATGCCAAGGCAGCGAGCGATGTTATAACCATATCTGGTACAAAACCTACTAGTGATACATGCAAGATATGGGTTAAAATTTAAGATTGAAAGGAATTTTTTATGAAAATCTATATTTCTTGGGGGGGCTTAAGCCCACATCAACTAGTTTGATTGATTTAAATGGCTGAACTTTATCTTTCTGATGGTAGTGAATTTTCTAAAATACCGCTGTTGACAGAAACAGTAACAACTGATACGAATCTAGATAATCATACCAAAACTGGTTATTATGTTGTCAGGGGAGTGCCGTCAACTGGCGGTAACGCATCTTCTCCCGTTAGTCAATGGGCGAGTGTATTCACCGATGCAGATATTGGCACTCCTTTTCAGATTGCGATTCCAGACGGAGACGCTTCTTATTTATATAAAAGAGCGTTAGGTTCTAGCACATGGAAAAAAATGTCTGCGGGATATGCTGATTCAGCAGGAAGTGCAAACACTGAATATTCAGTTCAAGTTTCATCTACTCAGCCGACGGATTCAAGATGTAAGTTGTGGATAAAAATTTAAAATTATTAGGCAAAGTATTATAATTTTTACCCTCTAATTTTTAGGTACAATAGAGAGAAAAATCTTAAAGACACTACGAAGATATGGTAATGAAGTTAAATCAGATTCCATATAATAAAATAGATTAACTCTTACCATATCTTCTTTTATATATATGTATCACTGCATATCGCTAAGGAGAACACCATGAACGAATATCCTTATTTTAATCCATATGCGCCATATATGCCTATGCAGAATAGCGCGTACCCACCAGCAAACCAAATTCAAGGGGTTAGATTTGTGTCTAATCGTCAAGAAGCGGAAAGCTGTGCCGTTCCTCGCGGAACGAAAGCATTGCTTATGGACTCGAATAAGGATATTTTTTATTTGAAAGAAACTGATATGAATGGTATATCTACTATTTCAGAATACTCCTTCAAAAAAGTTGAACCGCAAACTGCGGATAACTATATAACAAAAGATGAATTCAACAAATGGAAGGAGCAGTATGAATCAATTATTTCAAACATTGCAGCAAACACAAACGCCGCAAAACAACCCAATGACCGAGTTGTTGGACTTCATTAAAAGTAGTAACATCACACCTCAGCAAGCTCAAGAGAAGGTTCAATCTCTTATCTCTTCTGGGCAGATGTCTCAACAGCAATTTGAAACACTTAAACAACAGGCTATGAATATAGCCAAATTCTTCAATTAGTTTATCCCCTTGTGCGCACAGGATAAAATATTTCTATATACCACGATAGAAAGAAGATTATTATAGAAAATATGTCTCTATCCGATATTGCGGCAGTCACTAAAGACAACGACAATTGGGGCGGTGCTGGTGGCTGGATTTGGATTATTGTTCTTTTCCTATTCATGTATGGTAATGGCTGGAATCGCAACACCACCGCTGAACAGCCTGTTACCGAAGCAGGCCTTTGCAGCGCTATGAATTTCAATAACCTTGAAAATAGCGTTGGCCGTCTGTCTGACCTAATGCAGACACAGTTCATGCAGACTTCACAGGGTCTAGCATCTGTTGGCTATGAGAATCTACGCAACTTTGCATCTACTCAGGATGCTATCAAAGATGGTAACTATGCGCTTTCTAGCCAGCTAGCGAATTGTTGCTGCGAGAATAAGCAGGCCACAGCAGACCTTAAATACAGTGCTGCAATGAACACTGCTTCTATTAACGAGAACACCACCGCACAGACCCAAAAGATTCTAGATGCTCTTGCACAGGATAAGATTGAGTCTCTACAGGCTCAAGTTTCCGAGCTTAAAACCCAGAATATGTTCTGCGGCGTACCTCGTATCTCCCCTTATGGCTATGGCGTAGTGCCTAACTTCGCTACTCCTTGTGGCTGCAACGGAGTTACTTTTTAATCCTATCTATCTTTAGGAGTTTATTATGGGCATCAAAACAGTAGGCAGATTCACTTATGATAGTGCTACTGCAATTACGCTAGCTGCTGGCGACACCATTCCAGTACCTAACTCAACAGTATCTAATAAGTGCGTCTCGTGCGATGGTAAGAACATCACTATTAACAATAGCGGTCTTTATCAGATTGTGGCGAATTTCACATTTGCCGCAACAGAAGCAGGACCAATAGAAACACAAATGTATCGCAACGGCAACGCTCTTCCAGCGGCACATGCTATCGACACAGGTGCCGCAGCAAGTAATCTTGTGTCTCAGGCGTTTTCCGCACTTGTCACGGTTCCTTGCAATGCTCCGCAAGCAACAATTAACGTCAAGGCGTTAAGTGCTACGAGTGTCCGTATTGCCAACATTATTGTGGTAAAGATTGCGTAATGGAAATTTTTAAAACGCTACTTGACCAAGTCGATGATGAAATATGCGGTGCAAAGGAGTATGCGGAGCTAGCGCTGTCATTGAAAGACGATTCACCGCAACTGTCTAGTATGTATAATGATTTGTCTAAGCAAGAGTATTCTCACATACAGATATTACATTCACATTTACTCAAGGTTTATGAATCTCTTGGAGAACAAACTGATATAGTGCAGAATCTATTTGATTGGCAAAACAAAAAACTAATTGACGGTGCGGCACATGTCAAGACATTAATTGATATGTATAAGTAGCTTAAATTTTTGGGCAGAATTATGTAAATAGTTCTGCCCATTTTTTATGTATAATTAGTAAAATACGATTTAAAAGGAAAGGAGGAATTGAATGGGCTATTCTTATTATAGTGCTTCTGCTAGCGCTAATCAAAATACCGTAACGGTAGTAGTAACTATGAATAACAATGGCATAACTTGGGACGCTGGCGGCGTCACTTTTTGGGCAGAAGTACAAGGATGTTCTAGACAGTCTATTTCAGGAGTTGCCATTCCATATGGTCAAAGTATATCAAGAACTTTTAGTTTTTCTGTTGGCAATAGTACGTCTGCAAGGACACTTTGGTTTAAGGGCGGCGGTGACGCTATTGGTTCTTTTGGAGCTACAGAAGGTTCTGGAAATGTATATGTTCCTGCAACACCTCCATCTGTCACAACCCCTCCTATAGTAACTAATCAAAAAGCTGTATTATCTGGTTCAACAGTTACTATCTCTTGGACAAATAATGGTTCTGGTACAAGCAATCCAACAGGTAATTACGTAGACGTGAAAATTGATAATGATGACTGGAAAAATATTTTAAATACAAAAGCTACCAGCACGACATATACTGTCTCTGCTAATCATAGGTACCAATTTAGAATTAATTCATATAACTCTGCTGGGCAGTCAGCGTATCAAACTACAAACACTATTTATACTGAGCCACCTGCACCCTCTATTGTTAATGCAAACGCTACAATTCTGCCAACAGTCGGTAATGTTTGTTTTACAATTGATAACAATAGTACAAATTATCCTTCAAAAAAGAACGAATGGCAATATTCTACAGATAAAGGTTCATCTTGGTCTACTGTACAGGCAAATGAAGGAACCGTTGTTAATCATAGCTCTTCTAATTCATCTCTTAATTCTTTTATTATGGGATTAAAACATAATAGTAATGCTCGTGTAAGGGCAAGGACTTATAATGCAGATAATTCAAGAGCTTCTACTTGGTCATCAGCTGCTGCAATTTCTACGTATGCGCAACCAATAGCCTATGTAAACATTCCTGCCGGGGCTAAAATTAAAGCCATTTATATCAATAAAGGTTAATTTTTTAAGAAATAAAAGGAGTATAAATGAAGATTTTAAACGAAGAAGACGTTGAGATTAAAGAATCTGACGTTGATACAACGAAAGGCTATTTAAAGCCTGATAAGAAATTTGTCATGCATCACGATGAGCAACTTGAAATTCCAGAGAAAAAACATTATGAAGTTGAACGTTTTGTCTTTGAAGATGGCTCGCAAATGCTTATCGAAACCAACGAAGACCCGCACGTAAAGGTTATTGATGACCAAGCTGGCGTCTTTGAATACATAGACAAAGGTGAAGGTAATGTTTATCACGGTGCAGAAATTAAATCTGTAATCGACCACGAGCATGTAGAACACAAAGACGCATATGATGAATATGAAGATATTCAACGTTACGTTCTATATACCGAAGCAGAGCTTAAAGAACGTAAGGAAATGGAAGAGAAACAGGCAAAGCAGGCTGCATTTATGGAAAATGGCCCTGACCAGCTTGAATCTAATACTACATCTATCGGTGATTTAACTATTATGTTGTCTGAAATCGTTGCAGGAAGTGATGAATAATGGTAGTATCTAAAATGGCCTTTAAAATCGTTAAAAGTGCAGTACAAATCCGTCTTGAGCGTGGTGAAGAACTGGAAGATATTCTCGCCAGCTATCCTAAACTGTCTGCGGAACAGACTGTCGAACTTCGTGAATTCTATACTCCAAAAGAAAGTGAGTAATTATGGACTTTATTCTAGGTGTAATTGCTTGTGCATTGCTAATTACCATTATCGGCACTGTTAAGAAATTTGTCGTTAATCGTTTTATCCAGATGGAATCTGATATTGATGACCTTAACGAACTTGTTTCTGAGATTGTATCAGGAAGTGATGAATAATGGCACGTCCCACTAAAGGTGTTTCCGCACTCGCTTTTAAAATCGTTAAGAAAGCCGTTAAGATTCGTCTAGACCGTGGCGAAACTCTTGATGATATTCTAAATAGTTATCCTAAGCTATCTCAGGCTCAAGCTGATGAAATTCTTGAGGAATTCAAGAATTATAAATCTGAATAGGAGATTTAACAATGTTTGATTTATCAACTATCTCTACCTATCTCGTTCCTAGTGTAGTTATTCTATGTCTTTTGGTCGGCTACATTATTAAGAACTTGATTCCAAATGATTCTATTAACCGTTTTATTCCTCTTATCGTAGGTGTGCTTGGCGTTGCCGCCACAATCTTTACTGCGGTCACAACAGGTGTTCCAATTACTGTTGATGTTGTAGTTGCAGGATTAAGTAGTGGTTTGGCAAGTACAGGTCTTTTTGAAGCCTATAAAAATCTTCTCAACGGTTCCGATAAAGAATCTAAATAATGTTACACAAGGGAGCCTAACGGCTCCCTTTTTTATTTCCAACAGAAAGGAAAATTATGGATTGGAAAAACATTCAAGCTGATGTAACCAAGATTCTGCCTTGCGACTATACCGCAGGTCGTGAAGGTGCTAACATTACTGGTATTACTATTCATCATATGGCTGGCAATCTTTCTATCGACCAGTGCTATAATCTGTGGAGCCGTTCACAGACTTCTGCTCACTATGCGGTTCAGTCTGATGGCAAAATCGGCCAGATGGTCAATGATTGGGATACTGCTTGGGCTTGCGGCAATTGGTATGCTAATACGCATACTATCTCTATTGAGCACGCTAACAACAACAGCAATCCTTGGACCGTCTTCCCTGCTGCTCTAGAGTCTGGTGCGCATCTTGTAGCTGCTCTTTGTCTCTATTATAATCTTGGCCGTCCTCAGTGGCTAGTCAATGTCTTCCCGCATCGCTACTGGTCTGCTACAGCGTGCCCTGGTGAATTATATGGCTCTCAGAAAGACGAGTATATTAACCGTGCGCAGCAATGGTATGATGCAATGAAGAATGGTTCACAAGCTGCTCCTGCTCCTTCTACAAATAAGCCTACTCCTGCGCCTGCTCCTACTAATAAACCAGCTCCCGGCAAGGCTATCGTTAATGTCCATTATGCTTTACGCAATCTTAACGGTGGTTGGAATGGTACAATTACTAACTTCAATAATTCTGATTCTAACGGTTTTGCTGGCGTTCCTTGCGGCAAGCATGATTATCTATGTGCTTGGGTTGACCACGGTACTCTTAAGTATCAGGTTCACACTCAGCAGGACGGCTGGCTAGACTACGTATCACAAGGTAATCAGAATGACCTTGTTAACGGCTGCGCTGGCATCGGTGGTCATGCGATTGACGGTGTTCGTATGTTCTATATTACTCCAAATGGTGAAAGCTATAAGCAAGTATACTATCGTTCTCAGACTGTTGACCGTGAAGGTTGGCTAAACTCTGTATGCGATGACGGTTCTACATATGGCGGCGATGATTTCGCTGGCATGTATGGTGAAGCTCTTGACCGTCTACAAGTCTGCATTTCTGATGCTAACCCATTTTAATTAAATAAAATAAGGGGTATTCTCTTAATTGAGAATACCCCTCTTTTTTTATGGCTTTAAAAAGCCGATTCAGTTTTATTGATTTCGATATTTGCCGCACATCCAATACAAATAGCATCTGCGGTATCGCTATCTACTTCTTTTTTATAGTGCTCTTGAATAAAGTCAATGGCAGTTTGTTTTTGCTCCGCTCTCTTTCTGCCCCATGACATACCGTACTTATCTTTCAAAATCTTGCGCCAATGTGATGGAGATAAACAGTATAGATTCTTTTCATGCTTCTCACACCAAAACAAAATCATTGCCTGCACATATGCTAATTTCTTGTATGTCTCGACATTGCCCATTTGCAATTGAATATCTTCATATACGATAGCATCAAAATGATAAGTCTCGTATAAATCATCTAATTCATAAAGAAATTCAGTCAGACGCTTTCCTAGCTCTTGGTTAGAATGAATGGTGAAAGCTCCACAATTTAAGATTTTATCATTATCAAAAACCGCAACGCCTGTTGTATTCAAACTTTGGTCTAATGCTAAGAGACGCATTAAACATCAATCCCAGCAAAATCAAATTTATTTGCATATAGCTTAGCAAACAGCACAGTATTCGTAACAGCGCCTACGCCATTGGGGACTGGTGTGATATAATCAGCCAAATCTTTAACACTATCATAATCTACATCGCCGCAAATATGTCCTTGTTCATCATAGTTAATGCCAACATCAATGATGTTTAAACGAAATGCATCAAGATTAGAAGTATTAAAATACTTTGGTTGTCCAATAGCAGAAACAAATACATCTTTATCGCTAAAATTATTCATTCCTTTTGTTGAAATAAATTTGCTTTTACTGTGATAAAGTGTTACAGTGCAATCTTGTTGCAATAATAGCTCTGCGAGAGGTCGCCCGACTCGCATAGACCTGCCAACAACGGCGACATTAAGACCTGCAAGATTATTATCATAGAGTGTTTGAATAATCTTTAGACATGCCGCAGCAGTACAGGGAGCCTTGCGATATGCAATAGGGTCTTTACTGCCATATAGGTGCGCCGCGGATTTATTAGAAAGACCATCAATATCAAGCCGCATTGGAATCAGATTGTATAATGATTGAGTCGCTTCACCATAATCTGAGATAAGAATGATTCCATTGATACTAGGGTCTTGTGTCCATCTGCGAATTTGTAGACTTGCATCTTGAATTGTATCGCATTGAGCTGAGATTGTAGTTGACTTATATTTGTCAGCATTGCGCGTAATGGAACGGAGATACGAACCAGCTGCCGCGTCATCCGCTCGATAGATAATACCAAGAGTAGGATTAAGTGTAGGATGCGGGTCAATAGCAACTGTCTCTAGCTTTTTAATAGTAGATTCAATTATCTTGTCCATGTTCCTCTTTTCTTATGAATAATAAGTTTATTTATAAAATAATTTTCATCTAAAATATCATAATTCATATAAGGTATTCTAATTAAATCATAATCATTTCGTTCACAATATTTTATTTTAATCATATCTCTATATTGAATATTATCAATTTCTTCTTGAGTAAAAAAGGTTGATTTTTTATTTGTTGGGATATGAAAATGTTGTTCTCCATCAAATTCAATGATAGTTTCATAGCGGTAAATAGAAATCAAAAATTAACAAACGATTTGTTTTTGGATTTCTACAGTCATCTATTGTATATTGATGAATATATTTTATGTTTAAACTGTCTAATATATTCTTTACTTTAATTTCCCCTTTTGATAAATTATGCTTTCCACAAGTAAAGACATGCCTAGATGCTAATTGATTTCCAGCAACGGTTTTCTTATTGCCGCAATCGCACGTACAATCCCAATAAATATAATAACCTCCATTGGGATGCGGCACTCGTTTATCTGATATTTTATCAACTGTTAACATTCCAAAACGTTTACCAGTTAAATCTTTTATATTTGCAGATAAACCTGTTTCTGGATTTATTTTCTTACACCCACAAGATTTATAATGATGCTTTGTACTGCTAATATTGTATAAATCTGCTTGAAATTCTCTATGACAAAACGGACATTCAAAAGTGCTAATACAGGATTTCTGGGCTTCAGACATCTGACCGCGATGCAACAATTTAAAACCGTTGATTATATCGCCGTCGTTATATTTATAACGCTTATTAGATGCCCGAGCTACCATAAGAACCTCTATTATTTAAGTTAAGGCTATCTGTTTCTTCAAAGATTATATCGGCCTGCTGTTTAAGTAAGCGGAACTGGAAGCATCTAACGCCTTTTGGAATTGTAATATCTCGTGTTGCTACTACGCAAGCAAGCCATTCATCGTCAGAGCCGTTAAAACTGTTGTCGATATATCCCGCTCCGTTTGTTAGAAGAATGCCATAGCGTTTAAAGGTTGAAGACCTAGGTAAAAGAAGGGCATCATACCCATCTGGCAGTTGCATAGAAACACCTAAATGAATAAAACCCCAGTCTCCTTTTTTTAATGTAATTTCGTTTGCATTATATAAGTCAATACAGCCGCCCTTTTTATTCTGCTCTAGCGCGGGGGAATCAATATATCGAATCTTAATAGTTTCTGAATTATTCAAAAATATCATCCTCGCTATCATCGTCATTAGTGGAACGCATAGACTCTGCCGCATAAGGTAGCTCTACATCAAAGATAGGAATGGTAGGCTCCTTCATATCGTTAACTGTAAAGACTGCTTTCACTGCATAGAAATTATCTACAACTTCTCCGCGCTCTTTGACTAGCTTCTCGGAATAGCTAAAGGCAGATAGAGAATAACCGTCTTGTGCGGCTTGTTTCTGTAGCTCTTCACGAAAAGCTACTACATCTTCAATCGTCTCAACACGATACTCAGCGGTGTTCTTGATAACGTAATGGCGCATAATTAAATACCTTCCTCAATAACTGGTAGAGTCGTAAGACCCTTGATTTTACTTACTACTTCTGGAATATAACTTTTAGGTCCAAGAACATAGATTTCTTGAATACCATATTCTTTTTCTAGATACGGTGTAAGATTTTCTTCAAATTCAGGGAACCAACACATCTTTTGTGAATCGACCTGCTCTATATCACTTTGTACCATAAACTTAATAGCTGATGCGGGAAAAGCCGCCACGATTAGCTTATTCATTATTCTACCTCAATTACAAAATCTTCTGCTTCAAATAGCATAAACATATAAACATTATCGGTCTTATATTCTTTAATCCAAATCTGATAAGTATCTTCGGCGTGCTGATATTCAATATCGAGAATGCGGCCACGGAACGCAAGGCATTCTTTGAGTTCTTGAATCATCTTATCATAATTTGGATTTTTAAGATTAAAGGTAGTGTAATAATGAAGTTCATTATTAAGTAGCATATAGTAATGCTTTTTATGATGCGTTGAAAGCCATGCCCCTACATTGACGAACATTGCATTTACTTCATCCTGTGAAGGTGGCGTAATCTTGGCATACATTTTTTTGTTAATTTCGTAATTATTAATAGTAGTGTCCAAGCTATTTCCTTTCTTCTTTGTTTGTAATTATATTATATCATAATATTTTACAAAAGTCAATAAAAAAATGAGGGATAGAACAAAATCTATCCCTCATACTTAAATATCCAAAAGCATAATGTCATTTGCTGCATGTGTCTTTTGAAGGTCAATTACTCGTTGATTAGAGCTGCCTTTAAAAGCAAGCGTTAAGTCTTTCTTCTCTTGGATAAATGGGCCATCTACTAGAACATCAGCGAGTCGCAAAATAGGTTCTAGATAATAATCGTCTTTATTCTTTTTGATTCTCTCTTGGAGCTGTTCATAGGTGTATCCAGTATAAATCCAAATTTTAATATCAGGTCGTAAGACCTCAATATTTTCAATAAGGGCTAATAGCTCTTTTAAGTTAATTGTCTCTAATGGTTCTCCACCCAGAATTGAAAATCTTTCTACCCATTTTGGTTGGATAGTCTTTAAGATTTTATTCTTAGCATCATTGGTATATTCATTGCCGCTATTAAAATCCCATAGCCCTTGGTTATGACAATTCTTGCAATGAAAATGACAGCCAGATAGAAAGACACTAGCGCCAATGCCTATGCCGTTGCTAATGTCCATTGACCTTATTTGAAAATATCTCATTCTTCACCAATCTCATGGTCATCAATATGAACATATCTGTCTGCAATATCACCTAAACGGCCCTCGTTTGGGAGACTTGTAGAAATATAACCGCAAACTCTACGCGCAATATTCATTTTATCAAAGTTTTTATTGCCACAGTTTGGGCATTGATAATAATGTTTATGCTGTTCTTTGTTATATTTTAATTCAATTTCACCATCGTATCCACATACTTGGCAATAATCGCTTTTAGTATTTAGTTCTGCATACATAATATGGTTATAAATAAATTGAATAACTTTTTCTACAGCTTTGATATTACCTTGTAAATTTGTAGTTTCAATATAACTTATTGCCAAAGGTCTTTAGCTTTTAGTTTCGTTTTTACATTTTTTTCTAAGCGCTCTTTTTCTTTTTGTGGAAGATTTTGAGTAAAAATACGAGCCTTTTCATGCTCTTCTTTTCTTACATAATCTTTAAATACAAGTTCTTCTGCCACGTATCGCCTATAAACTGCTTCTTCTAGTGTTTTGCTATAACCTAAATGGCACCTTTTGTTTTGTATTCTAATTTCTGGGTCATATTTATCTCTATCTTTCCTATAAGATATTCCATTAAAACCGCTAGTATTATTAGAAGCTAGTTTTTTGTTGCAACAATTTTCTCCTTGCGTACAAACTCTTAGATTCTGTTTTCTATTATCTAAAGCGTCTCCATTAATATGGTCAATAACAATATATCTGTCTTCTTTTGGGTCAAAGTTTAAAAGAATGTGTGTTAAATCTTGTTGAGTACCTTTTGCGGGTAAGCCTGTTACAACATGTCCATGACTTTTACGCCATTTTTTATATCTAACTTTAGGCACATCTTCTGTATCTATAATAAAGCATCCAATACATTCATTCTTTTGGTTGTATAAATTAAAGTATGTAATGTTTGGATTATCTTTATCTTGATAAAAGTCATTCAAATCGTTATTGGTTCTTGGATTATTATCTAAGAACTTTCCATATTTATGGTATTGATGCATGTGTTTGGAGCATAGAGTGTATCCCCAAACGTGATAAATTCTATTTGTTTCTCTTCCACAAATTTCACATTGATTTTTCATTTTTTTACCTTTCGACTATATCTTAGCGTAGCAGGAAAACACTGCTTCACACCTCGCGCGCTTCGGACGGTATCCATCTCCGACCTAATAATTAGTCTGTACACTTTTTATTATATTATAATAATTTAGCACGGTATTGTCAAATGATTTTTACCGTTAGCCTATTTTAAATAGACACCTGTTGGATAACAGTTCACGCGATTTTGGGTGGCTACAAAAAGGTTATATTGAATCTAACCACCCTGACAAAGTGACTGGAAACCAGATTCGATAGACAGTTTAGAGAAGGCGTCAATATGTTCAAATACTGGAATATGATAAGAGTTAGTAATATAATCTCTATCGTCCGTTACTCCTTTTACTTTTCCAAAACGCTTTCTTAAACTTTTAGCAAACGTATACGTGCTGCTTTCTAAAGGGGTTCCATATTGTGAATATGCGATACCATCTTCGGCTTTCCACTCTTCACATTTTTTATTTAAAAAGTTCATTACCTGTTTACCAAATGCATTGCCTTTTGGTTCGCTTAAACTTTCACCAGTCATATACTTAGTACACTCGTATAAGCCAGCCATGCCAAGAGAAGCGGTAAGATAGCCGCTATAAACCAGCTTGCCTAAAGTATCTTCTGGGTTTAATCTTGCTAAAGCGCCATCACACCATAAAATAGGAGCAACCTTTGCTTGCGTATTTGCAATACGATTTGCCCTGATTTTGTGTACTGTGTGGCACATTTCAGCACGTTCATCTAATAGTTGCCAGAATTTGTCTTTATCACCATTAGAAGAAAAAGCTGCATCTGGTAAATTAATTGTACAAACTCCAATGTTTGCACGTCCATAAAACTTATTTTCATCTTTCGGCCATACCGATAAGAAACTTCTACACATGTTATCGACAGTCACCTGCCGCACTGACTATATCATCTATCCTATTGGATAGTCTTTTTCTTCAAGTAGCTTAACTACTTTACTCTGTTACATTCATCACAGATAGTCGATACACATTTAATTAGCTCGGACTCAACTTAAATTTAAGCCCTATCCGAATTCAAAAGATTTTATATGGGCTATAGTTTACACTTACCCATCGAAGGGAAGCAATGACCATTACCATTGCTGTCTACTTTTAGCTGCTTCATGACTTTTTCTGAAATATAATCTGGAACTAAACGTTTAGCAGAACACTTTGCCGCAAGCTCTGTAAGGTACCAATATTTGGCCCCCTCTTTAATATTATCTTCTTCAAGACAATAAATTAGCTTTGGAAAAGCAACAGTCACATATACGCCCTGACGATTCTTCATGCCAAGAATTCGTTGGTTCAACATTTCTTCAATCAAAGCCGCCAGTTCTTCCTTGTATTCTTCAGTTTCATTCAAATATAAGAAAATCGTCAAGAAAGGGGTTTGACCATTCGTAGTCATTAAAGAATTAATTTGATAATTTAAAGTCTGGATGGAATCAGCAATTTCTTTCTTTGTATCTTCTTTGGCGTATTTAATAGACAGCTCTTCGCTGAAACCACGATTTTCATATTTTTCTAAATATAAATTGTAACTATCTCTAACGAAAGGAGCGAGGTGAGTAAGTGTAATTGACGACCCACCATATTGTGAACTAGCAACGCAGGCAATAATTTGGCTTGCAATCGTCGAAGCTGTGATTAAACGATGTGGTTTATCAATAGTTACTCCGTTAATAACGGTTCCATTCTGCAACATATCTTCTAAGTTAATTAAGCAACAATTTGTAAGGGTTTTTTGCGCGGCATAATCCATATCATGAATGTGAATAATACCTTCATCATGGGCTTTTACAATATCTTTTGGGAAAATATAGTTTCTTGCAATATCTCTACTTACAACCCCGGCAAGGTAGTCTCGTTGGGTTGTAACTAATTCTGCTCGTTTATTTGAATTTTCTGTTGCCCAGTAGCCATCTTCGTAGTTGCCAATTACTTCAAAGAACTCTTTATCAAGTTGTTTCTGGCGTGCAATCTGATGTTCGTAACGATAAATCATATATGACTTTGCAACATGCGGAAAATCGCCCATGAGTAGTTCTTCAACAGCATCCTGAATCTCTTCTACTGTCATATCGTCATGGTAATATTCTGCATCCTCAAAACTAAAGGCAATATCTTTTGCAATTTCATGACAACAATCAGAAGTCCATCCAAAAGTATCCGCAATGTCATTTGCCGCACGAAACACCGCATTTTCAATCTTAGAAATATCGAACTCTACTTTATTTCCATTTCGCTTTGTAATATATTTAGTCAATATCTTTCTCCTTCTTCTCTTGGTGAATTACTTTCAACATATCTTCTACATTGTCCAAAAGAGGATAGCGAGTTTCAGACGTAGAATTCGCCGCAAACTCACGATTGACCATATCAACATACATCGTGGAACTACCTTCATCGCCCATATAGAACATATCCCATTTATCTTGCGGAACAAGGTTCTTTACATCAAGCTGTTTTAATGCAAGGTTGTCAAATGAAATACTATCAAACCATTTTTCTTTTACCATATATGGTAAAAGGTGTTTAAGATTTATGATACTATAATCAATGTGTTGGTGAGACTCTTGGTAGGCTTGAATTCCACGACCGAATTTCTTATATCCAAGAATAAGAATCTTTAAGCCATTGTCATAAAGAAACTCATAATCTCTTTCCTTGGTGATACCTGCGATAATATGAATGACCGCATTAGGAAAGCTGCGGAGCATAAGCAGGAAATTCTTATCAGGGTGATGGAAAGAAATACCTAAACCGTAGATTAGCTTTTCATCTGTCAACTGCTTGAGAAACTTATGCTGTTGCATAAAATGAATCTGGTTCACTGTTACAGATGGGACTAACTTTAGTTCCTTACACTTCTTTAGAAAAGGTACAAGGTCGGGATGCTCTAGGATATTACCACCGCCCAAAGCTAATTGAGTATAAGGATGAAGTTTGTCAATAAAGCTATCTGATAAGATGTCTCCATGCTGTCCATCCTTTGTCGATTTCTCGTGACAATAGCGGCAGTTCAGCGAACAGCAGTTGGTAATTTTAATATCCATTGAGTCAGGAAAAGACGGAACTAATTTATCATCTTTACTGTATCGAATCATAGTCCCGTCTGCAAGAGATAACGTAACTGTATAGTTACCATTATTGTAAGAAACACAATTGGAAGGGCGAGGGTCAAAACCTTTGGCTGTCATATTCCAATCTTTAGCCATCATATCCAAACGCTCCAAACGCTACCATTTCGTCACCAGAAGGAGAAGTAAAAGTTTCACTATAGGTTTCAAGGTCGCCATTACGCACATAGAAATCATCTGTTGTATATGCTTCAAGCGAACTACGCTCAGTGTCCCAATAGCTATCTCTCCAACTATCGTAATCTGGACGCTCATTAAGAACTTTGTCAATATCAAGCACCTTAGCGAACTTATCTCCTGCGTCAATGCGCTCCTGCTGCTCTTCATTGTACTTTTCTGCAAGCTCTTCTAGCTCTTCTGGAGTGACAAAATTCTTATTTGTATCTAACTTGTGCCAATCATTGTCAAGCCAAAAACACCTCGCCGCGTTCCCACTTGTCAAAATCATCTTTTGAGCAGATAGTTAACGTATGTGTTGAGCTTGAATTAGTTTCAAACACTCCTTGTCGTACTTGAAAAATCATTTTATCCTCTTTCTCTTATATAAAAATTGGTTAATAAACTTTCTAAACTTATGCCCATGCGTTTATTTGGATAAATGTTTACGTTTTAGCTGTGAAACTGTATGAATTAATTCGTCAGTATTCATAATACTGGATACAAAATCTGTGCGGCTACCTCGATAGCGAAGCACATGCTCATGTGAACCATATCCAAAGTAATCATCATATCCTCCACTAAAATCTTCCCAGTCTGCGAATGCTCGTCTAATGAATTCCAACTTGAAAGTATGCTCTCGGTTAATAGAACGCTTGAGTCGCACAAGTAAAGGAACTTTCAGATAAAAGCATTCGCATTGTAATGTCCAAGGACAAAGTCTTTCGAGCTTTGTCATACCAACAGGATTAAGGACACAGATATTTATACAATCATCATCGAATGAATTGATTGCAGTGCCATATCGCCACCCATGAAACTCAGTATGCTCGATAAACTTATCATCATATTGCATTTCAACGAAAGTTTCCAAGTCAACGAAATGATAATCAACACCATCAACTTCTCCCTCTCTTGGAGGACGGGTTGTATAACTGATTACCTTTTTTGCTGGGATGCCAATCTTCTTATACTCTTCGACTAAGTGAGTGGCAGTTGAATCCTTGCCTGCCGCAGATTTGCCGCAAATGCCAATTACTATTGGATACATCAAACCTCCAAAAATATAGGAGCAAACCTTTCCTTTTTGTTTACTCCTATATTATAACATAACTTTATTTAATTGTCAACATTTTCGCCATAGCGGCTATTAGTCATTTCTATGGTACCGTCTTTATTCACTTTCGTGATTTTATATAGTTGATGTGAATTAGTCTTCTTGTATTTCTTTGCCCTAAACATATCACCGTTTCGATAGCCATTGACTACAATTAAGGCACCTTTTTGAAACCATCCTTGTTCCATGACCTTATTTTCACCATTTACATTTTCACTTACACGGCGATTATATTTTGCAAAATAATCTAATGCAAACTTAACAGTTACAACGCCAGAATCAGTTGTAAGAATATCAACTTGTCCTTTTGTATTATTCTTGCCGACTACTGTACCCATAATTCTATAGGTCTTAGGAATTTTAATCTCTTTATCGCCACGCTTAAATACATAATCAGTAGGCGGAATTGTTGGCAGACTATTATATGATACTATATTATAAATAGATTTATCAACATTTGATAATTCATGCTTGTGGTAATAATATCCAAGAGCATCCATTTCCCAAGTTGAATATGTACCTGCCGCGTATGTATTCCATTGTTCTAAGAATAGCTTCCTATTTAACTTCTGTAATAACTCTTCTTTGTTCTCTTGGATGTAGTTTTTTGCGGCGAGCATTACTTTATCATATTCTTTTTTCCAAGTCTTTTTATTTAGACATATAGAATTGTTTTTAATATATAGATTATCAGTATCAAAATATTTATTATAAAACTTATAATGTATATCTGATTTGCTTAAATCAAATTCTTCTGTTGTATATTTGCATTGTTTTTTCATTGTCTTATCGAAATTGAACACTTGCTTTTGGAACTTTAATTCTTTTGGAATGAGCTTATAATCAATTAAAGATTTAAAGTTTTGCATTGTAATACGCTTTTTAGGATTACTTACAATCTCAATATATTGTTTCATAATATTTTTGCGGCTATCGAAAGAATCAAAAGCACCGCCTTTAATAAGAGCTAAAACTGTAGTCTTATTTTCATTATTTTTATCTAGAAAATCTTGAAACGAATTGTATGGACGATTTGCAATAATTCTTGAAACAACTTCGCCGCCAACTCCGTTTAAAGATTTCATTCCATATAGAATAGCATTATCTTCTTCGTCTGGTTCAAATAGATAACCAGATTTGTTGATATTGACTGGCTTTACTGTAACACCATTGTTAATCATATTACCAATTGCTTTAGCAATTTTACCATAGTTAGATGCGGCATCTTCATCAAGACCAGCATCGACTCGAAGACAAGCTGTATTCCAATATACGACAGGAAAATAGGTAGCTAAATAGACCGTTTGAAGGCCAATATAGGAATAAGCAAGAGAATGAATTCGAGAAAATGAGTAGCCCATCTGTGGTTTGATAGCAGTCTCCCAAATATACTTACCAAGATTCTCATTTGGAGCACCTTGTAATACCATTTTTCTCAACTCAGGAATCTTGTCCATCTTCTTTTTTGCACAAACTTTTCTTGCAAAATTCGACTCAGATAAAGAAAAGCCGCAGACTTCCATTAGAATTATCATCATGTCTTCCTGCTGAGCAGGTGCCGCATACGTTGGCAGATAATATTTCTCTAGACTTTTTTGTTCTTCTTTTGAAAGACCCCACCTATCCATTTCCGCGTACCATTGCGACATATCATCTTTCATGCGTTTGTATCGTTCTGTTGGTGTTTCATCACCTTGTTCGCTAGCCATGAGACGCATAATAGAATTGCAGTTCGCCATTTCAAGTGGAGTGTGCGGCTTTAAGAGCTTAATTGTCTGACCGCCGACCTGTGTGTCAAATTGGAAAAATTTCAAGACCTTGCCAGAGACAGCTGCTTTCCACAACTTTTCATCGTGTAACGGCAACACGGTAGGATGCAGGTACTTATCATACATTTGACGAAGTGTTAGACCAGTTTCAATCTTACCATTCTCCTGTAAGAGATTAAGGCACTGAGTAATTACATCCTGCACTTCTGTCACAAGGAAATCGAGCTTCACATCACCGCAGTACTCTGCATTCGCTAGAGAATATTGTGTAATAATAGCGCCGTTCTTAGCTTTCATAAAGCAAGCCGTCTGGTATGGGTCTTCTCCGTAAAAGTTAACACCAGAAGCATGAATAGCTCGTTGTGTAACAAGGCCGCAGATATTTAATAAGATTTCTTGTAGACGGGGAAACTTGTTTACCTCTTGGACAAAGGTTTTATTAGGCTTACGTTTCTTCTCTTCGTTGCCAAAAAAACAATCAGATAAAGGCCAAACAAAGCCACGTTCAGAAGGAATTAAAGAAGAAAGGTATTCAGCTTCATCTAGCTCAATACCATCTGGATATTTTTCTGAACGGTATCCTCGACAGGCAATTTTTACTGCCGCCTTAGAAGTAACTGTACCATATGTACAAACCTGCACGCATCCTAATTGACCGCGTTCTTCTCTGATTTTTTCAAAGACTAATTCACGCTTAGACGGGGCCAAGTCTATATCAATATCGCCTAGTTCAATACGTTCCTTATTCGAGTACCTCCAATAAGGAAGATTATTAACAACTGGGTCTAGTTGTGTAACGCCTAAAAGCCAATGGTTAAGACCAGAACAAGCTGACCCTCGACCAGCACCGACCGTTGAACCACACTCCCAAAAGAGATTAATATAATGCTGTAGAAAGATAGGATAAGCAAACATACAAGTCTCAAGTTTATCGCCAATGACTTTATTAATGTCTGCTTCTTCCTCTAGCCTTGCAAGATATGTTTCATTATTTAATCCTTTTTTGTTTAATTCGTTTTGGCAATAATTTATCCAATAACGTTCTTGTGGATTATCGGAGTGCATAAGATAATCCAATGTAGGATATTTATCCATATCATAGAAATGATGATTTTTTTCTTCTTTTGGATAAGAAGGAACTTCCACTTGTGGCACTTGCTGTTTATGATATAAAGTATAATACTGGCATTTATCAAGAATCTTCATTGAGTTGGCGCATAGTTCTTCATAATCAAGACCTGTACCGTCAAGATTTTCTATAATCTCTTTTTCAGACTGTAGATAACAATATTCATAAAACGAATCTACTTCACGCTCTCCACCTTTGGAATTGAGAAAAGCCTTGTGTACGTATCTATCTTCTTTTTTAAGATAATGGGTATCGCATCCTATTACTATTGGAAGATTAAACACTTTGGATAAAGAACTCATTCTAGTGTTGACAGCAAATTGTTCTTCACTGCGACCAGGAGCCACTTCTAAAGAAAAGTAATCTTTGCCAAAGACTGACATACACCATTTGATAAAATGTACAATGTTTTTATGATACACTTTGACTTGTGCGGCTTTTCCTTGTTTTTCAACTTGAATCATAAGACTAAGGTTATGATTAACTTCTCCAGCTAGGCAGGCACAACTACCGTGCAGATGACCTTTTCCATATTTTTCAACAATGGCCGCAAGGTCTGACTTTAGAGTAGGCACACGTTCCATTCCTCGGTCAAAATAGCTGTTAATCCAAGCAGTAGAAGATAGCTCACGTAGCATCTTATGACCAATAGCATCTAAGGCTAAGAGAACAAAGTGATAGTAATATTGACCCGAATCTCGTGTGTCTGTAAGATAAATCTCATTGCCGCGAACGATTTTGAAATCAGGATATTTATCTTTATATTCCTCTTGAATGCGGTCAAGTTCTACGTGTCCACCTAATGACTCATGGTCGGTGATTGCGATTCCCGCAAGACCTAATTCTATAGCTCTGTCAATTAGTTCTTTTGGTTTGACAGTTGAATCAATAAGTCGTAAGTTGGTTAAGAATAGTGCGTGTGATTATGAATATCAAATCGCGGCACTGTCATTGGCATCACCGTCCTTTTTATATAGAGGATACATTATTAGCATTTTCGTTCATGAATATATTCAAAAGGATAATTATGCTCTAAACAAAACTTTTTAGCCTTTTTTCTTTTTTCAAAAATATATCGCTTTTCAGAAATCATTACAGGCTCCAAAGTTGCAGGAACTGCTGGGACATAGCGATAACCAGAAAAGAATCCAGCGTCTTCATAATATCCTGGCCGACCTATTTTAAGTTTCGTGTCCATGTGTTCAGGTACAATAACTTCGTAAAGCACATCTAATTGCATTTTTGTTCCTTCTCGGCACGTTCTTTGGCACGAGCTTTACGGCGGGCTGCTCCGGCTTTCTTACCCTTTTCCTTAACCCAATCAATTTTTGAATAGTCATAAATCTGTTCCCAGTTTTCAAAGTTTTCTTGAGTGAAACATTGGACTAGTTCAGGTACGCCACAACGAACTTCCTTTTTCATATAAGCACCCTTTTGACGACCAGTCATTTCATCAGGAAGAGTCTCGCCAGTCAAACGCTCATAATTCAGATTCCAATTAAAGCGACTCATTTTACGTGTTGGCATACCAACCTCAGTAGTATAACGGCACTCTTTATTATAACAAGTCGAATACCATTTGTTGTTCTTCTTAAAACCGTTGACATTATGTTGACCGCATATAGGACATTTTGCCATTCGCATAATCTATGCTACTCCTTTCTATTGGACTTTGTATAAATACATTATAACATAAAAAAGCCCTCTAGTCAAATAAAAACTAGAGGACTTCTTATTTAATTATATTGTCCAAAGTCAGGATTCTTATCAAACCATTCTCGCTCTGCTTTAATTTTATCTTCATCTACTGGCATAATATCACTTGGTTGCTGATTGAGAATATCTTGCATATAGTTTTCAGTCATTTCCCAATCACTATAAATATCAATCTTATCAAACTTCTCACGAATAAGAGCATCCATGATAATATCATAACGTGATGCCTTATGCGCAAGATTCTTTAGCTCTGCTTCTTCAATTTGAAGTTTCATTTAAAATACCCATTCCTCTTCATAATCTTCTAATTCAAAGTCATCAATTAGGATTTGCGGCGTAACATTACCCATCCATTCGTTCTTGGAACACGTTCCTACAATGGTTAGCTTCTTTTCGCCGCTTGTCCATTCTTCAAACTCTTCTCTAGAAGATTTGAATTTCATAATATCTACACCAGAAGGTAGAGAAATCTTAATAGTAGGATGTCCCTTTGCTTCACCTAGAAGCTGGACATTAACATTGTCTAATGCAATATCTTTTACCACAACTTTAGACTCTGGAATATCTTGCCCATAGATATTCAGTTCTGCAATGTCTAGAATATATTTGGGATTGACTCTATCATAATTCCAAACATAATCAACGAGATAGACAGGTTTAAAATCAATACCCTTGTATTGTTCATTAGTCTTATCTAAAAACTCATAAAAGTTCGATAAAGGTAATGACAAACCAAATGCCGACCCGTGTCCAGCAGCATAATCGACAACACCAGTACTTTCACAAAGACTGCGCATGTCTTCAACAGGACAGTAAGAATAATTACGAGCAGACCCTTTTAGATGCACCCCATCTTCTTCTTCGACTTCCTGTAAGACTAATGTAGGATGCTGGTATTTAGCTTGGATTTTATTTGCAATTAATCCCAAAATACCGGGTTCAGCATCATCTTTGCCGCATACGCAAGTAATGATAGCATTATTTGTTAGCTTTTTGGTTTGAATTTGGTATTCAAAGAATTCCATAGCTTCATCTTGTAATTTAGTCTGTCTACGTTTCACTCGTTCAATAACGGTAATAGCTTCTTGCCAAATAGGAACCTCTTTACCTTTTTCACCTCTCTTGGATGATGGAATCATCGTATCACACTTATAATCCAAGAGAGCGCTAAGAAGAAGACGTTTCTCTACCATTTTACCAGTTCGACAACATGCATTAATATAAGGGACTACATAAAAGCTAGAGCTTAGATAATTAAGTCCATTCATCTTATTTAAAGAAAACTCTTGTTTATCTACAAATGCTTTAAAAAATTTGTTTTTAATATTGGCGTAACCAATATTAACAAACGCTCTCACTTCTTTTTCATGATAATCCATCATATCGCCACATAAACCAAGAGCGCACAAATCAACTAAGTCATTCGCATAATCGAAGTTGCACATTTCATCCATCTGGCGACAGAGCTGCCATGTAACGCCCGCGCCGCAAAAGTTTTTATTAGGATAATCGTCTAATTGATTATTTACTACAATAGCATCCTCAGAATATTTTTCGCAATGGTGGTGGTCAGCAATTACAATATCTACGCCATTGTCATGTAAATATTTAAGCTGTTCATAATCATTGCTTGCCGCATCTGGGATAATAAGAAGACTAGTAGTCTCTATAATATTGTCTAAATCAATGTCTGCAAGTCCATGAACTTTTCCTTCGTGAATTAAAATGGTCGGTTCCTTGCTACAAATACGATGAATGTAATTAGCTATAATCGCACTCGAAGTCAATCCATCGCAATCGCAATCTTGAAGAATAGTAATCTTAGAACTTGCCCACATGCAATGATTAATAATCATTATAGCTGCTTCTTTAATATTCTTTAGTAGATGAAAATCATTTACATCATTCCAATAGGCATTAAGCCAATTAGTTTGTTCTTCTACTGGAATATCTCTATTATATAAAATTTGCTGTTGAGGTGTCAAGCTATCTAATGTTGGCTTATATAATTTATAATCTATTTTCATCAACTCCAAACTCTTTGCACATACATCCTGCTAATGTTTTAAAACCAAGAATAAAAGGATAAATCCGTTTATCTTTAATAGCACATTCAGGAGGAACGGTGCTAGTCAATTTTAGCTCATGCGACACATATGGATAAAAATAATATTTACAATATCGACAGCGCTGATGTTTGCGGCGATAACTGAGAATCTTTAATTTATCATCTTCTGTCATATTGTATCTTCCTCTTGGCTATTTTCGCTTTCTTCATACCATGATTCTAAATCTCTTTTCTGCCTGTAATTATCAACCTTATCACGAAGAATCTCAAAAGGATAAAATATAATATCTACCCATTTATCTATAATAATACAAGCTGCAATGATAGCAAGACACAAAAGAATCGGTGACAGAAGCACAAGTATTAAAACTATGATTTGTCCAATTGTAACACACATTATAGCATAATCCTGTTCTTAAATAGATACATGAATACATCTTTCCCTTGGTCTAATGGGCTTGCCTTATATTCTAGAATATTCTCTCTGTCAAAAACTACAGACATATTCATATATGGCTTGTATTTGTTACCAATCTTGGCAATCTTTTCTTCAACTTTAAGACTTTCATCTGAACCATATTCATCAAAGTCATGGTCAAATGCGATAACAATTTCTTTACATCCTGCATCTTTAAGAAGTTTGAATTGATATTTAGATAAGGAACTGCCGCATGTTGCAACACAAATATTATTACCTGTACCATAATATGACATATAGGCAAGAACCGACTTTTCTGATTCGGCTACAACCGCAGTTTGTATTTCTCTAATTCTTTCTTTAGCCCAATTAAGACCATACAAGTTAAAGCCAAGAGCATGATTATAAAGTTCACCGTGGACTCGCCAAGGTTTGTATTTTCCCTTTTTTTCTTGCTCTTTAATAATAGTTCTCTGTCGAATACCTACGCACCTATCGTTCTGGTCGAAGTGCGGAATAAGGATATTACCGCCAAGAGGGTCATAATGAATTTGCGCAAAATCACACACCTCTTTTGAGATATTAGACCAAGAGGAAATAATAGGTTGAGGATAATGCTGAATAATAGATCTATCATATTCTGGTAACTCAATGGTATTATCATTTACAGTTACATCTTTTTGCTCTTTATATCTATTGAATATTTTCCAGTCTTCTTGACTATCTTTTAAATCAATATCATTATCTAAATCAATTTGAAGATTTAAGAAATTAACCACGAAATAGATTGCGGAATTTAAATCTATATTCTTAACTTTCTCAACAAGTTCAAAAATATCGAATGCGCCGCACTCGGTATAGCAATTAAACATACTATTTTCAAAATAATAATATAGCTTCTTTGAACCTTCACCAATGCCATTATGACAAATTGTACGGGAAATAATATAATCAGAATACATTTCTGGTTCTGCTCCAAAGTATTCTAGAATATCATATACGTTTTCTGGTTCAATTGATTCCTTTACCTTTGCTTTGTCATATCCCAATTCCCGCACCTCCTATTCTTTCTTCTTCTGGAAGATTTCGTCTTTGTCTATTGGTTTAAAAGAGAAGTCAGTTACAAATAAAGTCTTATATCGACAAGTGCCTTTGTTCGCACGCATCCAACAAATAACACGATTGAATTTCCCTCGTCGATTCTTATATACACTTCTTTTTACATTTGGTGGACACATGCCGGGATGCTGCGCCAAAACACCTTCAATGTCTTGAATATCTTCATCTGTACAATCGACCATGATTTCACCGTAGTCGATTCGGTTTGCGATTGATTTTGCGCCAGCTAACATATTCTGGTCTAAGATTTTCTCTTGCTTATAACTACCATTGATTTGAGTTGAGGACAAAAGAAAGACATTGTTCTCAACAGCTATTTCTTTAAGTTTAGATGACATAAGGAATAGAATCTGGTCCTCGCGTACTTTCATTCCAGTACCATGCGAGATTTCCTCAATCATCTTAATAGATGAAGTTAAATAGTCAAAGACAACACACTGAAAAGTTAAGTAATCTGTATTGCCTTGTTCGTCTACTCGTGGATATTTATATTTACGCATATTGCGTTTGATACAATTCTCAACATCTTTCATACCATAGTTAGGAAGATATTCCATACGAAGTGGTGCTTCTTCTAGAATCTGTACTGCTCTCTTTAATCTCTCTTCTTCTTCAAAAGTAAGTAAATCCATTTCAACAATATGGTCTTCTGGAATATTACCGATAAAAGCCAGCGCCATAGTTGTAAGTTCTTCAATATCTAGTTCTACTGAAATATATAAAGTAGGTACTCGATTATATAAACGCTCCCATTTACCTTCATCTGAATAATACTCAGAGCATGAGAAAAAACAAGCATCAGCAACACCAGTGCGGCTTTTGCCAACGCCCGTGGCTGCACTTCTTAGATAAAAGCGGCCAGGTCGTGCGCCCATAGCGATTGCATCTTCATATAAATCATACATTGCCCAACCACGAGCAGGATGCTGTGCTAATTCATCTACAATCTTTTGGACATTATCACCAATAGCAACAGAGTCATTATCGTTATTGTCTACATATAAATCTCTGATAAAATAAAATTTACCTTCTACATCATCTGCTAATTGCTCTAATGTTGTACCGTCAAGATACTCGTCTTGCGCTTGCTTCTTTGCAGAATCTAAGATATTATCAGGGTCATAAATATCAGATACATCTACGCCAACATCATCATATGCGCGAAGTAGAGACATTTTCTTTAGACGATTATAATAATACTCAAAAGCATCTAAATGGGCATTTGCATGAGTTTCAAACATCCACTCTCGACCTTTGTTGGCTTTATAAACTGCATATGCTTTTGGCTTATCTTTAAGATAATTTTCAATTTCTCGTGCAAGATGGTCTGTGACACCTGCGTTATATAGACTATATAATGCACCAAATACTACCTTGTGTAAATCATTGCAAAAGTCGTGTTCTGAAAAGAAGTATTGTCCATCTGCTGCCAAGTATTCGGGTTTCCGCATACAACACCCAATTACCTGTAATGCCGCAACAGAATCATAGTATTTACTAATCAAATATCCTCCCTTCTATTTCAAGTTGAATCGTGGCTTTTTTCTATAGATATTTACATTCCTTGGCCGCACAAATACACGATGTTCATCTGTAATATCTGTATTCACTTGTTCTTCACTCTGTACGGCTCTAATCTCTTCCAATCGCTTGAAATAATTTTCCGCTTCGATATAAATTGATTTGACAATCCATATGCCGCCATTCGACCTACTCGGGTCATTATGTTTTACATCATACCAATATTTTAAAGACTTAGCCATTTGCTCATATGTAACGCCAGCTTGAATAAGTTGCCCCATATTTAAGGCAACTTTCTGATAGTCTACATATGCACCGAGATATTTTCCAGCCATTTTCATAACTGCTTCTCGTTGTTTTTTCTGCTTATCTTTATTCTTTTCTTTTTCCTCTTGGCTTTTGGTATAACATTCATCATGCCAATATCGGTTGCCAATCTTTTTCCAATCAAACTCACAATCACGGTCAATCATATGGCCGCAATATGGGCATTTAACAGGTCTTTGCTTTACCATGTTTTCTCCTAACTTTATAATATAATTATAACATATTCAGGAGATTTTGTCAATAAAAAAGACCGCCCAATTATGGACGGTCTTTAAAATTAAGCTACATCAATTCCATTAGACAGTAGGTCTTTAAGGTCATCGAGGATAAGCGAAAGCTGTTCAGCTTGCTTGGCGGTACAGTCATTGACCTTCTTGCCGACACCGAGATACTTATCGGTAATTTCGATAATCTTAGGCGCCCAAGACTTTTTGAATTCATCCTTAGAAACACTATGCTGAATCTTGACGGTTAATTCTTTGAATTCATTCTTCATAGCTTCAAAATCAGGACCATCATTAATATCATATGCAGTAGTACGTGCATCGGTGACAAACTTGCCAGCATCTTCTTCTGCCTGCTTATCAATTGCATCACCAATAGCCTTGACAAGATTGTCGTATGTGAAGTCAATGGAGTCAGGCGTATATTTAAATCGAGAACCAGCTACGAATCGAGGGGTTCCGCGCATATACAGAACAGTATGAGTGCGGCCATCTTCCTCCTCTACTGGATGAGCGTAACCGATAACGTCACTCATTCGGTCAACGATTAGACGTGGACGATTGCCAAGAGTAGGAACAATCTGGTTATATTCACTACCATTTTCATCCGTAAAAGTCTTGTCTTGACTGTGTGAAATCATTACTAGACCGTAGCCCATCTGAGGAATGGAACGAAGACATTCATCGAACTCTTTACTAGTTTTAGACCACCCCTGACCATAAGGTAGCTCATTTACAGCCGAGACTCCAGCCTGATTGCAGATGTACTTTTCACAAAGGTCATAAGCAATGTCAGCAGTATCAATAATAATATTGCTGTATAGCTCATGAGCTTTCGGGTCTTTTAGCTGCTTTAGAACCTGTTTAAATTCAGACCATTTGTTAATAGGTTGCGGTTTTACGCCGCCAATTGCTAGATAGCCAACCTCAAAACCTAATAGTAAGGCTTTTGGAAATTTGGCTGCTGTTGATGTTTTTCCAGTCTTAGGCTCACCGTAAAACATGATTGTATAGCCCTCTAGCGAACGACTAACTTTGTGAGGTTCAATATTAAAAATATCAATTGACATATATTGCTTTCTCTTTTCTCTCTTGGTTTAATCTTTTGCTATCTACTATTAAATACGATTTAGATAAATAACATTGTCTCGGCGGTAAGTGCTATGTCCCCAATTGCTTAGCCACTCAGTTGCGTTCTCGCTGCTAAACTTCGCTTGGATGCTAGAAAATGCTGCTTTCACGCTCTGCCCAAGAGTCATTGTGTCACACCCTTCGTTGTCTACGACAACAACGCGGTCTTCGTAGCCCTTTGGGCATGTGTACCAGCAATCCTGCTCAACTACCCAGAAACGTGGGTCCGCTTGACAAAACGTCTCTTGCGTATTCAACTTGTCTTGAAGCTCCTTTAGGAACTTGACTCCATCCGCTGTTAGCATTTGCTCACCGCCTTCGCTCCACAGCTCATTCGCTTACGACCTCGTAGACGTTGCAGTTGGTAAAGTCGATGCGGTATGTCTTGCCTTTATCGCGGCACAGCTTGCAATCCTTGTACCCTTTCGTCCACCATGCAGCGTTGTCGCAACCCTTCCATCTGAGCAGGAGCCATACAAGTCTGCCGTTATCGTCCGTAACAGGATTGCCATTATTGTCAAGTACGATGTCTCTATACTTCCAGAACAAGTCGTTGTTGTGCTTGTAGTGCCTGGCCTTTCCGATGTATTTCTCAGTCATCCCTTCACCGGCTTTACGCAACTTATTCGTTATCTTGCGGCGCACTCCGAGCACTTGGCAGCAGGACCGCACATGACGTAAAATTAAATTCCATTTTAAATCCTTTTCTATCTTATAGGGGATAGAACTTAATCTCTCCCCTATTTATTTAATTGTCTGCTACTTGACTAGAAAGGCCATGCCTCGTCATCATCATCTTCATTTTCATCCACTGGAGCTTCAACCTTTGCGACTACCTTTGCTGCTGCAAAGTTCTGACCACCGTTACGATTAGCCTGATACTCGTCATGATTACGCTTGACCTCTGCCATACGCTCTTCACGTTCGTTTAACTTCTGCTTGAATTCCTTTTTGGTGATGGTAGATTCATCATCCCACTCATAAGGTTCGACCGCAGCCCAAGTAACATCCCAAGAACGAACATGACGAACGACCTTATGAACTACCGGGTCACCAAATGCAGATTCCTCAGTTTTCTCAGTCGTGATGGCCTGAGACACGATAGAACCTTTAATATGAGTTAGAAGAGGATTCTTATTAGAAATATCTTGGTCAATGAAGTAATCCATGCCACCCTTGGAACGGACATTAACGTCAACAGGAAGAATGCCACCACGATAATCAAAAACATAACCACGAAGATTTACAAAATCATCACCATCTTCAACCTCACGCTCAGCCGCATTTGCAATCAGCATATCGACATCGAATGTCGCGGGATTCTCAGAAATCTCATTAGTCATAACGTGCATAAACTGACCCTCGACACGCTTAGGAGAAACAACTTCACCATCACGAGATACAAAATCATTTGTGCCGACAGAACCATCAATACGAACCTTGATAGCAGAAGTACCGACAGATTCAAAGGTATCTGACCCCATATGTTCAATAAGGGCAGTTAGAATCTCCCATGCTGGATTAGGCTTGCCGTTCTTAAAAGTCTCGGTAACATAACGGAAAAATACAGGAACAACATTAAGACCTTTATCGTCAGTCGCAATGTTCACTGTACCGTTAATAAATGGAGTGCCTGTCTTTTTAGAGACACGCTGTGCAAGACGGTCAGTTGAAAATACGTATCCTTCAATATGGCATGAATTATTTGTCTTTGAAAACATTCAATTTCCTTTCTAATTTTTCTTTCAATCTATGTCACATATTATAACATGTTTTTAAATCTTAGTCAATAACTTTTTTAGGATATTTTCCACATGACTTATGTTCTAGACAATAACCAGCTTTGTCACATTTACACTTAAAAAATAAATCACAAATAGTTTTCCATTCATCAGAATACTCAGATAATGCTTCAATTATATCTCTCATTAGTTGTCTAAATTCCCAATAGGCACGAGTGCATAAACGCTGTTCAGCCATTGTCATAAGTGTGCGGCTATTGAAGCGACAACTAACAGTTGTTGTCATTCCAAGAGGAAGAACCATATTTGCATCTTCCTGCGGAATTCCACATTCATTTTGCATATAAGTAGTAGCTTCAGCAATAGCTTTCATACAAGAATCGTACATTTGCTTCGCATCTTCATTTGCCGCGATTTTTGGAGGAACTACATAATCAAAATCTTGATATTTGATATAACGCGTACTTGCCTGTAGACGTGTAGGCGCTCCACCATTATGAGTATAGAATTCTCGAATTACCTTTGCTGAATACCCTTCTAGAACAAACCATACTTCTCCAAATTCAAGTGTGCGGAAATGCCCATCTTTTATACAAGAAAGACCGCGCTTATAGTTCTTCTCTACGTTACTGGTATCTGTGCCATAACAAGGGCCAGCCATTTCTCCAATTAACGTAATAGGATTCTTAATAGTATTACTGTTAATCGTTACTTTTCCCATTTGCACCATCCTGTGAATTGAAACCATAGTTAACTGAATTATATACATCAATATAATATTTTTCTTTTTCATTTAATTCTTCTTGCGGGCAAAGCTCAACGACTTCAAATGTAAATTGGTCTAAACCATCTCTAAGCATCGCCGCATACAGCTTGTTATCTTTAGGTGTCTTTATTCCGCATCCGCAACGACAGTGCTGTGTAAAGCGATTTGCAATATCTACAGACTGACCTATATAGCATTTTGTATCATTTATATCTGTAATCTTATAAATACCGCAAACCTTTTCAGTACCAACAATATTGATAAATAAAGCCTTTGCTTTCTTCTGGAAATACGTTGACCAAATTAGCTTTGAAAGAATCTCTGGGTTAGAAAGGCGGTTCTTAAACGAATTTAAAATATCAATATCTGCTTTATCACTATCTTCGATAATGATACGATAATCATCTTTAGAATCTTGAACCGTCTGTTCACGTTGAAACGCTTCAATTGTCGCAGCCTTTTGTCGCTTTAGTTTATCAAGCGAGCTTTGAAGAATTTGAATTTGCTCGACATATTCAGCTTTATCTTCATCGACTTGAGCCTGAAAATCACGAAGATTATTCATGATATTCTCTTTTTCAACTTTTTTAAAATCTTCAAAGCTCTGCTTCTGCTGTTCCACATTCTCTTGGAGAGATTTTAAATGTGCCTTTTCATTTTGAATTTGATATTCAATATGCTCTCGCGCAATAAGAACTTCTTTGTTGTTCTCTTCGACTATATCACATGTTTCTTTTCTGCCAGCTATAACGCCTACGCTATAGCCGCATACGACAAATGTAATAGCGCAGACAACAGCTATAATAAATTCGAGAGCCATATTACTTAGTATATGTTACAGTAATTTCAGGGTCAACTTTCATACCTTCATCTGTAAGGCGAATAAAGTTAGTACCACCATCAGGCTGTAGTTCACGAACTGCATAACCCTTGCGAACAAGTGAGGAAGTAATAATGCAATTAGTAGCCTTATCAGTTAAATGAACAGCTTTTGCAATATCCTTAAAAGTTTCATCTTTGCCTTGATTCTCCTGTAAATGCTTTAGAACCTTTTTAGCATTGTCTGAAAATACTGGCTTGGTAATTGTAATCATATAACTCCTTTACTTTTTTATTTCTATTTCATATACATGATAACATAAAATATTCTAGAAGTCAAGCCTTAACTAAAAATTTCTTCTAGCTTACAGTCTATATTATCTTTTTCTAAATACGAGATTCGCAATAATTGTAAATTATGTGCAATACAATATTCATTTTTTATATTATCTCGATATTGCCTATCTTCCAAAGTATCAGAACACATAGAACTTTCTTCAAAATGTTGTTGCCCATCAAATTCAATACAATAACTATAATCAGGTAAATAAAAATCAAAACGTAATTTATAGTTTGTCTTTGGATTTATACAATCATCAAATATCTTTTCCTTTTCATAAGAAATACCATGCAAATCTAAAAATTTTTGTATCAAAAACTCTCCAGTAGATTGTTTGACACATCCACATAAAATAATTCTATTTTGTATTAAATCAGAAGTTCTAACATATGTAATATTTCCACAATCGCATTGACATTTCCATAAAACATGTTTCCCACCATTTCTATATGTAGAATCTTCGATAACCGTTAACTTTCCAAAACGTTTTCCGGTTAAATCTTTCATTCTGAGTCTTCCATTTTTGATTGCGGCTATTTTTTGAATGCATCCACAAGAGGTACATTCACCGTGAATTACAGATTGTATATTAGAAATAAAAATTGTTCCACAGTATTTACATTGAAATTTTGCTTTCTTTCTATCAATGCGTTCTAATATTTCCATATTATTCGGTCCAATAATATCACCAGCGCAATATTTTCTACCTTGACCAATTCTATCCTTATATTGATAACATCCGCAACTTTTTATTGTGCCTTTTACAATACTTGGAATATTACATTCAAAATGCTTTTTACAATAAGGACATTCAAAAATTCCGTAATATGTAGATTTTACTCTTTTTGTTCTTTTTATCAATAAAATTTTATTTGGACCGATTCTATCTCCATCGTTATATTTTTTAGCTCTTTCTTTACTCATAAAAAATATCCTGAATCTTACAATCTTGTGCCGGTTTATCGGGTCTTAATCTAGAAACATAACCATGCCTAATGGACTTATTCTCCTTATCAAGACTCATGCAATTTACCTCTACGACTGTTCCAATATACTTTTCAGGATTGGCCGCAAGGTCAGCTTTAAGATTATCTGTAAGGCCAGAAGATACACGACCAATAGACACAAGATTTCCTGCCTTATCATATGCGCCAAGACGTAAAGCACCAGCCCAACCATAATATGCAGCTTTCGTGATTAGATTACCTTCTTTATCTTTATATTCCCAAGTCTCAGATTCTTTACCAGTATAAAGATATTCTGGTGGTAGAACCTCTGTAATCACAAAATCAATATCATTCTGTGCTTGTTTAATTTTGAACATGACTTTTGGCTGTCGCTTGCCTGGTGCGTATAAACCATTCTCTACACGAAATACCATACCTTCTTCGCCTGCGGCAAGTTTATCAATTGTAACTTTATCTAAGTCTAGATAAGCGTTATCGTAGCATCGTGCTACTTCAAGTTCTGGAATTAAAGGAGTGGCAATATCAATATGTTCACAAAGATTACTATAACGATAATCATATGTCATATTATTCATAACATAATCTTCGCCGCTATATGCAAGAATATCGTGCATATAAAAATGAATCTTGCCGTACTCACCTTTCTGACGCTCAATGGCTTTCTCTGGTAAAGCACCCAAAACTGATGTTACATTCTTAGATGTGCCATTAGGATAATAAACCTCACCGATGATGCACGTACCATTAGGAAGTTCATTCATAGCCCAATCTTTAATATGCGGCACTTTATCAATATTGTCGCTATAATAGCCAGTCTTTTTAGAGACTGTGCGACTATAAAGATGAACCTCGTTGTTGTCTTTAATTAACTGTGACCAATATCCATCTTTCTTAATAGTGCCGATGATTGGTGTATTTTTAAACATATCCTCGTAGTTCTTGGGAGCTTTGCCAACCAGCATTGGCGAATAAATATTTAGAGACATATTCCTCCAATAGAAAGAAAAGGGCAGACTAAAGAATAACCCCTCGTCCACCCTTATTTGCAATTTTACCTGTAAAATTCTGCGGTTCAGTAATTGTCATAGATACAATTCTATCATCATCGTCTAACTTAATACCGCACATGCCGCCAGAACGAATACTACTTGCCCGCACACTATCAGCCATGAAACTAATTTGTCTCTTGGTTGAGGTTAATGTTACAACACATCCATTTGTCTCTTGGATGCTGACAATTTTGCTGTCGGTCTTAAAGGCTACAGAACCTTTAACATTACGAGTGCCACCAGCGAACTGTTTACCCTCACACTTCTTAACTTTGCCGTCCTCTGTAACAAAAAACATATAAGGCTTATCTACGAATACATCATTATGAATTGTGATAATCTTTTCGTCATTATCAAGATTGATGATTGCACCGATAGCTGTACCCTTATCTTTTGAACCGCATTCTTTAATATCTGAAAGAGCAATCCTAAAGAATCGCCCCTTGTTCGAAAATAGAGCTACTTTTCTATCCTCAGATACAGTAAATGCAAGGCTACCGTCACTCTTGTACTTAGAAGGTGAGACTTTTTGCAGATAACCAAGAGGATTAAATGCAATAACAAAATTCCTATTCTCTTTTGGCGCAGAAGACCTTGCCTTTTTTGTTTTTGTAATTTCCTTTTGGACTACTTTAGTGCGACGCTCGTCTCCAAACTTTTCAGATACTTCATTAAAACGTTTAATCATTTCTTGCTTTAGAAGTTTATTTGAATTTAAAATAGAACTAATTCGTTCAATCTCAGACTCAAGATTTTCTTTATCTTTAAGTAGCTTGTTTACTTCTAGTTTTGCAAGACGAACAAGTTTAATCTCTAAAATCGCTTTGGCTTGGTCTTCATCAATGCCTAGAAAAAATTGTAACTTTTCATTAGCTTCTTTGGTTGAAGAAGAATTTTTAATTGTCTCAACTGTTTCATCAATCTTATTAATTGCCGCAATGATACCATTTGTAATTTTTAATTTGTAATTGAGAACATTAAGTTGATGTTTATACATATTGGTATACACTTGTTTTTCATGCTTTAAGTGTGCGGTCAATGCTTCTTGCCAACCAAATACTTTTGGATAACGACCGTTCTCAAGCATTGTCATGTTAATACTATAAGTTTTTTGTAGAGAAGTATTATCAAACAGATAAGTTGCTACTTCTTTTGGATTAGCAGACCTAGAAAGATAAATCTTAATACAGACGTTTTCACCTGTAAGGTCATTTAGATTAACGATGCCGGGATTAGTCTCTTCATCATTCGTAATCTTTTCAATTTCATTACAAATAGTATTAGTATAAACGCTATAAGGAAGTTCACGAACGATAATGCAATTATCTTTCTTGTCGTATTCTAACTTTGCACGAACAATGCAACCTTTGCCTTTACCAATTTTAAGACTTTCGCGCACTTCGTCTTTGTTAAGAATTGTGCCGCCAGTAGCAAAATCAGGATAACATAAAATATCATCAAACGCTGCATTCTTATGCTCTAGCATATATACCATTGCCGCATTTACTTCTTTGAGATTGAATTGTGGAACGGAGCTTGCAAGACCAGACGCAATTCCGCTTGTGCCATTGACGATATTATAGAATCCAAGAGAAGAAAGAATTCTAGGATACTTCTCAGTATCGTCATAGTTATCTACCCATTCATCTACAGTATATTTATCAGTTTCTTTGAGAAGATAATCAGACAACTGAGAAAGACGTGATGCTGTGTATCGTGGTGCAGCCCAGTTCCCTGTCTCTGTTAAAGTTCCGTATGAGCCTTCCACTTCTACTAGTGGATACCTCATGGAGAAAGGCTGTCCGCTGCGCATTACAATGCCTTCGCAAGATGCGTCTCCATGAATATAGAGTCTCATGCAGCTTCCTATTGCTTTGAGCGTCTTTTTAAATGGCTTGTCATGAGTGAATTTATCTGTGAACATGCAGTACAGGACTTGTCTAGTAGATGGCTTTACGCAATCTCGAACATCTACTAATGCACGTGATTGAATAACTGCTCCTGCATATTGTCCAAAGCTATTATCAATAACATCGTCTAAACTTACTTTAAAATCCAATTACTCTTTCACCTCACTAAAGTCAATATTATTGAAAATAAAATCTTTGCGGCCATCTGCATTTGAACCCATAAGAGTTATAAGTTTATTCTTTGTTTTGTCTGTTGGAATAAGAACATCCATATGCTGATTCGCGCCAAACATAGAATTACGTGCTTGACTTGCAGATAGCGAACCGAGTCCCTTACAACGTTGTACCTCTACTCCTGCTGGAAGGTTTGGTCTAGCTGCGTCCATTTCTTGGTCTGTAAAGTAATATTGTTCCTTATCTTTACCTTTGACAATATAGAGAGGTGAGCGTAACCAACATAGTCTATTCTCTTGAATAAACTTAGGACAGAAGTGTTCTAGAGCTGATGCAATAAGCAATCCGATGTGGTAACCGTCACTATCGGAGTCAACGCATATGCCAATCCTGCCGTATCTTAAATTTGTCTCTTCATAATCTTCATGTGGTTTAATACCAAGTGCCTTAAAAAGTAATTGAATCTCTTCGTTCTTTAACAGTCTATCGTCTTTATTTGCAAGTGCGTTGATTAGCTTGCCGCGCAGCATTAAAATTCCATATTTGTCAATTTCACGTGCAACACACATCGAAGCTCCAGCTGACAGTCCTTCTACTACGAGAAGAGTAGAATCTTGGCCAAGGAATTCAGCGTCTTTGAGCTTATCTGGATTAAGAATCTTAACCTTATTACCACGCTTTTTATTATTCTTAACTGCCGCACGCGCACGTTTAGCTGCTTCTGCTGCTTTTCGCGCAAGGATAGCCTTTTCAAGAATAGCCTTTGCATCTTCTGGGTTGCTATCTAGCCATACTTCTAGCTGCTGTCCAAAAATAGAAGTGAAATCAGTATCAATTTTAGTAACTGTACTTTTTACTTGCGCTTCATATTTTACATTCTCCGCAGTAATATTAGAAACTAAAATTAAACCTTCTTGTAAAGAAACACCATCTAGATTTTTATCTTTATCACCCAGAAGATTATTCTCTTTAGCCCACTTATTTAGAATACGGGTAATTGTAGACTTCATAGAAGCTATATGTGGGCCAGCACTAGTTAAACCGCAATTGACGTATGAAATAATACTTGAAGAAGAAGAGCTAGTATACGTTAGTCCAACGCTCATGCCTTGTTTACCATAGGTAAACTCTTCAATGAAACGATTTGAAACAATCTCAATATTATCTTTAACTTGACTGCTCAATAAATCTGCGATTCCATTTTCATGAAAAATCTTTTGACCATTATAATCAATGATTAGACCGTGGCATAAACAAGTAATTTCATTGCAAAACTGTTTTACTTTAGATTCATTGATAGCAGGAGAATCGAAAAACTCTTCACTAGGATTGAAAGTAACAGTCGTGCCATGTTCTTTTGTACTTTTACCTAACTTTCTCTCTTGAAAAACACCCTCTTTGAACTGAACAAATTCATAATTATGATTGCGACAACTATATACTTCCAAAGAATGTGAAAGAAAGTTGGTGAGTTTACCACCCTGGCCATTTTTGCCAAGACTTACACCAGCATAGCTGCCATCATTCCTAAACTTACCACTGGTATTTAGAACGTCAAAACTAGCTTGAAGAGTGGTTTCACCATCTTCCCTAAGCTCATTGACAGGGAAACCTCGACCGTAATCTTCTACTGAATAGATATGATTTATATTATCAACTTTAACGATAATTTCTTTGCCATATCCAATATTATATTCATCAATAGAATTACCTAAAATCTCAATAATCAATTGAGTTGCATCAGAGCAGTCTCCCGCATATACATCACTACGTAATCTTACATGCTCTAATGGAGATAAGGATTCAATTTCACGATGTTGCTTCATTAATTTTCCTCATTAAATAATCATCATTTTTATTTAGTTTGCCATAATCAGTATATGGAATTCTTAATAGGTTAATATTGTTGTCTTCACAAAATTGATTTTTTAAATTATCTCTATAATGAATGTCCTCCGCTTTAATTTCTTTTGTCCAAGCCCATTTACCAGTTTTAAAATGTTGTTCACCATCAAATTCGATGCATAAATTATAATCTGGAAGATAAAAATCAAAACGCAAACGACCGTTTGTTTTAGGATTAATACAACCAGAAAAATATTTTTCTGGTTCATATTTAATATTATGTTTATCAAGATATTGTATAATCAATTCTTCGCCAGCAGACCTTTTCATACATCCACAACTTAACTGTGAGTGTCTTGAATCATTGCCATAATTATCTCTACGAAGTTCTCCTAATAAAACTTCAACATAATTTCCACAATCACATTTACATAGCCATCTTTTTTGTTCTCCATCTGGAGTTTCAAGCAATTTAATTGGCGTTAACATACCAATCTTTGTATTTGTTAAATCTAAAGTATTGTCATGATTTCTTTGGGCACACTTTTCAGATTTTAAACATCCACAAGATTTTGTATTTCCAGACTTAAGGTGGTGCATAGAAGTATATACAATACTATGTTTTTCACAAGAGCATTGACATTTCCAAAGCCAACGATTATCACTATTTTGTTTATCAGTTAATCCAATGACTGTTAGTCTGTTAAAAGTTTGGCCTGTAATATCTTCTATATAGGAACCTTTTACAGTTTTAATTTTACTCAAAAGTCCTCCTTTCTTTTATAGATATTATATCATTTTCATTTTCAGTTGTCAACAAAAAATGGATGCCGATTATAGCAATCGACACCCATCATAAACTACAGTCCCTTTTTCTCTAAGTCCTCTAAGAACTTTCTACGGCTTTCCACTTGGTCTTTGCAGAACGTGCGGAAATTATTCTTTAAAACATGATACTTGTCACGAGCATCATACCAATCCTTTTTAGCATAGCGAAGTGCATCATTGTACTTAAATGAATACCAAAGTTGGTCCTCATAAGCCACAAGACCATTATAACGTTCACGCATAGCTGCCGCACGCTTCTGCTGTAGCTTCATGCGGCACTTGTATTCGGCAATGCTCCAACCAATCCACTTATTAGCAACGTCCATATCTTCATCATGCGGCTTAGCGTATTCAACGAATTTACCCCACTGTGAAGTAATAGTAACCGATGCTACCTTAGTTTCCTCATTCCAATAGCAATCTGTAAGCTGACAATGCGCCATTTGTTTTCTCCTTATCGTTTATTATAGGCTGCGGACATATAAGAATTCATGATAGCAAACTGAGTTGATTCAAGTGCATCTACCGCATCCTTAGACGGCTCAGGAATAAACTTAGAATTATTCTCAATAAGCTCGTCCATTTTCATTACATAGTGTTCTGCCTTTGCCTTTGCATCTTCTGACGAATATATAATACCATAACGTTTAATAGCCATCATTTCATCACGATATAGGTTCTCTTTACCTAAAGAATTACGTTCATCAATCCAGATAGCTTCTGAGAATGACGCTCCATCAATAAGATAACGCTTGACAAACAGATACAGTCGCATGATATGTTGCAATTCCTTCGCCACATACCCATACTTTTCAATCAGTTCATGGTTTGCAGGAGAATCATGGCAAATCTTCTTTGCCTTTTCCATAGCCATTCCAAGAGAAGAAAAAATTAATTTCTGCGGATTAAGATTGGCAATATCATCACAATGTTTACGAAGATATTCCCAGTAAATCTTATACTTAGGATTAACAACATAATACTCAGTGCAAAGAATTTCCAAGAAGTTAATATTTGCCTTATGGAGAATCTTAAAATAGTCTCGAAAATCTTTAACTGTACAATGCTCGTCATTGTCCATAATCTCGACTTTATTAAGATGCTTCTTATCCAAGAACAAATCATATGCTGTTGGAATCATAAGCAACTTTGTATCAACATCAGATTCTTCGTCCCATAGATTATAATTCATGGAACCATTGGCTGCGCATACAAGATACGGATACTGCCAATACTTGCCTGTGGCAATAATAGCGCCAAGATGCTCTTCAACCCTATTCTGAATCTTATTTACATTTTCTGCCATTTCTATTTCCTTTCTCTATATATGTATTATAACAGATTTATTTACCAGTGTCAATACAAAAAAAGGCACCCACGAGAGTGCCTTTACCAAAAGAAAGAAAATTAGAAGTGGTAGTTATCGTTGATGTAGTCGTATAACTTGCCGCCATTCTCTACATACTCAAGCATCTTGAAGACGTTATCGTTCAGAGCTGTCATGAGGTGGACGTCGGGATTGCCTGGATTAGCAATTTGGTCAGCATAGTTGCCGAGGTCGAAACTATAAAGAATTGTGCGGCCATGTACAGCACAATAATTATTATAGTTGCACATACCGTCAGTGCTATCTCCCCAATAAGTATACTGTCTTGCCATCACCTGCATATCAGAGACAACGAAGATGCGGTCGTACTTCTTGTCACTGATAAGACCGAAAGCAGGAGCAATGTCAGTTCCATAACCGCAATTATCGTTCTCACACATTTCACGAATTACTTGGAATGGGCCGCAAGCCTTCTTGAAAGTTGCAGACTTAGCACGATTGCCGAACTTTACAAAGTCGCAATTACCGTTAATGTAAAGAGCCGCAGCATAGCAAGCGCCAACTTCCTTGATGGTGAGATTGGATTTATTACCATAGCGGTCTTCCATCGAACCGGAGACATCAAGCATGATAACAGAATTACCTTCCAACTTTGGTATGTTGCCGCAAGCAATGCGGAAAGCAGTATCAAGTGCAGTGATGACCGCAAAATTCTGAACATTTAAATTACGATAAGCGATATAAATCTGATAAGGAAATACAAGAGACTTCTTGATAGAAACCTCGTTAATAAGCTGGTCTACAAGATTACGCTTAATCCATTCGTCGTCAACGTCCTCTGCGAGAATGTTGTTGAGATTACGGATAAGAGCGAGATAACCGAGACGATTACCCTCAACCATATTCTTCCAACTATCCTTGCCAGTGGAGATATTGACTTCCCAAGTATCAGCAGCTTCTAGCTTACCATTCATGTAACCATCAACAATGCCACTCTTGGGATGAATGATATTGATAAGGTCATACATGTTATAGCGCTTGCCATTCATCTGATACTTCATAAGATTGTACTCAGAAAGACCAGACATATAATCTGCAAAACCACGAATCATAGAATGAGAACGCTTGCCACCAAGCATGTCAACAGCTGCGAAAATCTCAGACATATCATCAGGACGATGACAGAAAGCCTTATAGAAATCGCGCTTGCGCTCAAAGCTCTGACCATTCAGCATAGCCGCAACAAGCTGCGAGACACTACGCATACCAAGTTGGTTTCGTGCAAACATGGCACACTTACCAGCGAACTCAGCGCCATACTTATCAATTACAAGATTCGTAAGTTCGATGAAACGAGTCTGCTGCGTGTCGGCATTCTCGTAGAAACCATCGTCCATCTTGCTAGAGAACAGGAAATTCATCCAATCCTCAAGTACATCCTTCTTGTAATTCTCGCCGCCCTCGTATGACATAGAACGCTCGGGCTTAACCTTTTCATTAAACTTAGACATATTTTATCACTTTCTCTTGGAAGGAAAACTTTCCTATATTATAACATCTGTTTATATGACTTGTCAAGTAAAATTTTAGAAAACATCTAGGTCATGGAAACCAGAGTAGTCAATGATTTTCAAATTGCCAAGAGCATCATAACCATAGTTGCCAGTATGCAAGTCTGAAATCTTTTCTTTATAAAGAAAATCAATAAAGCGTTGAGTTGCCCTTCGACCATACGTTTCAATGAAAACGCCACACTCTGTAGTATCAAATTCACTATAGCTATCTTTGTGCTCTTTGCAGCTTTTATCAATCATTGCCTTTGCAATTTTATCCGTCTTGCGGCAATTGCTCTTTTTAGGACTATATGTTTTCCCAGCGCAAGAAGAAACATACACCGGAACGCCGCATATAAAACCTAAAAAAGCAGTCTTAGTAAACATCTGATTAACATTATACTTGCGGGCAATACGATAAATATATTCTTCAACCGCACAATAGTCATTTGCATCTACTGGATATGCACCATCATTATTTGCATTTTTATAAAGGACTACATCATCAAAGCAGAAATACGTAGGCACACGCTCTTGCTCAGCACAGTCTTTAAAATATTGATTATCTTCATCCTCAATATGAAAAAATCCAATATAAGGAATCTTAAACACATAGTTGTCAAACTCTTTAAAATGAAATACAGATTTAGAACAACCACCATTAACCCAATCAGCACCAATAGTATTGCCAATTTGCTTAATAAAATTATAAAAAGTATCTTCAACGGCATCTTCAAAATATACCTGAGACAATTTTAAAAACTCAGGATTACAATTACGAAACCTATTATCAATAAAATTAAGCATCTCTGATTTATTCATATAGTTTCCTTTCTTCGTTCCACTATATTATATCATTTCAGAGTTGCATTTGTCAATTATTTTCTTTTTAGTGCCGATGGCCTTGCCTTTTTCATCTAAAACTGTACCGATAGGACATCTTTTATAGACATATTTTAAAAATTCGTCTACCCTTTCAGTCTCATTTTTGTACATACCAAAAGAAAGAAAGGGTAGAATCTCATTATTTATATGCTCATATTCAGCATATGTATCATTGTCTAATTTTCTAGTGCATCCTTGCCTAGATTCTTCTGGAACATATTCACCTATGCGGCACAATGGGCATGAATCATTATCGCACTCATGGCAATATAGGCTAACGATTGTATAATCATCCACTTGGTTGCCAGTCTTTTATAAATCTAGCTGGATTGTATGGAATCCATGCTTGATAATCTGGTGGCAGAACTACTCTTACTTCTACTGACTCTGTGACTATAGGAACACCGTTTACATATATCATCTGTGAATCAGATTCAATATGAATATCATATTGCTGTCCATGTTTCAATTCAACATTCATTGGCGGCACAAGATTTTTATATACCCAGTCTTCGCCAATATATGTATACATTAGCGAGCCTTGCGGATTTCAAAGATAGGGTCATAATAAGTCTTGCCAGCTTTGACTTTCTCAAGAAATGCTTCGGCATCCTTCTTCTCGACAAACATCATTGCCTTGCTTGAATCAGTTGTGCGCATACCTTTTGCTGTAAGCATACGGAACTGCTTATCAATATAAGGTTCCTTGGTGCGCTTTCCGTAAATCATCCACATAATTTAATACTCCCATTCTTCTATGATATGCTTTAAACGAATTTCTTTAGTAAAATTGTTAATTGCTTCTATCTCTTGGTCTTGATAGCAATCATATACTTGGTCAACATTTCCAAGCCATACAAAATGCGTATATCCATCTTGATTTACCAAACCAAACAAATCAAAAGTCTTATATTCAGGTCGGCCTTGAATGATTGCATCTTCGAGTGTCATTAAATCTCCCTAGAGAATGTCTTTTTTTCTTTTGACATAATTATAACATATAAAAAGTGAGCCGTCAAGAAAAATTTGACAGCCCACTTAAAATTTTATTTAGTTGTTAAGAATGTACTCGCGTACTCGTGCTTGAGTAAGACCCTTGATTGCGGCCAGTTTGACAGAAGCAGCTTTCTTCTTCTTGAAGAAATCCCAGAAGTTCTCTTCCATAAGTTCGTCAAGAACCTTATTGATAGCCATGCCGAAGAACTTGCCGTTCTTGCAATCAATTTTCTCCATATCAAGAGCGATAAGAACTTTATTGACTTCCTTCTCGACAAAAGCATCAGTGCAATACTTCTCTACAAACTCCTTCTCCAAAGAGTCAGTGCCCGTGTAGACAGTCTTCTTCTTAGACTTGTCATGATGCCACTCGTCACGAACAATCTTGGCAATCTGAACATTACCCCATGGGTCGCGCACGCAAGGGTAAGCCTTGATTACGATGCCCTCACCGATAGTCCCCTTTGGAAGATTGTAAGTACACTCGTCAACGTGCTTGTTCACAGCGTCCCAAGTCATGTTGCTAATGCGGCAAATGACAGGAACGCAACGATGATAGAACTTGCTAACTACTGGACACCATACATCATAATCAACATACTCACCATCCTTAGTATTGAGAATATCAAAGATGAAGAATCCGCCTTCAAGATAAGTCTTGATAGTACCAGTGAACTTGCGGCCATCAACACCGCCAAGCCACTCACCGTAAATGATATAATTAGGATGGTCAAGCAACCAATTCTTTAGTGCCTTAACCTCAGTATCGTCAGTGTTGGTGATATAATCAGCGAAACCAGCGTTATCCTTCTCGATAGAAATCTCACGAGTACGGCTACCGCAAGTAATATTTCCATTATCGTTTACCCAGATAGAACTATTCGTACCATCCAGCTTCGGCTGCAAAATTGTGTCACGACCGATAAAGTTCTGAACTTCTGCACGAGTCGAGCGCTCAAGATGCACATACTTATTGAAATGAGACATTATAAAATCCTTTCTCTTGTTTTCGTAATTACATTATACACAAATTTTTGGCCGCACGCAAGAACTTTTTTTCTTCTCTTTTTACTGTTTCTTTTTACTACTTTGCATAGCAAAGTAGTTTATTTTTCTTTAATCCTTTTTCTCTTCTTTTAATAGAAATTACTGTGCGTAGCACAGGAATTTCTTTATAATAAAATCTTTTATATATAAAACAATTATATAATATCTCTTATATATATAAAAGTCAATATACATATATAAACTAATTTAATTATATTATAAACTAATATA
>ENA-ORND01000043-ORND01000043.1-human-gut-metagenome-genome-assembly--contig:-NODE-43-length-119405-cov-70.384675_pt1 | contig 119405 bp, 96 predicted proteins | sample MGYA00242111_ERZ509014 | MGnify/ENA primary metagenome ERZ509014 (study PRJEB26280, sample SAMEA2338694) | human gut metagenome | biome: human gut; feature: human-associated habitat; material: faeces... | reverse complement strand
CGGCGGACACCCTTGCCTTTGGCTGTAACCTTCCCACTATCAGGGCGGTTTAGGGACTTGCACCCTTTAGAGTATGTTCGTGCTGGACGAACTAAACAACCGGTGATAGCATTTGATTGACTATCACCGGTTTTTAGTTATTTAGCGACAATACTAATAATCGTAATTCTTGGCATCCATAGGCGACACCTTGTTCATATTGTCGAGAAGCTCTTCATTTGTCTGATACTGGTCCATAATCTGGATCATGAAGTTCATCGCCTCAGTCGGATTCATCTCAGCAAGCAGTTTCCTGAGAATCCAGATGCGCTGCGCCTGGTCTGGAGAGTAGAGCAGGTCGTCACGGCGAGTACTTGAAAGAATAACATTGACAGCAGGGAAAATACGTCTGTTCGACAATGTCCTGTCAAGCTGAAGCTCCATGTTTCCTGTACCTTTGAACTCCTCGAAGATGACATCATCCATCTTGGAACCGGTTTCAGTCAATGCTGTCGCAAGAATTGTCAATGAACCGCCGCCCTCGATGTTACGTGCAGCACCGAAGAATCTCTTAGGTTTCTGGAGAGCATTGGCATCCACACCGCCGGTAAGCACCTTGCCTGATGCCGGCTGTACGGTATTGTATGCACGGGCAAGACGAGTGATGGAGTCAAGAAGAATAACTACGTCATGACCGCATTCCACCAGTCTGCGTGCCTTTTCGAGCACCATATTGGCTACTTTCACATGCCTTTCAGCGGGCTCGTCAAACGTAGAAGCTACAACTTCCGCCTTTACGCTCCGGCTCATGTCCGTAACCTCTTCAGGACGCTCGTCGATCAGCAGTACGATTTCGTAAACCTCAGGGTGGTTGTCAGCGATGGCATTTGCTATCGACTTGAGCAACATTGTCTTACCTGTCTTAGGCTGAGCCACGATAAGACCGCGCTGTCCTTTTCCGATAGGAGTGAACATGTCCACGATACGGCATGATAGATCGTGCTCATGTCCGTGTCCGAGAAGATTGAACTTCTCATCCGGGAAAAGCGGAGTCAGAAAATCGAACGGAACCCTGTCTCTGATAAACTCAGGTGTACGTCCGTTGATGAAATCGATCTTAACGAGAGGGAAGTACTTGTCGCCTTCTTTTGGTGGACGGATTTCACCAGTTACCGTGTCACCATTCTTCAGGGCATTGTTCTTTATCTGTCCCTGTGAAACATAGATGTCGTCAGGTGAGTTCAGATAATTGTAATCAGAAGAACGCAGGAAGCCATATCCGTCCGGCATGATTTCCAATACGCCGGTAGCACGCACTGTACCCTCGAACTCGAACTTCGGCTTAGGTGCAGGTCTCTGCTGCTCCTGTGGCTGGTTCCCATTCTGAGGACGCTGCTGCTGAGGCTGTCCGTTCTGCTGGTTCGGATTGAATTTCTTTTTCTTCGGAGGAAGCGGAGGAAGCACGATGGTATGTCTGTCCGCATATACTATCTCTTCCTTAGGTTTCTGTGGAGCAGTGGCTTCTGCAAGCGCCTTAGGTGCCTGATTTTCAGGTGCTTTCTCTGTTTCTTTCACAGCTGGTTCCTGCTTTGCGGCCGGAGAGCCCTGTTTCTTGGCAGCGGCTTTTTGAGCAGGCGCTTCTTGTCTCTTCTGCGGGGCAGGAGCGACATTCTGTGCTGTCTGCTTTTCAGATGGAACCTCTTCTGCCGGCTTTGCCTGGCTCTTTGGCTTTCTGCCACGTTTTTTCGGAGCAACTTGCTCTGTTTCAGCTTTCGCCTTATCCACAGCAGCAACTGCTTTTTCAGCAGGCTTTGCCTTAGGAGCCTGAGATGCAGGCTTCTTCGTTTCTTTCTTTTCTTCCTTTACAGTGGAATCCGTCTTGACTGATTCATTCTTGCGTGGACGGCCTCTTTTTTTCTTGGCAGGTTCCGGATCCGGAATCTTTGAGGCTATTCTTGCTTCTTCATCCAAAATGGCAAGGCTCAAGTCCATAAGGTCCATGTCATTCGCCTTTTTGATTTTAAGTTCATTGCCTATTGCACGAATCTGCTGTTCAGGCATCGAATTCAACTCTATCAGAGTGTGTGGCATAAATGGTAATAAATTTTGTACTTTATCGTACTGTAATAACTAATCTTGTTCAATTGGAATACCCACTAACATAAGATTTTATATGGGGATTCGCCGAAAATCATTCTGCTCGGCAGTTGCGATAGGAAATAGATTCCGTGTTTAACGTTGCAAATATAAGCAGTATTTGGCAAATATGCAAAAAAACTGCCAATCAGGAACAGATACCTATCAATATCTGTCCCAATAACTTGTACTCTTCTTGAATTTGAGCAGGTCCGAGAGGGCCGCAGCATTCGCAGCGATCCTGAAACTCCATGACTGCCAGTTTCCTGTAGGCACCCAGGACACGCTGATGTTGAAGCAGTGCAAGTCATATGTTGCGCTCAACTGCGTGGTGGTCATCTTCATGGCCATCAAGTCGAAACCGGTCGTAGCGTTGAGCGACATCTTCGGCGTAAGCTTGATATTGCCGGAAAGTCCGAGAGTCTGCGTAAATCTGTTGTTCGTAATCAGCTGGCCGTTAGTGTACTGGTACGACTTGCTGTAGGAGAACGAATAATTGATATTTACAGACCAAGGCACATTCGGGTTCGTATAATACAGCCATCCGCCTGGAATATATTCTCCGGTTATAGGATGATAATATATTCTGCGATAATAGTTTGCTGCATTTTCCCCGGAACCTCCGCTGCCGGAATCACCTGGAGTCTTGGAACCGTCATTTCCATTGATCGCACCTTTTCCAGAAAGTGAATAGGACAACGACGCACTGGCATTGGTAAGACGCAGAGGCTTGTTCCATCCCATTGTCTGGACATTGAACTTGTTTATTCTCCTACCTCTCTCATCTATGGCGTAAGGGTCGAAGTTGGCATTGGCGCTGATACCCACTTTCTCAAATACGGAAGTGGACATTGTGATACCTATATTGCTCATTTTCAGCGAGTCAGCGAGGAAATTGTATCCTGTGCTAAGACTCAGCTGGTCGATCAGCTTCACTTTCTTTATACCCTTTCCTGTAGTATCTCTCAAGTCGCGGACTTTCGCTTCGAGATTGTTTCCGATGGAAAGGCTCATGGTAGCTGACTTGCCTTTTCCCGGAGGAGAATACATCTGTCCGCTGTAAATGTTGTAATCGTAGGTCTTGACATTTCCAAGAGTGTCGGTATAGGTCATTGTCCTGTAACCGTTGGCGTATGTTCCTTTTTCCGGACTGAATGAGAATGATACGGAAGGGGAGACCACGTGCCTGATCGCCTGTATCTTATGGGCCTTGCCGAAATTGAACATACCGTACAGCCTCGTACTCATCGAAAGGCTTCCGGAATAATTCTGGCTTATGCCGAACGCGCTGAACTGACCGCCGTCATGGGATTCCACACGGTTTGTTTCGGGGTTGAATTCATAATCGGTACGGCGGAAATACCAGTTCTGGCCGTAACTTACGCTCGGAGTGAAGTTCAAGTACTTTGCGAGGGTGAAATTCGGCAGACCTATCTGGAAATTATGAGTCATACCATTCTGGAACTTGTCCATAAAGCCGTCTTTCATGAACTCGGAGGCCTTGAAATTGATCCTGTTCTGAAGGGTGGTGCTATATCCCAAAGAGAATTTTTCGTAGAATTTCTCCTTGCCCACACGGTTCTTTCTCTTGAACGGATAAAACCTCGTCACAGAGAAAGTAAGGTTAGGCAATGTAAATGAGTACGAACTGTCCCTCGAGTTCTGGTTGTGCAACGCGTTTATGGAAAGGTTGAACTTTCCGTTCCAGTTCTTCGTATATGAAATGGATGATGATGCCTGGTTCTGCAGGGCCTCGGAAACAGATGTTGAGTTATATCTGTTGTTCGACGGGCTCGAGAAATTCACCGATGCACTGAACGTTGTTCCCGGATGCGCCTTGGAGTCCTGGGAATGGGACCATTTGAGTCCGAAGTTCCTTGTCTGGAAGAAATCAGTGCTTCCGCGCTCGCCGGTCTGGTCGTTGGAAATGTTCATTGAAAAACTACCGTTGCATTTGTAATTCACTTTATATCTGGAATTCACATTCACGGCCCATGAACCGAGCGTATATATGTCACCTGTAACTGACAGGTCAAGATAATTTCCGAAAACGAAATACATTCCCAGATCCCTCAGATAGAAACCTCGGGAATTCTCCTCACCGAAGGTCGGCATCAGAAGTCCTGTCGCACGGTTAGGACGCTTCGGTATGAAGCCGAAAGGAAGACCGATAGGCAGAGGAACATCTTCAATCACCGGATAGGCAGGACCGAAAACCGTTTTCTGCGACGGTTTCGTAATTACCTTTGCAGCAGTAAGATGCAGATAATAATGCGGATGTTCCAGGTCGCAGACCGTATATTGGCCTTTCGTGATATTGATGGACCTGTCCGGAAGCATCTTGATATTCTTGCCATGCAGAAGTCCGTCCTCCTGCTGGGTAATCATGTTGGTAATTCTGGCCTTTTGCGTATTGAAATTGTACCGGACCTCCTCCATTGAGTAAGTCGAATTGCCTTCTTTCATCACAGGCTGGCCTTTCACCTCACCGCTAAGCGTATCGAGCGTTCCGCGGGCATATACGGTTCCTGTCTTCATGTCGTACTCCATATAGTCGGCAGAAAGCTCCATGTTGCCGTATTTCACGGTCACGTCACCATAGTAATACAGTTTGCGCTGACCGTCTGTGAATACCTCTATGACCGAATCTTTTGCAGTGGAAAAAGCAGGGCGCTCAAGAGAACTCTTCTTCTGCAGCGCCGCGGAGTCGATCTTGAACAGCGAATCCGCTATATGCAACGAGTCTTTCAGCGCCTTGAGTGAATCTGACAGGGGAGGAATGCTGTCCTTGTTATAAGCGACAGCCTGACTGAATGTCTGCTTCTGGCCACGACGCTGTCTTCTGACATCTTGTGAGATGCCCGGAACAGTCACCGATATAAATAAAGCCAAAAGTCCGACACCAAGCAGATGCCTTCCTTTTATGAGATTGCGTCTTTTGTCAGATCGTACCAATGTCTGAAAAGTATAAATTATCGCAAATTTTCTTATTTTTGCAGAATACAAATATAAGACCATTTTGAAAAATACGCAAACACATATAATCTTTGCGAGTATCGCAGCCCTTCTGATGCTTACTTCAGGCATCAGGGCCAATGCCGGGAATGACTCACGCAACAAACTGGGGCTCAATACATTATGTATTGATGCAGGCCACGGCGGGACCGACCCGGGCTGTGTCAGCAAGGATAAAAAGACACATGAAAGCAAGATTGCCCTGGACATTGCAAAGCGTCTTTCGGAGAAAATCAAGGCGTCCTATCCGACCGTAAAGGTGGTCATGACCCGCTCCACAGACAAATACATCACACTGGGAGAGCGTGCCGACATAGCGAACAGGAACAACGCAAATCTCTTCATTTCCATTCACGTGAACATGGCAGCGGCCACCTCAGCCAACGGATATTCCATCCACGTGCTCGGACAGTCCTCGAACAAGAACAGGGACTTGTTCGCCTACAATATGGATGTCTGCAAACGCGAGAACTCCGTGATAATGCTTGAAGACGATTATTCCACGAAATATCAGGGCTTTGACCCTACCGATCCGGAGTCATTCATCTTTTTCAATCTGATGCAGAACGCGCACCTCGAACAGAGTCTGCTTTTCGCCCAGGATGTGGAAAAGGCAATGTCTTCCGGGCCTATGAGAAACAGCCGTGGAATATGGCAGGACCCGTTTTTCGTATTGTGGAAGACCGCGATGCCTGCTGCATTGATAGAAGTAGGCTTCATGTCCAATGCCACTGATTTGGCGACTCTCAAGTCCGAAAGCGGCCGCGAGAAAATCGCGCAGGATATCTTCGTCGCTTTCGGAGTGTTCAAGAAAAGATATGACGGCAGTGTCAATGCCGACAGTGCCGCGCCAGTACAGGACAAGGTTCAGTCAAAAGAGACAAAGTCAGAAACACATACCCATGCGTCTGCCGCCTCATCTCCTGCACAGAAAGCTGTTTACGGAACGCAGGTGCTCGCGTCAGGCAAACTGTTGGACAAGAGCGACCCGTTTTTCAAAGGATATCCTGTAACCATAGTCAAATCCGGCTCTATATATAAATATATAATAGGTACTGCTTCCACGACAGAAAAAGCGAAAGAGAATTACGCGAAGATCCGCAAGTCTTACTCCGGCTGCTTCATGGTGGTCGTGAAAGGAGATATGGTCACTATATTGAAATAATCGGAATTTTAAACTGGATTGAATATGAAAATCAGCAGAGAAACACGCATAGGCATATTTATAGTCGCCGTCCTGCTTGCAGCATTCAGCGTCATAAACTATCTCAGAGGTGAAGATATCTTCGGCAAGGAGATGGATATAAACTCCCATTATGAGAATGTAGAAGGCCTCGTTCCTTCAAATCCGGTCTATATCAAGGGATATAAGGCCGGAAGCGTGACCAAGGTGAACTACAATCCGGAAACAGAAGAGTTCGATGTCACTTGTTCCGTATTGAAGAAAATAGCCATTCCTATCGACTCGAAGATGACCATCTACAGCGTGGACCTGATGGGTGGAAAGGGCATCCGCATTGACCTCGGGACTTCTGAAGAAATCGCGGAGAACGGAGCGGAACTCTCACCGTCATACGCACCTGATATGGTCAGTTCCTTGACTAACATGATAGGTCCGCTGATCGAAAGGGCAAACGGTGCTCTTGACAGTCTTGCAGCGGCAAGCGGCTCATTGGACAGAGTACTGAGGGGCGTAGATGAAAACAGTTTGAAAGTAACCCTGTCCCATCTCCAGAAGACACTTGACAATACGAGACGACTGTCTGGAACACTGGCTGACCACTCCGAGGACTTCGACGCGCTTATAGCAAATCTGAAAGAAACATCTGTGCGACTGAATACCGTACTGGTCAAGGCTGATACCGCAATGACCGGTATCCAGACTGCGGCTGGCGAACTGGGAAGAGCTGACATCGAAGGACTGGCAAAATCACTGAGGACTCTTGTGGACAATCTCAATGATCCTGAGGGCACGCTCGGGAAACTCACAAAAGATCCGGCGGTTTACAATTCGATTGACACAGTTCTCAAAGATATTGACAGCCTGGTGAAAAAAATAGAGGAGAATCCTAAAAAATATATCAGGATAAAAGTATTCTGATTTTAGGCTGTCCTGATTGCCCTATTTGATTGGCAATGAGGAATGCAGCGGCCGGAACGAGGTTTGTTCTAAATTTGAACTATTCTATATTGAAAAGTAACACTGAGTGTCATAATTCGAACATTGGTTTTAATAAGGTATTGAAAATGAAATAGTTATAGAGAAACCGTTTTGCAAATCAGCAGACTTCAAATTGAGTAAAATAATTTTAATATGCAATAGCAATTTGGTTTTTTTATAACTTTTTTTTCACCTACTTTTGCAAAGCATCAGAAGAGAAAGGCAGCTTTCTGTTCCGGTGCTTTTTTCAACGGAGGTAAAAGAAATGGCAGAGAAGAATCACATAGACGTATGGAATGAATGTTTGAGGATTATTGAGAATCTCATTAACCCCCAGATGTTCAACAGTTGGTTCAAGCCTCTCAAGCCGGTTTCTTTGCAGGATTCCACGATTACCATCGAGGTTCCTTCTGATTTCTACAGAAAATACCTCGAGGACGTGTATCTGGACATGTTGAAAAAGACATTGAAGAGAGTGATAGGTCCAGATGCGAAGCTTGTTTACAAGATCCGTCCGGTCCGCGTACAGCCTCCGATGACATTCCCTGCAGCAAACGTTACTGCCCCGGTAAACAAGCCTGTTTCCATAAATACATATCCGGCAGGAGCAAATCCGGGAGCATTCGTGTACCCGGGACTCAGGAAATTCTCCATCAACCCGAGATTGAATCCGGTATATTGCTTCGGCAACCTTGTGGAAGGCGAGTGCAACAAGATGGGTATCACAGCGGGTGAAAGCATATCTTCATCGCCTGGAAACACTCCTTTCAATCCTCTTTTCCTTTTCGGCTCTCCGGGGCTCGGCAAGACGCACCTGTCTCAGGCCATCGGTATCGCCATTAAAGAGAAATATCCGGACCAGGTAGTTCTCTACGTGACAGGAAACGAGTTCAAGACTCAGTATATGGATGCTGTCAATGTCAGGAACAAGCTTACCGACTTCTTGGCATTCTACATGAAAATCGACGTCCTTATTGTCGATGATATCCAGGACTTGCTCGGCCCGGGCACGCAGAATGCGTTCTTCAACGTGTTCAACCATCTGCACGAGAACGGCAAGCAGCTGATATTCACATCCGACAGGGCTCCAGCAGATCTCAAGAATTTCGAAGAGAGACTCCTTTCAAGACTGAAATGGGGATTGTCAGTAGAGTTGCAGCGTCCTTCTTATGCGACAAGGCTTGAAATGCTCAAGGCAAGAAGTTTCCGTGAAGGTGTGACAGTAAGTGAGGAGGTACTGGAATATCTTGCCACAAGAATCAAATCGAACTTCAGAGAGCTTGAGGGTGCGCTCATTTCACTCATCGCGCACGCCACGCTCATCCATAAGGAAATGACAGTCGAACTTGCCGAAAAGATTACCGGCAAGATCGTAGGCGAAGAAAAGACGGAAGTGACCATCGACAAGGTTCAGAAAACAGTCTGCGATTACTTCAACATCACTAAAGACACTCTTCTGTCCAAATCCAGAAAAAGGCAGATTGTCCAGGCCCGTCAGATAGCGATGTATATGAGCCGTACACTTGTAGGTTGCTCATTGTCGATTATCGGCACGGAACTTGGAGGCAAAGACCACGCGACAGTTCTTCACGCCTGCAACACTGTAAGTGACCTTATGTCCACGGACAAGTCATTCAAGCAGTATGTTTCAGACATTGAGAAAATGCTTGTAACTGTCGGTTAAAAATTAATTGAATATGAATTCCGATTCTGTACTTGAAATTTTCCGCGAGATCACCAAGATTCCGCGGGAATCCGGTCATGAAGAAAAAATGACAGCCTTTCTTCAGAATTTTGCTAAAGAGCATGGCCTTGGCTGCAGAACAGACGCTACAGGTAATGTAGTAATCACCAAAGAAGCTTCGAAAGGCAAGGAAAACGTGCCTGCCATCGCACTCCAGAGCCATCAGGATATGGTCTGCGAGAAGACATCCACATCCAGGCACAATTTCGTGACTGACCCTATCGACTATGTTATCGAAGACGGATGGATGATTGCCAAAGAAACCACCCTCGGCGCTGATGACGGAATCGGTGTTGCAGCAACATTGGCATTGCTCGCAAGCGACCTGAATACCGGTAAAGTCGAAGGTCTGTTCACCATCTCGGAGGAGACCGGAATGGACGGTGCCAATGCCATCGAGCCTGGCTTTATCGAGTCCAAGACATTGCTTAATCTGGATTCCGAGGATGAGGGACAGATATTTGTCGGCTGCGCTGGCGGTCTTGACACCACTGCTACATTCAGCTACACAGCTGAGCCTGTGAAACCTGGATTCAAGGCGGTAGAACTCAGAGTGTTCGATGCAATCGGCGGACATAGCGGCGACGACATTAACAAGGAAAGAGCGAATACGGTCCAGATTATGGCCAGATTCCTCTACTCAGAACTTGGAAACTTCCAGTTGGCCAAGATGAAGGGCGGCAACAAGAAAAACGCCATCGCCCGTGATACAGAGGCAGTTGTCTATGTAAAGGAGAATGACATCGAAGGCTTCATAAGCAGATTCAATGCTTTTGCAGCAGATGTGCGCAAGGAATTCCATAATACTGATCCGGATGTGAAATTCTCGGCAGAACGCTCTGAATTCAGCGGCAATGCAGTGGACAGCGAAGTTGTCAAGAGATTTATTATGGCATTGGTGGCCATCAATCATGGCGTGCTTGCAATGAGCCAGGATATCGCAGGTCTTGTGGAAACATCTACAAACCTTGCTGCCGTCAATATGGACACACCGGGAAAAATCATTGTCAAGACAAGCCAGAGAAGTTCTTCCGAATCCGGAAAGAAATTTGTGGCTGACAAGGTTCAGGCGACATTCCATCTTGCCGGTGCAGAAGTGGTCCGTACAGACCCTTACCCGGGATGGGCTCCGAATATGGAATCCAACATATTGAAGGAGACCGTGGCTTCATATCGTAAGCTTTTCGGCCAGGAACCTGAAGTGAAGGCTATCCACGCCGGTCTGGAATGCGGATTGTTCCTGCTCAAGTTCCCGTACCTCGATATGGTTTCATTCGGTCCTACACTTAGAGGCGTACATGCGCCTGGCGAAAAGTTGGATCTTGCTTCCAACGAGAAATTCGTCAAACTGCTTGTTGATGTCGTAACCAATTTCAAATGATCAAGATAGCTCCTTCCATGCTTTCCGCGGACTTTCTGCATCTTGAAAAAGATGTGGAAATGGTGAACCGCAGCGCAGATATCTTTCACCTCGATGTAATGGACGGCCTGCTGGTTCCTAATCTGTCATATGGATTCCCTGTAATAGAAGCCATTGCAAAGGCAGCCGAAAAGCCGATGGATATCCATCTCATGATTGTCCAGCCTGAGAGGTATTTCGAGAGATTTGCCAAGACTGGTGCGAAATATATGAGTTTTCACCTCGAAGCGGCTGAAAAAGAAGGCGTTGATGCCGGTGCGCTTTTAGAGCAGATACGTTCATACGGTATCAAGGCAGGCTTGGCCATTAACCCGGATCTCCCTGTAGAAAAGGTTTTCCCTTATCTTGAACATGCAGATTTCATATTGATAATGTCTGTGTTTGCAGGTTTCGGAGGGCAGAAATTCATTGAAGATACTTTCAGCCGCGTGGAAACACTCCGACAGGAGATCTGCAGACTTGGCATTGACTGCGAAATCGAAGTGGATGGGGGAGTAAGCGAAGCAAACTCCGCAGAGTTGGCGAAAGCAGGCGCCGATATCCTGGTGGCCGGCAGCTCAGTATTCAAGTCACCGGATCCGTCCAATGCGATAATAGCTATGAAAGGAGGAACTCAGATTATATAACTTACCTCCTTGAAGGAATAGTTTGAGACAGTTTTATTGGGCATTTCCATAAGAAGCAGACCTTCTTCGGAGATGCCCCTTATTGTGCCTGTAAAATCAACATTTCTAAGACAATCGTGGTATTCACGGCTTACTCCAAGCCCGAAAAGTCTTGAAACATATTTGTTTCTAATTTCGTTTATTCCCTCTATATCAGATAGATATGGCATGTACCCCGAAAAGATATCGAGAAAATCATCCAGCACATGTTCAGGAACGGTTCTAAGGCCCGAACAGAACAGAACTGACGTCGGATTGACGAGTTCAGGTGGAAATTCAGTCTGGTTCAGATTAAGTCCGATACCGATAATTGAATGTTCAAGACCTGTATTTCCGACAATATTCTCGATAAGCATTCCGCATACTTTGCGTCGGCCGATGTAAATGTCGTTCGGCCATTTGATGCTGTTGCGGATATTGAGTTTCTGCAGCAGGTCGGAAACTGACAATGCAGCGACAATGCTGAGGAGAAACTGATTCCGGACAGCCAAATCAGGCATTTGAGGGTGAGTGAAATTCAACAGGACTGAAAACGTGAGATTCTGTCCGGCTGCACTGGACCACTTGTTTCCACGCTGTCCACGGCCTGCCGTCTGAAATTTCGCTGCATATACTGACATTTTGGCATTGGCAGGCAATTGTCTTCTGGCTTCAGAATTCGTGGAATCTATGCTGTCAAACCACGTTATAGGAATTTCCGCTTTCATTGGACTGATTTTTGTTTTATCTTTGTACGCAAATTTAAACAAACAATTAAATGGAAAAAAATGTTCTTAAGGTCATAACTGACGCGATGTTGGAAAAGAAAGGTCAGAATGTCGTGTCTCTGGACCTGAGCCCTATCGGTACAGCTATTTCAGATTACTTCGTAGTATGCAATGCAGACTCTACTACGGCTGTAGCTGCGATTGCCGACAATATAATAGTTCGTATGCAGGAAAAATGCGGCAGAAAGGTGCTTCGCATGCAGGGACTTGAAAATGACTTCTGGATTATCCTGGATTATGGAGATGTAGTTGTCCACGTATTCTTGACGCAATACCGTGATTTCTACAGACTTGAGGACCTCTGGGCAGATGCCGGGAGAACCGAATATACAGATGAGCCTGTAATCGAGAAGGAAACCGGCAAGAGAGCCAAGCCTAAGGCTGCATCCAAAGTAAGAGCTTCTGCCAAGCGCGTAAGCAAGCGTGAAGCTGACAAAGAGTTATAGAAAACGGACTAACAGATGGCAAACAATACCAATAACAACAAGGATCCGAAAAACAAGATTATCAGAATCAATATCGGATTGTCTTGGTTGTATATTCCGCTACTTGTCGGATTGCTTTACCTCGCATTCTTCTCCGGTGGATCCAACCCTCAGAAGGCAGAATGGAGCGACGTGAAGGAGATGGTGGCATCCGGTGATGTGAAGGACATCCTGTTCATCAGAAATGACTTCAAGGGTGAAGTCACGATCAAACCGGACAAACTGGCGAAATACAGTGAGCGCTTCGGGGGGAAAGTCCCTTCCGCCTCACCTCACTTCTGGTTTTACGTATCCAACAAATTTGACCCCGAGGCTGAATTCGACCGGCTGAATTCGGAACTGCCGGCCGACAGCCAGGTAAAAATCATTATGGAGAATGATGATAATGTCTGGGGACACATAATGGACTGGTTCCTTTTCCCTATCCTTCTGATTGCCATGTGGATATTCATGTTCCGTGGATTCAACAGGAATATGGGGCCTGGCGGAGCCGGTGGTCAGGGCGGCATTTTCAGTGTCGGAAAATCCACAGGACGTCTTGCTGACAAGGATACCGTAAAAGTGACATTCAAGGATGTCGCCGGTCTTTACGGAGCCAAGGAAGAGGTGATGGAAATCGTGGATTTCCTGAAAAACCCTAAGAAATATACTGCACTCGGCGGTAAAATTCCAAAGGGCGCGTTGCTTGTTGGCCCTCCGGGTACAGGAAAGACATTGCTTGCAAAGGCTGTTGCAGGAGAGGCAAATGTGCCGTTCTTCTCCATCTCCGGCTCAGATTTCGTGGAAATGTTCGTCGGAGTGGGAGCTTCGAGAGTAAGAGACCTGTTCAGACAGGCCAAGGAAAAGGCACCATGCATCGTATTCATTGACGAAATCGATGCCGTAGGAAGGGCGAGAGGCAAGAATGTGGGATTCTCTTCAAATGACGAGCGTGAAAATACACTGAACCAGCTTCTTACGGAGATGGATGGCTTCGGCACGAATTCAGGTGTAATCGTGCTTGCAGCCACCAACAGGGCAGATATCCTCGACAAGGCTCTTCTTCGTGCAGGCCGTTTCGACAGACAGATTCACGTAGAACTTCCTGAACTCAAGGAAAGAGAGGAGATTTTCAAGGTGCATATCAAGAATCTGAAACTCAGCACTGACTTCGATGTGGATTTCATGGCCAAGCACACTCCGGGCTTTTCCGGAGCGGATATTGCCAATGTCTGCAATGAAGCAGCGCTGACTGCGGCAAGAAAAAACAAGCCTGCCATTGACAAGCAGGATTTCCTGGACGCAGTGGACAGAATTGTCGGTGGTCTTGAACGTAAATCATCCATCATCACCAACACGGAGAAGAAATCCATCGCTCATCACGAAGCAGGACACGCAGCTGTAAGTTGGCTGCTTCCATATGCTAATCCTCTTTTCAAAGTGACATTGATTCCTCGTGGTCAGGCACTTGGCGCAGCCTGGTACCTTCCTGAAGAGAGAAAACTCTGGACCAAGTCGCAGATGGTAGATGAAATGTGCGCGCTTATAGGCGGGCGCGTGGCTGAAGAGATTGTAAACGGAGAACCTTCTACCGGTGCCCAGAACGACTTGGAGAAATTGACTCAGATGGCCTACGGAATGGTCAAATACTATGGCATGAGTGACAATGTCGGTGCACTTTCGTACTACGATTCTACAGGCGCAAGAGGTTACGACCTTACGAAGCCATATAGTGAGCAAACCGCTGAAATGATCGATGATGAAGTGAGAAAAATCGTGAAAATGATTCACGACAGGACTTACAAGATATTGTCAGACCATAAGGAAGGCTTCCTGCAGATGGCGGCATTGCTCCTTGAGAAGGAAGTGATCTTCGCAGAAGATGTAGAGAAGATTCTCGGTCCTAAGGCAAAGCCTGCTGAAGAGACTGAGAATGAGACAGAAACGACAGAAACGACTGAAACTGAAAACAGTTAATCCGTAACTTATACTAAAACCTGAAATGAATAATACTGTAGTCAGAACCATATCCGGTATAGGGTTCATAATCATAATGCTGTGCGGCCTATTGATCAGCAAGTTCCTGTTCGCAGGCCTTATCATGTTCATAATGACCGTGATGATGCACGAATTCTATACTTTGACAATGAACGACAGGTACAGATTCTCCAGAGTGCTGGCGATTCTGGCCTGTCTTGTTCTTTTTATGCTGATATTCGCCATCAGCGCCTATGACATGGAGCCGAAGTATGTGTCGATAGCAATTCTGCCGGTGCTCGTGGTGATGATCAATTCACTATACGTAAGGGACAAGACAGAATTCGGAAAGTTCTCTGACATATATACAGGTATCCTATATATAGGAGTGCCGCTTTCATTGTCAAATCTTATAGTATTCTTTAATGGCAAGTTCAACGGACTTATCCTCCTGTGCTTTTTCATCATCATATGGTGCTCTGATATCGGTGGATTCGTATTCGGTTCATTGTTCGGCAAAAGATTCCCGAAAAAACTGTTCCCGGCGATTTCCCCTAAGAAAACATGGGTAGGCTTCTGGGGCGGCATGATCTGCTCTTCATTGGCTGCTGTTGTGCTGAAATACAGCTTGTCAATGGACCAGATAACATTGGCACATACGATTATTCTGGCAGTCCTGATGCATGTGGCAGGCGTTTATGGCGATTTGTTCGAGTCTCAGTGGAAGCGCCATTACAACATCAAAGATTCCGGAGTAATAATTCCCGGACATGGCGGAATGCTCGACAGGTTCGACAGTTCACTTATGGCCATTCCTGTCGGCGCACTGTATCTGATAGTAGCAAATATCCTGTAATTAGGTAAAACAAGAATATAAAACGCCCCAAACGGCAATTCTAACAATTGCAGATTGAATAATTTATTCATATCTTTGGAAAATTATTGGAAACTTGATTTCAGAATACTAAACCTGATATGAAAATAGATAAGAACTCGTACGGAACCATAGCATTGTCCTGGCTCATCAGTGCTGCTCTGACTTTGCTGATTCTCAAGACAATAGGTATGAATGCAGTCGGATACACCATCTCCGTATTGGTTTTATTGTTTTCTGTATTTGTGACTTGGTTTCACAGAGTTCCGGTCAGACACACACCGGAAGGCGACAGAATCGTGACTTCAGGTGCCGACGGCAAGGTTGTCATCATAAAAAAAGTCTATGAGAAAGAATACTTGAAGCGTGAGTGCATGCAGGTATCTGTATATATGGATTTTTTCAATGTACACGCGAATTTCTGGCCCGTAACAGGGAAGGTTTCTTATTATAAATATCATCCGGGACGCTATCTCCTGGCTTTCCTTCCGAAGGCTGCAGAGGAGAATGAGCATTCATCCACAGCCATCGACACAGGCAAGGAGGAAATTTTCTTCAAGCAGATTGCAGGAACATTTGCCAGAAGGATTGTCTGCTACTCTCAGGAGGGTTCAGAGGAGCTGAGGGGAGTGCAGTGCGGAATCATCAAGTTCGGTTCCCGCTTCGACATCTTCCTTCCGCTGGATGCCGACATCAAGGTGAAATTGGGACAGGAAATCAAAGCAGCTGAGACAATCGTTGCAGAACTGAAATAAATCACATAAATAAAATAATAGCCGGGGAATTGCTCTCCGGCTATTATTTTTATGAATTGCTGTCTTCTTCGATAAGTCTTACGAGCTTGTCCACAGCTTCCGATTCAGGAACGTGACGTAGAAGCGGTTCTTTCTTATGGTAGATGGAGACTTTACCATTTCCTTCTCCTACATATCCCCAGTCCGCATCAGCCATTTCGCCGGGACCATTGACAATACATCCCATAACAGCGATGACGACGTTCTTAAGATGCGCCGTGCGGGCCTTCACCTGCTCAAAAGCCTCCTGCAGATTGTACATTGTCCGGCCACAGCCTGGACATGCGATATATTCAGGCTTGTAGAACCGCCTGCGGGCAGCCTGCATAAGTTCATCCTCGAGATATTTTCCCATGCCCGACTCCTCTATAGATATGCTGTGGCCTTCATCGTCAGAGAAAGTGCCGGAGATGCGAACCTCATCCAACTCTTTGTCCAACAGCCTTTTACCGAAGTCGCAAGAGAAATCGTACATCAGCCTTTCTTTACAAGGGGAGTGATATACTGCTTCCGCGACCTTGTCAGTAATTTTTACGGAAGTCAATGTCGATGCGATTTCGCCGTCATATCTCATCTGAAGGTACCTTCCTACAGAAATTTCATTGACAGGATCCTCAGTCAGGGAAACCCGTATAGTATTGCCGATTCCTTCCGAAAGAAGAGATGAAATTCCCACACAAGACTTGATTCGGCCTGAGTCGCCGTTGCCGGCCTCAGTAACGCCTACATGCAGCGGGAACACTGTGCCTTCAGCCTCCATATATTTGGCCAGAATCCTGTATGCTTCCACCATAACATAAGTGTTACTTGACTTAAGCGACACGACAACGTTATAGAAATTATTTGATACACAGAGTCTTAGCCATTCCATAGCCGCTTCTGCCATAGCTTTTGGCGTGTTTCCGTACAGATTGGTAATCCTGTCGCCGAGCGAACCGTGATTGAGCCCTATACGTATTGCCGTGCCGTTTTCAGAGCAGACCTTGAGCAGTCTTGAGAGCTGACGGGATGCCTCATCGAAATCTTTGTTGAAATTTCCGGGATTGATCCTGACCTTATCCACGAATGGAGCCACTGCAATGGCCGTCTCCGATGAAAAATGGATATCCGCCACAATAGGGATGAAAATTCCTTTTGCGTGGAGTGATTCCCTGATAGCCTTGATGTGAGGCACATCCTGCAGTCCGGGAACAGTAATCCTGATGATATCCACCCCGGCATCCGCCATCCTGACGCACTGGGCGATGGTATCCTCCTCATTGAAAGTATGAGTATTGCACATTGTCTGGACCGCAATCGGATGTCCAGAGCCTATCAGCACATTACCGACTTTTGCCGTCAACGTATTCAGTACCTGTTTCATATACCAATTGTTTAGCTTCTTTTTTCAGCTGCGCCCTGGTCTTTCCGGTACGTCGCGTCAGCTGTATATGTATTCCTCCGGAAATGATTATGTCGAAAGGATAAGCGAAACGATAATAGTATTCGCTATTGTAATTCGGCTTGTAAAGGCTTCCCAATGAATATCTTACGCCTGCCTGAAGATGGAATTCCACTGGGTCGAAGAACAGACCGATACCGACACCGCCCTTGATTCCATACTCGAAACGCTTGTCATAGTCATAGAAGGAAGTGAGATATTTGCTGTCCTTCAGAGTTCCCTCACGCTCCACACTCATCCTGTATCCGCCGAACAGACCAGCATTGACAATGAACTTCAGATGCCATACATCCATGTGCATATGTGCGAGAAGCGGAACCTCCATATAAGTATATGTAGCTTTTGTGGCTCCGTCCACGGATTCCGTATAATCTCCGGTTTTCTTGTCAATCTTGAACTGATATCCCTCCTTGCCATAGAAAAATCCGGTCTGGAAACCGAAATACGGCATATAACCGAACATTTTTCCGTATTTGGTGAAGACAATGCCGATATTGACGGGATTGATCTGCATCGCCTGCTTCTTGGTAGGATTGAACATCATCTGGCTCAGCGAGACGCCGTACTGCACACCGATCATAGAATAGTCATTGATGGTGAACTTGCGGTTAATCTTCACCGTATCGAGATACTCGTCAGAGTATTCAAATTCCCGTCTGAATGTCAATGAATCTGATTTCAATGCCAATGTATCAGACTGTTTGTCAAGCAGTTTGCGCGAATGCAAAGAATCAGGAACCGCGATGGTAACCGAATCAGAATATACCAGATTCTGTCCGTTCGCAGCCATGCAGAAGCCCAAAAGGGCCGCGGCCATAAATGTCAGTCTCGGTTTCATCATTTCGCGAACAGATTAGCAATGTCAATATTCTGTACCATTTCAGTGGACTCTTTGATGTTCAGCACATAAGACCCGTCCCGGAGCTTGTAGAACATCACTTTCTCAGGCTGGCGATGTTCCAGGAGATTACCTGTATCCACGATTCCGTTCCTGTTCAGGTCCTCAGTAATCCTGACTGAATATTTGCCTTCCTTCAAGTACGGGAACAGCAGTTCCGAATCTTTTTCAATGATATACGACCTCAGAACCTTGTCGCGCTGTTCATTGAGCAGATCCACGATGTACTTGTGGTTCACCCCAGTCAGATTAAGTGTCAATGAACTGAGTTTGTCATCTTTAGGCAGGGAAACCTTCACCTCGCTGCTGTCATTGTAGAACCCGTTGATATCCCTGAACATCCTGTGAGGCACTTTCAGTTTATACTCATAGCCGCTCATCAGCTTGCCTTCCGGCATCAGCACATATTTCCTCAAGTTCAAGGAATCACGGGTGACTGAAAACTTCATTTTCGCTTCCTGCTGACGAGGATTTATGGAAGTAAGTTTCACGGAATCGAAATGCTCGTATATCAAAGGGAAATTGAACTCCATCTCGAATCCATACTGCTCGACTCTTTCAGGTTCCGCCTTCACGGTCATCACGCAGGTCGTGTCCTCATGCTTGATGTTTCGCTTGGAACTCTTGGACTTGCCACCGGAATTCTCCATTGTCATACGGATATGTTCAGTGAACGGCGTCAATTTTCCGAGAGTATCGGTTTTCATGTAGTCCACGAACACGTGCAGCGTGTCCGGCATACGCTTTCTGTCATTTATCCAGAATTCGAGACTGTCATTCGTTATGTTGAACTGGGTTATAAGACGGTTTGCAGGGAAACCTTTCACCCACATCGAGTCGATCTTCGCATCTGCCGCCATGAAAGTAATGTAAGCAGAGCGTGGCTGTGTCCTGACTTTGTTTACAATCATCTGCTTGCTCGGCTTCTCACGGAACATGACCATCTCGTACTCTGCCTTGCGCTCCATACAGTGAAGCGTGTCCTTCATATCATATTTCTTCAGTTCAGGAAGATCGTCAGATGCTACAATTACAGGACGTATTATGCTGTCATAGAATGCAATACGGTCATTGTCCGGGTCATAGACATTATTGGAACTCTCATCCTTCACAGCATAAAGCCGGTACAATGTATCTGCGATATTGCGCATTGCGAAAAAGCCCCAGTCATCAGTCTTCACAGCCGCATCAGGCCTGTGCTTGAACACTGCCGAGTCTGACAAATCCTTGTACAGCATCACTGTCACACCTTTCATCGGCTGCAATGTGTTGCAGTCACGGACAACGCCCGTAATCGCCATAGAGTCGATGACCGGTCCGGTTGAGAACATCAGAGTGTAGCCCGGATACATATTACCCTCATTATTGTCAGCTATGGCATTGGTAAGGTCCAATGTATATGTGGTGGACGGTTCCAAATCCGATTCGAAATAGACGATGACCGACTTGCCTCTGATTCTATATTTCGGTGATTTTTCCAGAGGAGGGGACAGGAAAATGCTCTTCGCATCCTTGACCGTCACATATTCATTGAATGTAATGACAATGCGGGTGTTGTGCAAAGGGACATTGACAGACCCCGGAAGCGGATAGATTCCGGTTATGACCGGCGGAATGGTGTCCTTGTCTCCACCGCTCGGCGGAGTAGTCGTATTCGCACAGGAATGGGAGAACATCATTGCCCCCAAAACTAAAGCGACCGGTATGCCTGGTATGAGTTTTTCTAATATCTTGTTCATTCAAATATATTCTCTATTTTAGCCAACTAATTGAGGATAAGCATCATATCTCTGTACGCATCACGCTCTGGACTCCCTTTATGTTCTTCAGGTTCGTTATCATAGTTTCGAGCACATCCCTGTCGTGCACATACATATCTATATATCCGTCGAAGATGCCGCCTTCGGTATTGAGGTCGAGCCGGCGCATGTTCACGCCCATCACGAGGGAGATATATCCTGTAATGTCATTGAGCAGACCTATACGGTCAATGCCGGTGAGCGAAATCCGTACAGGGAACGACTGGTCGGCATCAGCCTCCCAATGAGTCTTGACAATGCGGTCTCCGTGTTTGGTGGCCAATGTCTCAGCCACGCTGCAGGATTTCTTATGGACAACAATAGTGCCGTCAGCGGACATGAATCCGACTACAGCATCGCCAGGTATAGGCTTACAGCAGTCTGCAATTACATATTTATGCCCGTCTTCAGTAGAATTGATGACATATTCATCCTGTTTTTTCTTTTTCGACTGGAGAGTGCTCAGCACGTTCTCGAAATTCAGATACCCTACGCCGTATCTGAACAGGAATTCATCAGCATTGTTCACTTCGAGTGCAGCGGCTATTTTCCTGGCAACATTGTCGTCGAACTTTTTGCCCATCGCCGTCAACCTCTCCTCGAGGTCTTTCCTGCCGGCCTCGATAAAAGCTGCTCTCTGCGGTCTGAAGTAGTCCAGGACCTGGTTTTTTGCATGTCTGGTCTGAAGAAAACTCAGCCACTCCGTCTTAGGATGTTCATCTTCAGCCGAAATGATTTCCACCTGGTCTCCAGTCTTGAGCACATAGGAGAGAGGCACAAGTTTCATATTCACCTTGGCCGCTATCGCCTTGCATCCGATCTGGGAATGAATCATGAATGCAAAATCCAGCGCAGTTGCTCCCTTCTGTATGGATTTCTGTTCGCCCTTTGGAGTGAACACTGATATTGACGTGGTAGTCAGGTCATTATGTATGATGTCCAGAAGTTCGAGGGCATTGACATCAGGGCTGACGAGAATTTCCTTGACCTTGGACAGCCATTTGTCCATCTCATTGTCATTCTCGCTTATGTAGCCGTCCTGCTTGTATGCCCAATGTGCTGCGATACCTTTCTCCGCGATGTCATCCATCCTCTTCGTCCTGATCTGAACCTCAATCCAGATGCCTGTCTGGCTCATAAGAGTACAGTGAAGCGCCTCGTAGCCATTGCTCTTGGGATGCTTTACCCAGTCCCTCACGCGGTCAGGCTTGTATCTGTAAAGTCCTGTAATTATGGAGAATACGTGATAGCACTGGTCACGTTCAGTTTCATTGACATTGACAGAAACCGGATTGAAAATTATCCTTACAGCATAGAGGTCATAGACCTGCTCGAAGGTGATCTGCTTGGTAATCATCTTGTGCCAGATGGAATACGGAGTCTTTACCCGCTTCTTTATCTGGAAATCGAATCCTGCCTTCTGCAGTGCCTCCCGGATAGGTTTGATGAACTCGTCAATGCTCTTTTCCTTGTCGGACATGTCCCGGTTGATCTGGGCGCTGATTTCATTGTATGCGTCAGGTTCCTTGTACCGCAGCCAGATGTTCTCCATCTCTGATTTCACCTCATACAGCCCCAGGCGGTGGGCAAGCGGGACGAAAATGTACATCGTCTCGCTGAGAATCTTGTCGCGTTTGTACTCGGGCATGAATTCGATGGTGCGGCAGTTGTGCAGACGGTCAGCAAGCTTTATCAGCACAACACGTACATCATCATTGAGAGTCAGGAGGATACGTTTGAAATTCTCGGCCTGGAGGCTTTCGGAATTGGCGTCATCCTTGTTCTTCTTGTCCTGGTTGTCGAGAACGTTCTTGATCTTCGTAAGTCCTTCTACCAGAGAGGCTATCTTGTCCCCGAAGATATGGCGGATATCGTCCACAGTATAATCCGTGTCCTCCACCACATCGTGCAGCAGGGCCGCAGCTATCGACTTGTAGCCCAAGCCTATATCATTGACGACAATCTTGGCGACAGCGATCGGATGCAATATATATGGCTCGCCTGAGCGCCTGCGTACGTTCTTGTGCGCTTCATTGGCGAAATCGAAAGCTTTCTGCACGACCGCAAGTTCCTGTTCACCGGCACATCTTTTGCGCGCAGCCTCCTTCAAGTCCGCATAATTGCGGGCTATCACCTCGTAGTCTTTCTGTGTAAATTCTGAAAAGCTCATTTTGTGTCAATGTTATAGTTGTTGACGTTCTGGAAAGCGTATGACAGTTCAGCACCCAGCAATATGATGAACCATCCGAAATTCAGCCAGAACATGAACAGCGGGATAGCGGCCACAGCGCCGTAGATCGAGTTCAGTCTAGTCACGAAAATCTGAGTTTCCAGGAATAAATATTGGAGCAGCGTGAACAGCGGGCCGGAAAAGATGGCAGCTTTCAACGCGTTTTTATATCTTACAATGTAGTTCGGGATGAACTTGTACATTGCCGAAAATGTCAGTATTGAAACGGCGGCGAAAACCAGCCAGCCGAGAAAACTTCTGATGCTTTCCGAAAACTGCACCTGATTCGGGAGCAGGATGTCGATGATGTTGGAATAGATGATGGAACCCGCGAAGAACAGCAGAATCACGAAAGGGGAGAGCACGATAATCAGAAGGTAGAATGAGAACCTCTTCAAGAGATTCCTTGACTTGTTTACCTTCCACACATTATTGAACACTGACTCCACGCACATCATCATCCATACCACGAGCCAGGCGAAAAGCAATGCGCTGACAAGCCCCACAGGGCTGGACTGGGCTGTATGAATGACATTTTCAGCAAAACCGAACAGCGTATCTATCGCCTGCTGGTTGGAGAAATTCGATGCAAGTATCCCTTTCAATGTGTCTTCAAGCCCGAGTCCACCGGTAATGATGAAGGCTATGGCAATGAACGGAACCACGGCCATTGTACAGAAAAAGCTCAGCGCAACAGCCTGAAAGCCGATTTTTTGTGTGGAAAAGGTCTTGACGGTCAGGGTGATGACCCTCAAGTCCTTTACGAAACGCTTGCGCATACGCGACAACTCGTCGAAATTCTCATTCCAGATTCCGTCGGACAAATAGTTTTTAAGTCTATGTATTTTCTCTTTTATCTTCATTGTTTGTCTCACGCTACACCATACCGCCGAACAAATCCGGCTCTATTTCCTCTTCTTCTTTTTCAGGCACGGCACCTTCAGGCAGCATTGACCTGAATTTGTCTTCGTCAATCACAGGCACTCCGAGCTGTTCCGCCTTGCTGAGTTTTTCCGGTCCCGGCTTGTTTCCGGCAAGCAGGAATGACGTCTTTCCGCTGATGGAACTGCCGTTCTTACCTCCGTGAAGTTCAATCAGTTTCTTCATTTCATCTCTTGAAATGCTGAAGGTTCCGGATATGACTATGGTCTTGCCGTTCAATGCATCCGACAGGTTCTGCAGAGGAGTATCTGCTGACATCTTCAGTCCCGCAGCCTTCAACCTCTGGATCTCCACTATGTGGCGTTCGTCGCGGAAGAAGTCATAGACGCTGCCAGCTATGGTTTCGCCCACATCCGGAACCTCCAGAAGCTGTTCTTTGGACGCAGCCGCTATATTGTCAATGTTCCTGAAATGCTGCGCTATTTCCTTGGCCGTGGATTCGCCCACATATCTGATTCCTAACGCGAACAGAACGTGCTCAAATGATACTTTCCGGCTGTCTTTCAGGCTGTCCAGGAACCTTTTGGCGGACTTTTCTTTCCAGCCGTCCAGCCTGAGCAGGTCATTTCTGGTCAAATCATACAGGTCTGCAGGAGTCCTGACCATATCGAGACTGAAAAGCTGGTCAATGGTAGCGTCACCCGCAATGACATTCATGGCTTTACGGCTCAAGAAGTGAACCAGACGACCTTTGATCTGTGTCGGGCAGCCATCCACATTGGGACAGAAGAACTTGGCCTGCTCCTCCTCTCTTACGAGCGGGGTGCCGCAGTCAGGACAGACAGTAGGGAAATCAGGTTTTCTGACATCGGGACCTCTCTTGGAGAGTTCCACGCCAGTAATTTTAGGGATAATCTCCCCGCCTTTCTCCACATAGACATAGTCACCGATGCGGATATCCATCTGCGCCATCATGTCTGCGTTGTTCAATGTCGCACGCTTGACCACCGTTCCGGAAAGCTGCACCGGATCAAGATTGGCCACCGGCGTTACCGCTCCGGTTCTACCGACCTGATAATCAATGGAAAGGACTCGAGTCAATGCCTGTTCCGCCTTGAATTTATATGCCACTGCCCAACGCGGGAACTTCGCCGTATAGCCAAGTTCAGTCTGAATCTGAAGTTCATTGATCTTTATGACAATGCCGTCTGTCGCGTACGGGAGGAATTTACGCTCCTTGTCCCAGTAGTTTATATAGTCCTCAATCTCATTGATATTGTGGCAGATCTTGCGTTTGTCAGATACCGGAAGCCCCCAAGACGCTGCTGCACTCAAGGCTTCGTCGTGCGTCGCGAAATTCACATTAGGGCTCGGTATATGATATAATGTACACCACAGTCCGCGCTTTCCGACTTCTTCAGGATCAAGCAGTTTAAGTGAGCCTGACGCAGCATTTCTCGGGTTTGCGAAAGGCTGGTCCTCATTGCGCAGCCTCTCAGCATTGAGTTCGTCGAACGCCTTGTATGGCATCAGGATCTCGCCTCTGATTTCAAACTCTTCAGGATATCCGCTTCCGTGAAGCCTGACCGGTATATTGCTGATATGCCGCACGTTGTCCGTGACATCATCACCTATGACACCGTCTCCTCGGGTAAGAGCGCGCAGAAGTTTTCCGTTCCTATAGGTCAGACAGATGGCCGTTCCGTCAAATTTCAGCTCACAAGAATACGTAAAAGGCTTTCCGATGGACTTGGTGGCCCTTGCAGTGAACTCCTCCACTTCACCTATACTATAAGTGTTGCCAAGTGAAAGCATAGGATACTTATGGGGATACTGGGCAAACTCCCTCTTTGCCGTCACAAGCGTATTGCCCTGTTCATCACTGTTTTCCAGATCACTTCCTACCTTTCTGGTAGGGGAATCGGGCGTGATGAACTCCGGGAACTGCTTCTCCAGGTCAGCCAATTCATACATGAGATGGTCATACTCATAGTCACTTATGACCGGAGCATTGTCCACATAGTATTTTCTGCTGTTCTCCCAGAGTATCTTCCGCAGCTCTATGATTCTTTTTTCTGCTTGTGAGCGATCCATCGTTATAAAATTATCATAAGTTACAAATTTAGCCATTTTTTTGTGGAAATTTGGCCGAAAAGTAATAATTTTGCACCGCGGAAAAGTAGAATATCAAGATATTATAAAATAAATTTCTATTTGATTATGAAAGATTCAATCATCATCTTGTGCGGTGGCGGTCCTGCCCCGGGAATGAACTCTGTTTCAATGAGTGTTGCAAAGACTTTCCTCTCAAAGGGTTACAGAGTAATCGGCCTTCACGGCGGTTATTCAGGTCTGTTCTGCAAGAACGCACGCACAGAGGACTTGGACTTCTTCAAGGCTGACCGTTACTTCAACAGAGGCGGTTCTTATCTTGAGATGAGCCGTTTCAAGCCGACAGACGAAGACTTCGAGAAGAACTTCAACCTCGACCTTTTCAAGGACAACAATATCAAACTTCTCGTTACCATTGGTGGCGACGATACAGCATCTACTGCAAACAGGATTTCCAAATTCCTCGCAGCCAAGAACTATCCGATTGCAAACATCCATTGTCCTAAGACCATTGACAATGACCTTCCTCTTCCTGCAAACGCTCCTACTTTCGGATACAACTCCGCAAAGAATGAGGGTGCGCACATTGCAAGAACCATCTACGAGGATGCACGCACATCAGGAAACTGGCTTGTGATTTCAGCAATGGGCCGTACTTGCGGCAGCCTTGCGCTCGGTATCGGCGAGGCGACACATTGCCCTATGACCATCATCCCTGAGATGTTCAACAAGACCCAGATGACTCTCGACAAGATCATCCGTCTTTCCATCTCCGCTATCCTCAAGAGAAAGATCATGGGTGTCAACTACGGTACAGTAGTGGCTGCCGAGGGTCTTTTCCACAATGACGAGGTGGCTAAAGAGGCTGCTGAGGCTGGCGTACACTTCACATACGACGAGCACGGCCATCCGGAACTCGGCAAGATCTCCAAGGCTGTCCTTTTCAACGAGCTTCTCGAGAAAGAGTTCAAGAAACTCGGCCTCAAGGTAAAGAGTCGTCCGGTGGAAATCGGTTACGATGTACGTTGCCAGGACCCTGTTGCTTATGACCTTACATACTGCACAGAGCTTGCTATGGGCGTTTACCAGCTGTTCAGCGAAGGCAAGACAGGCTGCATGGTATATGTTGATTCTTATGGCAATGTTTCTCCGCTCTACCTTGCTGATCTCCAGGATCCTAAGACAGGCAAGATTCCTCCGAGAACCGTGGACATCAATGCAGGTACAGCCCAGAACTACTACAAATACATCGCCCACTATGTAACACCAGAGGATTACGAGGCCGTAAAAGCTCTCGGTATCGCAGATCCTTCAGTTTACGACTTCAAGAAGATTCTTGAGTGGTAATTCCATATCGGACAATATCATAATCCGTGGACAGCCGCATGGCTCACCCACGGATTTTTTTTATTCCACAAGCCTCGCTCATTTTGTTTTTTTGTAATCACAAGAAATTCACTAATTTTGCGGAGTCGCCACACATCAAGATGAATATTTCATTGATTATGCTGATACCTCTGCTGCCGATGATCATATCTGATTATCGTGACAGGACTGTACATGTTCTGTGGCTCGCTGTCTTCGGGGCTGCTGCAGTCTTGTCTGCATGTTTTTGCATGGGATGGAAAATATTAATATTCAATATACTATTAAACTCATCAGTCCTACTGCTTATGGCACTTTTACTAGCCTTGTATTTCAAGCTGCGGAAGAAAAAACTATCTGGAATGATTGGGGAAGGGGACTGCGTATTCCTGTTTCTGCTTGCACCTTACTTTCAGCTGCATAACTATCTCATGTTTCTGGTAGTTTCATCTTGTGCAGCTCTTGTATCTTGGCTTTTGGTTTTCAGAAGAGACGGTAGCATTCCACTGATTTCAGTATACGGTATATGTCTGATTCTTGACATGATTTATCATGCATTTGTCCTGGGATAGAAACCTATAAGAACCTTGCGCAGGTAGATGTTTAGATTTGTATCATGCTCTGCAAGACCTAGCTTTCTACGGATAGGCATGCTGCAGTCTATGTAATGACGGGCATTTTTAGTATAATATTTTAGACCTTTCCCAGAAAGTCCCATGCAATACATGCAACATATAGTAACCTCGTCTTCATTCAGGCCCTTTTCTTCAAGATATTCAATGAATTTCGGATATAGCAACTTAAAATATAACTTCGATGATTTCAGGAGATCATCTTTGTTTTCTGTTGCTTTCTTTATTGCATTGGCTGCCTTTACTCCTATGTCGTCACCTTGATTATTCACGTAGCCTGCAATAACGGAATTGAGCAGTTTCAGCCGTTCTCTAATCACTTCGGAACCGATAAGGCTGCTGCCATCCATTCTGGAAATAGCCATTTCAAGTTCTGTTTTCTCCGAGCATAATGCGTCATATTGATTTAGAAGTTCAGCCTTTTCCATCTGTCTCAGTTTCGCTATTCTCCGGAAATGAACTATAACAGCAAGCAAACAAATCACTATGACAACAGATAATAAAATGATTCCGATTGCCTTTATCTCTTCATTCCGAAGAAGGACTACGTTTTCATAGCGCTCCTTAAGATACTTCGTATCATGACTGTAAATTGCCATACTCAATGAATCCGACAGATAGCTATATTTTGTATGGTTACAATATGCCTGCTCAAATTCTCTCAATGCAGCATATGCTTCAGAACGTAAGCTATAATATGAAGCATCATCTTTGTATTTTGGTGAACACTTCAGTAGGGTATCAAGCGCATCTATGGCTTCTTCGTTTCTGCCGAGCGCGATATAGCAATTTGCCATTTGTTTCCAGTTGATATCCTCATTTGGACAGAAATTTAAATATGCGTTCAAGTCAGAGGTTATGTCATCCTTGCAATAGTATCTGTCATAAACAAGCAGACTTTCGTAATACTCTAATTTCAAGTCTGTATTCAAGGTGTTTAGTTTTTCGCCGATAAGATTAAGATATTTCTTTACCGAATCAGGTTCATCCGCGCGGTTAAAACAGTCTGACAGCCTAAGTTCTGCTCGAAGAATACGGTCGCCGTCTTGTGCAAGTTTATATTGCTCCAAAGCTTTTTTGGCATACTCCAGACTTTTCCGGTTATCAATCATCGTATAATATATGGCAGAACAAGCAGCATAGAGCCTGCCAATAGATATATGATCCATAGCTTTAGGCACCTGATGTTCTGCTCTTACCAGATATTCCATTTCAGTCTCTCTTTCTCCTCTATTACCAAACACTAAAGCATGGAAATAATAAGCCTTAAGTTTTTCATCAGCAGAGCCATATTTCAGGTAATATTCCTGAGCGACTGAGGTAAGCGAGTCTGAAGTATAATCAATATAAGCGCGGTCCATCGCCATTGACATAAGCAGGGAATATCTCGCTTTTTCAGATTGCGAGGTCAAGTGATGTCTTATATTGTTAAGTCTTTCGATGGCCAGTTCGGGTTCTTTGTCTAAAATCAGTGATATTTCATCTAATTTTGACAGGTTCCTATCACATCCAATAGCGCAGACCAATGTTAGTATTAAAGACAACTTAAAGAGGTACTTCATAAGAAATCAGGAATTGCGATGCTGGCAAAGGTAGGTAATGTGAGGTTATATACCAAAACATTTCAAGGAATTATGTATCGCAGGAGAAATCTCCTCTAAGGCCTATGCTAATTTGTCATGTAAAACTTTTTCACGATGATTTACTGAAAAATTTCGCCCCCCTATGATAATATATTGATTTATAGGTTTTTATAAACAAGACTGTAAAACTTTTATTTTTTCAGTAAAACTTCATCCGTGCTAAATTTGCCATTGTAAAACCAATAAAATTTTAATAACACCAATGAACAAATTTATTTCATTCTTTGCCGTTACGAGCATCATCTTCATGTTTAACGTTAACAAGTCTGATGCAATAGAATTTGAATCGAAAGATTATCCAACATCTTCAAAAGACTCACCGAAAAAGAACCAGAAAGAAATTCCTTTAAACAAAGACAAGGGACGTAGCGAGAAACGCGATCGGAACTTCGGCGCAGATGTGTCTGCCTATGTCTCTTCACAAACATGGACACTAGATGTTTATTTGTATGATACTGGCGAGACTAACATCTATATTGTGAACTCCAAAAATGAGTTGGTCTCTGAAGATACATATCATTCTGACTATTTCCCCGTAGCAAGGATTAGTCTCCCTGAGATTGGAGGAAAATATTGGGTCATCATAAACTCTGAATATATCTATGCGGAAGGTTTATTTACAAAATAGTTTTATTTTTATGAAAAAAGCAGTAATTTCGATGCTCCTGCTGTCCACGATTGTCCTGGCGTACGGAAGAAAACTTCATTTGCGGTTCAGCTATGATGCTGCAGGTAACAGAATCGAACGAAAGGTTGACACTACAGATATTCGATCAGATATAGACACATTAAAAATACTCTATTAGCTAGTGGTTTATAATACATAGAACTGATAACAGATGAACAATATAGTAACCATTCAGCTGTCTATACTGATGACATTCTTTACTGGTGGAGTAACAGCCTTTGCAGATGTTGCACCTAGAGATAGTCTTGTAACATTTGACAGCGAGGGTAATGAGACCATCGAATATGTTTACCCGAAAAAAGAGCCTGTTATTGCTTCGGGTTCACATGCAGTCGCTTTTCAAGCGAGAACTCTAGATAAAGTCTATACTGAAGAGGCCGTTCTGTCAAAACAGCAGATGCTGTGCCAGTCTTCTGCACGCACTAGAGAGACCGTTAAACAGAATATCAAGTCAGGAAATTTGCCTGTAGCCAGCATCCCATGTCAAGAAGGGATGACTCCGAGTGGTGCCAGGACATATACTATCCCTATCAGTGTCGCATCTGGCTACCGTCTGGCACCGCAGCTGAATCTTTCATATAATAGCCAGACTGGAGTCGGGACTGCCGGATATGGATGGAATCTAGCCGGAATTCCGTCTATAACAATACGAAACAAGAACTTGTTTTATGACGACATCATTGAGGCAGCAAAGTATGTAGCAAGAGATGGTGTATATAGCCTGGATGGTATGCCCCTGCTGTCATGTGACATGGGTATCTCCGGATATTCACTTAAGACTTCTCAAGGTAACATACTTGTAGGCAGACATTCAAATGCAGTAGGAATGACCGCATATTTTACGGCATTGTACCCTGACGGAAGCAAAGCGACATTCGGATATACGAACAACACGCAACCAAGGATAAGCTATCCGCTGACAAAACTGGAAGACAGGTTCGGAAACAAGATAGAATTTGAATATGAATTAGAGAATAGCTACTATTATCTGAAGTCGGTTCGTTATGGAAAAGATGCCGTGATAGCCATTGAATACGAGCCATTGAAATCCTATAGAAGTAGTGCATATTATGCCGGACAGAATACCTTTCTCTGCAAAGAACTGAAAAACATAACATCTTCTGACGGAAAGACTGTTGCTTATAGATATGAACTGACGCATCAGGACATGAGTGGAGTTTCAATGCTGACTAAACTAGGCTGTGTGATCAATGGCACAGAGATTCCTTCTCTCTTCTTTTCGTATGGAGAAAATGAGAACACCTATACCGATGGCTTTACTCTGACCGATGACATCTATTTGATGAAATATTTCAAGAAGGAAAACGGCAATGATGAAATCACCTATGTCAGAGGGAAATTCATATCCGGACGATATGATGACGGCGTAATCATGCTGCCGTCAAGAGCTACTTATGCACTGCTGGGCAAGAAGTTTTTTTTCAGCGGATGGCATAGATGGTACGGGACAGCGTATGCTGAAGACCAGGAAATACTATGCTATCCGAGAGTTGAACTTGGTGCAGAGCCGGAAATCATTACTACAGAAGCCGGATTCCAGCTATTGGAAGCGATTGATGTAAATAATGATGGCGTCGATGAACTGGTTAAGCTTAACTACACCGGAGCCGACAAGAGCAGTACGTCTTATAAACTGACCATTTACTCATTTGACAAATCAACCTATAAAATTAATATTAACAGGACTATTGAATTTACTATTGCAGACCAGAACAGTAACAAGAAATATAACAGCCCAGCCAGAAGCTGGTTCCGGTTCGGAAATTTCGGAGGTGATGGAAACATGAAGCTTCTTGTCATGTCCGAGAAAAATTCCAGATTCGCACTTGTTGATTTGACTTCAGGGACAAAACTTAGCGAGACATCTCTATATTCCATGGGTGAAGATGAGGAGAACCTGACTTTGGCTATGGATTTTGAAAATGACGGTAAGACAGACCTGTGCCATATAACAGACGAGGGGATGGATGTCTATACTCTTTCAACCACTGCATCTAAAGAGTTTACGAAACGTACAACATATACAGGTGTCAGCAAAAACTCATTATATAAGGAGTCTAACATAGGGGGCATCGTTACGGATAATCCAGAGTCCCGACTATATTGTGCAGATATGAATGGTGACGGCTACACAGATTTAGTCGCTGTTCCTGACGCATATAAGGATGACAAGGATGTGGAACATAAATATGCATCCATCCATATTGCTCTCTTTACTGGGAATGGTTTTGTCCAGCACTCCAATGTCTTGGACACGAGGGGAACAGATGATGTCATTCTGCTGTTTGATGTGAATAAGGATGGATTGCCAGAATTGCTGCATCTTAAAGATCAGTCTTCAGGATCACAGGCTGACTTGTTCAAAAATGAAGATGGACAGCTTGCCAGATTCTCGTATTATGTAGGAATGAAACTTGCCGATAATGCCGACCTGGTCCCATGCAATGTCTCCAGTTTCTCTGACATGAGTGACATTCTGGTGGTGTCCGGTGCCTACATAAAGAAATATGCATATAATATAAATTGCAGGAAAAATCGTCTGCTGACTCAATTCTCCGATGGCTATGGTAATACCCAATACAACAGCTACTCGGATGTTTCATTATCCGAGGGTGCATATCTGCCATATCCTTCAGGGAACTACAGCAATTCTAAAGGTTTTCTTTGCTACCGTAGTCCTATGCCTGTATTGTTCGGCACAAGAAGTGTTTCCGAGGGAAAAGATTTTATCAATGAGTATTACACCTACTATGACGCAGTGTATAATAACCGAGGTCTCGGTTTCTGTGGATTCAAGCAGATAAGGAAGATTGACTATATCCCCGAAAAGAACGTAACGACAATAACCGTCAATGACCCGGAGAATTTCGGTGTACCGGTCTCCACAGAACAGCAGATATCCGGGAAGTCTATTTTCATGTATTCGTATACATATAATAAAGGCAGTGGTCTAAAGTATATAGAGAATATTCCTATGCTGACGGCATCTATGGAATATGATTATCTTACTGCGCATAGAACTATGTGCAGCTATACCTATGACAACTACGGATTTCCATTGGAACAAACTACAACAGAAGTGACATCCGGAACTCCGGAGCATCCTGTTATGGAACAGATTCAGATAGTATCGGCGAAAACCTACAGCCACAAGAAAGATGCAAGTCTGTACATTCTCGGAAATCTCGTGTCAGAATATGTCAAACGAACTAATACAGAGAAAGAGACAGTCTCAGAAAGAAAAACATCTGTATATGATTCAGATTCTTTTCTGCCGATAGATGTCTGTTCATACATTAATAACAATATTGTATCTGAGGTCAAGGCTGAATATGACAAATATGGAAATCTGATATCAGAAATCACATCGTTATACGGTACCGATGCATTTCTGCAGAAGAACTATGAATATGATTCAGATGGTCGATATCTGATTTCTGCCACTGACGAGTTCGGTCATAAGACCACTTATGAAGAATATAATGTTTTCGGAAATCCATGTAAAATAACAGACCACAAAGGGCGCATCAAATCTGTTGTCTATGACGGGCTTGGAAATGAGACAAATGTGCATTATCCTGATGGTTCTGAAAAGACTACAACATTAAGCTATGGGGGAAACTGGAAGTATTTTGTAGAAACACACTTGACTGGAGCGCCGAAGAGTGTTATCCATTATGATGCTCTTGGCAGAGAGGTTTGCCGTGAACAGGAAAGGTATGACGGCAGCATGCTGTATAGTTATATTCATTATGACGCACAGGGGAGAATAGAGAAAGAATCCTTGCCTGCAAGAGCAGATGGAGCGCCTTTATATACTGTTTACACGTATGATGAATATGGACGTCGGCTATCAGCATCAGAATCTGGAGGAAAGAATACGACATGGAAATATGAAGGAGAACGCACGACGGCAGTTAAAGACGGGATTTCATCAACAGCGGAGACTGGCCTGTCCGATCTTGTGCGTTCCGTTACAGATGCTGGTGGAACTATTTACTACTCATATTATCCTGACGGTAATATAAAGACTGTATCAGCTCCAGGAAATGTCATGACCTCTTTCGAATATGACTCCTACGGCAGACGGACTAAAATTATTGATCCAAGTGCCGGAGTTCAAGCGACATCATTCCTGTATAATACGGATGGCTCGTCATTGACAGTCGAGACGAATCCTAACGGTATGATCAAGACATATCGGGACAAGTATGGACGGATAGTCAAGATTGACCGTCCTGGAGAGTATAGTACATCTTATATATATGATTCTGACGGCCTTTTGATAAAAGAAGAGTCCACTAACGGTACGGCTAAATATTACGAATACGATACCTTTGACAGGCTGGTATTTCTGAAAGAAGTCGTTCCTGATGGGAAATGGCTGCAGAAAGAATATACCTATTGCACCGGAGGCGTATTAAGTACGATAAAATATACAAGCCAGAGTGGAGAGATTGCTACAGAAATATATTCTTACAGCCATGGACATAATGTACAGATAGCTCTTACATCAGGGCAGATTGTATGGAAGCTGGAAGCGGAAAATGAACTTGGACAGCCAATAGCGGGAAAAACAGGAAATATGGAGCGTACATATTCTTTTTCTCCGAATGGAATCCCTACAAAGCGGACGATGGGAGATGTGATGGACATGTCCTATGTTTTCAATCCTGAAAATGATAACCTGAATTCCCGGGTGAACAATCTCCATCCGGAAGCACATGAGACATTCTCTTATGATAACCTCGGACGACTTGTCAGGATGAACATGACTTCAGTCAATTACATAGATAAGGGCAATATTGGATTCAAAGGCTCGACTGTCATGTACTATGATGATGCAGAACATCCGTACCAGATGACAGCTATAGACACCGATGAAGAGCCGGCAGACGTCCAGTCCATATCATATACTTGTTATAGACGCCCTTCAAGACTTGAAGAAAACGGAAGAATCGCAGCATTTACTTATAACGGGGACGGAGATAGAGTGAAGATGATTATAGCGAATGGCGTTTCTCAGATACTTGTCAGATACTATATGGGCGGACAGTATGAGTTGGACTTAAAGGGCGGTAAGGAAACCGAGAGGCTATATCTCGGAGGAGATTACTATTCGTCTCCGATGGTATATGTGAAAGAAGGAAAAGGCTCGCAATGGGTACCATATAACATAGGACGGGACTATCTTGGAAGTATAACGCATGTAGCAGATTATGATGGTGCTCTTGTAGCGGAGTACAGCTATGATGCCTGGGGCAGATTGCGTAATCCTGAGACACTTGAAGTCTATGCGAAAGGAGAAGAACCGGCTCTTATTATAGGAGATCGGGGTTATACAGGACATGAGCACCTGATATGGTTTGGACTTATAAACATGAACGCCAGGCTGTACGACCCTGTCACAGGACGTTTCCTCAGTCCGGATCCATACGTCCAGATGCCGGATTTCACCCAGAACTTCAACCGATACTCCTATGCCCTCAATAATCCGTTAAAATATATGGATCAAGATGGAGAATCAATAACTGCGGCTATACTAATCGGTGCCGCCATTATCGGTGGCGTCATAAATCTGATTTCGAACAGAAAAAGAATTAATGGCTTTTGGCAAGGATTTACCACATTTGCATCAGGCGCATTAGCCGGTGTTGGAGTTGCGGGTGCAGGAATATTTTCTGGTGGATATGGATGGATCGCTCTGGCTGGTGCAGGAGGAGGAGCCTTGACATCATTCAATAATAGCATTGTTGCGCAAACAGGGAAAAATTTTGCTGGATGGTCGGATATAGATTGGAATCAGGTTGGTTCTTCTGTGGCATCAGGATCTCTGGCTGGGGCTGCGTCTGCTGTCGTTGGCAAGGGCGTTGTCCAACTAATGCCACTCTGCATTAATGGAACAGCTTTAAATTCTCCATTCTTAAAAACAGCTATAGCCTCGCCTTTATCTGCAGCGACAGGACATGTTATTGGTGGCACTGTATATGGAATTTGCGATGGTATGAGTCTCAAAGATGCTTTTTATGCTTCATTTAATGGAATTGTTAAGAGCATGTTGCAAGGGTTGACACTCGGAACAATCTCAACAACCTTAACTTGCATGTATTTTGGCATAAATCCTTTGACTGGAACAAAAATGTGGCCCAAAAATTTAGGTTTTTTAAACGAACCATCAGAAAGAATGCTAGAAAAAGGAACAATATTGGACAGATATGGAAAGCCTACTGAAGGTCGTTTCTTATCTCCAGAAGGGACAGATTTTGAAAGCAGGAGTCTTCCTTCCTATATTAAAACAGCAGAATATACTAGATATATGGTAAATAAGCCATTTCCTGTCAGTGAGGGGCAAGCGGCTCCATTTTATTGGTTCAATTCATCTGGTGGTGGGACTCAATATTATCTTAAGAATGACATCAGTTACTATATTGAAAAGGGGTATATAAAAATAATAAAGTAGAATACTATGAGAATTCAAACTTTTTTAAATATTTTACGGAAATGTGATGAGGAAAGCGGTTTAAGGCATAAAGTTTCTTTAGAAAGGGAAATCGCCTTAACGCCAAAACTCCATTTAGAAGCTAAAGAATTAATTGTCTGTTATGATTCTCATCTTCGAAGGCTCGATGATGGCAGATGGGAAACATATTATTATGAGCGTGGAACATGCTATGGACGATTAGAATTTGCTTCAGAGGGGCCAGCCTGCGACGAGTTGTATAATCGTGTATCAAAAGACATTGTCCCTTACACTATTGCAGACAATGGTAATGATGCACTTCATTTGAGTAACTCAGAAACTCTAGCGCTAAATGAACTATTTTCAGACGAGAGAGGTGATTTTTCTTTCGAGGATAAAAAGATAGCATTTATCAATCCATATGGTTCATTAGACAAAAGAAAATACTTTGGTATCTATGATAACGGATTGTATAAATTTGGTATCTATGATAATGGATTGTATAAAAGGTCATTGTATCCTTTAGAGAAAGGGAACCTGTATATATTTGATGCAAAACAAACAGTGCAGTCTGGAGGCTATGATGCTGCAATTGTGTATTGGAATGTGAATATTTTTCGGAAAGAAGACTTGATAGCCTACATTAAAAATCAGAGTCCGGAACTTCTGGATAATATGTATGCAGAAGAACTGAACCATGTCTTTAAATCCGCACGAAATGATTTTTCTTTTGTCGGGAAAAAAATTGCATTCCTGGATTTGTTTAGAAACAGGGGGCGACAAGGATTTTTTGATAAATACTATGGAAGCCACATTTGCGATAGATACCCTTATGGAGATGGTGATTTGTATATCTTTAATAATGACATCCCTGATTTAGATGCTGCAATTGTTTATTGGAGAAGAATGTTATTAAATCCTTCGGACGTAATTGACTTGATACATTTGATATCTTCCTCTCAATAATTTTGTCAAATTCATGGTAAGAATCGATGCCACAACTTCTCCAGGTAAAAATGGACCTAATCATTCTCATTACCATACATTTATTAAATTTAAACCATGAAAATGATACAGATAATAATTGACCAGCAAATTCATACAATCGAGGATTTGTACAAGTTGTTCTCCAAGAAAATGAATGTTGATTATGATTATATTTCTAATCTTGATGCATTCATTGAGACACTCAAAGATCCATATATGATTACTGAACAGATACATGTAATTCATAACACCATTCCAGATTTCGGCGATGCAACAATTCAATATCTGGACATAATGGATGAGGTCGATCTTTACTGGAAAGTGGCTTACAATGAGAATGAGAAAATGGTACAAGTGACTTACAGCGGATCACTTCCAGAAAAAGTGACAGCAATGTTGAACCAATACTATCTTCAAACAGCAAATATAAAGCAGACATATTTCGCTAAAGAGATTTTTCTTGAAAGAAATAAGAACAGCAAAAATGTGCTGAGAATTTATGCTCAAATATCAGGTATAACATCATGGTGTTGGTATGCTTTTGAGACCGAAAATGATAAGATGCGAATTCGAGTAATATCTTTAGGTGACAATTGGATTCTTTATTCGAAAAATGAGCCATTTCATCCTGTAAGTCTCGACAATGAGATTGTCGTGATACAGATAAACGGTAGTGGCAGATTGTCTGTAAATAAGATTGTGGAATTGTCATCACCACTTTTTCAGGCAACATCGCTTAATTCTTATCGGAATGTCGAAAATTTCGAAGTGAAAACACTTAAACATCGAATATAATGAAACTGAAATTAATTCTACTGACTATTTTGCTGATGACATCGGTTAATGTCATAGCACAGGAGCGTACTGATAAATCAGAAAATATCCAGGCAGTGACATGCAGGATGAAGTACCGGCAATACAGACATTACTATCGTGCGAAAGATTATGTGAAGGATTTTGACGACAAATACAGTCCTGCCGGACTCGGTGTGGCATCGTTCTTTATTCCTGGCCTCGGACAAGGAATTGCAGACAAGTGGGGTGCTGCGGCAGGCTTTTTCTTTAGTGATATAGTGCTTACCACAGGTTTTGTGCTGTCCTTCGAATATACATTCGATAGGTATAACAGGCTTACGGATGTCGATGCCACCTATTTGACAGGCATTGCTATAGGAGCCCAGTTACTTTTGAAAACATGGAGTGTGGTGGATGCTGTCCGCACAGCTAAGATAAAGAATCTGTATATCCGGGACATGCGTAAACTGCACAGTGGTCTGGATATAGACATGGCGCCATACTTCACCTATGCACCGTCCTCTGCAACGCCATATCAGCCAGTAGCTGGATTGTCCTTAAAGATGACATTCTGATAGTCTGAAAGCAAATGAGATCTGCTACTTTCAAGAATGAGAGGGCTCGTGAAATGCGGGCTTTCTCCCTTGCCGAACTTCTGGTGGTTCTGGTAATCATGGGAATTCTTGTACTTATCGCACTTCCGAATCTGATGCCCCTCATCTCCAGAGCGAAAAGTACTGAAGCCCAGCAGCAGCTAGTTTTTCTGCACTCGCTGGAACAGACATATTTCTATACATATTCCCGATATACGGATGATTTAGAAGAGATAGGTTTCGAACAGCAGAAACTCGTAACAGATGGAGGCAATGCAAACTATCTGATAGAAGTAACCGATGTCTCAGAATCCGGATTCAAGGCCAGAGCCACATCCGTAGTCGATTTCGATAAGGATGGAGACTATAATACATGGGAAATCGACCAGGATAAGCATCTGGTGGAGATAGTAAAGGATTAATAATCAGGATATGACAGATACTAGAAAAACGGCAACCACTGAAGCTCTTCAAGTCTTCAGCGGAGCGGAAGCTTTGTCATACAGAATGATGCCGCTTACCATCAGGAATGGTAATATTCTGCATTGCGCAGTAGAAAGCGGACGAGATTATTCAGAAGTTATCCGGGAAGTGGAAGTTCTGTTCGGTTACCATGTGGAGATGGAGACTGTAGAACCGAATGAGCTTTCGGCATTGATAACCAGAAACTACAGGACATCAGGTCATGCTTCATCCGGTAGCATTTCCGGCGGAGCCGATATAGTGGAATGTATCGTTTCTGAGGCTTATTCCATGAACTCCAGTGACATTCATTTTGAACCTTCTGAAACCTCCGCTCGTGTCCGTTTCAGAATCGACGGACGGCTTGTAGAGCGTCATATAATTCGGAAAGATGATTATCCCGGAATCGTGAACCGGGTAAAAATCTTGTCAAACCTGGATATCTCCGAGAAGCGGCTTCCGCAAGACGGAAGGATAATGTTCTCAAGAAATGGTGTCAAGTTCGATATAAGAACATCTGTTATGCCTACAGTATTTGGAGAGAAAATGGTTATGAGGCTTCTGGTTCGTGATTCCAGACGATTGGCACTGGATTCTCTAGGTTTCACAGAACGTCAGCTGGCGAACTATAAATCAGCTATATCGCGACCATACGGAATGATACTTATCAGCGGGCCTACCGGTTCTGGAAAGAGCACAACCTTATATGCAACCCTGGAATTACTGAACCGCGATGATAACAATATCCTTACGATTGAGGACCCGGTGGAATACACAGTCGCAGGCGTAAATCAGGTACAACTGAAAGAAGAAATCGGTCTAACATTTCCTGTAGCCCTGCGGTCATTCCTGCGACAGGACCCGGATATAATTATGCTTGGAGAGATACGGGATGAAGATACGGCAGAGATGGCGGTAAGAAGCTCATTGACAGGACACCTGGTACTCTCGACGCTTCATACCAATAGTGCCTGGGGATGTGTAGCAAGAATGATAGATATGGGAGTTCATCCATATATGCTGTCCGAAACGCTTGCAGCTTGTGTGGCGCAGCGCCTTGTACGTCGACTTTGTCCATACTGCAAGAAAGAAGATTCGTCAGAGAAGGTATCTGCCGGAATTATAACAGGAACGGCCAGGACATACCGCCGATGCGGATGCGAGAAATGCTATTATACAGGATATTCCGGACGCAAGGCTATTTATGAAGTCATTCTGGTGGATGATGAAATTGCAGATGCCATCCGACATGAAGTTTCTAATATTGACGAGCACATGAAATCACGGAATATCATATCCTTGAAAGACTCTGCTACAAATCTGTATCTGGCAGGAGAAACTTCCCTAGAAGAAATACTGCCTATGATCAATTCTTAGTCCCAAGATGAAGCACCTATTTATATTGTTTTCCACGATGTTTCTGTGGACAGTTCTGAATTCTGGACTGTCAGCACAAGATAGAGTGGAGCCTGTCAGACGAAGTCTGGATTCACTCTCTGCTATTCGTCCTCATCTGAACGACCTTACGGACATATCCGTGACGAAGTTTTCTGTCTATGAACTTCTGAAGGCACTTGCCGTATCGAATGACCTGAATATGGAGGTGAATTTCAGTCCATCCAAGACGATAACATGTAACTTGAAGCAAGTGCATGTCAAGGATGTCATCAGCTACTGCTGTAGCCAGAAAAGCCTGGACCTGAAAGTGGTTGATGGCATCATTGCGATTACGGATTATAAAGTCCCAGACCCACCAAGACCAGAACCAGTCCCTGCACCGGTTTATCAGGACTATTCATCGTTTCCAGACACCAGGCAGGAATCGGTAAATGCGGAACGTGTCATTCCTCTGAATTTCCGTTCTGTGGATAGCGTTACGGATATTATTCCTGAAAGCATCAGCAAGAATCTTCAGATAAGGGAATATCTTGAGCAGAACAGTCTGGTTGTCAGTGGCGACACTGTTGATATACGACGGTTGCAAACATTCTTGAATGATATAGACAAGAGTATTCCGTTGATTTCTATAGATGTGATTATGGTGGACGCCACCAAAAGCTTTTCCAGAAAAGTGGGATTGTCTTTCGGGTATGGCAGTGAAGCACGTTCAGGAAAATCCGGCAGTATAAGTCCTGGGCTAAACATGTCTCTGGATTCAGATAATGCGAACAGGCTTATTTCTTCATTCGGAAAAATGTCTGGTTTTAATCTTGGCAAAGTAGGTCCGACATTCTATGCAGATCTGGAATGTCTGGAAGATGCAGGAAAAATCACATTGAAATCAACCCCCAAATTAGCCACATTGAATGGGCACAAAGCTGTGCTGAAAAGTGGTGAAGTCAAATACTACAAGGAGAGCCAAGTGAACATCATAGGCACACAGAATCCTCTTCAGTCAGAATCATTTACCTGGAAGAATGTGGAAGCCAGCTTCACATTGACACTGACGCCTTATGTGAGCGCCGACAGCACAATAACACTTCAGATTCAATTAGATCAGGACGAGTTCGCTGATGACAAGTTATCGGACCTATATGTTCCTCCAGGAATAACCAAGCGCAGCTTCAATTCCATCATCAAGGTAAAGAACGGCGAGGCGGTGATTCTCGGTGGCATAGAGAAGAATCTCACAGATGATTCAGCACGTGGACTTCCGTTTCTTGCCAGGGTACCTGTGCTCAGATTGTTGTTCGGCCGATCCGTAAAGGAGCGCACAAACCATAAGATGAGTGTCGTAATAAAACCCGCATTGCAATGAGACTATTTCCAGAAATATCTCCAGCAGTATTTGCCATCATTGGCGGAGATGTGTCGCTGAACCAGAAAACGCTTCAGAAAGGTTCTCCTGTAGTCATTATATTGACTGGAGCAGATGTTCTGGAACGGACACTCTCTGAAGACAATCCGCTACTTGCCAGAATCCGTGCGAATACAGATATTGTTCGTAGTGAGAGTCCCCTGCCTGATGGCAATGTGGAAGTGGCTTTCATTAAAAAGACCCTGGCTGATAAGGCAATGTCAATGCTGACATCAACAGGTGCTTATGCTGTAGGAACCTGTGTCATGAAATCCGCGGACAATGATGCTATCCGCAGAATCATGGGAGAAATAGTTTCCAAAGAACTGACTTTAAGGAAATTATACAAAAATCCGGTGATAACTGACAACATCTGCAGTGCAGTCTATATGAGGCTGCGTTTGCCGGTCCTCGTGACTTTTCTTGTGGTGCTGCTCGGAAATTGGTTTGTATATTCGGCCCTATCCCATAAAATAGGGAAGACCAGAATAGATGCGGAACGGATTGCTGTACAATTCCGACAGATGGAAAAAATCAGTCAAAAGCAGCACGATATGATGAGGCGCATGACGGGCATTCCGGTATTCAGCCGGGCATCACTTCTGGATGCTATTGCATCCAAGGTCCCGGACGGTGTAATGCTGACATTATTGGAAATCCGTGCAGCCGGCGATGGGAAAGACGCTTTGGCACGAGTTCCTGTGACATTGAGGATATGCGGCACCGCTTCCTCTGAAAACCTGATGACTTTCATATCTTCACTGAAGACTGAAACCAGGTTTTCGGGATTGTCAATAGTGTCGTATGGTCGTTCGGGGCATAGCCGAGATACCAATGCATTCGAACTTTCTATTCCTATCTAGCTATGAAATATACAGGTATAATTAAATTACTTACCTTGATTCTTCTGACTCCTGCTGCAATATGGTGGTTGGCATTGTCCCGTACTGTAAAGCAATATGGTGAATTCAGACGGCTGTCGCATGAGATTTCAGTTGAGCCTAAGCCTGGGAGTTCATTGGATGACTGCATATTGTCGAAGCCACTGCTTTCAGGAGGAGACATTGTCCGCATTGCTGATACATTATGCAGCAGTACCGGGTGTTCTCTCATATCGTATTCGCCAAGAGCGGAAGAAGCTAATGGGAATGTCCAGCTATTTACAGCATCATTGACTCTTTCCGGCAGGTTTCTAGAACTTGTCAAGATTCTTGATGGGCTGGAATCATCAGATAAGGCCCTGCGTTTCCCTAAAGTGTCAATGGTCTTGTATGACAGGAAGAACGGATTACCACGCACTATACGTATGAATATTGAACTTGCCCTGATTGAATATGATAAGAATTGACAGAAAAATGACAGGTGCTGCTCTTCCGACGGTACTTGTAGTATCTGTATTCATGCTGATTCTGGTGCTTGCTGCATTGACATATCTGTCAATGGACATGCAACTTTATGCAGGATGGCATCGGGAACGGCAGCAGCGTATGGATTTGTTTTCGGCACTGAAAATCTGCTGCTGCGACAGCACTGTGTTTGACGAGGATTCTGTGTCACTGTTTCTTTTCAGTGAAGTTCCGGTCAATGCCTATCGGCAAGGCTGGGGCTTCTACGAAATCATGACGGCATCATCCGGACCGTATCTCATTTCCCGACTGGTGGGAGCCGCTTCTGACAGTTATACACATGCGGCATTCTGGCTATGTGACAGGAACAGGGCACTCTCTCTTGCTGGTGACACGCGGATAGATGGTATTGTGCATATTCCGCTAAACGGAATAAACTACATGGAATATGGCGAAGATAAGTTTATTGGAGATAGGCTTATGGAAAATAAGCTTCGCATTGCCGGAAAAGAACTTCCAGCGGTTCTGAAAGACGGTTTCGTCATACCAGAAGATGAAGTGAACATGCATGTGCATGCCAATGATTCCATATTGATGCTTAGCTGCAATGCTATAGTAGATGGCGAAGATATTGTACTGTCATCAAGGTCTTCCGTTCATGATATCCTGGTCAATGCCAGGAAAGTCACAGTGAGTTCAGGGTTTCGTGGAAGTCTCCAGATAATGTGCAGCGATACAGTGATTGTTAAACATGGCGCAGTGCTCGAATATCCATCCGGGATATATATCAGGTCAAACAATGGATTTCCCTATGTGGAGCTGCAGGACGGCTGCTGCATGGCCGGTTATGTTATAGTAGAAGGTGCGGCTGAAGATTTCAGATTATCGCATCCATGCTATATGCAGTCTTCTTCAGCATCATTAAGCGGTCTCCTTTACGCCGACGGCAGCTGCAATCTTGAAGGTGACGTTTCAGGAGCTGTCTATGTGAAAGACTGTTTCCACATCATGGGCTCCAGTACATATCCTGGTGTCCTTCATGATGCCCATATATCACGAAACGATACCATCGCATACCCGCTTTTCATGGATGCTCCATACCGCAGAAAAGCCATAAAAAAACTACACTGATGTTGAAATGAATAACAAATACACTACATCATTGCTGCTGATTACTGCTGTAGCAATATGGGGAATAATAGGATACAAAGCCTTAACACTAAGCCATCCAATTCAAGAAACAGAATCTCTCACAGTGTCAACACCGATAATAGCCGAGGCGAGAAAAGAATTGATACTGGATTATAGAGATCCTTTTCTCGAAGAAGTCAGACCTATGGCAAAACTAAAAACCACACCAATTATTGCATCGAGGAAAGGTCTCCCTGTTTCAGCACCGGCATGGATTTTTAAAGGGACTATTCTGGCTGATGGACATGCAGCATGCCTCGTTATAGCACATGGAGAGACATATATGCTTAGACTTGGTGAGGAACTTGAAGGGTATCGCATAAATGCTTTCTCTTCAGAAACCATGTCTGTAATTTATGGGGCAAATCAATTCGTACTGGAGGTGAAATGAAGCTTGTGGCATCTGCACTTGTTGAGACAATAGTGGTATCTACAATGTTCCTTATCATTTTCATGATTGCGACAACCGCATTGACGCGATTATCGGCATATCATTCCGGAGTGGATTTCGTACAAGTTGAACTGGATATGGAGAACTCGGTCACGCTCACCAGAAAAATGATAAAACCAAAACAGGAATTCAGATATGGGTGGGGGATTGTCATCATCGAAAAAAGCGAGTCTGCATCGTGGCCTGGATTATATGATGTCGCGGTTACAGCTCAGCTAAAGAATGGGCATAAAGTAAAATATTATTATGTGGAGTAATAGAATGAGAGCTAGCACCCTCGTGGAAATGCTTGTTACAATGATTATCTCCGGTGTAGTCATTCTGTCAGTGTTTGAGGGAATCGGAATGTTCCGCAGGATGCTGGCCGGAGTATCTGATATTGAACAGTTGGGAGAACCTCTACGGAGCCATTCTGTTATTATGCGGTTGTCTGGAAAATGTGATAGTGCCATATACGATGGAAACCGGCTACTGTTATTTACAGGCGACAACGCTGAAGACACATTGCTGCTCAATAATGATGCGGTCTTATGGCATAATGGCGGAAAGCCATCCGAACTGTTTCCCGGAATGAGGGGTTATGAGATTGTCCTCTCTGGGGCTGGCATGGCGGACAGCCTTATTGTAAAGTATCGTAAAAAGGTTTATTCTTATGGCCTACATTCTGAATAACAGAAAGAAGCAGTCGCTATTCTCTCAGCTGGAGATGCTTTTGGAATCTGGCCTGGATTTCAGCCGCGCTTTCAGACTGACGATATCTGGGGCTGATAAGAAGGATACTGAAATCCTGTCATCAGTGTTCGATGATGTTGTGTCCGGACAATCTCTGTGGCATGCAATGCAGAGGTCTGTGACATTCTCTCCGTTAGACTATGGTGTCGTAAAAATCGGCGAGGAGACAGGGCGCATGCCATACGCATTGCATTTTCTTGCAGACTATTATGCCAGGAAAGAAAATCAGAAGCGAATGCTGGTCAGCGCATTGAGTTATCCTGCGATAACATTGTGTATTGCTCTGGCGGTATTGACATTCATGCTGGCGGTGGTGGTGCCGATGTTCCAGAGTGTATATGAGCGTATGGGTGGAGAACTCCCGGTCATGACATTGATTGTGATAGAGATGTCGAAGGCTTTGCCTTATATCGGGACTGGAATCGGAACGGCGGTCTGTGTTGCGGCATACATTGGAAAGGTATTCGCCAAATCAGACCGTTATAGAATGATTGTGTCATCTGTCTTGCTGTCAATGCCTTATTGCGGCTTGCTCATCAGAAAGTATTATCAGACCAGGTTCTGTCAGCTAGGCTACCTGCTGACAAGCTCCGGCATCCCGATGTTGAAGTCATTGGCAATGATAGAGACCGTCATAGGGTTCTGTCCTTATGAATGCTCAATCAAGCGTATATGTTCCGAAATAGAGCGTGGAAGAAGTTTTTCTGAAAGCCTTGGACGATATGAGCACTTATATGGCAGAAATCTTGTGACATTACTGAAAGTCGGCGAGGAGACTAACCGCCTGGACTGTATTCTTAGAAGTCAGGCGGAAGCTATCAGTGCGGAACTGGATTACGAAATCCGGCAACTGAATAATGTTGTGGAGCCAATGATGATTTTGACGATAGGCATCATAGTAGCCTTTATCCTCATCGCCATGTATCTCCCGATGTTTCGCCTCGGAATGTTGATAATGTGAACAATCCGAATCGTTTCGGGCATGAAATGTGCATATATGTAAGGCATTGAACGTTAAAAATGCAAAACATATAGCATATATGGGCAAATTCATTATATATCAGATGCTTCCTCGCCTGTGGGGAAACATTGGAGAGAAGAACATAAAGAACGGCACATTGGAAGAGAACCGGTGCGGAAAGTTCAGCAGCATTGACACCATCACTCTGGAATATCTTAAGAGTCTTGGTGTTTCTTATGTCTGGTACACAGGAATCATACGGCATGCCACGGCAGAAGACGCATGCGGCTGCATTCCATCCTCGAAAGACTGGGTAAAAGGGCGCGCCGGTTCACCTTACTCCATCACAGACTATTACGACGTGAATCCATATCTGGCAGATGAGCCGGACAAGCGAATGGACGAGTTCAGGGATTTGGTAAGACGCACGCATGAAGCCGGCCTGAAAGTCATCATCGACTTCGTCCCGAACCACGTAGCCAGGGATTACGGCATGTTTACGGCTGAACACCCGGCCCCGACAGGCATGGCCGCATTGGGTGCAACTGACGACAAATCTGTACATTGGAAAGACACCAATGACTTCTTCTATTATCCGGAGATTCCGCTCACCTTGCCGGTCAAGAACCAGACTTATGTGGAAATGCCGGCAATGGCTTCAGGCAACACCTATACAGCATCACCAGGCGTAAATGACTGGTATGACACGGTCAAACTGAATTACTGCGATTTCCATACTGAAACCTGGGAGAAGATGTATGACATCGTCAATTTCTGGGCAGAGCAGGGGGTTGACGGATTCCGTTGCGATATGGTGGAACTGGTTCCTCCTGCATTTTTCAAATGGCTGATAGAGAAAATCAAGAAAGACAGGCCGAACCTGCTCTTCGTAGCAGAAGTATATCAGAAGACATTGTACTCCAAATATATACGGGACATCGGATTCGACCTTCTTTATGACAAATCCGGCATTTATGACACAATCAGGGCAATAGTGGAGAAGAATGTCAATGACAGCGGTGTTCCTGTGGAGGACTGGCAGTCCGCGAAACGGATTACCTGGAACTGGCAATCCCTCGGAGAACTCCAGCCATATATGCTGAATTTCCTCGAGAACCATGATGAACAGCGCTTCGCGTCCGACTTCTTCGGCGGCAATGTAAAGAATTCTTACGCAGCACTTTACGCTTCACTCTTTCTGAATACTGCCCCGTTTATGCTGTACGCGGGAGAAGAGGTAGGAGAGAGAGGAATGGACAATGAAGGCTTCAGCGGAACAGACGGCAGGACCAGCATCTTCGACTGGTGGGCACCTTCCTCATTGACAAGACTTTACAGATATATACACGGAGAAACTGGCGCATTGAGCCATGACGAACAGGAAACATTGGAATTCTACCGGAAAGCGCTCCGGTTCGCATCCGAAGACGATGCTGTCTGCAAAGGCACCGTCTATGACCTGTGTTACTGCAACTCCTCTTCTGACGGGTTCAATCCGGACAGACATTTCGCATTTCTGCGAGACTACGAGGACGAAACTCTACTGATCGTATGCAATTTCTCCAAAGTGGATGCAGACATGAAGATTTCCATTCCGGAACACGCCTTCAACTGGATGAAGATGCCTGAAACAGGCGAATTGAACCACAATTCACCAATCAGTGTTCATGTCAATGCTATGAACGGGGCTATTATAAAACTTTGTTAGCCAACGCTTTAATGTTGCGAATCGGCGTTTTTGCGGATCCCGGCCAAAGCCCGGTTCGTATTACGTTCAATATATGCCGTTATGGGTTCCTCTGTATGGAGCACGACGGCATATTTCATTGCCTGCTCGCTGTCCAGTTCTCCTAACGCATCGAAATCCACGTTCCCGTCGCCAGCAACAGTGTCAATCGAAAGATATCCGATGCCCAACGAGGTGATGTTCTGGAAGAAGTGAGTTCCCTGGCTCGGTTCCACCTGGAAGCCAGGCATACTGTACTCGACGATCATTTTCGCTTCCGATATGTCACTCCAGATGACTGGAATGCCGAGATTCGGATCTGAAGAGCCCCATCGGCCCGGCCCGATGAGAATATAGCCTTCGTTTCTGGATTTGAAAGTATTGTTTATTTCCGCGAGTTCCGCAGCTATTTCTCTTGTACTCAATGAATTGAATTTGTCCGGGGCTATATAGACGATATGCGAAACATCATTGACAAATCCGTTTCCGAGCGCTTTTCCGGACTCCAGGAACAATGTCCCCAATGAAGCCTTCAGCTCATCGAAATTCACTTCCTGCTCAGCGGAATATGAACTTATCGGCCTGACTTGCAGAAGCTTGAGCGAGAGTTTACCTGAAGGAGCGACATCTGCTGCGAACTCTATCTCCACCTCGCACAACAGTTCTTTTCTACAGATATCCATGATTTCCGACAATGCCTTGGCAAGCGGATATTTTCCATATTTCAGAATCGCATCGAAAGAGACGATTCTTGCCCCGGATTCTTCAACGCCAGGAACAATCCTGCTGTTCACCGCACTGTAAGTGGAGAATACAAGATTTGAATTGGCATAGTCAGGAATCACCTCAGTAACAGGGATATGGGCAAGGTTAACTCCTTCATTTCTTGAAATCTTGAAGGCGCCCGGCCTCAAGTCCAAAGCAAACATCATCTTCTGACTGTCCCGCATAGCAAGATGCGGCTGCGAAAGCTGGAGTATCTTTTTAGGAAATTCAGGACTGAAACGCAGAGTCTTTCCGCCTTCGACAACAGATTTGCCGAGGCCGAACACTACATTGACAATGCCGTCTTCCATCCTCTCTCCGCCGATAGGGTAGAAATTTACGCTCCTGCCGACTCCGGAAATCAGAGGATAGTACAGTCCGTTATGTTCAGAGCCGCAGATGTTCTGGATGACGACGGCCATCTTCTCTTCGCTCTGAAGGTTTCCGGTCGTCTGGATATAGGTGCGGCTTCCATTGTAAAACACTGATGCATAGACACTTTTGATAGCCTTGTCCAAGATTCTCAGCATCATGTCCTTATTATCCACGTGAGGAATCATATAGGTGGAATAGACTCCGGCGAACGGCTGGTAGTTACTGTCTTCCAACTTGGAACTTGAGCGCACCGCAAGTGGCGTATCCACGGTCTTGAGATAAGTCTTAAGGCCTGAAATCAGCCCCTCAGGCAATCTGGAAGCCACAAATTCAGAAAGGATCTCATCGTCAGAAAGTTCCGAGTCTATCACATATTGTAGTCCGTTCTCCAATATGAACTCGTCAAAATACTCAGTGGATATGACAATGCTTCTCGGTATGGATATGCTTATGTTCTCGTATCTGTCTGTCAATGAGTGCTTTTCAATGAGCCTGTTCAGAAAGGCGAGACCTCTTGCCTTACCTCCGAGCGAGCCGTCTCCCATCCGGGCAAATGAAATGTAACGGTCGTAATTGTCATTGGAAAATTCCGCAATTATGCCGCGTCCCATCGCCTTGTGATATGCCTGAACTTCTTTTATCAGGAATTCACGTGCCTCAGACGCGTCATCATGATGCTCAAGACGGAATTTGTTTGCCAATGTGAAGAGTCCTCTGGCAAAGAACCACTTGGAGAACATGTTCTTGGAAGTATTGCTGACTAGGATGTTGTCCGGAACGTGCTTGATTACTTCCTCCAATTCCTGAAGATTTGCCGCACGGCCGTAAACAATACCTTTTCCGTCTCTGAAAACGAAATCCCCGAAACCGAATTCTTCTTTTATATAGTCGGAAAGCTGAAGGAATAGTGTCCTAGAGTACTTCTTTAGAAAACCGACATTAAGTCGCTTTGCCACATCCGCTACGCTAACCTGAGAAGATTGCAACAGAATCGGCATCATCGGGTCGTCCTGGCGTATATGGTGCACCAGGTCTATACCGGCATCAAGTTTCTCCGTCTTGGGAGGATCGCCCTTATGCACTACCATGCCCACATCCGAAATGATGCCCAAGAAATGGTTGCTGTATTTTTCGTATGTGGCGAACGCCTCATCGTAGCAGGTGGCAAGCAGAATCTTCGGCCGTGAACGCTTACGGTTCTTCTGCTGGTCTTCGTTCAATGTCTCTTTCAGGAATTCGTTGCTCTGCTTGAGTATAAGTTTATACAACTCAGGAAGATACGTAGAATAATAGCGGATGGAATCCTCTACCAGCATGATGGCCTGGACTCCAGTTTCAAGTATATCATAATCTGCATTCCGCTTGTCCTCGAATAGTTTGATGATTGCAAGGATAAGGTCCGCGTTTCCATGCCAGCTGAATACGAAATCCACTCCTGAATCAGTCTGCGACATAACTTTCTTTCTGATCTGCTTGGAATAATGCATCAGGAGCACGAACGGAATCTGCTTTCCCTCAGCCTTGAGATCGGCCGCCAACGGGAAAATATCCTTGTCAATCTCATTGTACATGCAGATTATCATATCGATATCCGGCTCATTCTCAAGAGTTTGTCTTGCTGCAGCAGCGGATTCCACCCACACGAATGTAGGCGGATTCGACATGTTCAGTCCGACATATTCCTTATAAACCTGGGACTCGATTTTTCCGTCCTCCTCCATAATGAATGCGTCATAATTGCTGCATATCATCAGGATTCTCTTGATTCTGAACTTGATAAGAGAACTGAAATGTGTGTTCCTGAAATCTTCCGGTCTTGGCATCACTTGCATAATCATTGGTTTTCATCCCCAAACATACGCAAAAAATCTCTTATAATGATTTTGCGGTTAGGTTTATTTCCGCTAAATTTATGGAAAAACATACACTTATGAGAATATCCACAAGACTGGTGACCGCCATGGCTGCGTTATTGTGCGGCCTCACTTCCTTTTCACAAGAATACAAAGGCCCGGAACTCAAGCCCGAATTTGTCTGCGACCTCGGAAAAATCACCCCGGAGCATGTGAAAGTAAAAGGCGCCACACAGGGATTTGCCATATGGGGGAGATACGGATTCGTGCTTCACGACAAGGGGCAGTGCGTCGTCTTCGATGTAAAGGAGAAGAGGTTCGTATCCACGTTCAAGCTCAAGGACAATGTCTCGCATTGCAACAATGCCTGTTTCGGTGTGGAGAAAGGAACCGATTTCCCGCTGCTCTATATTTCCGCGTGCAAAGGCGACCATTGCTGCTATGTGACGGATATCACGATAAAAAGCGGCAAGATAGTCCAGAAACTGTACTTTTCCGGTGAAGGATACAAAAATGCCTACGACTGGTTCATTGACCGCAAGAACAAACTCATCTATACATACGGTACAAACGGGGACATGTCCAAGCTCATCAAGAAGTTCAGGCTCCCGACGCTCGAGGATTCAGACAAGAACGGCGAAGTGCATCTGACTCAGAAAGACGTGATAGAGGAGTTTACCGTAAAAGGTATCAGAATCTACCAGGGAAGCACCATGAAGGGCAGATATGCTTACCTTGCAGACGGTTATCCTCCGTACAACAGAGTCCTCCACGTCGCGGATATGAAGGAAAAGAAACTGGTGAAAAGCATTGACCTGAACGATCTGAAATACGAGCCTGAAGGACTGACAATAAAAGGCAAATGGCTCTATATGGCGATGCACGTCAAGAAGCAACCTCGCGACAGTCAGATTTACAGATTCAAAATCAAGTAGTTACAAAACAGGAATTACATTCTTCTGCGGAACTCGGCGACCGTGATTGCAGTAGCGACTGCTGCATTCAGCGATTCCGAGCCGGTATCGTTTTTCGGATACGGAGGAATGTAGAGCCTGTCAGAAACAAGGCCGGCGACTTCGTTCGAAATGCCATTGGACTCATTGCCGATGACGATTACGGAAGGGGAGTCCTTGCCCGGATTCAGCTGTTTCTCATAAATGTCGGATCCGTCCAGGAAGGTTCCATATACATTGCCTCCTGCTGACACGGCAGCTCGACAGAGAGCAGGGATTTCAGCATAGTGAAATTTCACGCGGAAGATGGCGCCCATAGTGGCCTGGACCACTTTAGGATTGAATACATCTACAGTGTCAGGCGCTGCGAAAACAGCATCGATTCCGAACCAGTCCGCCACCCTGAGAATGGTGCCGAGATTGCCCGGATCACGGATGGAATCGAGGGCAAGATACAGGCCGGACTGACCTAAAGCGTCACTTAATGCTGCGTCTGATGAAAGGTTGATATCCTGAGGCTTGCGTACGACTGCAAGCACCGGGGACGGAGAAGAAAGCGAACTGATTCGGCCCATCTGTTCTTCTCCTATCTTATCTTTTCGGTAAACAGTCTCCACGTCAAAACCGGACCGTAGGGCCTCATCCACCATCTTTTCGCCTTCAACACAAAAAAGTCCGTATCTGTCCCGGAATTTCTTATCCGAGAGAGAACGGACTCTCTTTATTTCATTTGCCGAAATCGACATATTTTAAATGACTAGTAACCAAGTATTTTCAGCATTGACTCATAACTCTGCTCCGGAGCGAACAGTCGGGTGGTAACATTGCCTTCTTTGTCCTTGTCTATGAGAATATGTTTCGGCGACGGCTGGAGACAATGCTTGACTCCACCATAACCGGAAATAGCCTCTTGATATGCTCCAGTATGGAAGAATCCTATATAGAGCGGGTCTCTGCGGTTTCTGATATTCGGAAGGAAGATGGCATTGGCATGAGCCTCAGAATTGTAATAATCCTTGCTGTCGCAAGTAAGACCGCCGAGGAACACCCTGTGGTATTCATCATTCCACTTGTTTATAGGCAAGAGTATAAACCTCTGGTTAAGTCCCCAAGTGTCAGGGAGTGTAGTCATAAACGAGTTATCAATCATATACCAGCACTCCCTGTCGTTCTGCTGTTTCACGTCCAGCACCTTGAAAATGGTGGCACCGGATTCGCCGACGGTGAAGTTGCCGAACTCAGTATAGATGTCAGGTACAGGAACGCCGTGCGCTTCGCATACGGTCTTGATCTGATTGACAATCTCCTCGATCATATATTTATAATCGTAATCCCATGTCAATGAGGTCTTTATAGGAAGTCCGCCACCTATATTCAATGAATCAAGGTCAGGACAGATCTGCCTCAAATCGCAATAAAGGTTCAGGCAGCGTGAAAGCTCATTCCAATAATAAGAGGTATCACGGATACCGGTATTGATAAAGAAATGAAGCATCTTGAGCTTGAACTTAGGGTTCTTGCTGATACCGTTCTTATAGAAAGGAATTATGTCGCTGTAGCGGATTCCGAGACGGGATGTATAGAAGTCAAATGACGGTTCCTCCTCGGCAGCGATACGGATACCGAGATTCGTAGGAACTTCCACGATATCGTCCAGGTCTTCGAGTTCATTCTTGTTGTCCAGAACAGGTATGAGGTTGTGCCAGCCCTCATTCAGGAAATTGGCCATATTCCTGACGTACTGAGGCTTCTTGAAGCCATTGCAGATTATGATCAGATCCTTGTCCACCAAGCCTTTGTCTTTCAGGCTCTGGATAAGATTCAGATCATAGGCAGATGAGGTTTCTATGTGGACATTGTTCTTGAGAACCTCCTCAAGGACGAATTCAAACTGTGAACTCTTCGTACAATAGCAGTAATGATATTCTCCATCATAACTTACCTTGGACATCGCATTGCGGAACATACGTTTGGCCCGCTGTATCTGACTTGAAATCTTCGGCAGATACGTGATTTTCAGTGGAGTACCATATTCCTTTATGATATCCATCATATTGATGTCATTTACGTACAGGGTTCCATCTTCCACCCTGAATTCATCCTGTGGGAAATCGAAGGTCTGACCGACCAAATCGATATACTTGTTCTTCATCCTTTAAACCTTAGAAAAAAGGGAACGAACCTGAAAAACAGATTCTATTGTTACACATAAAAAACAAGATTCCGGCCATTTTACCGAAATCGGTTGCAAATATAACCTTTCAGTTTAAATTTTGGAGTGAATTTCTGCTAAAATACGTTAATTTTGTAACAAATAAGACAAATTTGAAAATGACATTGACAAGAATAAAGAAATTTTTCACTGCCGCATCGACAGCGACTGTCTTGTTATTGTCATTTTCCTGCAGCACGACGCGTGTTTTGCAGGACGGGGAGTACCGGCTTGCAAAGAACACTGTGAAAGTCGAGAACGACAGCCGGTTCAATCCCGGTTCTCTGGAGCCGTACATCAAGCAGAAGCCCAACTCCAAACTGATCTTCGGCTGGAATCCGTTTCTGAATGTATATAACTGGGGAGGGAAGAGCGACAGATTCTTTCCGAGGCTCTTCAGGAAAGTCGGAACGGCTCCAGTCGTATATGAGTCGGACAAGGTAGATGCGTCGGTGGAGAATATTGAACGGCATCTTGAATACATCGGATACTATGGTTCAAAGGTAGAAGCAGAGGTGTCCGTCAAGCGGAAAATAGTTAAAGTAAATTATAATGTAACTCTCGGCAAACGCTTTCCTATCAAGGAGATACATTATAACCTCCCGTCAAATGATGTATTCCGCAACACCTTCTTTTCCGACACATCCGGAGTGATGGTAAAGACGCAGGATTTCCTTTCAGAATCCGTAATGGAAGCGGAGACCCAGAGGTCAGCTGCGTTCATGAGGAACAAGGGATATTTCACATTGTCCAAAAACAACTACTTCTTCCAGGCGGATACACTCAGCATCCCCGGATATGCCATCCTGGACTATACCATAAATGAATACACGAGGAACGAGAGTCCCGACAACGCATTGCCTTTCAGGCAGTTCCATTTCGACAATGTAGTGATTTCCCACCCTGAGAATTTCCGTATCAAGGAGAAGACGCTTCGCGGCTTGAACACCATCAGGCCAGGCGATCTCTACAGTGAGACTGCGACCAACACCACCTACAGCAGGCTCTCCTCATTGAGCATAATCAACGGGGTGAACATCGATGTCCAGCAGGTGGACACTAATAAGGTCAATGCCGACATATCTCTTTCTGTATCAAAGCTTCAGGGCTTCAAATTCAATATCGAGGCATCATCGAATTCGAGCGGACTGTTGGGCATTTCCCCCGGTCTGTCATTCTACCACAAGAACTTGTTCAGGGGCGGGGAAGTGCTGAATCTGAACTTTACCGGAAATTTCCAGTTCAAGCCTAACAGCAGTACAAGAGCGACAGAGTTCGGCATTTCGGCAGGAATCAAGTTCCCACGCTTCGTATTCCTACCGATAACGAGGTTCAAGAAGGCCATACCTTCCACAGAGCTCAAGGCTTCCTATAACTATCAGGACAGGCCGGAATACAAGAGAAACATCATTTCCTATTCATTCGGATATACCGGTTCATACAAGAAACTGTATTTCCAGTTTTACCCGACTCAGCTGAACATCGTCCGCATGTTCAGTATCAATCCTGACTTTTACCAGAGCGTCCTTCTGAATTCGTCCGTAAAGAGCGCATTCACTGACCACTTCGACTTCGGTGCGGGAGGAACGCTTTACTACACCACCAGCACGGACGTGAATCCTAAGCGTTCTTATCATTACTTCAAGTTCCAGGCTAATGAAGCCGGTAATGTCCTGTCATTGTTCAATCCATTGATGCACAAGAATTCAGCGACAAAAGAGCGCCAGATCTGGGGAGCAAGCTATTCTCAATATGTAAGAGGGGAGTTCTCTGCAGGAAAGACCTGGGTGTTCGGCAAGAATGACAGGCAGGCATTCGCGACAAGGGTGCTGATAGGATGCGGAGTGGCTTACGGGAACTCCGTGTCAATGCCTTTCGAGCAGCAGTTCTACAGCGGCGGTGCAAGCAGCCTGAGAGGCTGGCAGGCACGTTCTGTCGGCCCTGGAACCTCGCCTAAGGACACGCTCTTCATCATTCCGAACCAGACCGGAGATTTCAAGATTGAGGTCAATGCCGAGTATCGTTTCGGGCTGTTCTGGAAGTTCAACGGGGCTGTTTTCGCTGATGCCGGAAACGTATGGAATCTTACTGACAATGGTCTCGGAAAGTATGATCTGGGCAAGCTGAACGGATACAATTTCGTTCATGGCATCGCTCTCGACTGGGGCCTGGGACTGCGCCTAGACCTGAATTTCATCCTTGTACGTCTGGATATGGGTATGGTCATCCACGATCCGACTAGGAGTGAGGGCCGGAGATGGGTCGGGCCTGACGGCTGGTTCAAAAAGGATGGTTGCGCAGTGCATTTCGGCGTCGGCTATCCTTTCTAATCCCCCTAACCCCCTTTTCAAGGGGGCACATCAGGGCCTACGGGCTTTCCATCGCCGCAATGGCAGCCCTGCCCGCCAACTCCGGCCCGGCATCTGATGATGCCCTGTTATTTTATTGGGACTCTGTCCCAAACCCTGACGCTCCGCGCGGCCTTTTCGTCCTTCACGTATTTGTTGACGCCACGGGGACAAAATCGACTCTTTTGCCTACGTTATTAGATTCACGTGAGCAAATACGGCCTTTCTGCACACAGTCAGGCTGTTTTTGAACTGTCACGGGGGCAAATCAGGCCTTCTTGCCCCCCCGTGACTGAAATCTTGTGTGCAAAAACCCGCCTTTTGCCCCCCCCGTCGTCCTTCATTGATATTGTCCCGAACTGCGGCAAGAGCCAGCTCAGCTCACGGGGCTTCGCAATTCGCTGCGGGCTATGCCGCTGTTCTGCGCGCCGCATCGCCCGATATTATTTAGATCCCATAAAAGTTTGCGTAAGCGTACACAAGGTTACGTCTTGACCGGACTATTATTATTTGGAAAAACCGAACAACCTGAAATTTACACAACCGGCGAAAGCATTGATTCACAACCCGTTAGCTAATAAAGCAAAAGCCAGGTTACCCGCTTTTTCACATAACCTGCATTTGGATATTTATTCTATCTCATTGACATTCAGCAATATGCACCAAATCCCGACATGCAGGTTGTTCGAAAACACATGAAGCTATCCTTCCCAAATCAGCCACCAGCTATTAGCAATCGCCAGAGAGCAGTGGCTTTATCTATCGATCCGAACTCTCACATGAAAGGAGGACCTGTCATCCAGTACTCATCGCACGGCAAAAAACTAAACATCCATGCTGACTCAACGAAGCCATTGTAGCCGGCAACAAGGTTGCCCCTGTGAGGACTTGCCGCCCTCGGCACTAGAGGGAGGGGCCCACGATAGTGGGAGGGCCTGGTCCTCACAGGGGCTTCTTGTTGCCGTACACACCTAGAGTTCAGCGACACACGAGGCGCAGCGCGTAAGTTGCAGATTATCAATTATTTAACCAAAATCAGAGTTAGGAAAACCACAACCCTGAAAATGGTTAAACAGTTATCACACAGCGACTTACAGGTTGCACAAAGACCACACTCTATTTGTAGTACTTGGGCCAGCAGGATTTGAGGTAGGCGGCTAGGACGTCTTCGTGGCTGTTTTCGGCCGGCTGGTAGAAGACCTTGCCCTTCAGGCCATCCGGCATATATTCCTGATCCACAAAGTGGCCCGGAAAATCGTGAGAATACTTGTATCCGTCGTGATAGCCAAGCTCTTCCATAAGTTTGGTCGGGGCATTCCGAAGCGGCATCGGCACACTTTCAGCTTGAGTCTGCGACGCCACCTGCATTGCCTCGTTTATGGCAAGATAAGCTGAGTTGCTCTTAGGAGAAGAAGCCAGATATATAGTCGTCTCCGCCAATGGGATTCTGCCTTCCGGCATACCTATAGAAGACACAGTCTGGAAACAGGCATTGGCCAGAAGAAGAGCATTGGGATTCGCCAGTCCGATATCCTCAGAAGCAGAGATGCACAGGCGCCTTGCGATGAATTTCGGGTCTTCGCCACCGTCAAGCATCCTCGCCAGATAATATATGGCAGCATTCGGATCCGAACCTCTGATACTTTTTATAAACGCGGAAATTATGTCATAATGCATATCGCCGCCCTTGTCATAACGCGAAGCATTGGTCTGAAGACAGGACTCCACAGTCTTGTTGTCAATTACGATATGCTCCGCACCAGCAAACGAATCCACCACTATCTCCAACAGATTCAACAACTTACGCGCGTCACCGCCGGAATAGCGGAAAAGCGCCTCAGCTTCATTGACCTTGATATCCTTATGCTTTAGAATCTCGTCTTCAGTCAGCGCCCTGTCGAGCAGATGCTGAAGGTCATCCTTTTCCAATGACTTGAGCACCAGCACCTGACACCTCGAAAGCAGAGGATTGATAACCTCGAAAGACGGATTTTCCGTAGTCGCGCCTATCAGGACTACCGTACCGTCCTCCACTGCTCCCAGAAGAGCATCCTGCTGAGCCTTGTTGAAACGGTGAATCTCGTCAATGAAAAGAATCGGAGCACCTTTTCCTGAACCGAACATCGAAGACTTGTCAGCCTTGGCTTTGTCGATGACTTCGCGCACATCCTTGACGCCGGAACTGACGGCGGACAATGTGTAGAATTCCCGGTCCAATGAGTTGGCCACGATCCTGGCCAATGATGTTTTTCCCACACCCGGAGGTCCCCACAATATGAATGAGGACAAATTGCCGCCGGCTATCATATTCCGCAGCACGCAACCATCTCCTACAAGGTGTTTTTGCCCTACATATTCGTCCAGATTACGCGGTCTCATCCTTTCCGGAAGGGGAGGAAGCAGTCGATTCATCTTTTCAGTATCCATATCGCGAAATTATATATAACCCTTTGTAAATCAATAATTATAACAAATATGTTAATCGGTGTAACATTTTTGTTATAGACATTTTTCAGCATTCTTGAGGCAAAATCAGGCAGCATTTCCTGTCCTGACGGCCCTGAAATTGCAAAAATAATGAATGGCTGGCGAAAAGGAAAGAGGAATCTTTTTTTTCCTCACGAACAATATCGGAATTATACCATGATTGTAACATAATTTCGGTTGAAAGTTACTACATTTGTACTTGGAAAATAATATGGAAATGTTTGAGAAAAAGACAAAGATCATCTGCACTATTGCAGACAACAAATGTGATGAAGGATTTATCAGGCAGTTATACGAGAACGGAATGAACGTTGTCCGTATCAACTCCGCACATGCATCACTTGAGGGTGCACAGATGGTAGTGGACAATGTACGCAAAGTATCAGACCGTATCGCCATACTCATTGACACGAAAGGACCTGAGGTCAGACTTACCCAGATGGCAGATGCCGTGGGGTTCGTAGCACATACGGATGAAATCATAGAAATCATTGACAATCCTGCGGAAGCATGCCGGAAGGGGAGACTCTACACTACATATCCGCACATGGCCGAAGATGTTCCTGTAGGTTCCGACATTCTGATTGACGACGGCTCCGTGGATTTGTCTGTTATCGGCAAAGAAGAGGGCAAGCTTATATGCAAAGTGATGAACGAGGGTGTAATCAAAGGACACAAGAGTGTCAATGTCCCGAATGTCCATATAAATCTGCCTGCCGTTACGGAAAAGGACAAGAAATTCATTCATTGGGCAATCAAGGCCAATATTGACTTCATTGCACATTCTTTCGTGCGCAGCGCCAAGGACCTCCAGGAAATCCAGGAGATTCTGGATGCCGAGAACAGCCATCTGAAGATAATTTCCAAGATAGAGAACCAGCAGGGAGTGGACAACCTCGACGACATTCTCACATACTGCTATGGCGTAATGGTCGCGCGCGGAGACTTGGGAGTGGAAATTCCCGCAGAGCGTATTCCACTGGTACAGAGGGATATAGTCAAAGCCTGCCGGACAAGGAAGAAACCGGTGATCATCGCCACCCAGATGCTCCAGAGCATGATTGAGAACCCGAGGCCGACAAGAGCAGAGGTGACGGACGTGGCCAATGCCATTTTCCAGAGCGCTGATGCGATTATGCTGAGCGGTGAGAGCGCATACGGAGAATATCCGGTAGAAGCTGTCAAGACAATGACCAAGATAGCGCAGCAGACCGAACAGACTCTCGACGTTAACCTGGACCTTGATTTGAGGAAGGTAGTGAAACCTGTCGCCGTGGTACTTGCAAGATCATTGGTTGCGGCAACCCAGGAGCTTCCTGTCAAGGCTCTTGTCTTCGATACATATACAGGAAGAGTAGGACGCTATATCTCCACATTCAGACCTGAAGTTCCGGTTTATGCAATGTGCTATAACGATTACACTATGAGAGAGTTGTCGCTCGTGTTCGGAATCAAGGCATACCCATTCCACAAGGTAAGGGACAAGGAAGAATTCGCAGCCGACTCCATCAAGATCCTGTGCGATGAGGGCAAACTCCAGAAAGGTGACCTCGTAGGCTTTATAGGAGGAGTTTTCGGTGCTCAAGTCGGCGCCACATATATGGAATTGAAATACATTTAGCACGCATTGAAACAATCCTTGACAATATTTATGGTCTGCGTGTGTCTTCTGATATGTTCAAAAGGCTCTGCGCAGGTAGTGGACATCGGTTTGCTGTCGTCTCCGAAAAGCGTCGGCTTCAGTTTCCGCCACTTGTCAAGGAACCAGAATCTTTCAGTCGCCAGACTCTCGGCAGACATTCTTGATGTACTTTCCCACAAGCATGACAATGCCGGTATAAAATGCGATTATGCAATGCTGATGCCGCTGACTGCAGGACGCATAGGCGAGGACACGCAGTTCAGCGTGATGGCCGGCCCAGGAGCAGCTGTGGGCTATGTAGCAGATCACGGAACATCCAAAGGCCACATGTGTGGACTGATGGGAGCTGTCTGCATCGATTTCGCATTTAAAGTACCGGTTCATATCTCATTGAGTGCCAATGCTATACTGGGATGCCACATAACGAAAGACGGGAAAACGCTCGAATTCTACAAGAACGGCATCTACAGAAGCTGGATTCCGGAAATAACCATTTATTACAGATTCTGAATGAAGCAGTTACGACTCATACTGGCATGTTTGGCATTGACTTTTCCGCTGCTGACAAAGGCAGGGGAGAGAGCGTCATTCAGATATGGTATGGAATGGGGTGTGAATTCGGCCATCCTCGTCGGCAGCCACAGTTCATACATCTCTGGAGAAGGGTATCTTGTGGACAGCAGAAGTTTGGATTTCAGGTCCCATATAAATGGTGAGGTGATAGGGCTTATAGGATTGGAATACAAGCGTTTAGGATTATATTTGAGAAGCGGGTATATGGGGCTCCAAAAAGGGGAGAGCGTCGTTCCAGTTCTCCTGCGGAGTTCTTTTGCTCTGTCCAGGTCCGGAGTCGAAAAACACGGTTCCATATATATTGAAGGCGGCTGTGGACTGCAAAAGTCCAAACCAGTATCAGCAGTAACCGGTACAGGATATGTTTACCGCCTGAGACTTTCCGAGAAATTGGCATTGGACCTGAACGGCGGACTACGCATATCATATTCGCATCCTGACGTTTACGACAAGTATGCCGAACGGAAAGTTCCGAAAGAATCACTCGGACAGAGCAAAAGCTTGAATATCGGCTTGGCCTTGACAATCGCGCTGGTTTTCTGACATGACAATGTATTTTGGAAATGTTCCGTGCGCGACTGGAACGAAACTGAGTTTTTTTACGGCTATATGTAGCCATAAAATATTATCTTTGTATTCCCATACGGGTTTGCCGTGTGTTATACAATTTATATTATGTTAAGTTAGGTATGTTTTTACAGATCTTCTCCCTACTCGGTGCCATTGGATTGTTCCTCTACGGCCTCAATATGCTGAGCAACGGACTTCTCAAACTGTCCGGCGACAGACTCCAGAAATTTCTTCCCTGGATGAAAAAGAATCCTGTCAACAGTATTCTGTCCGGATTTTGCATAACGACAATCGCCGAATCATCAAGCGCGGCAACCGTAATGGTAGTAAGTTTCGTCAATGCCGGCGTACTTGCACTGAGCCAGGCCATTCTCGTCATAATGGGAGCGAACATCGGTGCATCCTTCACCACTTGGATAATTGCTCTGTTGGGCTTTCTCATTGATATAAAATACGTTACATATCCACTTATTGCAGCCGGATTCATTCTGACAATGATGAAGGGACAGAAACGCAAGGTATTCGGGGACGTTCTCCTGGGATTCGGTCTTCTTTTCCTCGGCGTATCCTTCATAATGTCCACATTCCCAAGTACCGGCCAACTTCAGGGACTCGCCTACCGCATTTCTGAGCTCCAGACCAACAATTTCCTCGGTGTTCCAATGTTTATGGCCATCGGATGTATCCTGGCATTCGGAATGCAATCAACTGGAGCTGTGACACTTACGATGGTTATGCTCAGCTGCGGATGGATCAATTTCGACCTTGCTGCAGCTATGGTGCTCGGTGAGAACATCGGGACCACAATCTCCGCAAACATAGCTGCCACAGATGCAAATATACAAGCAAAACGAGCAGCATTGGTACATACATTCTTCAATGTTTTCGGCGCCGTGCTTGCACTTATCGCATTCAAACCGCTGATTGGCCTTGTCGGCTGCATAACGACAGCATTGGGAATTGCTCCCGGCATTTGGGCGGGAGTCTTCGGAATAGCGCTTTTCCATACGCTCTTCAACCTGTTCGACACCTGCATCCTCGCCTGGTTCACTAAATTCATCGAGAAACTTGTCACCAAATGCGTCCAGGAATCTGACAGCGAAACAAATGAATACAGCAATCTGATTTACATCACCTCTCGCAACTTCGGCACACCTGCCATAGCCATTTCACAGGCATTCAAAGAGGTCGTACACTTCGCTGAAATACTCAGAAACGGCTTTGACAATGTGAAAAATGCTGTTATGGAAAAAGATCCTGACAAATTCGAAGAATACCGGGTGAAACTCGTGCACCTGGAGGAACTGTCCGACAAACTCGAATATGAAATCGCAGGTTTCCTGAGCAATGTCTCCACAGGCAATCTCACAGAAGAAGAAGCAGAGCAGGTCAAAGTGCTCTACCGCGTCATAGGCGAGCTCGAAAGCCTCGGCGACAGTGGAGAAAACATAAGCAGGATATTGGAAAGAGAACGTGTGCACAACAGAAAATTTGATGACGACTCCATATCCAAGATACTCACATTGAGTTCTAAAGTCGAAAAAGGCTATGACGTAATGGTTGAGAATCTAAAAAACGCTACGACTCTGGAAGGAGTCAAAGACATTTCCAATGCCTATGCATCAGAAGATGACATCAACGAAACTCGCAACAAGCTGAGAGAAGAAGGCATTCTGCAGATAGAGCACCACACTGGAAACTATCAGTCTCTCAACTATTTCCTCGATATGATAGCGGAATTGGAGGCAATGGGAGACTTTATGATAAATGTATCACAAGCCATCGTAAGAAACGACAATTGAAATGGGACGTAAAAAACTCGACCTCATACTTGAAAATGTTAAGATAGAAGCTGTTGCGGCAGAAGGAAAATCACTTGCCCACGTGGATGGGACAGTGGTTTTCGTAGAATTCGCAGTTCCGGGAGACATTGTCAATGTAAAGGTGACAAAAAAGAAAAAGAACTATATGGAAGGTTTCATTCTTGAGATAGTGAAACCTTCCGAGGACAGGCTTCAGCCTTTCTGCGAGCACTTCGGAATATGCGGAGGATGCCGCTGGCAACCATTGCCTTACGATATGCAGCTGAAAGCCAAACAGCAGCAAGTCTGGGACCAGCTGGTCCGCATCGGACATCTGGAAATTCCGGACATCTCCCCTATCCTGCCTTCAGACAAGACCAAATACTACAGGAACAAGCTCGAATTCACATTCTCGAACAAAAGATGGATCTACAACAATGAAGATCCGGACAGCCTTACTGACGAGGAGCGTCTTGGACTAGGCTTCCATGTAGGCAAATTCTTCGATAAAGTATTGGATATCAAGCATTGCAGCCTGCAGCCTGAGCCTTCAAATGAGATCAGGCTTTTCATCAGGGAATACGCCGTCACTCATAACCTCGAGTTCTACAACATCCGGGAAAATACTGGTTTCCTGAGAAATATCATTGTCCGAAACAATCAAGTCGGCGACGTAATGCTCACAGTATGTTTCGCTTTCGACGACCAGGACAAGATTGTCCCGATGCTGGATGCCATTGCAGCAGAATTTCCGCAAATCAAGTCGCTGCATTACGTGATAAACGAAAAGCTCAACGACTCGATTTCCGATTTGGACTGTATATTATATAAAGGTGAAGACGCCATCTGGGAGACCATGGGCAAATTGAAATTCAAGATCGGTCCCAAATCATTCTACCAGACGAACAGCGAACAAGCCTACAAACTGTATTCAGTAGCCAAGGAATTTGCAGCATTGACAGGAAATGAGGTCGTATATGACCTCTATACCGGCACCGGCACGATTGCCCAGTTCATTTCGGACAAAGCATCCAAAGTGATTGGTATCGAATATGTTAAAGAAGCAATCGAGGACGCTCGGATAAATGCGGAGGCTAACGGAATCACCAACTGTACATTCTTCGACGGCGACATGAAAGATATCCTGACAGCCGATTTCATAAAAGAGCACGGCAAGCCGGAAGTGATGATTATCGACCCTCCAAGAGCCGGAATGCATCCGGATGTAGTAAAAGTCATTATGGAGGCCGCTCCTGAACGCATAGTATATGTCAGCTGCAATCCTGCCTCACAGGCAAGGGATCTTGCAATGATGTCCCCTATGTACGAGATTACTGCTGTGCAGCCGGTAGATATGTTCCCTCATACGATGCACGTGGAGAACGTATGCGCATTGAAACTAAAAGACAAAAAAGAAGAATAATTTTAAGGTAACATGCTGATAGAGTGTTTATTGCTAATAGTCGGACTTGCACTTGTGGTTCTCGGTGCAGACTTTCTGGTAGATGGAGCATCATCCATTGCCAAGAGGTTTGGAGTCAGCGACTTCGTCATAGGACTTACGATAGTCGGAATGGGCACATCAGCACCTGAGATGGTAGTAAGTTTCATCGGTGCCCTTCATGGAAACGGAGATATCGCAATCGGCAATGTAATAGGCTCGAATATTTTCAATGTCTTCATGATATTGGGAGCCACAGCATTGATTTTGCCGATGGACATTACTCCGATGAACCGGAAAAAAGATGTACCTCTGAACATTGTGATAACTCTGATATTTATCGCTTTAGGAATGAGTCGTACCCTTTTCGGCATCGGAGATGACGTGCTGGGCAGAATTGATGGAGCAATTCTCCTCGTGCTGTTTGCTGCGTACATTTATATGTGCTTCCGTTTCGACACGGCAAATCAGACAGAAAGCAATGAAAATGAAAAGGTTATAAAACCGACATTGGCAGCAGTGCTGATAGTTGCCGGACTTGCGGGACTTGTTTTTGGAGGCAGAATGTTCGTCAATTCAGCTACATCCATAGCCAAGATGCTCAATGTCAGCGACAAACTCATTGCCATCACGATTCTTGCCGGCGGCACGTCAATGCCTGAACTTGTGACCTGCATCGTAGCCGCATTCAAGAAAAAGGGACAGCTTGCTCTTGGCAACATTTTGGGCTCCAATGTGTTCAACATTCTCCTGATTCTTGGAGGCTCCGCATTGTTGCATCCGCTCTCCATGGCAGGCATGAGTTATGTGGACTTGGGCGCCCTGCTGCTCAGCTCACTCGTGATATGGGCAAGCATCCATACAAACAAAAAGAACCAGCTGGACCGGGCTGACGGCCTGCTCCTACTGCTTCTCGAAGCAGCATACATGACATTCCTGATAATCAAGAAATAAATCTAAACCAATATGTTCAAGCCAATCGATTATAAGTTGATCAATGTATCAAACGGTCGAATTTTCGATGATGAGGGCTGGTCTCTTGCCGACCCGGAAGCAACTGCTCCTTCACTTGTAAGAGCTGTTTACAATAACACCAAATTCACCCCGAGAGATGACCTCAAAGGGCTTTTCAGATACGCAGAATGGCTTCCAGTGCGTAAAACTCTCAGACATTCGCACGCACCTGTAACGTATAAGAGCAAGGGTTTGGCCAATATGTTAGGCCTTGAGAATCTATACATTACATTTTCAGGTTATTGCCCTCGCCTTGGCGCCAGAATGGAAACCTGTTCATTCAAAGAGACTGAAGCATATTCCGTATGCGCAAGACTTCCGAAGAACAACAAGAGAATCCTGGTTGTACAGTCTGCCGGAAACACAGCAAGAGCATTTGCCAAAGTATGCTCTGACAACAACATTCCTATCGTCATCTGCATTCCTTATGACAACATCAGCGACCTCTGGTTCAGAAAGAAGCTGTCATCTTGCGTAAAGATAGTCGCAACCCCTACTGGCACAGACTATTATGACGCCATCTCATTGGGAGACAAACTCTGCAAGAATCCGAGATATATGGCTGAAGGCGGTGCCAAGAACGTGGCCAGAAGAGACGGTATGGGAACCACAGTACTGTCAGCCGTGGAAGTGATTGGCCGTATTCCTGATGCATATTTCCAGGCTGTAGGAAGCGGTACTGGAGCTATTGCCGCATGGGAAAACGCAGAGAGGCTCGCTGCCGACGGCAGATTCGGCAAGAACAATATGAGAGTCTATGCTAGCCAGAACGCTCCGTTCACTATCATGTATGACTCTTGGAAGAATCACAGCCGTGAACTCGTATCGATGACTCCTGAAGAGTCCAGGAGTAAGGCGGAAGTCATTCTCGGAAAGGTTCTCTCCAACAGAAAACCTCCATACAGCATAGCAGGTGGCCTGTTCGACGTGCTGGAGAAATCGGGCGGCGATATGTTCAAGGTCACCAACGATGAGATCGTATCATGGGTTGTACGCTATTACAGCGCAGAAGGATATGACATTTTCCCTGCCTCAGCATGTGCGGTGGCCAGTCTGAAACAGGCAATCGACTGCGGTACCGTGAAGAAGGATGAAACCATAATGCTCAATGTGACAGGGGGCGGTATGCTGAGCGCTACGAGAAAAGGGTTCATACTCAAGGAACCGGATCTGGTTCTTAGTCCGGAACTGCCTACAGAAGAAATAATTGCAGCAATCGACAAATTGTTCTGATATAGATGATTCTACAAATTCCGCAAATAACTTCGCAGCTGGATTCCGCAAAGTTCAATCCGGACTCCGCGAAAGTTGCATTGAGCAATATGGCTAAAGAACTGACCACAAACCCTGATCAGTTCTTCCAGAGCCTTATCCATGATGCCATCACATTCGGCTTCAAGGTGCTGGCCGCCATTGCAATATACGCAGTCGGTCTCTGGATCATAAAGCGGGTAAAGGTACTGCTCCGAAGGATATTCGAACGCAAGCATACAGAAAAGACACTTGCATCGTTCGTCACCAGTCTTATCACCATCACATTGACAGTGCTGCTCGTCATCATCACGATAGGCACATTAGGAGTGAACACGACTTCCCTTGCGGCCCTGCTCGCTGCAGGCGGTATGGCGATAGGTATGGCGCTGAGCGGAACAGTGCAGAATTTCGCCGGAGGCATTATGATATTGATGTTCAAGCCGTTCAAGGCTGGAGACTATATCAATGCTTTAGGTTTCTCCGGTATTGTGACAGAAGTGAATATCTTCAGCACCAAGCTCAGGACATTCAACAATGAAACCGTCGTCCTGCCTAACGGTGCGCTTTCAAACGGAAACATAAAGAACTTCTTCGAGAGAAATGTGAACCGCTGCGAGTGGTTTGTAAATCTCGATTACAGCACGGACAATGCCAAGGCCAAGGAAGTACTGATGAATATCCTGAAATCCGACAAGCGTATCCTTGACGGGACAACACCAGGCTCCGCTGCCCCTTTCGTAGCACTTAATTCGATGAAAGACAGCAGCATAGAATACGTAATGAAAGGCTGGGTCAATGCTGAGGACTACTGGGATGTGATATATGACATAAATGAGGCCATATTCACGGAGATTCCCAAGAGCGGTCTAAGTTTCCCGTTCCCTCAGATGGATGTGCATATAAAAAATCAGTAGCCGGTTTCGACTACTGATTTTTTATATATGTCCCGCACATTCTGTTACTGCCGGGAAGCAGCGGCACGTTCTATCATAAGATTCTCAAGACTGACTACAGGATTCGCATATATCCTCAGGAATATATCTCTCAAATCAGCCCTGCACAGAGACTTCTCCACCTTATCGAGCTGATGTTCAACGTAATCCGTAAACTGAGCAACATCTTCCGGAGTATATTTGTCACGGTATTTGAAAGTGTGGTTCACCATATCATAACCGATATAGTTGGTCTTCCACAACTTGTAGCCCTCTATAATCCTGACGTCAACTGCATGTCTGATCGCCTGATAGCGGTCATTCTTGTTACAGCATGACGCAGCCTCGATCTCATCATGAGTGAGCGGTGAACCGATATTCAGATGGATATTGCCTTTCTGCTGCTCGATTCCGGTCATAATGCTTATGAGATCCTCACGGGAGCCCTTGACATATTTCTGTGTCCGTGAAATCAGGCGCTCACGAGCCTTGAGGATATCGCACGGCTCATATTCGTATGAAATACTGAGCGGAACAATGTTAAGTTCCTCAAAATTCGTAGTGAAATCAGCAGTACCGCTCATATCCAGCATCTTGAGCAGGCCCTGCTCAGTAGTGTCGATACCGTCCTTGGCCCTGCCTTCACGCTGGGCAATCCAGATGGAACTGCGGCCGGAGGTGATGCACTCTCTGATATATTTCGAAAGGACCTGTGATGAAAGATAGAGCTGTCTCGCATTGATTCCGCGAATGACCTTGATCATCCTGTTCGAGCGGATGAGATATTCTATATACTTGTTGGTCAACAGGTTGCTTCCCACCGCTATTTCCGTCATAGGAATCGCATTGCGGTAAAGCACCTCTTGAGTTATCGCAGGGTCAAGAATGATGTCGCGGTGATTGGACATCGCCAGGAACTTGCCGTCGATTTTCTTGAGATTCCCGATGCCATCATAAGAGAAATTGTGCGCTGTCGTGGACAGAACCCACTCTACAGCCTTGTTCATTACAAGAATCTGGAACTCGTCAATGCTCTTTACGCTCTTTAGTATTTTTCTGAGGAATTCAGGCTCTTTGTCCGGAAATATAGCTTTAGACACTTCCACAACAGCGGGATGATCTGCAAGTTTACCAAGCGCCTCTACCGCTTCCGCATCCGTATAAGGACTGATGTCGGTGAATTCATTCAATTCTTCACTCATAATCTTTAAAAATTGGTTTAGGATATCATACATTCGCGGATATCTCCACAAAATGCAGTATCAAGGGACAAAACTAATAAAAACCACGTGAATATGCAAAAAGTTCTATTCCAAAGGCTGCTCCAAAAATAATATTATGGATTTCAAATAGGTGATTTTGTCGGCAGAATTGTTTTATATTTGTAAGAAATAATACGACTGCATAGCACTGGACCAATGAAATTCAAGAACACTATCATGCGTATCGGACGCTCGATGAGCGCCATGGTAATGCCCAACATAGGAGCCTTCATAGCCTGGGGACTCATCACAGCCCTCTTTATCCCTGACGGATGGCTGCCCAACGACAACCTGGCAAAGCTCGTTTCACCTGCATTGACCTATCTCCTTCCGATTCTTATCGCCTATACGGCGGGCAAGAACATCGCTGGCGACAGAGGCGGAGTAACCGGGGCGATAGCGACAATCGGCGTAATCGCGGGCAGCGACATTCCGATGTTCATAGGCGCGATGATTATGGGGCCGGCTGGCGGTTTGGCCATAAAGGAGTTCGACAAGCTGACCAAAGGACGTGTCAGAAGCGGCTTCGAGATGCTGGTGAACAACTTTTCGGTCGGCATTATCGGTATGCTTCTAGCCATCGCCGGCTTCCTTGTAGTGGGCAATGCGATAAGTTCCCTCACAGGACTGGTCAGCCGCGCCGCAGAAGCATTGATCGCACATAAAATGCTGCCGCTGATATCGTTAGTGGTAGAGCCGGCCAAGATCCTGTTTCTGAACAATGCCATAAATCACGGGATTTTCTCACCCATCGGAATCGAACAAGTACACGAAATCGGCCAATCGGTAATGTTCCTGATCGAAGCAAATCCCGGTGCGGGACTGGGTATGCTGCTTGCGTACTGGGCTGTCGGCAAAGGCAGCTCCAAGACATCTGCACCTGGAGCGGCCATCATACATTTCTTCGGAGGAATCCACGAAATCTATTTCCCGTATGTACTCGCAAACCCTCTGCTGCTCATATCAATGATTGCCGGCAGTTCTGCGAGCCTCCTGTTTTTCAGCATATTCGGCGGCGGACTGGTAGCACCGGCATCCCCCGGAAGCATAATTTCCGTGCTGGCGATGGCGCCTAAAGGCCAGACACTCATCGTATTGGCCGGAGTTCTGATTGCCGCTGGAGTCTCGTTCGCCGTCTCGCTCCCACTCATAAAGGGACGCAAGGCCAATGCCACTGACAATCAGGTCAATGCAGATGTTAGCATATCCAAATCCGGCACAAGACAGCGCATAAAGTTCGCCTGCGACGCAGGTATGGGCTCAAGCGCTCTCGGGGCTACAAGGTTCCGTAAAAGAGCCGCGTACGAAAACATTGACGCGGATATCAGCAACTGCGCCATCGAAGATATTCCTGCGGATACCGACATTGTGGTCTGTCAGAACCATTTGAAAGACAGGGCATTGGAAAGAGTGGAAAAGAACAGTGCAGAAGGCGGAAAAAAGACAGTCGTAATAGGAATTGAGAACTTCATGGATGATCCGGCACTGGACAGGCTACTGGAATCGCTTAAAGGCGGCAACCATGAAGTGCTTGCCAAAGACAACATCCTTACCGGGCTCAAGACCGAAAGCAAAGATGACGCAATACTTCGTGCAGGGCACCTTCTCGAGCAGAAAGGATATGTCCAGAAAGGATATGCAGAGGCAATGCTTAAACGAGAAAATGAGTCCACGACCTATATGGGCATGGGAATTGCCATTCCTCACGGCACGGATGAGGCCAAAAAGGACATCATCCGTTCAGGAATCGTCATTCTTCAATATCCTGAAGGAGTAGATTTCGGGGATGAGAAAGCATATCTGATCGCAGGAATTGCAGGCAAAGGCGATGAACATATAGAGATTTTGGCATCGCTCGGCGAGACATTTGAAGACGAGGACAAACTTAAGACCCTGATGTCTGCAGAAGATCCGAATACAATTTATAACATATTGAACAACAATGAATAGCGTAAAAGTAACTGTAACTGCGGAGAACGGCATCCATGCACGTCCTGCAACTGAACTCATCAAACTCATCAAGGAGTCCGCTCCGACAAAAGTAACATTGAAGGCCAATGGAAAATCCACCTCGGGAACGAGTATGATTTCGCTTCTTACTCTCGGCCTGAAGAAAGGAACGGAACTGGAGATCATTACTGAGGGCGACAATGAAACTGCTGTGGCAGAACGCATTGCAACATTCACACAGGAACTCAAGTAGCATGAAAATCCTTACATCACCGGCAAAGTCCAGAGGATTATGTGCAGGGAATGCATTCATTCTGCATAGAAGCAAACTCGAGAGCACTGAAACGATAGATATTGACGAGAGCTTTACAAGGCTTTCGGAAGAACTTCGGCATCTCGCTGAAAAAGACAGTATCTTCGAAGCACATGCGGAAATTGCAGAAGATCCGATGCTGCGGGAAGCCATTGACGCTGCCATAAGCGCAGGATTATCCGTCATGGAGGCGACAGACAAGGCCTGCGGAGATATCTGTGCAATGTTCGACGAACTGGATGACGAATACCTGCAGGCGAGAAAAGATGATGTCAAGGATGTTGTCGCAAGACTTAAACGGATACTTGCAGGAGAAACGGAGAGGATGCTGCAACTTCCTGATTATGAACATATAATCTTAGTAGCAGAAGAATTCTACCCTTCAGATTTGGAAGCCCTGGACTTATCCCGTATAACGGGAATGGTGTCGGAAAAAGGCAGCACCACAAGCCACGTCTGCATTATCGCCCAAACCAAAGGGATTCAAGTCCTCACAGGCGTATGCAGCTGCACGACAGAAATTTCTGACGGAGAACGAACTATCCTCGATGCCGACAACAGTCAGGTAATCATCTCGCCTGACGATGCTGCCGAGACTGCATTCCAGACGAGGATGGAGGCAAAACTGATGGCAGAAAGCACTGTAAGCCAGATAAATAGAGAATATCCAGGAGTCAAGGTCTATGCCAATGCAGGCAGTATTGAAGATGTACGCAATGCCATTGGAAAAGGAGCTGAGGGCATTGGCCTGTTCCGCAGTGAATTCCTGTTCATGGAAAGCAAAGACGGATTTCCGGATGAGCAGACACAGTTAGACGCATACCGCGAGGCAGCTGAAATCTGTGCAGGCAAGACATTGACCATAAGGACATTGGACATAGGCGGAGACAAACACCTGCCGTACTTTCATATGGACCATGAGGACAATCCGTTTCTCGGGCTGCGTGCTATAAGGCTATGCCTGCACAAACCAGAGATTTTCAAGACTCAGCTGAGGGCAATCCTACGTGCATCCGCCTACGGAAATGTCCGCGTCATGTTCCCGATGCTCAGCACGTTAGAAGAATGGGACAGGGCCATTTCGATATTGGATGATTGTAAAAAGGAACTCACCGCCGAGAAAATCAAGTTCAATGCGGACATTCAGGCCGGAATGATGGTAGAAACGCCGGCAGCAGTGCTTATGGCCAAAGAATTCGCATCCAGGGCTGGATTCTTCAGCATCGGCACCAATGATTTGACGCAGTACATTATGGCATCTGACAGGGGAAACAGCGCAGTGTCCTATCTATATAGATATGACGATCCGGCTGTATTGTCCGCAATCAGCATTGTCTCTAAAGCTGCTGAAGAAGCCGGGATTGAAGCAGCCGTGTGCGGAGAAATGGCCTCAGACAAAAAATTTATGCCCACACTGTGCAGCATGGGCATCAAAGAACTCAGTCTGAACATTTCAGCATTATAAATCACTGAGCGTTAACAGTTTCGGAACAGCAGTGAACTGTCCCCATAGCTCAGGAAACGGAAATCGTGGAACAGCGCGTAATCGTAAATTGTACGCCAGTCTCCACCCACAAAAGCGGACACAAGCAGGATCAATGTACTCTCAGGCTGATGGAAATTCGTCACCAGGACATCCACAAGACGGAATTTGAATCCCGGGACAATGATGATGCGCGTCCCGACCTTGAGTTCTGTCAATGAATTATCTTCCAAGTATTTGACAAGTGCAGCAATGGCTTCCATGGTGGTCGGTTCATACTCACGAGTGTAAGGAGCCCACTGCTCCACATCCTCCGGATGACCTTTTTCAATACAGCTCACGCCCGCATAGTACAGGGATTCAAGCGTCCTTACAGAAGTGGTTCCGACAGCGATTATCTTTTTTCCGGATTCCAGAATGTCCTTCAGGAAGTCCAGGGACACGACAAACGGCTCGCGATGCATTGAATGTTTGGAAACTTCCGAATCCTTTACTGGGAGGAATGTACCGGCACCTACGTGCAGACACACGGTTTCCATGTCAATGCCTTTGGCCTTTATTTCCTCAAGAACTTTCTCCGTAAAATGAAGACCCGCCGTAGGAGCAGCTACAGAGCCTCTGATCTTAGCATAAAGCGTCTGATAACGCTCCACGTCCAAAGCCTCGCTTTCCCGGTTCAGATATGGTGGAATAGGGATTGTTCCGCAGATCTCAAGCACACGGGAGAACGGATGGCCGCCGTCCCAGCTGAAGCGTACAATGCCGGTTTCACCTTCTCTTGAGACCAGTTCAGCACGCATGTTCAATGCCGTAACTGCCTCATCTTCCTGCGGGTTATAGAGCGAAAGTATATCTCCTTTCCATTTCTTGGCATTGCCGATCACGCATTTCCAAGCGCAGGAGTCAGTTGCGGCAAATGACAGGTTGTATTCCTCAGGTTTTACAGGCTGCAAGCAGAAAATCTCGATTCTGGCTCCGGTAGGGCGTACAAAATGCAGACGCGCAGGAACGACTTTAGTGTCGTTGAATACCATTATGGCATTGTCAGGAAGCAGACCGGGAATGTCACGGAAGACATATTCGGAGACTTTTCCGCTCTCGTATCTCAATAATTTGGAAGAATCACGCTCTGACAGGGGATATTTGGCAATCCTTTCATCAGGCAGCGGGTAGTTATAATCTTCTATTCTCAGTTCAGGTATCATATTCAATGTATTTTCTTATGTATGATTGCAGACATGATGTCTTTCATCGTTTGCGGCTGCAAAATTACGCATAGATTAAGAATATCGGAAGAACTTTTGAAAATTCTGTGAATTTGACAATGTCACGGAATTTACCATTTGTGTATTTGACACGTTTACAAAGTTAACTTTAACCCCGTTACATTACTGTCACTTTTGTTAATTGTTGTAAATTTGACATAGGTTAACAATACAATGTGTTCGTATTTGTAAATTTTAACCAATGTAATATAAGCGTTTTTTATGATATATTTTTAATGGTGCTATATTATTGATATTCTGAGTTTTATATTATGGTACTTTAATTATTGATTTACTTATTTAGTGTAAATTCATGCTCTGGGTGGCGTAAAATAGAGGTACGGGGATTGTATTTAAATGTTTATCCGCTGAAACCTAAGTATTTACGTATTATTATATCAAGTCGTTTTTAGGATATCTTTACCGTGTATCTGTTTACCAGTTACACTTGTGTACAAGATAACCAAATGTAAACACTTGTTTTTTACATTTATTCGTATTACTTTTGTAACCACAACGTTTAGAAATATGAACAGCAGATTAGAACAATTTCTTGCTGCGGAGAACATCTCCCAGTCTCAGTTTGCCGACACCATCAATGTGGCAAGAGCAAGTGTATCCCATATATTGGCCGGAAGGAACAAACCCGGCTGGGATTTTCTGAACAGTATGCTGGAGCACTACCCTAACCTTAACATTGAATGGCTAATGAACGGCAAAGGCAAGATGTACAAGACCATGATGGTCGAGAAGCCACAAGCTGCCCCGACTCCGGAAGCGAATCCTGCTCCTGATCTGTTTTCACAGCCTGTAGTACAGGAAATGCCTGTCCAGACGCCGCGAGAATCAAATATTGCACGTACATCTGCAGGGCGTGAAACGAATATTGAAGCCACGAAGAGTCAGGACTCCCCTGCCGGCCCTATTCAAGTAATTGATAATCAGCGCAAAATATCGAAAATTGTAGTGTTTTACGATGACAATACTTTCATTGAAATAAAGTAAAAGGACATATTTTTCAGTATGGATTGACAAGAAGGCAAGATTCTGAGTATCTTTGCAGTCGTAAAATTCATATCCAGTATGTACAAGTCCATCATCCGACCGATTCTATTCAAATTCAATCCTGAGACGGCTCATCAGTTCACATTGAACAGTCTCAAGGTATTGGGAAAGATTCCTTTCGTACGCAGCATCATCAGACTGATCTATAAACGGGAACACCCTGCATTGGCCAAGGAAGTATTCGGCATCAAGTTTCCGAATCCTGTAGGACTTGCTGGTGGTCTGGACAAGAACGGCGAATGTTATAACGAGTTGTCTGACTTTGGTTTCGGTTTCGTCGAAATAGGCTCATTGACAGTAAAGCCGCAGCCGGGAAACCCTAATCCACGGCTGTTCAGGGTTATCAAGGACAGGGCTATCATCAATCGTATGGGCATCAACAACAAGGGCATTGCCAATGCGATTGCAAACCTTAACAAGGAGCATCCGGAGGTGATAATCGCGGGTAACATTGCACCGAATTCGGCATCTCAGGGAGAGCAGGTCGCAGAAGATTATAAAGCGGCTTTTTCCCTTCTGTACGACTTCGTGGATATGTTTGTGGTCAATATCTCCTGCCCTAATGTAGTAGGCCTTACAAGCCTCCAGGACACATCAGCGCTGTCCGACTTCATGGACAACATCCTGAACATGAGGACAGGACTTGACGTGTATAAGCCTATTCTGCTGAAATTGTCTCCGGATCTGACTCATACTCAGATAGATGAGATTCTGGATTATGCCATGCTTTCAGGCATTGACGGTATCGTGGCAGGCAATACCACGAGGAAGCGCGACGGCCTTACGATTCCACAAGAGAAGATAGACGAAATCGGCAACGGAGGCATGTCCGGCGCCCCGATTTACGAAAGAAATCTCGAAATGGTAAGATATATATCGACTAAAACAGGAGGAAAATTGCCTGTAATCGGTGTGGGCGGCATCATGTCGCCGGAACAGGCTCAGGAAATGCTTGATGCAGGAGCTTCACTGGTGGAGATCTACAGCGGCTTCATCTATGAGGGGCCGGCACTGGTTGAGAGAATACTTAAGAAATTGGATTCCAATAATTTGTAAAGCAATGACAGAGGCAAGTATCTGCACAATCGGGGACGAGATTCTGATCGGCCAGATTGTGGACACGAATTCAAGCGGAATAGCTGTGGCGCTTAATGCTATAGGATTGAAAGTCACGCAGATGAGATCAATAGGTGATGTTCACGACGTGATCGTTTCTGCACTGGACGAGGAACTCAGGACTCATGAAGTGGTGATATGCACAGGCGGACTCGGACCGACCAAAGATGATATCACAAAAGCTGCACTGGCAGAGCTTTCCGGCAGCGGGAGCTATGTCATAAATGAGGCTCAGTCATTGATTATGAGGAATATACTTCATTCCCGCGGTCTTGACATACTGGATACGAACGTGGCTCAGGCAAGCGTCCCGGACAAATGTGAAGTTATCCCCAACCGCTACGGAACGGCTCCTATTATGGTATTCCGTTTCCCTGAGTCGAGATATGGGCATCCGGCTGTGCTGTATTCGATGCCAGGTGTTCCGTTCGAGACAATGAATATGCTTCCTGACGTGATAAACGATATTCGTGCGCATTTCGGTCTGACTGCCATATATCACAGAAGCATAATGACTTACTCCTTGGCGGAGTCGGCACTTGCAAAGAAAATCGAGGCTTGGGAAGACTCACTGCCTTCTGACATGCATCTCGCTTACCTTCCGAATCCCCTCACAGGCGTCAGATTAAGGCTCTCCATCTATGGTGGAGACAAGAATGAGGAAGAAGCCCGCATTTCCGAGCGTTTTGAGGCTTTGAAAGCGATTCTTGGGGATGTTATCTACTCCGACTGCGATGATACGCTTGAACACGCCCTGGGAGAGATTCTGAAAGCAAATCACAAGACATTGAGCGCGGCAGAATCCTGCACCGGCGGTGAGATCTCGCATCTGATCACTACAGTTCCCGGCTCTTCTGAATATTATCTGGGTTCAGTGACTTCATACGCCATTCCGGTAAAGGAAAAAGTGCTTGGCGTTCCGGCTGAGATTATTGAAAGGTATGGCGTGGTAAGCAGCGAGGTGGCAGCTGCCATGGCTGACGGAGTACGCAAACTTCTCGGCTCTGACTATGCTGTTTCCACCACCGGTCTTGCCGGCCCTGGAGGAGGTGACGGTGTAAACCCTGACGGCACGGTCTGGGTAGGTGTAAGCACTGCTTCCGGAGTTACAAAAACGAAGAAATTCAATTACAAAAATGACCGTAAGCGGAACATCGAGCGTTTTGCCGCGTCAGCATTGTATTTTCTGTTAACTGTTGTAAAGTCAGACTTATCTATTTAATAATCAATGAATGTAACAACGATGTTTTAGATGAAAACATTTTTGTTACATTCATTTTTGTTAATAATCTGCCAATATTTAGCCCTCAGATACGGATTTTACGTCCCTCATTACACGCAAGAAATTGGCTCCGGCAACCTTTTCGATGTCAGCTTCTGAGTAGCCCCGTCTTCTCATTTCGTCGAAGATTACCGGCATCTTGGAGACGTCTTCCAACCCTTCCGGAGTCACATTGATTCCGTCAAAATCGGAGCCGATTCCGACATGGTCAATTCCGGCTACACTTACCGCATGGTCGATATGATCGACAACCGTCTTGTAGGACGGGCGCTTCAGCATTGACAATTTCTTCTGGACTTCCACCCATGCACGATATTTTTCAGGTGATGCCGGATCCTGTATGAACTGCGCTTCCACAGCATCGGATATCGGATCCAATCCGGATTTCTCCAGTTCAATGCCGAAGTCATCAGACAAGAACAACGGATAGAAGTTTATCTGTATGACGCCATCTACCGCGGCAATCGCCTTCAGCATTTCGTCGGACATATTTCTACGGTGACTTGCCAATGCCCTGCAGCATGAATGAGTTGAAACGACAGGTGCCTTGGAACAGCGCACACAATCGAAGAACGTGGAATCTGAAGCATGTGCCAGATCTATAATCATTCCGAGCCGGTTCATTTCAGCCACGACCTTTCTTCCGAACGGACTCAGACCGCCCCATCTTTTTCCCTGTGCCGCAGAGTCACATATCTGATTGTCTGTATTATGTGTCAATGTGAGATAACGGACTCCCATACGATAGAACTGCCTGAGCAAAGCCAGACTCTCCTGTATAGGCAAACCGTTTTCCATGCCGATAAAGATGGAGGTCTTGCCGGCGGCCTTGTTCTTCAGAGCATCATCTGGTGAATATGCCATTGCTGCCATGTCCGGGGCGTTCTCTACAGCATCATTGACACCGGAGAGCATTTCCAAAGCATACCTTGTGGCGGCATCAGGCGCCATCGTACCAGGTGTGAACAATGCGAAAAAGGAGGCGTCCACTCCCCCTCGCGCCAATTTCGGAAAATCCACATGAGCATACGGGTTGTCTAGGCCCAGATTTCTCAACCTCATTATCTGTGATGGCGTATCACAGTGGGAATCAAGTACGAACATATATTACTCAAGTTTAGCCAATCTTCTATCCGTCAATGTTTTCCGAGAGTTCTGCCCACTCCTCGGTCTTGGCATCCAAGTCTCTTTTGTCTTCCAGATACGTTCTGGTCAGTTCCATCACATCATCATCAGCTCCCGGAGAAGACAGCACTGCCTCTATTTTCTTCATGCTTTCCTCAAGTTTTGCGATCTCCTTTTCCAGGAAAGCTATGCGGTTACGCACCTTACGTTCCTCTTTGGAGACGGCTTTTCGTGCCACAAAATCTTTCTTTCCCTCTGAAACTTCCTGTACCACAGGCTTTTCCTCAGGTTTGAACCTCCGTTCAAGTTCCTGGAGAGTTTCTATTCTGCGCTCATCCAGGAAGTCCTGAATTCCCCCCAGATGCTCCTTGACACGACCGTCCCTGAATTCGTACAGCTTGTCCACAAGGCCATCCAGGAAGTCCCTGTCGTGCGAAACGATTACCAATGTGCCGTCAAAATTCTTCAGAGCCTGTTTCAGCACATCCTTTGAGCGGATGTCCATGTGGTTTGTAGGCTCATCGAGCGCCAGCAGGTTATACGGCTGAAGCATCAGCTTCGCCATTCCAAGACGTGCCCTCTCGCCACCGCTCAGAATTGCCACTTTCTTGTCAATGTCCTCTCCCTTGAAAAGGAAAGCGGCAAGGATATCTCTCAGTTTTGTACGGATATCACCGGAAGCAATGCTTTCGAGCGTTTCCAGTACAGTAAGACTCTTATCGAGCACATCCTCCTGATTCTGAGCAAAATAGCCCACATTGACATTATGCCCGACACGGGCTTCACCGGATATTGGCTCCAATTCCCCCATTATGACTCGCATCAATGTGGTCTTTCCTTCACCGTTCCTGCCCACAAGCGCGACCTTCTCTCCTCGCCTGATTTCTATTTCAGCATTCTTGAACACGACTTTCTGTGGATAACCTACAGTCAGGTCTGTTCCTTTAAACACCACATCTCCAGAACGCGGAGCAGGAGGAAATTTCACCGTCATCGTGGAATTGTCCGTCTCATCGATCTCGATCCGGTCCAGTTTTTCGAGAGCCTTGATTCTGGACTGCACCTGATTCGACTTTGTCGGCTTGTACCTGAACTTGTTTATGAAATCCTCAGTCTTTTCTATCATCTTCTGCTGGTTTTCATAAGCGGCAACCTGCTGCTGAAGACGATCCTTACGAAGCTCAAGATACTGAGTATAAGGCACTTTGTAATCGTGGATATGTCCCACCATTATCTCGATTGTACGGTTGGTGATATTGTCCAGGAAGCGCCTGTCATGAGATACGAGCAAAACTGAGCCGCGATAAGCCTTCAGATAATCTTCAAGCCATTCGATGGACTCGATATCCAGATGGTTGGTAGGCTCGTCGAGCAGCAGCACGTCCGGTCTGGAGAGAAGGATTTTCGCCAATTCTATACGCATATTCCAGCCCTGACTGAAAGTCTCAGTCTTTCGGCCGAAATCCTCATCCTTGAAACCGAGCCCCAACAATGTCTTCTCGGCCTGGACAGCAGGCGGTTCCGAATGCTCTATCGCCAAAGTATCATTGATCTCATTCATCCTGGAAATCAATGACATATATTCATCTGACTCGTAGTCAGTCCTTTCCGCAAGCTGGCGGCCTATCTCGTCAAGCTCATTTTCGAGTGCAGTCATTGACGCAAAAGCCGTCATCGTTTCTTCAATGACGGTCTTTCCCTTGTTATGCTGCATTATCTGCGGCAGATATCCTATCTTTATATGGTTCGGAAGGTCAATGTGCCCTGATGTCGGAGTCTGTTCGCCACATATAAGTTTCATTATCGTGGACTTCCCCGCTCCGTTCTTGCCTACCAGACCGATTTTGTCATTTTCGCTTATATGAAAACTGACATTGTCCAGCAGCACATAACTTCCGGAAGCAACTGTAATACCGTTAATTGATATCATTTCAGAGATTATTATTCAGATTTTCTGACGCACGCCAATATGCTCAGTTCGTACAAGAGATAAAGTGGCGCTGCCGCAATCAGCATTGAAAACGGATCTGCAGGCGTAATTATAGCGGCGATAATGAGAATCGCCACCACCGCATAACTTCGGTATTTGCCCAGGCTTTCCCTTGAAACTAGTCCAATTCTGTTCAGCACTGCGATCAGGACAGGAAACTCAAAAACAATTCCGAACAGAAGCACCATTGACGTGAACATCGAGATGTATGAGTCTAGCGTGATGGTGTTCGTTACTTCAGAACTGACAGTATAGTTCTGAAAGAAGTTCAATGTAATGGGCAGTATGAGGTAATAGCCGATTACGAGTCCTGCATAAAAAAGAACAGAAGCGAATGAAAACGCCTTCCTGACTGCCGATTTCTCTGCCGGATAAAGTGCCGGAGCTACAAACATCCACACCTCATAACAAACACAAGGAAAGGATATTACAAATCCGCAGATAAACGAAACCTTGAGATGAATGAAAAACTGCGCGGAAATGTCAGTATTTATCAGTTGCATCTCAAACGGCAAGTTCAGCCAACTGTAAAGCCAGAAATCAGGCCTTGTCGGCGCGAGAATTACGTCATCGAACAGAAATCCCTTGAAGCACAGGAGAATCACACTGAAAAACACAATGCAGAGCACTGAGCGGAACAATGTTCCCCTCAGCACGTCAAGGTGATCCCAGAAACTCATTTCATCGCCACTTCCGCCCACTGTTCCAGAATTTATTACTTAGAATCAGTTTTTGACGGTTTGTCGGCATCATTGTCGATGTCGTTGATCTGTTTTTCAACGTCACTCATTCCATCCTTGAAACTTCTTACACCCTTACCCAAACCGCGCATGAGTTCAGGAATTTTCTTTCCACCGAAAAGAAGGAGAATCACCAAAGCGATGATAACTATTTCCCACGGGCCAACTACGCCTAACGGATAAATTGTCATAACTTATTGATTTTAAGAGTAATTATCTATCATTCATTCTGGAGTTTATCATCTCCAGCATTTTTTCAGGGCAAGCTACAGGACGACCGGTTTCCTTGTTCAAGAAACCTAAAACCACCTGACCGCAAGCACACAGCACATTATCCTGATTATAGACGGCCTGCTTGATGACGAGCTTTGCCAATGGCAGCTTGTCGATGGAGGCTGTGCACCTCAGCACGTCCCCCATCTTGGCCGAATGTTTGTATTTGCATTCCACGGATACGACAGGAATCACGATTCCTTCCGCCTCGCATTGTTCTATCGGATATCCGCCTTCCCTTATCATCAGATTTCGCGCGCACTCGAAATAACGGATATAATTTGAATGGTGAACGATTCCCATCTGGTCCGTTTCATAGTAGCGTACAGGAAAACTGGTCTCAAAGTACATCATAGCCTACATTGACTTAAGTGCCTTCAGCTGAGCCTCATAACTTTCAATCTTAGAAAGCGAGTCAGCCTCTTTCTGGCGTTCTACAGCCACTACTTTTTCAGGAGCATGAGCCGTAAACTTCTCGTTGGAAAGCTTGCGCCTTACAGACTCGAGGAACTTCTTCTGGTAGTCAAGTTCAGCTTCAAGCTTGGCGATTTCTTCCTCCACATTGACCTTGCCTGTCAGCGGAACATACATTTCCACCGTCCTGACCATCTGTGAAACACCTTCAGATGTGTTACCGAAATCCGCAACGACTTCCGCAGAAGATGTATTGGCAAGTTTTGCGACTACAGCAAGCATTTCTGCCGGGAATTCACCCTTGAACATCACCTGAAGTTCTTCTTTAGGTGATATGTTCTTCTGCTGCCTGATTCCTCTGATTGCATTGACAGCTTCTTCAGCAAGTTCGAATGATGAGATAAATGCAGCATCGAATTCTCCTGCTACAGGAGTAGGCTGGAACATTATCGTCTCGCCTTCCTTGCGCTCTGCCATATCCTGCCAGAGTTCCTCCGTGATGAACGGCATCACAGGGTGAATCATCTTGAGAAGAGCCTCGAAGAAGCCTAAAGTCTCCGTATAGGTAACCTTGTCAATCGGCTGCCCGTAAGCAGGTTTGATAAGCTCCAAGTACCAGGAGCAGTAGTCGTCCCAGAAGAGTTTGTATATGCTCATCAATGCATCAGAGATTCTGAACTTCGCATAATGGTCTTCTACTGTGGCAATGGTCTGACTGAGTTTGTTCCTGAACCATTTTACAGCAATGGCACTTGACTGAGGCTGCCCGATTTCTTCTGAAACAGCCCATCCCTTTACAAGTCTGTATGAGTTCCAGATTTTTCCGCAGAAATTACGTCCCTGCTCCACCTGGGATTCATCATAGAATATGTCATTGCCGGCAGAAGCGCAGAGAAGCATACCGATTCTCACTGCGTCCGCACCATATTTTGCTATCAAGTCAAGTGGGTCAGGAGAATTGCCCAATGTCTTGGACATCTTCCTGCCGAGCTTGTCCCTCACGATACCGGTAAGATAAACATTGTGGAACGGCTCCGCGTTCATGAATTCGTCTCCGGCCATAATCATTCTGGCAACCCAGAAGAAAAGGATGTCCGGTCCTGTAACCAGGTCATTTGTAGGATAATAGTATGCCAAATCCTTGTTTGCGGCATGTTCCGGATGTCCGGGTTTTTCAGCATCGAACACTGAAATAGGCCAGAGCCATGAAGAGAACCATGTGTCGAGCACATCCTCGTCCTGTCTAAGCTGCTCTGCCGTGATTGAAGGGTCAATCTTCTTCGCAGCCTCAAGTGCAGCTTCAGGTGTAGCCTCGACAACGTACTGTCCGTCAGGCAGATAATATGCAGGAATGCGCTGCCCCCACCACAACTGACGGCTGATGCACCAGTCGCGGACAGTTTCCATCCAATGTTTGTAGGTGTTTCTGTATTTGTCCGGGATGAGCTTTACGCGGCCGCTTTCCACAGAGTCGAGCGCCATTTCTGCAAGATGTCCCATTTTCAGGAACCACTGGGTAGAAAGCCTCGGCTCGATAACAGCATTGGTCCTTTCTGAATATCCTACAGGAGAGACATATTCCTCCACTTTTTCGAGACAGCCGGCTTCCTCCAGCATCTTCTGGATTTTCTTGCGGGCCACGAAACGGTCCTCTCCTACAAGAATCTGCGCCTTTTCGTTGAGTTTTCCGTGATCGTCGATGATGTCGATTACAGGAAGATTGTGTCGAAGGCCGATTTCATAGTCATTGACATCATGAGCCGGAGTCACTTTCAGACAGCCGGTACCGAAGCCGATCTCGACATAAGAGTCTTCGATAACAGGTATTTCCTTGTTAATCAATGGAATGAGGACTTTCTTTCCTTTAAGCCAATGATAGCGCTCGTCGTCAGGGTTGATGCTGACCGCAGCATCCGCCATGATGGTCTCAGGACGTGTGGTTGCGACAATTATATATTTGTCCGTGCGGTTTCCGTTACCGTCAGAGATATAGTATCTGAGGTGATAGAAATGGCTCTTGGTCTCCTTGTGCACAACCTCCTCGTCACTGACTGCGGTATGTCCTTCAGGATCCCAGTTTACCATACGCACTCCCCTGTAAATCAATCCCTTTTTATAGAAATACACGAAAGTATTGATGACGGATTCCGTCAAATCCGGATCCATGGTGAATTTGGTACGGTCCCAGTCACAGGATGCTCCGAGTTTGCGGAGCTGGCTGAGGATAATGCCGCCATGCTCTTCTTTCCATTCCCAAGCATATTTGAGGAACTCCTCTCTGGTGAGGTCTTCCTTGTTGATTCCCTGAGACTTGAGCCTTGCCACAACCTTGCTTTCTGTCGCAATGGATGCGTGGTCAGTACCTGGTATCCAGCAGGCGTTCTTGCCGTCCATTCTGGCTTTTCTGACAAGCACATCATTGAGCGTATTGTTCAGAACGTGTCCCATATGAAGAATACCTGTCACGTTTGGTGGCGGAATAACTATAGTATATGGTTCTCTTTCATCCGGTTCCGAATGGAAAAACTTGTTCTTGAGCCAATAGGCATACCACTTGTCCTCTACCTGAGAAGGATCGTATTTTGCCGACAATTCCATGTTTATAATTTTTCTTTTACAGTAATCGTATAATTACATTATGTTCAAATCATGCAAAGTTAAGAAAAATTAGTAAATTTGTGTTAATTAGAACACTCATGATATGGAAAATAACGAAGACAACAAAATGAGCCTCGAGCTCAGACCGGAAGTTGCAGCCGGCACATACTCGAATCTTGCCATCATTACGCACTCTCACAGTGAATTCATCATTGATTTTGCGAAGATGCTTCCTGGAATGCCGAAGCCGGACATCTGCAGCCGTATAATAATGACTCCGGAGCACGCGAAGAGGCTGCTGGCAGCATTGACTGACAATGTTTCAAAATACGAAAACAATTTCGGACCCATAAGCCTGGAATCACAGCCGTCTCAGCGAGATAAAGGCAACACTTTCAATCTCGGAGATTTTCCTCCGTTCAATAACGGAGCCAAATCATAACGGACATGGATTTTTCCAAGATCAAGGCTTTTGCTTTCGACATTGACGGCGTTTTCACTGACGGAGGAATCCTTTGCGACCTGAATGGGGAACTGTTCCGCACTTTCGGCGCCAAGGATTCTTTCGGCGTAAGAATGGCTGTCCTCCATAAATATCCTGTTGCCATAATAACCGGCGGCAGGTCTGGTTCCATTGTCCAGAGATTCCGCACCTGCGGCCTCATTCCAGAAGACATCTATCTCGGTTCCAGAGACAAGATATTGGATTTCAATCACTTCTGCTCGAAATATTCATTGGGCGCAGATGAGGTGCTGTATGTAGGGGACGACCTACCGGATATTCCTGTCCTCAGGGCATGCGGAATAGGCGCCTGCCCGTCTGACGCTGTGGATGAGGTCAAGAGCGTTTCCGATTATGTTTCCCCTTTCCCGGGAGGACGCGGATGCGTACGTGACGTCATCCAGCAGGTATTGAAATCCAGAGGAGACTGGGTTTTCGATGTCGCCGGCTATACCGCCAAGTTTTAACCAGAGTAAACGCAATGAATTCAGGACTTTCTCTTAACGGCCACAGGCTGATTCTGTCAAGCGCTTCACCGAGGCGCAAGGAACTGCTTGAAGGCTTGGGACTTCGTTTCACGATCGATACAGACACCTCATTTACAGAGCATTACGATAAGGATACGCCTCTCGGCGAGATTCCGGCATTGATGTCGGAAGGCAAGTCTGACGGGTTTCACAGGCCTCTTGAAGATGACGAGATCCTGATCACGTCAGACACGATGGTTTACTGCGACGATGTGATTATGGGCAAGCCGCACAGCCGCGAGGATGCAATATCAATGCTGAAAAAACTATCCGGAAGGGTTCATCATGTCACCACTGCATTGACATTGAGAAGCAACAAGCGTAAAGAGACTGTTTCTGACACGGCATACGTTCATTTCAAAGAACTGACCGACAGCGAGATAGAATACTATGTGGACAATTTCAGGCCATTCGACAAAGCCGGCGCCTATGGTATCCAGGAATGGATCGGCTATATCGGCATTGACCGCATAGAAGGCTCATTCTTTACCATCATGGGACTTCCGGTTCATCTTGTCTATCAAGAACTTGCCAAATTCCGGCAATAGCAGTTCCCGAAGCATCATAAAATATCTGCAGATGGGTATAAAAACGATTTAGAAACAAGTTAAATAAAAAAGCCCTTTTTGAAGGACCTTTTTAAATCGTTGAGTAATGACGCCTCACGCGCAAAAACTCACACTAACCACATAATTAATAACACTAAAACTAATAACCAACGAGTTGTCTGTGAGAGAACCTCATCATCAACTCGATTGCAAAGTTACGACTTTTATAATTTACTGCAAATTATTTTGTAACAATTATTTACGAGCCCTATCCTCCAAAATCGCAAAACACCTGCAAGCCAATCATATAAAACGTGACAAGAAAAGGCAAAAAAAGATACGGACACTTCCGAGAAATAGCTGTAAAACGTTTATGATCAATAACCTAGTTAGGAGCAGTCGGGAAACACCTAAAAAGTTGTTAAGTTTCCTTTCGAGTTGATTGATAATATAACGTACGCCGCGGCGTTAGACTTATATAATTTACGTATTATTGATATATTTTTAAGGTTAAAAAGAGTGATACGGTCAGATCGGCAGTATCACTCTTTATATTAAGTTGAAAATCCGTCTATAGCTTCTCAAAGAATTTGCGCAAAAGCCTTTTTGCCAAAAACTTTGCAAATGGATTCCCCTCCATCATAGGGTTTGAAATAGTTCCAATACAATCAACCCCAGATGGTGTTTGATTGAAAACAAGTGAAATGGCAAAAGTGTCATTCTTGGTGACTCTTTCTCTCTGAAAGTCCAAGGCTACCATACCTAGATATAGGCAACGGATAAAACCTTCATCTTCACTCAACTCATCAACCTTGTATGACGAGTTATGATTAATTCTTTCAGCACAAAACAAGACAACATCTTTTAGCTCCCCTGAAAAATGTTTAGATTCTTTAATCGACGAAAATGTTCCCATATTTGTAAAGTATTAAAATAAGAAGCTGAGTATGGTAATAACAATTACACTAACTATAATGGCTATCATGTAGGTCTCCCTTGATTTATCTGAAGTTTTATCAATGATAAGACCACAGTCATTGCTTAGACTACCTGCTGACACCATCTTGGTTTCAAATGTATAATCATCGGTTTCGTTGTTATCAGATATTAGAATTGAAGACAGTAGCCTTGTGGCATTATCAATATCTTCTCCGAAATCAATGTAGTAATATACCCCAACTGGAAGATTCTGTTGAGTAAAGAGGAAGTAATAGCTCTGCTTCTTGAACCAATTTAGGCGTATCTTTTCTGCTTCTGCAAATTCAGGATCCTCATTTCTTATTTCAAAAGCAATACGCAATGCCACACCATGGTCATAAACGCCTAAAAACGGATTTTCTCCTGCTGTTCCGATATTGCAATTAGCAGTTTCAACGACTTGCACTAAATAACCTTCGGAGTTAAAAATATTAGTCACAACGACCTCATCAGCTCTCTTGATTTTCTGGTAGGAAAGATTCTGCTTTAATGCATCCTTAAGCCCTGCCATCTCCTTGGCATTTTCTCCGAAAGTGATAGTATCTACTTCTTTATTTTCAGCAACGAAACGTACGAGAAGACTCCCACAGAAGTCACAGTTATGACCATTTGTCGTGCTTGCGCCACAATTCGGACAAACAATAGTTGATACTTGATTTTCCATATGGATTTCAATTTTCTGTTTTCTGTTTCTCGAAAGTTGCTACAAGCTCTTCTACCAGAGATGAACGTTGATTTTCTATTTGTTGTAACTCATGTTCGTATTTTTCATAGACCCTGGCAAGCGTATTATCATCCAAGTCTTTGTTAGTCTCCTCGTTCTTTTTGTTTAAAGCGCACAAGAGTTCTGCAAAATTTAAAATAGTGTAATTAACACCTTTGTAAATGATAGTGCCACCATTCTTTGCTTCGTTGAAGATTGTACCAACCTCTTCAGTGGTAATCTTAGTTCCATCGGACTCAATACTAAGTCCCTTAATTGTGATTGAATTGATTTTCATATGTTTTTGGAAATATAGTTGCAGATAAGAATGATAGACACCTCAATAGCCAATATAACTATAATAGTTACAAAATGTCCATTATCAGTAAATTGCTCTGGGGACAAGCATCCCAATACGAATTCTACCATTCCCATAAAAGAGAATAGGAATCCAAGTGAGATAGCAAACGCGTCTTTCATCTTTACTGATTGCAAAATACAGAGTAGTATAGTTGTGATGATTATTACGGCGCTGGTGAAACATACATTGAAAAGCGTGTATCCCGTAAGAATCAGCCCACATATCACATTAATCGCCAATAGTATAACACCAATAATGACAGTTAATTTTTTCATAATAATTACATTTGAGGAGAAAGAGGTGGCATCGGAGGAGGACAAGTTGCCGCGAGAGATGGCACTGATTTAATAGGAGTCCAATTTGCCATTCCAACAGTCCATATCAAAGTATCATCATTGATGATACCCTGGGATCTCATAGAAGCAATCTGATTTGCAGTTTGTCCCCCTATCTGCTGTCCGTTAACATAAACAAAGTATGTTGTTTCCTGAGGAATAGGTGGCGGAGCAAGTTGCGGATTCGTGTTTATGTTGTTATTGGCTACACCGCTCATAACATTGCCAATTCCCATTCCAACTCCGAGGCCCATCATCTGAGCACCAACTCCAGTGTTTCCAGCAGCCTTTTCCAAAACATCAAAACTTCGCTCCATCTGATAAACATCTCGACCAGCTATGTTCAACCTTGCCAATGTAGACTTAGCATCTTTTAGCTTGATGAAACTAGGATCATCTTGTGGCACGTTGATTGACATCACTGAAAAGTCAACCAGATTGATTCCATATTTCTGAAAACACTCGTTGATTTCAGTGTTGCAATGCGCGGAAATGTCCATAAGGTATGCATTGATATCAAGGATTGATATCTGATCTCGGATAATCTTTTGGGCAATGATTGAGCTGAAATTTGAAATCAGTTTGCCTTTGAAATATGCATCGATAGATTCAGATGTAAACGATGTCATATTGCCAATCAGCGTTTCTAGAAACAAACGAGGTTCGACAATCTTGATTCCATACTGACCGAAGGCTCTGACTGGCACGATGATGTTATATTTAGGGTCTTCCATCTGAATTGGATTAGGCGTTCCCCATTTCAGGTCCAATCTTGAAATTTGATTGACAAACCATACTTCTGCCTGAAATGGAGAGTCCCCGCCAAATGGAAGATTGATGACCTTATTTAAGAGTGGAAGATTCTCGCTCTTAAGGGTATACGTTCCTGCGGTGAATTCGTCATAGATCTGTCCTCCTTTGACGAAGAAAGCAGTTTGAGCAGTATATACTACCAATTGAGACCCAAGCCTCAAATCATTGGATGGAAACTTCCTACAAAAGTCTCTGGTATTCGATTCCCATTTAACGACGTCAATTATAGCCATATAATCTGACAAGTCTTCTGGCCACCTTGAAGAATTATGCTCCCTATATGAAAACAAAAGTGTGGGGCCTACTTTCGTTTATCTTGTGGGAGGTTGTGGAAGAACCTGTAACGCGGTAAACTACGATATACTCCACACTCGGATTGATATGGAGTATCCACCCTCAGAGATAGGGTGTACCGCATAAACAATGCACGAGCGGCAAGTACAATCCGTAATCCAGCGTTGTTGAAAACTTCCACATTTCCCACAATGGATACGAAAAACACTTTCGCTAATATTTATGTAACGCTGGCAGTCACCAGCTACGCAAATATAAACCAAAAGAAGGACAAGAACAAAACAATTATCACTTTTTTATACGCGATGTTATAATTATGCTCTTTCTTTTGATTTGATTATACAATTCTTACTGACGTAAGGTTCTTCGGAGAATGCCCAGTTTTTCGGAAAACATGTCACGAACTCGAGCTCCAGACATAAAAAGGCCGGAATATAATCTTAATATCATAAATAATGTACTGGTGTTCGAAACTACAACAGACATTTTTATTTCACCTCGTAACATCTCCCGAGGTGACAGAGAGATAAGATACCGCGAGCCCCTATGCTCCTGCCCTTGTTATTGGACTAAATGATATGAAGCGGCGGTCATCGCGCTGCTCCATCAGACGACAAACAACCACATGACTAGCCAATGTATCTCTAACATATCATAGATTTCCGGACGATACGCATTCAATGATTCCTACGTTACTTTGAGATCAACTGGAAATTATGACTCCAAGACCCAGCCTGTCTCCCATACGCAGCCAATCCTTGGCTCAGTGGGAAAACCCTGTGTTTAGGATAACTAAAAAAGTATGTGCCTTTGAATAGCTAAAGGTACATAATATGACAACAAGATAAAACAATTTGCTTCTCCAGTTTATGGAGATGGTATATCCAAAAGATTTATTGAGATATTTAGAACTTACGGGCCTGTCTTTGGAGGAGGTTGCTCAGGTGCTTAGCAATTCGCTTACGGCTTCCTCGGTCGTCTCTGTTTAGGAAACTCAGGACTCGACCAAGTGCAGGTTAGGGCCCATACCTATCTGAGGTATTTCTGAACCAATGAGCATATCTCCAAAACTGCAAATACACTTCTAACATACTGAGCCATTGATTGTTACACTAATTTTAACTCACTGTCCAATATGCTCACTCCCATAAAAAATTAGGGTGATGAGCATATATGAATTCAGTCTTAACCACGCGTAATTACTTATAAATCAATTCATTATACTAATACTAACGGTCTTATAAGTATGCTCATTGGTTCAGAAATCACCTGTGTCTGCTTTCTTGATATCCTCCATAAAGTTCACCTCGGGGGTAATCACGCCGGCAGCGGCAGTTTCGCCTGAAATTCTCACGACCGGAAACAACACCGACTTCGGCAAAAGCCCGCTCTGCTCAGGTGCTCCGCAATTCGCCGCTGGCTATGCCGCTTACCGGCTCTAACTTACCGCAATCGGTAGTAGAGGAAGGCATAATACACAGGGTTTTCCCCCTGACCCGTAATAACACTCAAATTTAGGTTGTCGTTCAGCAAGTTTGACAACTTGCGAAACATGAGTAACCTATTCCACATAAAGCAACAGCCCCTTCAGGTACTCCCCTTCCGGATGATAGATATTCACGGAGTGGTCTGCTGGCTGATTGAGCCTGTCAAGAATCCTCACACTACGTCCGCACTGAGCGGCTGCGGAGAACACCGCAAGAGCAAAAGCCTCTTTGTCCACAACCTGGGAGCAGCTGAACGTAAATACAAGACCTCCTGGAGCAACCTTTGAAATAGCCGCGGCATTCAGACGCTGGTATGCTCTCAATGCATTTTTCAATGCACCGCGATGCTTGGCGAACGCAGGCGGATCCACTATCATCAGATCATATTTATCTGCAGGAATGTCTCTCAGAAAATCCAGAGCGTCAGTGCAATAACTGGTATGGCGTGACGGCTCGAAACCGCCTAAGGCCACGTTCTTGTCCACCAGTGCCATCGCCTTCGCTGAGCTGTCCACAGAATCCACATGAGATGCTCCGGCACCTAAAGCGTAGATTGAGAAACCTCCAGTATAGCAGAACAGGTTCAGCACATTACGGCCTGAAGCATATCTGCCGACAAGGGCTCTGTTCTCTCTCTGGTCCAAGAAAAAACCTGTCTTCTGGCCTTCTGTCCAGTTCACTATGAACTTGTTTCCGTTTTCGGTCACGACCTGCTCATCGTCACAGAAATCCGCTTTCTTGTAAAGGTATCCGTCCACAAGATCGAGCCCGGCCTTGAACGGAGCAGTACCGGAACTCTTGTCATACACAGCCTTCAGGCTGTCCCCGAATATGGACACCAGAGCATCAGCTATCTGCTTCTTGGCCCTGAACATGCCCACAGAATGCGCCTGCATAACGCAAACTCCATCATACCAGTCAATTATAAGTCCAGGAAGCCCGTCACCTTCACCATGGACAAGCCGGAAACAATTTGTCTGTGCATTATCGGCCAGTCCGACAGCCTTGCGTACTGCAAAAGCTTTCAACAGCATTGACTTCCAATAATCTTCATTGATTACAGCGCTGTCGAAACTCAAAACCCTTACGGCAATGGAACCGATCTGATAATGTCCCGCTGCAAGAAACTTTCCGTCAGAGCCATGTACACTCACCACGTCGCCTTCAGCAGGTTCACCTACCACCTGCGCGATCGCCCCCGAGAACACCCAGGGATGGAATCTCCTCAATGACTCCTCTCTACCTTTTTTCAGTATTATCTTTACCATTGTCCTTATTTTTGTTTTTGTTTCTTCGCTTGTTTCTGTAATAGCGCTTACGCATCCAGTATCGCCTGTTATGTTTCTTCGCCTTGCTCTCTTCCTCTTCCTTTTTCTCCTTTTTCTCCTCAGCCTCTTTCTTCTTCTCCGACTTATGTTCCTCATTGTAAGCAAGTTGAGCCGGCGGAATCATTTCTTCCGGAGTCAGCGGATGCTTTTCCGACTTGAGCAGCGCCTTGTACATCTCCCGGCACACCCAAGCGTCAGTAGCCGCATAAAGCATCTGAGCCTCAGAAAGCACCTCCGCTTCCCAATTGGAGAGCTGCTGAGTCTTGGATATCCTCACGCCGAGAATAATCGCGGACATTTTCTTGACACTCTTGTCCCGAATTCCGTATTCCCATACGATTTTCTGCAGGTCCACAAAGCCACGGGCCTCGAACTCAGTGTATTTCTGAAGGCCTCGCACATCATCATGAACCGCGGCGCCCACTTTGATTATCTTCTCGTCAGACAATATCCGGCAAAGACGTTTTTCCATTCCGATATGCTTGATTCTGAACAGAAACGCCTCCTTAGGTCCGGAAAGCTGCAGAAGAGCCACACCGCCCTTCGGCTGAAATGACGTGAAACAAGGCCTTGACTCCGTATCGAAGCCAATGACCTTCTGCCGCCTCAAATATGCTACCGCCCTGTCAAACTCATCTCCCGGCTTGTCTATGACAGTGATCTTCCCGTCAAAAGCAGCCAACTTCAGTTTGTCTATTTCTTCCGGTTGAATACTAATTTGAAACATATTGACTATAAATATTTCCGGCATACCTTCTCAAGTAAGCCTTCTGACTGTCCGACAAAAATCCTCCTGGCGCTTCAATGAGAAGGAACGTCTCATTATCTGAATTATCCGCCCTATCGTACTTGAAGGAATCAGTAAAACCGCCGTTTTCATCATAATCAGACGACGACAATCCTGAAACAGGCACTGTACAATAGATATTCACGATAGGATACGCCACCCTGTGAGTAAAATAATTCTCTTTTCTCAAATAGCGCTCGCACTGCGCCGTCACTGCATGCTTCGGATCAATGAACTCAAACCCGTCAGACAACAATGACTTGTAAACTTCGATGCCGTCGGTACCATTGTCGAGCATAATGCCCAATTCCGCATTCAGACTGTCAGCATCCAGAGACATATCATCCACAATCGCAGCATCTATCTTTTCAGTCATCTCCGTAGCCTTGCATTTGTCCAGGAAAGACAATATCCTTTCTTTCAATGTTCCTGAGTGATCCGGACAGACGGTCACATGTTTCATTGACGGATAATCATCAGACAAATCCGAGCAGACCGCAGAATAGACTCCTGCGCCCAGAATGTCTTCACTTGTCCATACCATGACACTGGACTTGTCCCCATGGCGAGAAACAGCATAATCAAACATGGAATGACAGACAGAAACCACATTGACCTGAGGCCTTGCCTTCTTCACGATGGACATTATGTCCCTGTAACCGTAAGCGGACGAATATGGGGAAGCCAGTATCACGATCTTGGAGGACTGCTTTCTTGTCAATGAATTCTTGTCGAACTGCCCCACGGCGCAAGTAGTGTCCAATGCGCTCAGGAAATTCTTGAAAGTCAATTCCTTAAGATAATTCTCATTGCCTTTGGCGACATATCCTTCATAGGGAGCATTCGCAGAATCGCATATCAGGTCAAGCGTCTCGCCCGCAAAATCAGGAAGTCCGTCCGGGACGCTTCTTCCGTCCACATTGTCGAAATAATCGCAACAGGACAATGCTTCCGTCATAATCAATGCCTCCTGAGCCGGTCCGATTACTGATATGGAGCCGTACACTCCATCCAAACATCCTGACTTCACCTGGCAATATACTGCCGATGTCGTGTCTGAAATTGCCTCCTTTACAAAAGGTATAGACAAAGGGTCACCGACCTCACGGTTCGTACAAGAAACCGCGAAGGCCGGTGACAGTAATGTTAGTAATACTAATAACTTCCTCACAATCAATTTTTTAGAAGAACAACAGCTCTCGATATTTTGGTAATGGCCAGAGTTCGTCATCTACAAGCATCTCGAGATGGTCAGCATTGTAACGTACCTTGTCCATTTCATTCTTGACTTCTGTCGAGTACAAATATGCCCTTTCAGCCATATCTTCCACCTTGTTCGCTTTCTTGCGGGCTTCCACAAGCGCTTCCACATCAGCGGAGATATTGTTCACGAAGCCGGAAATCTTCTTGTAGGTATCCATGTCCGCCTTGCAGAGGGACTTGAATTCTTCACCGAACACATCCTTGCATCCCTGGATGCTCTTCACCAGGATATTCTGGTAACTTACGGCAGCAGGAACCACGTGATTCAGGCAGACGTCACCGATAAGTCTGGCTTCAATCTGGAGCTTCTTCACATAAGTCTCATTCATAACCTCGTAACGTGCCTGTGATTCCACCGGTGACAGAACTCCCAGTTTATCAAACATTTCCACCGAATCCTTCTCAAGGAATACTTTAAATGCCTCAGGAACATTGCGCACAGCTCTCAATCCCCTCTTGGCAGCCTCCTCTTCCCATTCCTTGCTGTAACCGTTTCCTTCAAACATCACATTCCTGGACTCGGCAATGAACTTTCTCACCACTGTAAGCACTGCACTCTGGCGATTCTCACCATTGGCTTCAAGCTCATCTACTTCCTTGCGGAAATCATTAAGACTCTCAGCCACAATCGAGTTCAGCACATATGTGGCACCTGCCGCATTGGCAGAAGATCCTACAGCACGGAATTCGAAACGGTTCCCGGTAAAGGCAAATGGAGATGTCCTGTTCCTGTCGGTATTGTCCTGAACGATTTCAGGAATGGAGCTTACCATCTGGATGGAAGCCTTGCTGGCCTCTGCATCAGCGAAATCCTTCATGTTCAGGATATTGTCGAAAATTTTTGACAATGTAGAGCCTGAGAAGATGGACATTACAGCAGGAGGCGCCTCGTGACCGCCGAGTCTATATGAGTTGTTCAATGAACATACGGATGTCATCAGCAGATAGTCGTGACGATATACTGCACGTACTACTGAAGCATAGAATGCAAGGAACTGGAGATTCTTGGTAGGAGTCTTGCCTGGAGAAAGGAGATTCACGCCAGTGTCTGTCTGCATTGACCAGTTGCAATGTTTTCCGCTCCCGTTGATGCCGTCGAAAGGTTTTTCGTGGAAGATCACTTTAAGATGATGTTTCTCAGCCACTTTCGGCATAAGTATCATCAAAAGCATATTCTGGTCAATGGCTTTGGTGGCCTCACAGAACACAGGGGCGCACTCGAACTGGTTTGGAGCCACCTCATTGTGTCTTGTCTGAAGCTGGATTCCGAGTTTGTATGCCTCAGTCTCAAAATCTTTCATAAACGCTTCCACACGGCTCGGAATCGCTCCGAAATAGTGGTCGGACAACTGCTGGTCTTTGGCTGATGTGTGACCGATTACTGTCCTGTCGCAAAGCTTGAGGTCAGGACGCGCATTGTACAGTGACTCATCGACAAGGAAGTACTCCTGTTCGAGTCCGACATTGACAGAAACAGCCTTTACGGACTTGTCGAAAAGATTCACCACTGACGTTGCAGCGTTGCTGAGCGCCTGGATTGAGCGCAAATTCGGCACTTTCATATCAAGAGCCTCGCCTGTGTAAGACACGAATACGGACGGGATACAGAGTGTCTCGTCCAAGATGAATACCGGAGAGTTAGGGTCCCATGCGGAATAACCTCTGGCTTCAAATGTGTTACGCAGTCCTCCATTCGGAAAACTGGATGCATCAGGCTCCTGCTGGACGAGCGCGCTTCCGCTGAATCTCTCGAATGCCTGGCCGTCTTTCACAGTAACGAAAGACTCGTGCTTTTCTGCAGTAGTACCGGTAAGCGGCTGGAAAAGATGGGTGTAATGCGTAGCACCCTTCTCGGTAGCCCAGGTCTTCATGGCTGATGCGATTTCATTGGCTACAGCCCTGTCGATCTTCTTGCCGAACTTTACAGCAGCAATGACAGCATCGTAAGCAGTCTGAGACATGTATTTCCTCATTTTGGCGAGGTCAAACACGTTTTCTCCGAAGTAAGCCGATACCGGTCTCTTCTCAACGAAGAATCGCTCCGCAGCATGTGCGGATGCTTCGTCCAATGCTCTTTGTCTGAAAGTTGACATAATGTTGTTGATTTTGTTAAGTACGTCCACAAAGGTAAAAAAAATCACTATCTTTGCATCACTATATAGGATATATTTTTTAACTAAAACGGTAATAGTTAAATTAAAACGTAACAAAATGACAAAAATCTCCCGCAAGTCTGAACTGATGCCTGCATCGGCCATCAGAAAACTGGTTCCATTCGCGGATGCCGCAAAATCTTCAGGTATAAAAGTCTATCATCTCAATGTCGGCCAGCCGGATATCAAATCCCCCGAGTGCGCATTGGAAGCAGTACGCCAGAACACATTGGACCACGTATCCTACTCAAATTCGGCAGGTCTGATAGAGCTGCGCAAAGGACTTGTAGAAAAGTACTACAAGAAAATCGGAATCGACATTGAAGTTCCTGAGCTCATCGTCACAGTGGCGGGAAGCGAAGGCGTGAACCTGTCCCTTCAGATTACTTGCGACGAGGGTGACGAAGTCATTGTGCTGGAACCGTTCTACACGAACTACAACACGTTCGCTTTCATGAACGGCATCACGCTGAAGGCTGTGCCGACAGACATCCGCAACGGATTCAAAGTCCCGGAAATATCTGAGTTCGAGAAACTTATCACTCCGCGCACCAAGGCCATCCTCATCAGCAATCCCGGAAATCCTACAGGCACGCTCTACACCAAGGAAAATATGCTTGCGCTCGGCGAGGTTGCCAAAAAGCACGATCTCTTCCTGATTTCCGACGAGGTTTACAGAGAGTTCTGCTATACTGACGAGCCGCATTTCTCGGCAATGAACATCCCCGGACTTGAGCAGAACGTCATTCTGGTCGATTCCGTCTCCAAGAGGTACAATCTGTGCGGCTGCCGTATCGGCTGCATCATCTCACACAACAAGGACGTGATGACCGCGGCGATGAAATATGCCCAGGCACGTCTCTGTCCTCCGATCTACGGTCAGCTTGCCGCTATCGGAGCGCTGGATACTCCGCAGTCATATTTTGAAGCAGTAAAGGAAGAATACATCAGAAGACGCGACTACATGCTCAGCAGGCTCAATGCAATGCCGGGAGTGTTCTCCCCTGTCCCGATGGGTGCATTCTATACCATTGCCGAAATTCCAGTGGACAATGCAGAGAGCTTCGCAAAGTGGATGCTTACCGAATTCAGATATGAGGGACAGACCACGATGGTAACCCCTGCAGCCTCGTTCTACAAGACGCCTGGAGTCGGACAGAATCATATCCGCATTGCCTACGTTCTGGAAGTCCCGGAACTGGAAGAAGCCCTGGACGTTCTCGAAAGAGGCCTTTCGGCTTATCCCGGCAGGACAATTTAAAATAGTTGGAAATGAATCTGAAAAGGACACTTTCTGCGGCAGTGCTCGCATTTGCACTTGCCACAATGCCGGCTTTCGTGGCATGTTCGCCGGATGACAATAAAACAGATATTGAAACACCTGACAAACCGGAAAATCCTGACCCGGAGCCAGAACCAGCAGTTACCACAGGTGCAAAATGGTTCGAGCTTCCTGCCGTCAAAGCCAAGAAAGAAGGCACAAAATACCTTGTTGATGCGGAAAACAGCGACTTGTATTATGCATATCATCTCTGCAACGGTCCGGAAAAATATGCCCACAACGGCAAAAGAGCGAGAAACTACACCGTATGCTTCAGCAAAAGCCATCATTGCCCGGTATGGGTTGCTGCAATCAGGCACAACAGTCTTCATCCGATAGGAAAGGCAAAGAGAACCGACGACTACAAAAAAGATCCGGATATTCCTTCGGCTATCCAGTATAATTCCAAAGCTACTGGAGGAGGGTGCAATAAAGGCCATATGCTTGGCTCCAACGAAAGGACATCTTCCAGAGAAACAAACCGTCAAGTATTCTACTTTTCGAACATTGCGCCACAAGATGATGACGGATTCAATACCGGAGGTGCACCTTGGAACACTCTCGAAGCTTATGTTGACGGAATTGTCCCACAGGACAGCCTCTATATGGTAATCGGCTGTTATTTCGATGATTACACCGACGTTTACGGCAAGACACAGAAGGCAAAGACTATACAGTACGGTGGACGTTCCGATGTGAGCATGCCTACAATGTTCTATTACGCCCTGCTCCGCACAAAGAAGGGCAACACCGGCAAATCAGTGACACAGTGCTCTGCTGACGAACTTAAATGTGTCGCATACGTGCTCCGTCACGAGACTGCCAAAAAAGGAAAGAACTACAAGCTCAGCGCCAAGGACCTGATGTCGATTTCAGACCTTGAGAAGCTCACAGGATTCAAGTACTTCGTCAATGTGCCGAATGCACCGAAAAGCACATTCAACGCATCCGACTGGGGATTTTAGAGATTTGAAAAACAGGAAAGCCGTCAAAGCGGAATATTGACACCCATCTGAAGAGCGAACAGCGTGTCATACCAGGTGGTGAATGACTTTACGAGAACATTTCCGCTGCGTGACTTCCAGGAATAAGGCACAACCGACATTCTCGGCTCGATGAAAAGTCCGAAGTGGGAGGCCAGATTGAACCGGAACTGAATACCGGCAGAAAGACCGAGATACAGGCGGCGGATAGCGTATCCGTCGTCTGTTTTCCATATAAGTCCGGCTTCAGGACCGAGAAGCAACGGCATTGAGAATATCTGACGGCTGTTTTTGCGCCAATAAAGCGTCTCGAACATAAGTTCTCCCCTGACACCGCCATAATAACAGTTCATCTGCCTTCCGTCATTGAACTTCTTCCATACATCACGACCGTAAAACCCTGACAGTCTGACAGAAAGCGGTCCGTTCAGCAGTTTGGCGTATGAAAGGGCTGCACTCTCCCGCGCTGAAGGAAGATAGCCTACTGTTTCTCCGACAATGTCCGAGAGCTGAAGCTGGACACCTCCAGAGAAAGAAATCGACGCATCGCGGACAAACCAGGCCCCGAAACCTTCGCGCCCTGCGGCATTGACCCTGTTGAAATAAGCGAGCAAGCCAAAATTTAAGCCATAACCGATATGGCATCTGTCCGGAGAATACAGGCAATCCGTACCGTCGTTGCCGAGCATAAATGAAGGAGTGAAGAAGATATCCATCTCACGTGCGATCCTTGCACGCAGGTCAATGCCCATATTCACCTGAACAGCAGCAGAATACTTCCCGGAAGTGCGTACAAGCGAGACTTCCGCTCCCTCTATTGTGGAGACATTGAATATTCTTGAAGGCGAATAGCCGTAGAAACATGAAGTAAAATCGAAACTGTGCGAAATGCCTGCTCCTACACGCCAGACACGGACGCCATCCACATTGCGCCGGAACTCAGACACCGTTCCGCCTACGCTTACCGCATTCAGCGGATCAAACATCTTTCCGACTGAAACTGAGACTGACGGTCCCTGAGAATAACTTGACACGGAATTGCGGAACAGGCCGACCGTTCCCATTCCCGCACGCAGAAAGGTATTGTCCAGGAATTTTTCCGAGACAAACGCCTCATTCCGAGGGCGATAGCGTTTCTGCATACTGTATTCCAATGCATTGAAACTCGTGGTATCCACCTCCTGAGCCTGAATACCCAGAGGCAGAAACACAAGCGACAACGCTGCCGAAACCAATTTACTCCCCATTCTCATATCTGTCACGTGCACTTTTCATTATAGTTTCTACAATATCCCCATCTCCGGCGGCTATGTCAATGAACGCCGGATCCTTATGGAAACAAGACAGGAGGTAATCTTCCGACGCCATATCATCCATAAAATCCTGAGTCCTGGCTCCCTTGCGGCCATAAATCACGGCCTTGAGATAATCAGTCAGTGCGGCCTGCTCAGGCAAAGCGGCCACTGCTTCCTCCGCAAGAGCATCATAGGTCTTGGTATTCATGGCAAGACAGAGCACCACCTTGTTGAGCGGAGAACTTTCTGAAACCGTCTCGAACACTTCACGGGCACGGCTTCGCTGCTGCGGAGTATTGCCACCCTTGTAATACCCTCCAAGACAGAGAGCAAAAGCCCTTACCAGACGGTTCCTGTCATTGTCCGGAAGAATATTCGTGAGCTGACCGGCCTTACGGAAGTTATTGGACATCACGTACATGATTATCTGATTGGCGACCACGGCCTCAGGGTTAACTATCTCATATCCGTTCCCGTCCATCCTCATCAGACGGTAATCCACGGAAGGAGTCTGAAGGTCAATGAAGCCCTTGAGCAATGTAGTGTCAGTCACGCCTCTGGCAATGTAAGAGGCTGCAAGTGAATTCGCTGCAAGTATCCAAGGCCTTCCGTTCGCCTCTATGGACTCATCATAAGCCCTCTTGTATAACTTCTCCAGTTCATCCTTGTCCTTGACCATCTGAAACAGATGCCAGTATTCATAAAGCGCGAATTTCTTTTTCCCGCTCCTGTAATCTTCATCGGAACGGTAACGCTCCATAATTTCCGCCGGCGTCAGTTCCCTGAAAATCTCATATCCGTACTGATACCTGACAGAACGCAGACGCGGAAGGTAATTCACTATCAATGAGCGGTAATATGGCAATGCCCGTATCTTGCCCCATTGACGGTCAGGAGTCCCAGGATTGGCCGAGACAATATCCCTTATGGCCTTGGCCTGGACCATAAGCGAATCTGCCTCAAGCAGTTCAGCCACAGCTGTCCAAGGGGCAACAGATGCTGAAGTAGTCATGTACACCCTGTCCCTGACGGCTTTCGGCAGCACCGAAACTATCTGATTCAGAGCGTATTCCATACGTTTTTTCGCAAGGTTCACATTTCCCGCATAAGGTCCGTCCGGTGAAGCCGTACCGGTGATATGGAACTCCTTCAGCTGAGAGCCCTCGCCATGGATAATGTCCAGCAGGACAGTCTTGATGGAATCTATCTGCCGCCGCCCCACCTCGTCATCAGCCGAAAGCTGCGCTTTTCCGACCATAAAGGTCAATGACATGTTCCCGGCAGTATTGCGTTTTTCTCTTCTTGCCCGCTCACGATATTGCTCAGGGTCAAGCATATACGGCTCCATAGAATACTCCAGGAAACGAAGCGGACGTCTCAGTCTCGAGGAAGCGAGGAAATAATCCTTCCTGAAATACGGAAGATTGTAGTCCTCGAGCTGGATGATGCCCTTCACCTGATAGTTCTTCGACGGGTCCTCCAGATAAATAGTATCTGCCCAATTGACGATTTGAGCGGATGCAGTGAGCGTATCCGGTGATATCCAACGATTTAGAGGATCGAGTGCAGGATTGTAGTTCATACGCCTCAGCTGAGTGAGACGATATTCCCCGCCGTCCATCACGGTAGGTTTCAGATAGCGGAGAGTGTCCTTGGTCACACCGTCCAGCAAGACCGGCTGGACAATCATCCTCGCATTGCTCTTGCCGCTGTTCTCAGGAAGCGCGATCGTACTCCTCGCCTTGAGCCAGTTTCCTTCTATATCTCCCTGAGGGTCAAGCACTCCCACCTGATCACGTACCGCAGTGATTGTACTGGTACGAATATAGTTGCCCATCTCGATCTTGACATTGATCTCAAGCCGGAAATTGACTTTCTCCAAGACCGCAGGCTTCATGTCAGCCTTGAAAATCAGCGCGCCAGTCTCCGGAATGGAGATTTCAAAATAGCCGTTGTCATCCGGAAAAGCCTGTGAATCAGGGGCCACGAAAGTGTTTTCATCCCCGTCCATCTGCTTTTTCACATCTTCAGCCTGAGCAACTGTATTGAAGCCGTAAATATTTACGGACACTTGTTTGAGGTCAATCGGCTTGCCGCTGGTCTTGTCGAGTATATGTCCTGTGACACGCTTCATCTCCTGCGCACCGAGAGGAAGCACGAAAAACAGAAGCGTAAGCAAAAGGAATATTTTCAGATACCTCTTCATTACCGGCTATTTCATTATATATATGAATGTAACGCCGAGATTCATCGGCATAAGCTTATAACCTCGTGAGTTGTGTGCCTCTCCGTCGAGGTCGCCGAAACTGTCATAACGGCCCGAACGCCTCTGACTGAATGCGACCACGCCTACGCCCCCGGAGAATTCCACGCCCCAGCGCCTGCCCAGCGGCAACACATATCCTCCTGTAATACCGATTCCGCCTGCAATACCTTTGTAGCTGCGCTCGCCCATCGACATGTCATAGGACGAGAACAATGCCGCGACACCCACATACTCCCGGACCAGAGGCCTGCCATTGAACCACCAGCGGAACTGCGGCTGAGCCGCAATCAGTTTCGAGTCAATGCCATAAGGCTTGCTGTGTCCGAAAACGGATACGGACAGCGAACTATGCTCACCCGTCACCATTTCCAGTCCTATATCAGGAGTCAGCAATACGTCATTCAGAACATTGGAACGCAGGGCAACCTGCTGAGCACCGGCAAGCTGCTCAAAGCCCAAAAGGACTCCGAGCAGCACAGCAGATGCCATCAGATATTTTTTCAACAGTCTCAAAATCAGATTTCTCCGCCAGGTGTAGGATTGGTACCCGGTATCCATTCTTTCAGCCCGGTTTCCACGATTGTGATTTCCTGAGGGCTGTTGATGGTGACTGTAAAATAGTAGATGTAACCGGCGTCATACTTGGTACGGCCGTCCGTGCTTCCGAGAGGAAGAGCGACCGTGCTCTTGTTCGCGCCGTCAACAGTAAGCGTAATGGCCGCGGTATAATTTCTCGCAGGCATCGCCAAAATCGTACAGAAGTCAGATTCGTTTGCAGTCGGTGCCACATCCAAATCCGTGAATCCTATACTGCCGTCGTCTTCACTTCCGGTAAGCACGCCTGACTGTTCTCCCTTGCTGTCAGCAATGCAGAGTGTAGCCGTGCTGGAAGTGTTGGTAATCTGCATTCCGGTAACTTTGACATCATAATTTTCGATATCATTGTCCTTGCCTACGATGCGGAATACGAGCGCCGTCAGAAGGTGGCTGTACTGAAGTTTCGGATAATACTGGGAATCCACGCCGTCGAGTTTCACGGCACGGCAATATGCAGCATTGAAACCGGTCGTCCCATTGTAATCCTGAGCTACTGCACTTGCCCAGAGGATGTCGGTGTTTCCGAGATTGTAAGTAATCTTGTAAGCACCGTCAGCGACTGAAGCAGTCTGGCCTTCCGTATTCTTGTACGGATAGTAGCTGTAGAATGAATACGCGTACTTGTTGCCGAAAGGATAGTAAATCTTCGGAGAGAAGACCACAGCACCAGTGGATGTAGTCGTAACTCCAAGATTGTCAATGAGTATAGACCCTTCGAGGTCTGTACTCCAAGTGACAGGAGTGGCATCGCTCTGCTTTTCAGCGACACCGACAATGCCCACGTCAAGGCTGTTCATCACACTTCCCGTGACTAGGCCGTCCTGTATGGCTTTGGTAGTGGCTTCTATATTGGAAGCTGAACCGAAAAGTACCGGGACACGCAGACTTTCGTCGTGTATCCAGGCATTTTCATCTTCCCTTGCAGAATCCTTGTTGCATCCTGCAAGAGAAGCCACAGCCAAAGCTAATATGCAAATGTATTTCTTCATTTTTCAGAAGTCATTGACAATAAACAAATTACATCAAATCCGGGTCAAGAACAGTAGAACCGCCCTCTTTCCAGTCCTCAAGTTCAGCGGTAATCTTTACTTCCTCAAGACCGTAGATGACGATCTTCACCTTATATGAATAACCGGCCTCGAATTTGGTCGCGCCTTCCGGAGCACCTTCAATCTTGGCAATGTCGAGAGTCCATTCCTGAGGAGCGATTTCTGTAGTCACGCCATCCTGACGAGTAGAAACATAAAGCTTGTAGGTAGCCTCTCCAGGGATAACCATAAGGCTTTCTCCAATAGCTTTGTAGTTCGTCTTGCCTTCTACATATGCTTCAGGTTTAACTTCCGTAAGAGCCTGAACTCCATTGACTCCCTTCTCCATAAGAGAAAGTTCTGCAGTTTCATCTGCTACCCCTACAAGACCTCTGTTCTGTCCTACGACTTCGAGACTTCCCTTGTATTTGGAAGCAATCTTCACGCCAGTCACATAGATATCGCTTCCTGCCTCGGAACCTGCCACGATTTCGAATGTGAATCTTGTAAGCTGGTGTTTGAACAGAAGGTTCGGCTGAACGCCACGCCTTGCGGCAAACGCACTGTAGGCTTTGTCAGCATTGACCTCGTCAGTCTTTCCTGCTGCGTCGATATCGGTCTGCTGGTCAGCCTTTGCAAGCATAAGGTCCTGGGAACCTTTGAGTTCGAATGGAACTGACACTGATGTTTCTGTCTTTACAGGCTCTCCTGTAGCGGCATCGTCAATGTGGTATCCGTAGAAATCATAGTATTTGCCTGTAACATAGTAGAATGGCTCGTTCTGAGCGGCATTGTTATGCACTTCGATAAGGCCCTTGTTGCCGTCAGCCGGTGCTGTTGCTGAGACATTGTCAATGAATGCCTCGCCTCTGAAGTCAGTGACTGTCCTGTCATAACCGTAGATCTTGAGCTCCTGACCGCTCCACGCCTTGTCAACTGCGCCTACAGATTTTACCTGTACTCCTGTTGATGGGGAAACAGCAGAGAAAAGTACCGGAACCGGTGTCCCGTCCTCGAGAGGATCAGTAATTTCAGGAACATTGGTCTGTCCGTTCTTGGTGCAAGCTGCCAACGCTACGAAGGCAACAGCTGCGAGTAAATGATACTTTTTCATAATCATTTGGGTTTAAAATAGTTATGTTGTTTATTTAATTTTGTCTTCTTCGTCAAGGATTATACTTCCTCCAGTTCCCCACGGCTCCACTTCCACATTCGGCCGCACATCCATCATTCCGTATATGGCCAGTCTCACCACATATTGTCTGCCTGCCTGAAAGCCGGACGAGGTGCGTATGGTAAAGGATGATGTCGTCTTGTATGACTGACCTTTAGCCTCTCTCATCTCTATCTTTACTTCATATTCCGTGTCTGGTGCAGCAAGGAGCGAACCGCCTACCTGGACGTGAGGCCTTTCATACAGCACATCCGTGAAATCTCCGTTGTAATCCGTATGATAGGTGTCCTGTTTCAATGCACTGCCGTCTGCCTCCGCCAGATAGAGCGGACTGCGGCCGGAAGAGAAATTCACCCCGAGTTCCGACTCTTTCCTGCTCACTACCGTAAATGTTCCCCGCGTTTTGGAGCTGACTTCTACGGAATTGACCATCACCGTGTTGGCTCCGTCAGATGCCGGATAAAGTTCAAAACGGAGACGGGTGAGATGGTGCGTGAATTCAAGTTTCGGATTTATGTTTCTCCTCGCCGTATATGAACTGAATGCATATTTGCGCACCAGTGCCTTCTCGGTTTCAGAGAGCAATGTTCCTTTGAATACATTTTCGCTGAGAGGAGCTTTTCCTGTCATCAGGTCAATGCTGCCGTCGATCGTGACCGGAAACGAGATCTTATCCCTGCCCCGGCTTATGGAAGACTGCGGAATATTCAGATTGTCAATGTAATAGGCATAGAAATCATATATTTCCCTGCCTGTAGGGTAATAGGCCTCCTTCTCAGAATCCACCCATGAGAGATAGCCGTCGGAGCCGTCATAATAGGCTTTGCGGCCTGAACGCCAGCCGGCATTGTCCAGAGACGCATCCACAAGACATCCGTTCCCTGATGAAGCTGCTGTGGTGGAGAATGAGGATCCGTCCTGATTGAACGCATAGACATAGACATTGACATCAGCCCATTTCTTGCCGTCAATGCCGTCAACGGCTCCGCTGCCTTTGCTGTAGGATACACTTGAGCCGCCGACTCCGACAAGGACCGGAACCGGCTCTCCCCCTCCGAAGTCGTCGTAATCGCCGTCCCTCACTCCCTGCCAGGAATTCTGGCAAGCCGTGAGTATCAATGCGATAAGCGATATGCGTAACAGTTTATCCAATTATTATATACTAAATGTGTCTTATATTTCTACATCTATCACTCCGCTGTCGAACCAGGCTTCCACGCCGTCTCCCCCGCCTTCACTGCTGAAATTTTCAGCCCCGATCCGCAACTCATCCCCAATCTCCAGTCGCGCCTCCCGTTTTGCTATGCGTCTTCCGTCCGAACCAGGCACTGACGTCATCAGAGAAGCGGATACTATTTTGTCTCCTATGTTAATTGCCGGGTAAAGTATCCTTGTCTCGTCGCCTCTTGCCGCTGTAACGCTCAGCCTCAGTATGCCAGGACCTGTGCGCAGACTGCTGTTTTCCGACGGAAGCAGTCCAGGAACGGCCACAGTGCCCTCGTAGCCATATTCCGAACGGGACATTGAGAATATGACTCTTGCGATATCTTTCTCTGAAACTTCTCCTGTAAGAAGTGCAAACGATGCCGGGACTCCTGAAAGTTCTGCTGTGACCGAGATGATTCTGACGTCTTCTTCAGCGGCAATCTTGACTGCCACAGTGATTTTCTGCTGCATCGGCTGCATCGTGAGACGATAGACATTCTCTCTCGTGTCTGAAACCACTCCTTTCAGCGATGCTGTCCAGACAGGCCCCGGCGTACGGATAAAGCGGTAAGCCGAATTGAAATCCACTTTCGAGCCGCCGCGGAAATCATCCAGTTCCTCTGCCGGAAGGTCATTGACTGTAGCGGTGAAATCTCTCACCGAAAGGGTTTTGTCCTTCATGAAGCGCTGCGGTCCCGAAAGACTGTAATCGCTTCTGTCACAATAATATGCCAACATCACATAGTTACCATACACGGCATATTCCCGGTGCACTCCGATAGTATCTTCATCTGTAAGGAAGAACGCTCCGGCGGCATCGGTCGAGTATGAATACCTGATATTGTCGGAAATCTTGTTCATAGCGATGTAAACCGAGTCCGGACGCGACGTGTTCTCTATTTCGTCCCAATCCACAGAAAAGGCAATCGTCGTCTCATCCGAAATATCGTCTGCGGTCTTCAAGTCGAGCTGGACGCAGGACAATGCAAAAGCACCGATAAGGGTCAGCGGAACAATTACTTTCATTGTGCTACCTCCTTTTTCTCGTCATCAGCCTTTAGGCGCTGCTGTTCAGCGACTTCACGCTTCTGTTTTTTGATTTCCGCTTTCTGATGCTTCAGTTCTTTCTTTTGCTGTTTCAGTTCGGCCTTTTTCTCTGCAGCCAGACGCTTGGCATCCTCAGCCTCCTGCTTGAGAATCAGTTTCTGACTATCTACTTTCTTATATTTCTCCTTGATGGACAATGTCCTGAACACCAGACACGCCTTGATTTCAGATACGACAGGGAAAGGACACACGTGCCATCCTTTGGAATGTTCCGGTGCCTCCACAAAGTCAGTACTGCTACGGTTCATTGAGTATCCGGTATAGGATGTCACGCCGACTCCTGCAGCAGCCCCGAGTTCAAAGTCTATCGCAAAATGCCTGTATGTATATAAAGGAAAGTCATATCCGAAAAGGGCTCCGACACTGAAAAGAGGTCCTTGAATGCCGTATTTTCCCGGTTTTATGGAATATGTGCCGCCACTGACATAGCCGCCTATGAAGTACGCGCGCTCTTTGACAGGATCTTTCGAACCTTCTTTCGGCTTCATTCTGAACCATTTGCGGAATTCCGGCCTTATCTCGAACATATTGAATACATGAGATGGAGGGACGCTGTGCCAGGTGTTCCAGTTATATTTTGCAGTAAGTCCGAGAGTCCATCTGTTATATGGTGAAGACGAAATGTCGAACTCAGCATTAACATTGGGAACTGTACAGAGAAGTTCGAGGGCATTGACCCGGAAAGACCAGCGGTCGATTCCGAAAATCTTGTCGGAATTGGCCTTGGGGCGTGTGGCAGCTGTATTTACGCCTGCGCCTACAGACTCATTGGACTGAGCCTGAAGAGCATGAGTTGTAAGTAGCGCAGTCATGATGACCGCTGTATATAGCCCTGCCTTTTTCACCAACGGATTTGGTTGCGTATTAAATCAAACGTTTCCTTAGACATACCTTGCTAACGAAAGTTTAATTCTTTCACGTTACTTAATTACCCGCAAATTCGCCCAAAGTTAAAAAGATTCTGCTTTATTTCCGCACTTTTTCAGCGTAAAGTAGAATTTTTCAAATATGCCTTCCCGTCGGCATCCAGTGCAATGCTGTTCAGAAGTGGCAGTTTGTTATCGTCAATGAGCTTGAGGATGAGTTCTCCGAAGAGCGTGTTCTGCCAAGCAAACCACTCACGAGTGAAATCGTATTGGTCATCCTTATAGAATGATTCGTGAATGAATCCGGTGCCGGCATCTGTATTCATCAGCATCAGAATGCAATCCAAAAGTTCATCGTCATCGGTGGAGGTGAAAGCGCGCATCATTATACTCATCGGCCAGATATTCTCAAAACCGATATGCGGTCCGCTGATGCCTTCGCCTGCCGTGCCCTTATAGAAATACGGATTGCTGTCACTCCATACGAAACGCCTGGTATTGAGATATATAGGATCATTGGCCATGGACGGATCGAGGTATGCAAGCGACAGGAGGCTTGGCGCATTGGCATCATCCATCAGGAAATGGTTTCCGTAGCCGTCCACTTCGAATGCATAGATGTTTCCGAACTCAGGATGATATACGACTGCTTCCTTCTTGAGTGCTGCAGCCACTTCATCTGCGATCGCACGGCATTCTTTGGCCATCTTCTTGTCCTTGTTCACTTTTTCGAAGATCTCGGCTGCTTTTCTGAGTGAAGAAACAGCGAAGAAATTGGACGGAACGAGGTATTCAAATGTCGTGGCATCGTCTGACGGACGAAATGCTGAGGCGATCAGGCCGCACGGTTTCACCGGATTGCCATGTCCCCGGTAGCATTTGGTATCGAGCTGACGGTCAGTTACTCGCAGGAATATATAAGAGCCCGGACCGTCTTTGCGCTGCTGTTCTCTCATCACCTCGAGGACACGTTTCATACCTTTTATCCACTTGTCGCCGAATACTGATGTATCTCCAGTGACTTTCCAGTACTCGTAAGCAAGGCGTATAGGATAACATTGAGAGTCGATTTCCCACTTTCTCTCATAGACATTCGGATCTTTTGGCGAACCAGTATCGTCTGTCGTCCAGCCTTCTCCTGTCGGTCCGTCATTGAATGCATTTGCATAAGGGTCAATGCTGAGGGACAGGAACTGCCTGTTTATGACACCAGCTATCATTGCCCGAAGATGCTCATCTTCAGACGCATAACGGACGTACGGCCAGACCTGTGCTCCGGAATCCCGCAGCCACATCGCATGAATATCTCCAGTATATACGAAGGTGTCCGGGTTGCCGTCACTGTCTTCGCGGAAGTGCACGGTAGTGTCAAGCGTATTAGGGAAACAGTTGCGGAACATCCACGCGAGTTTCGGATTCGTAAGCTGCGCCGTGACATTGTCTATCACGCTTTCGATTTTCTCTGATGTGAACAGCCGCTCCCCTTCTGCAGGTCGCCTGGATTGGAAGTTCTGTGCTGAAACAGCCACTGAGGCCGTTAGGGTGAAAAGAAGTACTGTCAATCTTGCTTTATTCATAACATTGAAAATTATATTTTCCGTCGGCAAAGATAATATATTTGTTAACTTTACAAAAACACAGATTGACAGACAGTTATGGCGATAAAGATAACTACCTCATTGACAGAAGGTTCTCTCCAGGGAAAGAGCCATTGGTGGGGATTTCCTGACCTGCCGGACGGGGTGGAGTTTCCGCTTCTGCAGGACAATGACGATGACTACGATGGCGAAGGCGAGCTGCTGATGACGTTCATATGTCAGATAAAGCTGGACGAGATCGCCGGATATGATGAGGAAAACCTTCTTCCGCATAAGGGAATGCTGTATTTCTTCGCCGATCTTGATTATTTCCTTGGCGATCCGGAAGCGCCAGCCGAGGGTTTGGGTTTCTGGCCGCAGGAGGCGTTCAAGGTAATCTATTCCCCTGAAGACGAGAATCTCAACACTCACATCACCATCAATGAAGACGGCGAGGCAGCATGTCTATGTGACGAGGCCATCAGTTTCAAGCCGACTGCTGATTTCGACTATGGTCACAAGCTTCTCGGCATGCCGTTCTTCGAGGAAGTCCACGAGGCGGCCCCTGAGTACATCTCCCTTCTCCAGATAGACGAGGACGAAAGATGGAACCTGCGCTTCTATGACTGCGGCATGCTGAATTTCCTCATCCGCAGAGAGGACCTTGCCGCTCGGCGCTTCGATGCCGTCAGGCTTTACATCCATTGTATGTAACGGTGAATTGGGTTTTGCTCTCGAAGTTTCATCCACGGGGGCAATAAGGCCTGATTTGCACACGTGAATCCAGCGACGGGGGCAAATGCCCACGATATGCACCCGTGATGAACAATATGAAGGACGACGGGGGCAAAAGAAGCGATTTTGCCCCCGTGGTTTGAAGTCCACCACCTGCCAGCCTATTTGAACTGCAGCTCAAACGTTAGACAAAACCAAACGCTTGACCAGTGTTACGCCGACAGGCAGTCCGTCACGGCGGAACTCACTCCGCGTTGCTTCGTTCGGCCCTCCTACCGTCTCCTGCGTCCTCGCTACCGCGAGAACTTGTATCCGGCAGGCACCTCCCACTTCCCGAGGCCGTGGGGTGGCCACGTCCGCCGTGGCTGACCGCCTGTCCGGCTACGCCTCGTCATTGTCCTTTTCATCCTTTGAAGTCTTGATGAAGGCTATAATGCTTTTCAGCCCCCAGAGCAAACTGTCAATTGTTGCTACAAGGGGCTGAATGATTGTGTTCTTCTATCGAAGATTCTCTGAGATTGACTCTATGGAGAACTTGCCGTCGATTTCAGGAACTGTAATCTTTCCAAGCATCAAAGCCATAAAGAAATCGTATATCTTTTCTGGCGTAAGAAGAGCTTTCTCTCCATTGGCGTCCATACCCAAATCATAAACGCTTAGCAGCTGTGTATTCAAGCTTGCGGCTGTAAGCAGAAAATGATTCTGCATTTTTTCCCAGTCGATCATATCCGCAGCAAGAACTTTTCCGACAACCGTATAATTTCTCACCGACATTTGCCGGTCATCAGAAGTCAGAGTACTCTTAACTTCATCTGTTTCAAGATTCATCTTGATCTTGCCGGAATTGGCCGCCGGGGTTACGCCTTTGTAAAGAGCACCCAAGTCAGCTAAAGCAAGATTATATAACGTAGTCGTACCCGGATTGAATTTAATCGGCTCCAACGAGAATGCACTCGGAAGCAAGAGTGAATTATCTCCTTCCATTGTTACACTCGGGGCATTGAAAGTCCCGACAATGCAGCTGTTCAGAGAGAGTTCTTTGTTGGCGAAAACACCTCCGACAACCACACAATTGACTAAGGTGATATCGTCAGCGAAGATACTGCCGCCTACAAATGTATTAGTAAGGCGCACTTCCCGGGCATTGACATCTGAGAGCAACATCACCTTGCAGTCGCGCGCATGAGAGACTACTGATTCGATAGCGCCTATGCTCTTCTCAAACTTGACCTTGCCTTTAGCCCCGCTGTTGATGTAGATCTCAAGTTGAGCAAAAGCGGCTCCTTTCACCTCAACATCACCGCTTTCGACCTCAATTTTATGACCATATACGGCACCTTCGATGACAGTATCTTTCTGGATCTTCACGTCTCTGTCGAGTTCACCGACATTCTTTGGGAGAATCGATCCCTTAACTTTATTCGAGTTCAATATAATATTCTCGTGATCAAACTGTATTTCATTTAACTCCTTCATATTCTTATGCTTTAATTGTTTGAATAGCCTGACCATTCAATAGGCCAAGCATTGTTTTAAGTGTCCTGTCATCCATTTGGTCAGACTGTACTTCTGCATTGAGGTATGAAATCACCTTGTCAAAATCATTTGAGTTCATATTCCCCCACTCAACGTCCTTTGACATGAATTTGGAACGCAGTGTAGAATCTACGGCATCTCCAGATGGAGTGAAGCTGTCATCTGTACCAATAATCCTTGTCTCTTTGTTTTCGATATTCTTTACAGATTCCACAAACATGACAGGGAGCAAAATATCATTTTCTGCCTGGGAGTCATCGAGCATATTCCTAACTGAGTTGGCGAGGCGATATGTACCCTGAAGATAGCAATTGGCCTTATCCAACAAGACACTCGCCTGCTGCTTGACATGCGAACAGGAAAGGACCGTCTCCAGTTTAATGTTTTCATTGGCAGAAATAGTGGATATTCCAAGCAATTCAGTATTGCTGTTCCTGTCAACAAGCTTTTGAGCCGACTCTGCAAACTGGAATGTCGGTTTGTCAAGTACTTCTATTCTCGAGACAGTTTCCTTATCCAAGTCTTCAAAAATCTTGGAATACCGTTTACTGATACGATTATAGTCATCCTGCATCTGTTTGCTCTTTGACAAGCAATTATCCTTATGTCCCATAAGAGCAATGAACAATGACTCGCACTTGGATGAAAGTTCCTTGATTTTCTGGGAAAGATCCGCACCGACATAATCAAAGAAGCCTTTGACTATAGTGGATGCTATTTGCTTTGATGCCTGACGCTTTGATTCAACTTGAGCGGCCTCTGTGGCTACAACAGCACCTGTCAATGCATTTACAGCATTATTACAATGACCGACACTTGCATCAAAAGCATTTGTGTCCACATCAATTGTGATATAGACCGGTTCACTACCCGAGTAACTGACAGAGCCGCCGTTTTCACTGGCAGGGTAACTCACAGTGCCTGAATAGTGAACATAACCTGTATAACTACGTCTATAACTCATTTGTTCCTGGGTTCAATTGTTGAACATCTTTAGTCATATTGAACATCTTGGTGATTTCATCCTTTACCCTCTCATCTTCAGTAGAATTCAAAAGCAACTGGGTAAATTCAGCCTTTACATTTGCCATATCATTAGGGTCAATATCTGACCATGAACCATGCAGCACTGAATTGACGGACTGTTCACGGACTGATGCATCAATGTTCTTGTCAATCTCCGGATTGCCGCTTCTCGCAACATAGTAATTGACGGCAGGGTTACCCACAGCCGAAGTCGACTCTACAATAGAAACGGGTATGAAGATATCCTCCACTGAATCAATTCTGGTATCCTGCATTGAGGCGTCTGATTTCTTTGTCTGCAAGCTACTATCTTTGACATACCTTGTTATTGCATCCAGAGTTGCTTCTGCATCCACTTTCACTTTTGACGCAGCCAACAACTGAGATGACAAAACGGACTCAAGTTGATGAACTGTAAACTGGCCAGAATTCAACGCCCTACGGCTCTCAAAAAGTTTGGCATCTCTATCCACCAATTTGAAGACAGGCATATCAAGTTCTGCCACACGAGCCTCCAAGTTGTTATTTATAGACTTGAAGAGTCTCGTATAGCGTCCTGATATCATATTGTAATCCGTTGTCATATGAGACTGGATACTCTTTAAAGCAGCAGCATATTGCCCCAATTCAAGAAGTTTAGCCTCGACTGTACTTGTCAGCTGAGCGATCTTTTGTGAAATCTGGGAATGCATCAGGGAATAAAAACCCTTGTTCACATTTTGACAGACATGTTCAGCACCTTCTTTTTCAGCTGCAATGACAGCTGCCTGCATGGCTACTACTGCACCGGAAACCCTGTTTACTCCATGTGAAACAGACTGCATCTCCGAAGCCATTGGAGATGTGTCAACAGTAAAGTTAAAATTAGCCATAATTACTCTTCCTCCTGTGAATTAAAATCCGCGTCATCAGATTCCTCGTCATCAGATTCCTCCGAGCCTGACAGCTGAGCCTTGATACTATCAGCAGTCTCATTCAGGTAATGCAATTGCTCGAATGCCGCATTCATTTCCTCTTCTGTAGATGCGGTTTGGATTTGCTCTTGAATACTTTCAAACATTGTTGAGAGTTCATCAAGATTGTACTCTTCATCGACATCCAATTCCTTCAGTTCTTCGAGTTTGCTTCTTACAGAATTGACCGTAACAATCTCTTCTTCATCTTGAGACTTAGAGTCATTCTCTTCATCTTGAGATTCATCTGATTCCTGAGGCAGTTCCGGCTCTTGAGATTCGTCTGCCATCTGCTGCACTTCAGGTTCTTGAACCACATCATCTTCTTGAGGTTCAGTCGCATCATGAGACACAGAAGAATGCTCTACTTCATCCAATTCATCAAGCGCCTCTTTAGCAACAGCATTCAGGTTAATACCGGCATATTCATAAGCCTCCTTCTCAATGCTCGGTTCCGGAGGAAGTTCCGAATTCTGGGCAAGGAGCGGATTGACTTCGGCCAACGGCTTACGCCTTTCGTCAAGAAGGTTTACATTTTCTGCAGCCACAGCAGTATCTCTGGCTTTCTTGTCTCTTAAGGAAGCGTCATAATACTCGATATAGCCAAATTTCTCTGCTCTCGCATCGATATCTTCATGCAAGCGGTCCATATAATCGGAGAACTCTTGCTGAGTCTGAGTAACCTGCTGGGCCTGAGCCTGATATCCAGCAAGAACCTCAGCGGAATTATCCTGAGTTTCAGTAACTGCCGATTCAAGTGACTGCTCTGCTTTCATTGTTTCCTCTGTCTTCTTATACGCAGTCAAAGTATTGTATGCAGCACTATACTCTGACAATGTACTGCGCATAAGATTGATAATATCTGCTGCTTCGGCACGATTTCTTCCATAAAAATCTTCAGTATCCTGATGCCACTTGTTCAGATAACTCAATTTCTGATCCTTAATATGGTTGTATATCTCTATACGCTCCTTACGGGTATCCTTCAAGAGATTAGAAACGATAGGTGCAATAATCTCATACTGGATTTGGTTGACACCAAAAGGAACCGTCGTACGACTACCGTCATCAGCAACCCAACTCATAGAGCGGATATCCAACTTCACCTTTGAGCTGTCACGAAGATTGAAAGGCTTGTAACTGTAATCAACCGACTCATAGTCGAATTTCTCGTTCCTGATTCTTTCTATTTCCTCTGCCTCAAGGACAGGTGAATAGAAATTATACGGCGCTTTCAATATATTGAAGAGAATACGATTCGAATACTCCACCAGTGAACTTGCCGAGGCAACCTTCTTGGCTGCGGTTGACTGAACAGCATCTGCCATGTCCACCATGAGAGTCTTAAGGACCTTATCAACCTGCTCTGATTGATTTGAGAGAGCTTTTCTCGTCTCGTTCAAATCATTGAACCTCTTGATGTCACCATCAAACTGATTAGTATCAAATACATTGAAGATAGGTGAGCCGTCAACTGTAGTGGCTGCATGTTCCTTTAAGAATTTGGCGTACTCAGTGTCAGGGAATACGACAGGCAGTTCAACATTATATTCCTCAATATTGCCGAGACTGTATGATATAGTTCTTAGCGTGCGGTCAAGTTTTCCGAAATAGTCATTAAAATTGACTTTCTGGATTGACTTTGACAAATCCCCTGTATTTATAGATTCAGGCTCTGAAGAACCTTCTACGATAGGTGCACTCTTGGACAGGTCCTGAAGATTTGCAACAGCTTCATTTATAAGCTCATTCTGCTTTATGACCTGCAATGTAAACTTCTCATTTCCTGTCACGCCGCTTTGGTCAACAATAAAACTCTTGTCGTTATAGGCAACCCTCTTGGCCACAGGAACATAGGCGACACCCATCTTGGTAACCCGATAGTCTCGGAAGATATCCTTATGTGCCTGCTTGAACTTGGCGATGTCGCCGTTCTGTTCATCAATAAGAGCCTCGAACTCTTTAACTTGAGAATTCTTGATGAGCGCAACAATCAATCCTACGAGAGTCCAACAGAAGACCCAACCGATAGTACGGATTGTTTTGGCCTTCCCCATGTCTTCGTTGTATTTTTTTATCTGGTATTCAGCATTCTTGATTTTGTCCTCATATATCTTCTCTTCATTGACAATCTTCTCTGCCGCTGACTTATAGTATTCATATAAGACTTTAGCCTGATCCTGATATATATTTGCGGAGTCATTAAATATCTTTCCTTCCATATTTCAACAAAAGATTAGTATTGTTTTTTACGTAACTCAATGATTGACATGCATTCGTCAAACTCTTCATTGATAATATCTGGAGATTGGGAATTGTGCTCAATCTGGCTGGCAATAAGCTGTATCTTTTCAATGAGCTTATTGTCAAAAGCAACAGCAGACGGTTTATCTGAGGCCGTGATGAAGCGGACATTAGCTCTAAGCCTGTCGATTGCATCCTGATATGATTCCCCTTTAGACAATTTACTCTGCATTTCAAGCAAATCAATCTGTGTTGCTATTTCCTTCAATCCGACTTTGCGTGCTTCGATATCTGAGATTACCTCGTTCACGTTATTCTTGACCATTGAGCCGATGAAGAAGAACAGGAGAAGAACAAACAACAGTGTAATGTGTCCAATCAGACAAATATTGAAGCTAAATTCAAAAACGATTGAGCATACGATCAGACCGAGTGCCAGAGGTGTGTAAACCCAAACACTGAACCATTTAAGTCCATAAGCAGAATTGGTTTGGGCAACCTTATCCACGGGACCCAAGATATCTGCTGTTCTAAGGAAAACGACAGCATATACCAGACAGGTCGCTATCAGATTAAGATAAAAGAGTTTCTCTTCCTGAACTTCTTTCAAAAAGAGCAGATAGGCAGCGATTATGATTCCCAAACCTCCAATCAGGAATAGGATGCTGATTATTTTAGATGAATTTTTCATAGAGTTTATTTTACTTTCATTCCACAATTAGGACAGAAGGTTGCGCCTTTGGTATTTGCTCCGCAACGTGGGCATTTCTGTTCAGAGAGAGGTCTGCCGCAATTAGGACAAAAAGCAGTCCCGGGAGCAACTGTTGAATGACAGTTCGGGCATACATTTCCTACATTAGGAGCAAGTTGCGTCCCACACGTGACACAGCGCGTAGCGCCCATATCATTGTCTGCACCACATTTAGGGCAAGGATTATACTGTTTGCCACAATGAGGGCAGAACCGGTTGTCCGTCGTATATTTCCTGCTGCACTGGGCACAATATACCTCACGGATCATTGGTTGTGCCGGGGCAGGGCCAGCCGGCTGAGAGTTACCTGCAGGAGCAGGAGTCGGTTGGCTGTAGTTAGGGGTCATGATGCCGGCATTTGCCCCGCCACCCATACCACCAAACATTCCGGCCATCATGACAGCGCCCAAGATACCGCCGCCCTGAGAATTGTTCACTGCCTGCTGCGCAGTTTCAAACAATTTGCCCTGTTGCCAAGTGTGACCGCTAATCTTCTGGGCAGTCTGCTGGTTTATTGCTTCCTGAGCAATTCGGCCGGCCTCTGTGGACTGGTCCACGCCGATAGTGGTAACATAGAACTTGGATAAAGAACAGCCGAATTCTTCAAAGAATGAATTGAGATCAGGTGAAAGAATATTGGAAATATCATCCAAATGGGCGGAGATTTCATTGATTCCGTACTTATTGGCAGCAAACACCTTCGTGATAAGACTCTTTGTCTTTGCTGTCAATTCTCCACGTAACTGTTCTGTAAAGTGGTCTGCTGTCACACGGACTTCACCTTCGCCATTTGCCGGATAGCCTAATGCCAACTGAAGAATCAAACGCTCTGCATCTGAAACGGTTATGCCATACTTGCCATGAGCTTCAATAGGAATCTGAGCCTGGAAAGTCTGATCATAGATCGGAAAATCACCAATGCCCCAATCGATATCCTTTGGTGTAAGTTTATTGACGAACCATACCTGCACTGTAAAAGGATTTTCACCCCCAAAAGGAATTCCATAAAAAGCCCTGAGGATCGGATAGTTCGGTGAATCCATGTCATATTGACCAGGACCGAACTTCTGGGATCGGGTTCCATTAACAATTACAACAGCCTCTTGCGCTTCGTTTACCTGAAGTTTGGCGTACTTGCTGATATTCTGCTTTGCATGACGATACGCGAGAACGCCAATCTCCCCATCTCACCGAATGAAGTCAATGATTGATTTTTTCATAAATAAGAATATATTTTAGCGTTATGTTTTTTCAGCGGCCCGATAAGTATTAACACTCATCGACTTACAAATATAATAAATTTATTGCTGTCCGCTAAAAGTTAGCGAGCAACGAGATATCCATCCGCAGTGCTGT